>Ga0315900_10012176_pt1 | contig 10589 bp, 13 predicted proteins | sample LakEriMetagenome_FD_203521 | JGI IMG/M metagenome (GOLD analysis project Ga0315900, IMG submission 203521) | Freshwater fungal communities from buoy surface, Lake Erie, Ohio, United States - Buoy 12 MA114 | ecosystem: Environmental > Aquatic > Freshwater > Lake > Lake biofilm | place: USA: Lake...
GACTTATCCTCTGCATCCGTAGCGCTGCTACGAATTTCGAGTATAAGTCTCTGATTTTTTGCACTTTCCCCTCTCATCACGAACCTCTAATGCGGAATCCGGGTTAAATAAATGAAAATCAATAAGATGTAATTCCCCATAATTTTATTGCTCAATTACCTGGTAAAAGGAGGAATGAGCAATCCGCTCTTCTGAAAAAAAGAAACCAACTGCCTGATGAACTACTGCAATCATCTGCCCGCTAAAGGTATTTTATAATAAATTACAAAAATTCAAACCGGGTGCCTCAGAGCAGGGTTTCAATGTAATTCTGACACCAACTTACCTTGATGAAAACCAACCTGAAAAATTTCATTTCCAGTTCCATTTCAATTTCGGAGGAAGATCTTGAAAAGGTGCTCCGATTTTTTACTTACCGGAAGGTGAAGAAGGGAGAATTGCTTTTGAAGGAAGGTGAGGTTGAGAGGCACTTTCATTTCATCGATAGCGGCTGTGTAAGAACTTATTATGTCAACCAGGGCGGGCACCTGAAAACCCGGCATATCACTTTTGAGAATTCCATTGTTACCTCCTTGTCGAGTTTCATTTCCGCAAAACCCAGTTATGAATATGTGGAAGCCATTGAAAATTCCGAATTGCTATCCATCGAAAGGGCACATTTCTTTTCCTTGCTGGACGAAGTAAGCGCCTGGAAGGATTTTTATATCCTGATTCTTGAAAAAGGCTATCGCTTTCAAAATGAAAAGATTGAGAGTTATGTTACCCTCAGCGCACAGGAAAGATACAACAAACTACTGCAGGACAATCCCCATTTCATCCGGCGCTTGTCGAACATCATTGTGGCTTCTTACCTGGATATCTCCCCTGAAACCTTAAGCCGGATTAAACGGCTTTGATTTCTTGATATAGGTCAAGGAAAATCAGGGCCTGGTCTGATGTAATTTGCAAACGGACGAGATTGGGATTTACCCGTTCTTACTTCCCTCCGGTTAATGAATGGTTGTATGTTGCAGGCCTGGACCCGAATGATTAAAAAGGCTTCAAGCATTATTTATTTCCTGAGTGCTTTGGCCTTTTCTGCGAAGCAATGGATTCCCAATCCGGTTCAGAGCCAAAGCCCAAAGCTTCAGCCAACAAGAGCCGGAAAAATGCAAAAACCGTTCGTTTTCCTGTTCTTACATCTCCTTCTGATTGGTGCAATGCCTGGTTTCCTGCCCTTTGTGGCCCGTGCACAGAAAGCGGAACCAGGGATTATGAATTTTCAGGCTATCAAATCAGGCAAAAGTATCCTTATCCGGTTTACAGTACCTGCCGGCCTTTCCTGCGACGGCATCATCATCCGGCGATCGGTGGAAGGTGGTGATTTTCTACCTATCCGTGAAATTGAAGGTATTTGCGGCAGCGATTCTGCCAGCACTACCTTTTCCGAAGAAGATAAGCTTCCGGTATTCAACCGAAGGATGCAATACCTGCTGCAACTGAGCCGGTCTGCCTATTCTGACACCCTGAATGCATTTTTCACAGAAACTGGTCCGGCTGCTTATCTCCTTATCAGGCAGGCTGATGTCTGGAAAATTCTACTGAATAATTCCAGCGGTGAGTTGATCCGCTTTTTTGCCTGGGATCTCAGGGGAGCCCCTGTATTGTCACTCGAAACCAGGGGTGACTTTTTTAAAATACCGGAGATTTCACGGTTTGCCGGACCATTGTTTTTTCGCTTGCTTCACTCCAAATCCGGCATGTTGGGTGTGGGAAAACTACCCTGCATCCAATGAAATCATGCCCTGATAAATTTCTATATCCTTTCAATTTTTATAAAAACCCATAGAAATGAAAAATACAGAATGGCGTTTTGCCTTGGCAGTTTGGCTATTTGCGATGCTTACCTACAGAGCCGGGGCACAGGAAAATAACCGGAAATTTACTTTTGCGGCCGAAGCCGGCCTTCGGATGGCATCCGGTATGGCGGGCGGCGGTGTTTCTGCATGGGCCTGCCGTGGCTTTGGCCGCAATCAAAAGTTTATGGCTGGATTAGGTATCCGGCATAGCAGTCATTTTTCAAAAAACAGGGATTTCATCACTGCTCCAGCCCGCTTGACTTCTGATGAAAAAAATCTGGATACGCTTACACTTTCTGGCAACATCCATTCGGTTAATCTCGCCCTTGATTTACGCTATTGCCTGAATTCTACCTTCGCGCTGGGATTCAACATCGATTTGGCCGGACTTTCCTTCGGCCCCGAACAAGGGGGAAAATTAAAGGAATTCACTGCTTTGGCAGAGCCAACCCAATTCAATTTTCTGCTGGTGGATGATAACGATATCGGCACACTGAACTCGGAATTTTATCTAATGTGGAAATTCAGGGAACACCTTGCCGGAAAACTGGCATTCAGTTATTTATACACTGAATTTACCACCGACAAAAAATACATTGCCGCAATCGACAACGACCGCTACCGGAACAAATCCATGGGTATGGCACTTGCCCTGCAATACCGCTTCTGATCATGCAATCAATCCGGTTTGTAGTTTGCCTTATTGTATTTCTTCCGGCGTTTTTGTGTTCGGGTCTGTCCTTTGCACAGCGCTGGTCCTTTACATCAGGAAAGGTAAGTTTCAGCATACGGAATGCAGGCATGAAAGTAGAAGGATCGTTTTCCGGACTGAAGGCCATGGTTGATTTCCCCGAATCACAACCGGAAACGGCTCGTATTCAGGGTTCAGTTGAAGTTTCCGGGATTCAGACGGGCATTGGAATGCGCGACCGACACCTGAAGGGAAAGGATTATTTTGATGCGGCTGCATTTCCGCACATCAGCATGAATCTGCAAAAACTGGAGAAATCCGGTAATCAGTTATCCGGTCTGTTTTTGCTTCGTATGAAGGGAACAACAAAGGAATTCCGCTTGCCCGTGCAGTTCAATAAAAAATCCCCAAAAGTATCTTCCATGGAAACCAGCTTCACACTGAACCGACTTGATTTTGGCATTGGCAGCAGCAGCTGGACGCTGGGAGATGAAGTGGCAGTTCGCGTTGTTTTTGAATTGCAGCATTCCGGAGAACATTAATACAAATAACCATGCATTACCACCACCGGTTTGGCCGGATTCAAATGAAGCCGCAGCAGGATCTGATCAGAAAGAGTCCTTCCGGGGTCTTGTTCCCGGACCAATATTTTCTGGCTGCCGGGGATGTTTTCATTCGACTTAGCAATCTTGAGAATAGACTTGCGGCCGGAAATACTTCGATCGGAAAATCTTTTATTGGTGTTTTAATACTGTATCTTCTACCATAAAATCAATAATTAACTCTAAAATTTTAATCTACTACCTATGAGAACGCTTATTTTATCTCTTGCTGCCTGCTTCTGCTCTGCGGTGGCCAGCTCCCAGGCGCCCAAAAGAATCGTTGCAGAACATTTTACCAACTCGAGGTGTGGTTCCTGTGCAGGTCAGAATCCTGCATTCAACAATACCCTTGCAGCCAATCCCGGGGTTTTGCGCATATCATACCACCCCACTTCGCCGTATGCCAATTGCATCTTTGCGCAGCATAACCCATCGGAGAACGATGCCCGAACAAATTTCTACGGCATGTATGGCTCTACCCCCCGGGTAGCTGTAAATGGTTCTCCCATTTCCTTTAATCCCAATCCATTCCAGAATCCCAATCTTTATGTCCCCTACCAGAATCAAACCTCCCCTTTCCGTTTAAAAATGGAACAGGAAAAGGAGGCAGACACCCTTAGAATCCGCTGCGTACTCACCAGCCTTGCTGAGCCGGTAAGCGGAAGCCTTCGGCTGTACGCTGGCCTTGCTGAAGACACCGTTTTTTACAGCAGTCCAAATGGCGAAAACCGCCACTACAATGTATTTCGAAAAACTTTTTTTGGTCCGGATGGAATAACCTTTACTGCACCTGCTGCCGGTGATTCGCTGGTCTGGGAAGGAAAAATGGGCCGCAATCAGGTTTGGAATTTCAGCCGGATATTCGCTTACGCCATCGTTCAGAATGTAGCTGACCGGCTTTTACAGCAAAGCGATTACACCCGGCCTTCCGATCAGACCATCACCAGAGTAAAAAATTCTGTTTCGCAGCCAGAATTTGAAGTTATTTCCAATCCGGGTATAGGGCAATATAAAATCCGTTTGAAAGAAAGTGCACAGCTTAAAGTTGAATTACTGGACGCACAGGGAAGACGGGTACATGCCATTCCCGGCTCTTTTACTTCAGAAGCTGTTTTCAGCCTTCAAAAGCCCGGAATTTACTTTCTGAAACTTGAGGTGAACGGCAGGCAAATCACAAAAAAATTGCTTCAGCACTAGTCTTGTTCTGATACCGAATTGCTAACGGAACTCTGGCATCTACACTTTTCAACTGGAAAGGGGATACCTCAAACAGGTTATCCAACACCCAACACATCTTGTCATTCACGCAAAACCGGCAGGGGAGCAGGCGCGAAAATCCCGCCCGGGCGCCCGGAATAGAAGCATTAATTTTAGTTCTTTTTTCCATGATGAAATTCTGATTGAGAATACAAATTTGCGGGAAACGCATTGTAATTTGGCTTTTTTGCAAAAGCATCAAATCTACCTATGGCACTCTCACCCAAAGAAATGGAACAGGCCATCCTCCTGAATCTTCCGGCGAAAACAGGAAAATCACTGGAAGAATGGATGGCCATTATCAGCAAGTCAGGGATTCAGCACGCAAAGGAGCAGCTGCAGTTCCTGAAAAAAGAATTCGGACTTGGCCACTTTCAGGCGACGGTGATTACGAAGCAGCTGGAAAACAATAACGCAACCGACTACACAGACGAAGCCGCGCTGCTGGATGCGCAGTTTACCGGAAAAAATGCTGCTCTTCGGAATTTGTATGAAGCTCTGGCCTTAAAGGTGCAGGCACTGGGAAAGGATGTATGCGCAAAGCCCTGCAAAACCTATGTTCCCTTTTACCGCAAAACCCAGTTTCTCATAGCCAAACCTAAAAACGGCTTACTTTACCTGGCTTTTACGATGAATAATCAAAGTTATCAGGGTGAAAAGCTAAGTGCCAGGGGCCTTGGTCTTCCGGAAAAGTTTGCCTTTGCCATTTCGCTGAAAGAAGAAAGCGATGTGAACGAAGAACTGATGGAGTGGATCAAAGAGGCTTTAAAAAACCATTGATTCCCGCAGATGGTGCCAGGAAAAATAGCTTTTGAATTTACTGCAAGTGTCTGGCAGCATGCCTCGCCGGGTGGCTGGTTTTTCGTTTCCATGCCTGCCGGAATGGCCTCTGAAATCCGTACGCAGCTGAAATGGCAGGAAGAGGGCTGGGGAAGAATCAGAGCCCGGGCCGAAACCGGAAGAAGCCGCTGGGATACCGCCATCTGGTACGACACAAAACGGAAAACCTATCTGCTGCCCATCAGGTCAGATATCCGGAAGAAGGAGAATATTCGCGAAGAGATGGATATCAGAGTTGTGGTTTGGGTGTAGGTAGAACTAAAATGGCTAAAGCTTTCATTGCCTTTTTGGAACAGGATGCCAGAAACGAACACTGCTTTGAAAAAAAAGACAACATCATTTTTTTCTGAACTTTGTAAATCAGGAAGAAAAATCATTTTGCCTTTCGCCAATATCCCGCTTTTCATCGCGTTAAAAACCAGCTCAACAAAAGACCTATGACAACACTCACTGAAAACATAAACCAGATTGTCGGCCTGACTCAGGATGAATCTTCTACCATCGAAAAAGCCTACGGTACAATGGAAATCCCCAGAGGCGAATTTTGGGTCAGGCAAGGAGCTAAGTGCGAACAAATTGGTTTTATTGAATCCGGCAGACTCCGCATTTTTTATGTCGACGATACCGGAAATGAAGTAACCTGCTACTTTGTTACAGCAGGGAATTTTGCTTCTTCGTTTACAAGCTTCCTCACCAACACGCCCACACATGAAAATATTTCAGCACTTGAGGATACTGTTTTAAGGGTGATATCAAAAACAGAACTGGAAGCCTTATCGGAACAGGTTCCCAAAATGCATGTTTTCCGGAGGGTAATTGCCGAGAATCTGTTTATAACCATGGAAAAGCGAATCGCGATGCTGCAATCCCAATCGGCACATGAACGCTATGAAAAAATGCTCAAAGAAAACCCTGATATCATTTTAAATGTGCCGCTTCAATATACGGCTTCCTTTCTTGGCATAACGCCGCAGCATCTGAGCCGACTGAGAAAAGAGCTGCTAAAATAGTTTCTTAACATTTGTTCAGTACCTCCTGCAGGGCGTGTCTGACCTTTGTTGCAACAAACCATTGCAACAAACATGAAGCATTACGTTGTGCTGCTGATTGCTTTAACATCTTTTATACCAGCAGCTTCCGGACAGAACGAACCTGCTTCTCCTGCAGAATCCAATCCGGAGGGCTTCACCTATGGTGAATTCAAGGCAGGTTATGGCATAACCCAATTCTCAACCGGGCTAAGCGAACGATTTGAAAATGGAAACTTCAGCAGGAGCGGCGGAGGTCTGTTTTCCATTGCAGCATACCGGAAGTTCAAAAAACTCAATCACCTCCATTTTGGACTAAAGTTCAAAGGCCTGGGTGCCGGGCCGTCCAGAGGTGATAATGGCCAGGAGATGTTTTTCAATTTCTGGGGAACTGCCTTTTCAATCAAATACTTTCCTATTTCACCATCAGCCGGTAAAGGCCTATTCCTTCAGGGAGATTATAATTTTACCACTCAATTCACCCAGAAGTACAGAAATACGAAGGAACTGGTCTTCGATCATCAATTTGCGATAGGGAGTTCCTATACCCTTGCTCTGGGATATCAGTTTCCACTGAAAAACCGATATGCGCTTGTCGCCTCGGCAGAGTATGACAGGGCATCCCGGCAGGGAGAGGTAGAGGGGAAAGGAAATGTGAAATTCAACAACAGCAATCTGGCATTTCAGCTTGGTCTCATATTTTAAACAAAAAACAAAATGAAAAAGGCATTCGTCTTATGTGCATTATTAAGTATCGTGAACATCGAACTTAATGCGCAAACCCAGCCGGGGGAGAGTAAATACGGCATTGAAACCGACATTCTATGGCCAATTTTTCCCGGTGCCACCAGAACACAGTTTACGGTAACCCTCTGGCAGAAAGGGCATTTGCGCGGAGACATTCTGGCGGGTTTTAACATGCTCTTCCCTAAAAACCGCGATACGGAAGGCCGCTTTGCCGATTACAGCCTGGTGACCGGTTACAGGCAGTATTTCTGGAAGGGATTTCATGTGGAATTTTCCCAGTCAACCGGACTCGGCGTTTTAGAGAATCATGTAACAACCGGAAAAACCTATCGCAGCTTCGACTGGACCATGACAGGTTACATCGGGTACCGGTTTCGCTTTGCCAAAAACAAACTCTACGTAATTCCCCAGTTTGGCATCGAAAATGTGGTTTACAAGTCGAATCCCTGGCCTGTTTATGAGGACAATACCTTAACGAAGGAGGCTCCTGAATCGCCATTCCCGCTGGGTTCCCTGCGGTTTGGATATAGTTTCTAAACCTATTCCGGGAGATTAATGCTTCAGACCATCATCGGAGGAAATGGAACCATTGGCAGCGAAGTTGCGCGCAAACTCTGCAGCATGGACATTCCGGTACGAATTGCTTCGCGTACACCCTGGAAAGTAAACAGCAGCGATCAGCTGTTCCAAATGGATGTATTCAGCGAGGAAAGCGTACTGCAAGGCATTAAGGGTTCAGCGGTGGTTTACCTGATTCTGGGCCTACCCTATTCGGATAAAATCTGGCTGGAGGGTTTTCCAAAAGCGGTCAGGAATGTAATCAATGCCTGTAAAAAAGAAGGCAGCAGGCTGGTTTACTTCGATAATGTCTACATGTACGGAAAAGTTGAGGGATGGATGAAGGAAGACCATCCGGCTAATCCGGCCTCGGCTAAAGGAAGAGCAAGAATGATGGCCGCTGACCTGATTCTGGATGAAATCAATCGAAATACCATTCAGGCCATGATCTGCAGATCTGCTGATTTTTACGGAGATTATCCGCCCTACGATGCCATTAAGAAAATTGCAGAAGCATTACAAAAGGGAAAGAAGCCCTGGCTCCTTTACCGGGATGATAAAAAACACAGTCTGACCTACATTCCGGATGCTGCCGGAGCAGTGGCATTTCTGGCGCAGCAAGCGGAGGCCTACCAGAGAATCTGGCATATGCCAACGGATCCGAATGCCCTGACAGGCAAAGAACTTGTGGAACTGATTGCCAGAATTCTCGGCAAGAAGCCGGAATACAAAATCCTAAACAGCGGAATGATTAAGTTCCTGTCTCTCTTCAATGCACAGCTAAGAGAACTTACGAAGTTATCCTACCAATGGGAGAATGATTATTTATTCAGCAGCGAAAAACTGGAGAAAACATTTGGGCTGAAGGCCGTTTCCTATGAAAATGGCATTCATAAACACCTGCAAAAGCTGGGCATAATCAGGTAAGCAGGGCCATGAGGACTTGGAAAAAATGGATTAAAATCCTCTCTGTTTTCTTTCTGATGCCATTTTCGGGCCTCCTGTTCGGGCAAAAAATAAATTCCATTAAAGGGAAGGTCTTTGATAAAACCACAGGTGAGCTGCTGATCGGAGCTACGGTTTTTATTCCAGAAAAAAAGACCGGAACCAGTACAAACATCTCGGGTGAATTTGAGCTGAATATTGACCAGACGGCGAGGCGTTTCAAAGTATCATACATCGGATATACGGATACTTCCATTGTGCTTGCAGACAGGCAAAATCCTTATTATTCCATCGGACTTATTCCGGCAGAGAAATCGCTACGGGAGGTCCGGATTGTTTCCGATAAAGATGATCCGGAAGGAAAGGTAAATGATGTTCAGATGGGGATAGACCGGATTTCTATGGCTGAGGCTAAACTCCTGCCGGCCATCCTCGGAGAAGTAGATATCATTAAAGTACTTCAGCTGAAGCCGGGAGTAAAATCAGGAGGCGAAGGTACGGCAGGCTTTTTTGTGCGGGGAGGCGGAAACGATCAGAATCTGATATTGGTTGAGCAGGCTCCGGTCTACAACCCAAACCATTTATTCGGGTTTTTCAGCGTTTTTAATTCCGATGCAATCAGCAATGTCACCTTGTATAAATCCGGCTTTCCATCCCAGTATGGCGGCAGACTTTCGTCTGTTCTGGATGTGAAGATGAAAAAAGGGCAGTCTGATTCATTTGCAGTACAGGGTGGAATCGGACTGCTTGCTTCACGCCTGACCCTTAATGTACCTCTTATCAAAAAAAAGCTCTCCCTTATTGTCTCAGGCCGGAGGACCTATGCCGATGTAATTACCAATTCCCTGAATGCACTGAACAAAAACAAAAAGGATTTTACACCCATTCCCTCATATTACTTCTATGATTTCAATTGCGGCATTGATTATGCCATAAATGAACAAAACAAACTTTCATTGAACGGTTATTTCGGAAGTGATTTTTTCAACTTCCGCGGTGGCAATTTCGGAGCAAATCTGCTGTGGGGAAACCGCTCCGCAACCCTTGACTGGAATCACCGCTTCAGCAGCCGGATGAATGTTTCAACTGCTTATTTCACATCGGGTTACCTTTACCGAATCAATTCGGGGTTTTCAGAAGTCAGTTTCAGTTTAGGCTCCAGAATCTGGGATCAGGGTCTGGTTAACAACTGGAGTTATTTCATCAACGAAAATCACTCCATCAAATTCGGAATCAGCGGTATTTATCACCGCTTCACCGTGGGTGAATACGGCATTTCTGCCGAGTTTACGGATATCAAAAACGGCCAGAATATAGAAGCCGGCGAGCTGGGAGCCTATTTATCCCATACATGGAAAGCAGGAAGCAAAACAGAGGTATTGACAGGCATTCGTAATTCGGCTTTTCTGAGCAGGAATAAAACATTTGTCAATCCTGAGCCACGCTTAGCCCTGAAAAGAAACCTCAATTCAAATACTGCCATTAAGGCCAGTTACGCCAGAATGTATCAGTACCTGCATCTGGTAAGCAGCAGTTCGGCATCGCTGCCAACGGATGTCTGGTATCCGAGTGAAAAAGGAGTTCAGCCACAGGCTTCTGACCAGATTTCTTTGGGATGGCACCAGACCATTGCCCAGAATAAATTTTTCGCCTCCCTGGAGGGATATTACAAGTGGATTGAAAATGCCATCGATTTCAGGGATGGCGCCCAATTGTTTGCAAATCCCAATCTGAGCAATGAGTTTGTTTTTGGCAGAGGATGGGCTTATGGGCTGGAAGCATACCTGGAAAAAAAGAAAGGAAAAACAACCGGATGGATTGGATATACATTGTCATGGTCATGGCGCCGGTTTGATGCAATCAATTACGGGATAGCATTCCATCCAAGGTTTGACAGAAGACATGATGTTTCCATTGTGATCATGCACAAACTGACTGAGCGCCTCAGCCTGAGTGGAACCTGGATCTATTCCACAGGCAATTTTGCCACCATCGCAGGAGGACGATTTGCCTTTCAGGATGCGCTGCCAAACCAGATCGGAGCAACACCCGACTATCTGAGAAGAAATGATTTCCTCATGCC
>Ga0315900_10012178_pt1 | contig 10586 bp, 20 predicted proteins | sample LakEriMetagenome_FD_203521 | JGI IMG/M metagenome (GOLD analysis project Ga0315900, IMG submission 203521) | Freshwater fungal communities from buoy surface, Lake Erie, Ohio, United States - Buoy 12 MA114 | ecosystem: Environmental > Aquatic > Freshwater > Lake > Lake biofilm | place: USA: Lake...
GGGGTAACTGGGATTATGTTAGCGGTGGCTATGTAAAGAAATGCCTAAATCTTATGTTTGGTTGGGATTGGGATTTTGAAATACTTGACGAAAAAATATTGCATGGTGAGGCAATTGTCAAAGGTCGTTTAACTTGCAGAACTAACGGACATACGATCATTAAAACTCAATACGGAAATAAGGACATTGTTTTTAAGAAGCAAAGCCCAGAGGATACTGCAAAAGGTTTAGACAGGATTCCTCTTTCAATTGGTAATGATCTCAAGTCAGCCGCTACTGATTGCTTAAAAAAGTGTGCTTCTGAAATCGGCATAGCATCGGACATCTATAACAAAGATGAATTTAGGGAAGTAAAAGTTAACACGGTATCGGTCAAATCAAATAAAGAAAAACTCAATGGTAAAGGTAATTGAAAGGTTCATTCTTGACACTAAGCAAGAATGGGCAGCGGTTCGCAAAGGATTGTTTACCGCCTCAAGAATTAATGAGATACTAGCCAACGGCAAAGTATTGATGAATGAATCGGAACTAGCCGAATACAAAAAAGCTAATCCGAAAAGTACGGCTAAGTACAAAGAAGATGAATCCGTTTTAGGTGACGGTGCTATCACTTACATTCTTGAGATTATTCAGGATTTAGAAGGTGCGCCTAAAGAAGTGTTTTATAATTCAGCTATGGATTGGGGAAATGTTACAGAACCAGAAGCGGCTATAAGATACTGCGAAATGTTTGGTTATGACCTAGAGGCGGACGATGTAATTTATACAAGCGAGGGCGGAACAGTTTTCTTTGTAGGTGACAACTTGGTAGGGTGTACGCCTGATTTGATTTTAAGTGATCGGATAGTACAAATGAAATGCCCAGAAAGTTCAACTCATTTGTATTACAAACTACACGTAAACGAAGCCAACTTTCAAAAAGAGTTACCGGATTATTACGCTCAAGTTCAACTTGAAATGATGCTAACCGAAAGAGATGTTTGTGACTTTTTTTCTTTCGATCCACGTTATCCGAGAAAGGAATTGCAGACTCACAAAATTGAGGTAAAAGCAAACAAAGAATTTCAGTCTAAGATTTACAGAAAGGCTTTACTTTGTGAGGCTAAAAAACAAGAATACATAAATCAAATAAACAAATTATAAAATGGCATACGAACAAAAACCAAACAGCGGTACAGCTTTTAAAAACAAGTACAAAAACTCATCAAATCATCCTGAATATGTAGGGACTTGGAAAGATGAAAACGGCAAAAATTGGAAACTTGCTATCTGGGTAAAGGAAAGCAAAACAGGAAAGTTTTTCAGTTTGTCAGCAAGCGAAGGGCAAGCAAAGCCAGAAACAGCAACTACTTCACGAGTACAAGGTTCTACACCTACTCAAGACGATTTACCTTTTTGATATGACTTTATTCACCACCAACATTGAGGCCGTAAGGCGCGATATAATGAAGCGAGACGTTAAGTCAGTTGAATATGTTTTCAACTGGAAGGCTATTTTTTACTGGGAACTTCCATTTTTTGGCTATTTAATTGTAATCTAAAAAGCGCGTTTTTAGGCTGATTTCGATGTTTTAGAAAATATTACGAAAATAATTGCTTTTTTTTGTAACTGTCTATTGACATTCACGTATTAATAGCTATATTTACGTAACAATTAAACGAAAAGACAATGACACTTCAAGAATTAAACACCAAAAAATTCCCCGCTTTCGTAACACTTGAAAACGGAAAAGAAAAATTAATGAACAATGAATTAGATGCTTTTTCATGGGCAAAAGGCATGAAGTCAGAAATTGTAAAAGTTTCATCTTTTGAGGTAAACTTGCCTAAAAATTATAATCCTTCAAACGAAAGCGTCAAAGAATCAAACAGATTACTTGGTGGCTCAGATTCAGATTTTGTAAAAGGATTTTAATGAGCAAAGTAATCATAGCCATTTGGTCAGACGGTCGAGTAGAATGCTACTCGACCCTATCAAAGTTCCTGCGCAAAAATCCCATTAAATCACGCGATACCATTGACTATCATTTGACCAGAAAAAAAAACGCTGGTAAATATGAAGATGAGCTAGTAACATTATACCGACTTAAAGTAATCAGAAAATGAAGCCAAGAGCAAAACAACTAATGAGGGGGCGCGATTGCTTTCTCAAAGACTTGAACGAAGGGGATACCTTCACGATTAAGAACAGCGCAACGAGGTATAAGTTATACCAGAAAAGCGATCCTAATTATATCGTAACTGATGAAAGTAACCTTGCAATATTTGCGTCACCTAACTCACCTGTAAAACCTTTAAAAGAATTTTGATATGAGACAAGTAAAACACAAATGCCTACCCTACGAGGTGGGGCGCGAAGTCTACGACAAATGGCTACTCGTGCCAGTTGTATTTATTTTTGTTGTTCTTCCGTTAGGAATGATCCTTATAGGTCTGGTGGTTAACTACGGTCATGTTATTGACAATTATTTTGTAGGTATTTCAAAGGCAACATCGCGTATTTTATCTGCGTTATTTTTTAGTGTAGCCCTGATTCCTTTTTTGATTAGATTTTGGAAACGTAAAGTATTGAACAAATGAAAACAAAAATGCGAGACACTAGCCTAGAGGCTTACAATTCAATCAGGCGCGACTTACAGGCAAAAGAAAAGTTAGTGCTGGGTGCTTTAATTGCGCTCAAAGGACGGGCTACAAATAAGGAAATAGCGGCCTATCTTGACTGGCAAATCAATTGCGTAACCGGAAGGATAAATAGACTTCACAAATTAGGAATAGTTAAAGACGGTGAAAAGGTGGTCGATCCCTCCACAAATAGGAAAGCGGTTCAATGGATTTTTACAAGCCTTCAATTGAAATTGTTATGAATCAACTACCGATAGTCTACAAAACCAATCACGATGAATTGCTTTCGCTTATTAATCCGCTTGTCGATTTTATGGATCAACACGGCTATACTTTTCTTTTAGTAGCTGGAAAGGACGGCACTTGTTCGCGCTATATGAGGGGAAATTACGATGACCTTCACGGGATAATTAAAGGTATGACCGAGACGCAGCCGCAACTATTGGAAATCCTTAAAGAGATAGCGCAATGATAGAAGCCAGCAAAATAAACCTTGCAGAAATAATTGAGGCCAACAAGCTGCACATACAATGTCGCTCTGAGTTTATATTTTCCAACGTTAGGCATCTTGAGGATCGCTACACTATCAGGATTAAAAAGGTCAGCAAAAAGACAAGATTGAGCAGTGTTAAAGAGTACATCAACGGAAAAATAGTTTATAGGAAAATAGGATAACTGGGGCAACGGCATCGGAGTGTTTTCCCGATAGCCTAAGCAATGGGGACTAACCCATCGGGCTGCATTGGGGGGATCGTTACCCCCTTTGCTCCACTAAATATTTTACCCAAATTTGGGAATTGTGTAAGGTTTTTTGTACTATTGTAGTGCGATTACGGTATGAAAACATCAAAAATATTCCGACTCCTATCATTGCCTAAGCGGACTTCATGTCCCACCGGATCGCCTTTGGTAGGGTCGGATACTTTTTTCTTATGGCTATGAAACTAACCAAAAGGAAAGGGTTTAACTTCTTTCGATCTTACTTCGATGTTTATAATGAGCTAACCGATAAGGAAAAGGTTATGTTTATAGATGCATTACTTGACAGGCAATTCTTGGGTATAAAGCCGAAAAACCTCACTGGCAACGCTAGATTCGCATACATAAGCCAAACTAATAGTATCGATAGTCAGGTAAAAGGATACGAAGATAAGACAGGAATAATTTTAACCCCTACCGAACCCCCTACCGATGGGGGTAGCGTACCCCCTGCCGTACAAGTAGAAGGGAAAGAGAAAGGGCAAGAGGAAGTACAAGTGAAAGATACGCGTCCGCGCATTTTGGATTTACCTTTTGAATCTTTAGACTTTTGGAATGCATGGACTGAATGGGAGCAGTACAAGAAAGAAAAAAAACAAAAGTTGACGGAATCAACTGCAAAAAAACAGTTGAAATTTTTAGCCGGCCGGCCGGAAAAAATAGCTATTTTGATTATTGAACAAAGTATTACACAGGGATGGGCTGGATTATTTGACCTTAAATCACAAACAAATGGAACAGGGTTTAACAAAAAGCAACAACAAACAGACGAACTCATTATCAGTCACGCCAAAAGGTGGGGTAATAACTCTACTCAAGGAACGTAGGTTTGACGAAATAGTAAAGGCTGTACCGAACAGCGTTGAGAAGATAATGGATGCCAGACTGATTTGTGACTTGGTGCGCGAAGTCGGAAAGGAAACTATTCAGCAAATGCTCGAGACCGAAATCATTAAACTGGCAAATCAGATCAACGTTGCTCATAACATCAACGCGACCCAGCTTCCTTTTATTGCTGAGACGCTTTTGAACACGTACCCAACGGAAAGCCTAGCAGACTTTATCCTAGTGTTTAAACGCGGTGCCATTGGGTTTTACGGGAACACATACCACAAACTGGATTGCGCTACAATCATGGAATGGATGGCAAAGCATATCGAAGAAAAGTCCATGTACAGGGAGCGCGACAACTCTAACTCTAAAAAGAACGAAGAACATACGGCCATAGATTACGAAGAGTATAAATCCAGACTTGAGGCAAGCCGATTGAAAGAGCGCGAACAAAAGATTAACAAAATTGTCCACGAGGACGGATACGAGCAATTTAAAGAGGAAGTTAAAACCGCAAAGGATGCGTCTGATTCCTACCTTTTAATCAAAGAAAAGAAGCTGGCAGCGGCTAAATCTAGGGGTTTGGATAAGCTAAATCTTGGAGAGCTAAAGACCTTCGATGTAGAGGATCAAAGGATAGTAGCCCGGACGCTTGAGGAAGCCCGTGAAATCTTTATAGAAGTTTATGAAGCCTAGAGATTTTTTCGGAACGTCAGACCCTACCGAGTTGCGGGTACTTCGAGCGCTTTACCAGCAGTGGCTTTGTTCTGGCAGTTTACTTACATTTACTGAATGGATATTGAGATGAAACAACTAAATTTGAAACGATGAAGCCAAAGGAATACGAAATAGATTCATTTGAAAAATTGATAAACGTAGTCAATCGCGAAAACATTGAGGCAATAAGTAAAGACCTAACATTGTGGTTAATTTACGCAATAGAAACCTACGAAAAGGTAAGGGATCAGTTTCCCGATTACAAAGACAAAACTAATTGGGAAATTGCCAAAAGTCATTTTATCTGGGTAGATGATGGAAAAAATGATATTTTGGAAACAAAAATAGTGAATAGCGAAACTGGTGAAGTATCAAGAATCGAAATGAAATAATGGACTACTTAACCCGACCGAACATGGCTTTATCTAACAACGAAGGAGACTTTAACACGGCAGCTTCTAACGATTATGAAATAATTAAAGCAAGACAAGAGGCTGAAATAAGCGCTATAAAACTAACTGACGAGGAGATCAAAACAGCCTGTTATAAGCTTCAGCGCGAAAAGTGGTACAAAAGTAGAGGTATCACGGTCAACGCTCACGGCTACATTAAGACCTCGGACTACTGGGCAAAGATCGAGCAAATAATGGAAACAACGTAATTGACAAAATGAAACCCCACACTAGAATATACCTTAAAGCGTTCGGCTATGACGGCAGCGAGTTTATGCCATGCGAGGTATGCGGAGCTAAAGGCGTGGACATCCACCACATAGACAGCCGAAAGATGGGAGGCACTAAGGGAAAAGACGTGATCGAAAACTTAATGCTTCTTTGTCGATCCTGCCATGAAAAATACGGGGACCGCAAACAGTTCAAAGAATGGCTGCAAAATATTCATAACCAGAAAATTATAAACAAATAAACCTATGGACTTACAAATTAAAAGAGACGAGCTTCAAGCCAGCATTCAGGCCAACGCTCAGGAGATTGTCAGACTTACAGAGGCAACCAGAAAAGCAATAAAAGCGATCAAGCAACTAGACAAGCTGATTTCAACCTATCATGACTTGACGGGCGAAATAGAGCGAACAACCCAAACCCTACCGGAATGATACCTTTCCTAATACTACTATTCTTCGAGCTTGCCCGTAACTGGTACGTGATCGAACGCCTAAAACAAACACCCAATCACGCCCGCGGATGGGCGTTGCGCGCGCTTGTGGTAATCTTTATCGCTTTCTTTAAGTTTGACCTAGAGCTTTCAACCGTGGTCATTTTTGGCAGGGAGTTAGTGTTGCCTGTAACCACGGTTGTTTATTGCATCGGCTGCGGACTTGCGTTCTGGTTCCCGTTCGATGTGGCACTGAACCTCATGCGCGGCCGGGCTTGGAACTACTCAGGCACGATAGCCATACTTGACCGTTTCAACTCTGACGCGTGGTGGGCTGTAAAGTTCGTTTTGTGTTGTTCTGGTATTTGGCTAATTTGGTAAATTTGCTACCTTTGTACTGCATGCCACAATTACGGCAATCTAAGGTAATGAATCGATCACTTAGAAAGGGGCTGACTTCTGCGCTAGGTTGGCCTCTTTGATTTAAACATGGAAAAGGTAAGGCAAAAACTAGCTTTGATGTGGATAATTTACGGAATGTTTGATGTTGATAGCCTTTTCATTTACCGAAAAATCAAGCGCACCGGGGTGTCAATGAATGGAATAAAGGCCAAACTTAATAACGAGAATTGAGCAAAATAGGCCAGATAGCGGAGGGGTATGCTAACCTTATTTTAGGCGAAAATGAAGAACTTTACCAACATCGCGAAGCAATCTGCCAACAATGCCCAATGATGAACTCTAACGGAACATGCGGAAAATGTGGCTGCCTTCGTCAGGCCAAACTAAGGGTTAAACAAGCTAACTGCCCGGTAGGGAAATGGTGATGGCTGGTAGACCATTAGGAACTAAAGCCATAGAAACACCAGAAAAGCTACTTGAGCTATTTAACCAGTTCAAAGAATGGGCAAAGGCTAACCCGTACAAATGGCACGACTATGTAGGAAAGGATGCTGAAGAAGTCTGGAAGAAAAGGGAACGCCCAATAACATGGATAGGGTTTGAAGGATGGCTCACTGAACAAGGTATTTTAACCGGATTGCAACATTATGAGCAGAATACCAATGAGGCTTATAGCGATTATTTGCCCGTCATACGCGTGATTAAGCGTCAATGTAGCGCGGATGTGATTACAGGGGCATTAGCCGGGGTGTACAACCAGAACATAGCAGCCAGACTAGAAGGGCTTAAAGAACAGTCTGACGTTAACCTAAACGACAATAGAAAGGTAGTTGGTGAAATGTTTCCGGATGAATTGGATAAAACGGAGTAAGGATGAATGGCCAAAGTAATCAACCCAAACCTCCGCTTTCTATGCCAGCACCTTCGCGCCACCGAGCGTAACGAACTAATCAAGATTTACGACCAATCCCATCCGCTACAAAAGGATGCGGCTTTCGAGGAATACAAACGACATTGCGCTGAACGCGGTATTAAATCGGGTGCCGTACTGGAGGGTTCAAGCCGATCGGCTAAGACATGGAGTAGCCTAGACTTCATCGTCTACATCACATCAAAGGTTGAAACCAACGTAACGATCAACATAATGAAGGAAACCTATGTATCCTTCAAAACAACGCTTTACGATGATTTTAACAGGCGGTTACCAATGTATGGCATAGACTCACCATTTGCCAACCGGCAGGAGGTAAAGTCATTCAAGCTATTTGGCAGCAAGATAAACCTGATAGGAGCCGATTCGGAAAGTGCCCAACACGGGGTAAGCTGCGACTACCTTTATTTTAACGAAGCCTTAGACATTTCCAAGGGTGTAAGGAATCAGGCCGAAATGAGGTGTAGGAAGTTCTGGTGGATGGATTACAACCCTAAATTTGCCAACCATGACATTTACGATTCAACGGTTACCCGTCCTGACGTGGCGTTTTTAAAGACCACGTACAAGGACAATCACTTCATAAGCCCAAACGAACGTATCAAAATAGAGGGTTACCAGCCCGTCAGTATGTCGGCCATTGCTTTAAAGTTTGGATCCGGCAGCGAGGACGAGGCAGTTAAGTTCTCCGCCATCAAAAAGGCTATTGCATACGATACCAAAAAGAATTTGGGATTATTCCACGTGGAACAGTTGACCGAATTAGATCGATGCAAGCGCAACGATGAAGCAGGAACCGCCAGCCTTTACGATTGGAAGGTCTACGGACTCGGTGAACGAATGGCACAAGAGGGCATAATATTTCCTAACGTCACATGGATAAAGGAATTTCCAAAAGACATTGAGCTTATCTATTGGGGTACTGACTTTGGGTACACGGTTGATCCATCGACACTGGTTAAGGTAGGAATCAAAGGGACTGATATGTTTATTCAGTGCATGGCCTACCAGCCTACCCCAACGCCTAACGATTATATTAACATGGTAAAGCCTATCCTAAAAGACGGTACCGCATGGGCAGACCCGTCAGGGGAGTCAGGGGGTAGGCTTTACATCTCATCAGCAAGGCGCGAAAAGCTCAACATCTTCGCAGCCAATGTTTACCCGGGCAGCATCAAAGACGGGATAGCCATAATCAAAAAGTACAAACTATACTTAGTCGACACCCCCGAAATGCGAAAAGAACAAGCCGGGTACTGCATTGCAATGGCCAAGGTTAACGGGGTAATGGTTCGCACTGACAACCCTATTGACGCACACAATCACATCTGGGATCCGGTTAGATATACATGCCTTTCCAATAGGCTGTAAATATTCCCAAACATTTATTTGTTTCCCATTTTAGGAATAGTTTACTTTGTTGGGAATTAAAAGCCCATCCAAACCATGATATTCCTAAAATGGGATTAGTTGACAGGGTTATTGCTACTTGGAATAATCTCACCGTGCGTAAGTATGCGGGAAGCTATTTCTATGCTATCAATGGTAAAACTGACACGTTTGATGAGGTAGATTGTCTTAAGGCCTATCGCGAAATCCCAGAAGTAAACGCTCCAATCAATTTAAAGTCAAAAGCCTTTTCTAACCTTAAACTAAAAGAGGTTGATAAAGACGGGCAAGAGATCAAGACACCGGAAGGACAGGCACTAATCAAAAGGCTTCAAGAGCCTAACTGGTTTCAGCAGGGCAAAGAGTTTCTAATTCACACTAAGGTATTACGTGAAACCTTTGGCAATGAGTACATCTACAAGACCACGCCAATAGGGTTCGATCCTAAAATAGATCGGGTAAAGGCTTTGTATAGCATCCCCGCAAACATTGTAAAATCTAAGTACGACAATTCAGTCCCGTTCTTTTACCACGCGGAGAGGCCGGAAGTAATATACAAAATCAAACAGGACAATAAGCCTGACTTGGAAATTGACAGTAAATACGTTATCCACTTTAATGATAACAGATCGGTAATCGAAAACGCTACCGACAAAAATCTATTGAATGGTGAAAGTAAATTATCTGCTTTGGCGTGTGTGATAAACAACATCCGCATGGCCTACGAGAGCCGGGGCATCATTCTAAAATACCGAGGCGCAAACGGGGCGTGGACTAATGCTGGCAAGGACGGAATCGGTACCGCTGGATTTATTGACCCAGATGAAGTAGATAAATTTCAAAGAGCGTTCAAAAAGTATGGCACAATGAAAGGCCAACATCAAACCATTGTGACTTCAATGCCATTGGTTTGGAATCAGGCAGGGGTTAACAATCCAAAGAACCTTGGACTATACGAGGAAACCTTAGAGGGCTTTAATAAAATCATTGACTCGCTCGGTGTGCCTCCTGAAATGTTCGTTCGCGCTCAAGGCAGTACTTACGAAAATCAGAAGCAAGCGGAGAAAGGATTTTATATACGCACTATCATTCCAGAAGCTAATGAGTGGGCAATGGGTATCGCTTCTGAATTTATCGACACGTCAAAGAGTTCGATTATTGCCGACTATTTCCATTTGCCAGTATTCGATGAAGATTTAAAAATGTTGTCTGACTCAAAGATGGCAAAGGTCAACTACCTGTCTAAACTTTTACAGGATCAGCAAATCACAAACGAGGAATATAGGCAAGAGCTTCAAAAGATTGGCATAGGTGACGGAAAGGAAATTGAAAAGGAAGAAGAAGATAACTCGACAGATTCAACTGAAATAGAAACAGAAGACGAAACAGAAGATTAATATGGCAAAGAAAAAACAACAACCAAAGTCACCAGAAGCAAAGAAGGAATTTTCCTCTTTGCCAAAGTCATACATCGACAGACTTAATCGTGCTATCGAAAACCGTAAACAAAGAAAAGATGCAGCCAAAGCTAACGCCAAAGCAGGTCAAGGACTTGAAGGACAAGAGGGATAAAATTATTTCTAACAATCAAATTGTAAAGAAATGAAAAAGGACTTTTACGAATCGCTTTTACAGGAAAAGGAATTTCGTATGACCACGCAGAAACGAAAGTTTACTGATGCCTTTACGTGCGATATTTTTAAACCGGAAGAAGCCGTAACCAAAGGAAAGTTCCTTTACGAAAACGATGAGACTAAAGGCATCCTAAAGCGAACCATTGTCGCCAACACTTACAATTACATGGACTCGCACGATGACGTGC
>Ga0315900_10012179_pt1 | contig 10586 bp, 8 predicted proteins | sample LakEriMetagenome_FD_203521 | JGI IMG/M metagenome (GOLD analysis project Ga0315900, IMG submission 203521) | Freshwater fungal communities from buoy surface, Lake Erie, Ohio, United States - Buoy 12 MA114 | ecosystem: Environmental > Aquatic > Freshwater > Lake > Lake biofilm | place: USA: Lake...
AGCGCAGGGATGTCAGTGCTCGTCCCAGGGGCGGTGCGGATGACGGAGGGCAGGTAAGGCACAACCGTTTCGCAGGCCCTTTTGAAGTCAGAATTACGCGCATAATGCTCGGCAAGGATGCGCCAGCCGTCATCGCGCCATTTGCGGTTGGTCTCGAGCGCGGAGATCAAGGCGCTCTGGTCCCCAAGCTGATACCAGATGTTGAAAAGCCGTTCCCGCTGGGCTGGTTCCAGCCCTTCGAGGTCGGGTTGCTGGGTCAGCAAGCTGCGCAGGCAGAGGGCAAAATCCTCGCGTGTGCCCACGTGTGACAAATACTCCATTTTCAAGCTGGCTGTGGTGGCCAGACTCCAGAGTGGCTCAAACAATTCAGGGTGCTGCTTTGCGTGAGCTAGCATGGCCCAGTAGTTGTGCCCTGGCCAGCGCTGCAATGTTTCGCGCCAGGGGATGATCGCAAGCGGCGGGGCGTAGTCTAGCCAGATGACTCCTTCCGTATAGGCGTAACGTGCGTAATGTGGCTCCAGCACGCGAGAACGTGCGAAATCGTTCAAGGCATCATTGTGAGCTTGACCGAGCATCAGCCGGACTCGCGCACGATCAAAATAGAGGCGGAAATCCATCGGCTTCATCTCGATCGCATCGTTGAGGAGTGGTAATGCTCCAGCGGGAGATCCTTTTTCAACAAGGCCAAGGGCGCGCTCCCGCAGCGCCTCGGCTGCGCTTGCTCCTGGCAGAGCCGGATGCCCAAGTGAAATGGCCGCCCAGGCGCCGCCGAGCGTCAGCGCGGCGATTCCAATAAAACGAAACACCACTCTTTGAGCCAGTCCAGAAGCCTCCGGGAGGCGCCGCGGACGAATTGCAATGCCAGCAAGCAATCCCATGAACAGCGCGTAAGCGAGTCCATGATTGGGCACATCCCCCAGTCCGTGGACGGCACCGATCCCAAACGCAATAGCGGAGGCATTACGCAGGCGTCGGTCCTGCATGCCGGATTTACGCTTTTTCTTTCCGAACCATGGTCCGGTGGACAAGAGCACCCACAGTAGTAACAGCATGCCGGACAGCACGGTCAAAAGCCCGCCTTCTGCCAGCAACCAAAGCAGGTCGCTTTCAGGATGTATGAAGCGGGCCACAGGTTCCTCGATGCCGGAGACTTGTGAGAAAACGGGGTCGAAGTTCCCTAGTCCGACTCCCATCCAAGGGGCGTCTATGATCATTTTGAGGCACTCGGTGAAAATCTCCGCGCGTCCCTGCCCGGAGGCGAAGCTAATAAGCCCTTCCTCCGTCAGTCGTTTGGAGACGTGGCCGCCGGACATGACCAGCAGTGTGGAGATGATGAAGATCAAGGACGCGGAGACGGCCATTTTTTGAAAAAAGCCCCGGCGCATGGCGATGGTTCCAAACCAGGTGGTCATGCCAAGAAAGAGCAGGACCAGGCCGGCCCGCGAGCTGTTCATGAAAATACAGATGGTCGGAACCAGGAAGCCGATGAGGAACAACAACCACAGTCGCGATTTGCGGCGGTGTGCATCGTATGCGGCCGCCGAGCATAGCACCGCGGTCATCGCGGCGATGCTGCTGATGTGATTGCGGTTGGCGAACGGGCCGAAGCCATGCCCCCATGCGATCTGGTTTCGTGGCCACCAGGGTATGCTTACCCATTTGCTTCCTTCGATGATGGAAAGTGCGCAGAGCAAGATGCCACCGAAAGTCAGCGTCTGAATCATCGCGCGTCGCTGCTGGTCCGAAAAACCGCGTGCCAAACACCAGCTTAGCCAGGCGCAGCAGAGGGCAAAAAGCAGCCACGCCTCGAAGGTGACCGCGGCCTGCGGCGTCAGGGTTTGGGACAGTTCGATCCCCCAATCAGTCTCCAGGGTTTTCCGCCAGGCTGCTTTGACCCCGAACCAGTCGTTGGCGGGCAAAAACATCAGCAAAGGAGCGGTCACCGCTCCCACAAGGCCGGCAAAGGCGAGTTTGGGCATCTTTCTTTGCGGCGAGAAGAAAATCAGCACCAAGGCCAGTGGAATCGTGATGATGGCCTTGGACCACGCTTCCCGTCCCGCACCAAACAGGCAGGCGAAAATGGGCAGAACGGCGAAAACATAGCCCATCCAGGCAGGCCCGGGCAATTCATAGCTGCGCTCCTGGGAAGCGGCCTCGGCAGCATCAGTGTCTTCATCCATGGCATCCGCCACTGTCTCTTGCGCGATAAGGAGCGGTCTTTCCCCGCCGTCATCATCACCGGCCAGGAGAGGCTTCTTTTCGTCGCTCTGTTTATCGTTTAATTTCATGCCGTGGCTTTTGGCGGTGGAGAAGAGGCTGGCTTTTCTATGCAATCGGGCAGGGCATTCCACTTCTCCAGGCAGCGTTCGAGTACTGGTATCAGGACATCGAGTCGCAGGTGCCACTCACCGGCATCGTTGTCATCCTTGGGGTGATGAATGACGCACTGCATGGTATTGTTGATTCTCAAGACTTCCGGGCTTGTCCCGCCTTGCGCGCGAGCGCTTAGCCCCATGCGCTGGAGGCCATGGGAAAGTATCGTGGAGAAACTGTCCAGATCAGCGCAGCGCTCCACCTCGAAGTCCAAAACACGTCCGTAGGCGCGGAAAAACTCGCGCTGCCTGCGCCGCTCCAGCACATCATTGATCTGGGCGCGGAAATTCTTCCAGCTTCGCACATATCCCAGATAGCGCGCCGCACCAAGGGCCAGCAGGAACAGAAAAGAGCCCGCCACCGGCAGCGCGACTCCCTTGGTTGCCAGAATGCTCAGGCCGACAAGGCTCAGCACCAGGCAGACCGAATACATGGCCGCCAGCGCCCGCCCCTTGCTATATCCCAGCAGGATCAGCCGGTGATGAATGTGCTCCGCGTCCGCGTTGAAGATCGACACGCCACGCATGCCGCGTCGGATGATCGCGAACAAAGTGTCCAAAATCGGCACGCCCAGCGCGATGACCACGACCAGCAGCGCGCCGATCACGGAACCTTTGTTCGCGGTGAACAGCGACACGGATGCGATGAAAAAGCCGATCAAATAGGCCCCGCCATCGCCCAGGAAAATTTTAGCAGGGGGCAGGTTGAAGATCAGAAAACCTGCCAGAGCACCCGCCATCGCGAGCGAAACCACCACCACATCCGGTTGCTGGCCCAAATGCCCGAGAAACGCCAGCGTCAGACACAGGAACAAGCCAAACCCGCCGGCCAGCCCGTCCATTCCGTCGATCAAGTTCACAATATTCGGAATGCTGATCAGCCACATCAAGGTCAACGGCACACCCCACCAGCCGAGGGCGATGCTGCCTTCTCCAAACGGATTGCTCAGCATGTCGATCGAAACGCCCAGGGAGTAGAGGATCATCGCCGTGCCAATCTGTCCGATAAGCTTCACCTTCGCCCCCAGCGCCTTCAGGTCATCCGCGAAGCCCACGCTGAATATCAGCGCGTTGCAAATCGCCACCGGCAGCCAGCGGCTCCAGCCCAGGCCGCCGATGTAGCCGGCCACCAGGCAGGCAAGGCCCGTTGCCAGGAAGATGGGCGCTCCGCCGAGCCTGGGGATGGCTCTCTCATGCAACTTCCTTCGTGAGTCGGGCTCATCCAGTCCGATGCGGCCCCCGCGTTTCAAAATCCACCAGGTCGTCAGCGCCGAAATCAGCAGCGCGCCGGAAAAGTAGCACGCCATTTCCATCCACGTGACATTTCGGGGCACCCAGGGGCCCATGAAATTGGTGTCAGGCGGAGCGTCAAACATGCTGTGGATGATCGGGTTGGAAAGAAGAGCAGCATAAACGTTGCACATCGAGGGTTCAACACATCAGCGCCAAAGAACTCGTGGCTTGCATCCTCCGCGGATCGCTTCTTGCACTTTCGGCCGGTCGCTTTCACCATCGCCGATGCTTTCAGACACCATCGCCGCCATCTCCACCGCCTTGGGCGAGGCCGCGATCAGCGTCGTGCGTGTCTCCGGGCCTCAGGCGCTTCGGGTGGCCGAAAAGGCCTTCAAGCTGCCCGCCAATTTCGCGCCCCGTCTCGCGCATCTCGTGCATGCCGTCGATGCGAATGGAAATTCCTTCGACCACGGGCTGCTGCTTCACTTCAAATCGCCCGCCAGTTACACAGGCGAGGACGTCATCGAGTTTCACGGCCACGGCGGTGTGCTCGTCACGCAGCGGGTGTTGGAGCGCCTGCTCGCGTGCGGTGCGCGTGCCGCCGAGCCGGGGGAATTCACCCAGCGTGCCTTCCTCAATGGCAAAATGGACCTCACCCAGGCCGAGGCGGTGATGGATCTCATCCACGCGCAGAGCACACTCGCCCTGCGAGCCGCGAACGAGCAGCTAGGCGGTGCCATCGGCCGCGAGGCCACGGCCATGCAGCAGGAGATCATTCCCGTGCTCGCGCACATCGAGGCCTTCATCGACTTCCCGGAGGAGGACATCTCGCCCGAAACCGGCGCCGATCTGCTCAAGCGCATCGACTCCGTGCTTCTGCGTGCGGAAAAACTCATCGCCACCTCCGAGCAGGGCCGCATCCTGCGTCATGGTGCCCGCACCGTCATCTCTGGTGCGCCGAATGTCGGCAAAAGCAGCCTGCTCAATGTCCTTCTCGGCTTCGAGCGTGCCATCGTCAGCCCAACGGCGGGCACCACCCGCGACACCATCGAGGAAATCATCCAGGTGCACGGCATTCCGCTGCGTCTCGTCGATACCGCCGGTCTGCGCGAGTCCGACGACGACATCGAGCGCGTTGGCATCCAGCGCACCGAACGCGAACTCGACCGCGCCGATCTCGTCATCGAAGTCGTCGATGCCAACCAGACTGCTGAAGCCGTTCAGCGCCTCACGTTGCCCGATTCCATCGCCAATCGTCGCATCCTCGTCCTGAACAAGGCCGACCTCGGCATCCACTCCAGTTGGTCCGCCGAATCTCACGCTCTTCCGTTCTCCTGCGTCACAGGGAAGGGGATCGAGCCTCTCCGCGAGGCCATCCGCGCCATCATCGCGAATGCCGGCCCGCTCGCCGCCGATCATCCCGTCGCCATCAACGCCCGTCACAAGGCCGCCTTCGAACGCAGCGCCGAGCGCCTGCGCGCCGGCCGTGCCGCCCTCGAACGCAACGAAGCCCCCGAATTCATCGCCCTCGAAATCCGCGAAGCCCTCCAGGCTCTCGGCGACGTCATCGGCCAGGTCGATGTTGAGCGCATCCTCGACGTCATCTTCTCCACCTTCTGCATAGGAAAGTGAGCCTGCACGACGTTCTCTTCCGCAGCCCGACTTCAAACTTTAAACCTGCAACTTGAAACTCCAGCCATGAACCGCCGCCACTTCCTCACCACCGCGCTCGCCGCCACCGCCGCCTCCCGCCTCGGCGCCCAAACCATCGCCAAAGCCGCCGCCGATCCTGCCTACGTCATCAAAAACAAGGGCATCAAGCACACCCTCATGGGCTGGTGCTGGAAGCCGATGGACACGCTGGAGCTCGCCAAGCATGCGAAGGCCATCGGCCTCGTCGGCATCGAAGGCATCGACTCGAAGCTCTACCCGGACGTGAAGAAGCTCGGTCTCGACATCTCCCTCGTCGGCAGCCACGGTTTTGCCAAAGGGCCGTGCAACCCCGAGTTCCATGACGAGGTCGTCGCCAAACTGACCGATTCCATCAATCTCGCCGCCGATGTCGGCTGCAAGAAGGTCATCACCTTCACAGGCATGAAGTTCGACGGCATGGACCGCGACAAGGCCATCGACGCCTGCCTCTCCACGTGGAAAGAAGTGCTCCCGCTTGCCGAAAAGAAAGGCATCACCCTCGTCCTCGAGCATCTGAACTCCCGCGACAGCTCCCACCCGATGAAAGGCCACCCCGGCTACTTCGGCGACGACGTGGACTTCTGCGTCGATCTCATCAAAAACATCGGCAGCCCGAACTTCAAGCTGCTGTTCGACATCTACCACGTCAGCATCATGAACGGCGACATCATCCGCCGCCTGCGCGTCCACAAGGACTACATCGGCCACCTCCACACCGCCGGCAATCCCGGCCGCTGCGAACTCGACGAGCACCAGGAGATCAATTACCCCGCCGTCATGCAGGCCGTCCTTGAAATCGGCTACCACGACTTCGTCGCCCACGAGTTCATCCCCACCTGGGACGACCCCATCCTCGCCCTCCGCCATGCGGCGATGGTGTGTGATGTCTAATGAGTGGCCTGGCAGGCCTCCGCAAAAACATCCTTGCCGAAGTGCTTGGCCAGCAGGCTTCGCATGGTCTCATTGTATCCTTTGGCCGCTGCCACGATGCCTTCGGATACAATGCAACCTGCGATGGGAGAGGTGATGATGCCGTACTGGTCTTGAAGGCGCTTTTCAAAGGCGTTCGCGCCTTTTGACAGTCCGTAAACGAGAAATCTAAACTCACTTCTGTCGAAATGCTCCCGCGCTAAAGCCCGTCCCTTCCGCAGGGCAACAGCTTTGGGGAGATCGTAAAACAAATCATAGCCATTGATCCGCTTGTGCTTTACTGGCGACACGTGGCTAGGCCTTTTGTCCGCCACCGCTTGGTTTTGGGATGTTGCAGTGCAAGAAAGCAATGCAAAAGGCAGTGGCAGAATCCAGCTTTTCATCTCGCGATTGAACCATAATGAGGATTCGCGAACAAGACGTATTCCTCCCGCCTTGCCCCACGCCTGATGCTCGTTAGCGTTTCGCCAATGTCCCTCGACACCATCCAATCCGTCCTCAACTCGGCATCACCTCGCTCCGACATCACCGCCCGCGGCTGGGTGCGCACGAAGCGCGATTCGAAAGCCTGCTCCTTCCTCGAAATCACCGACGGCTCCTGCTTCAAAGGCCTGCAAGTCGTCGTCGATGCCACGCTGCCGACCGCCGATCTGCTCCCGCGCATCCTTACCGGTGCCTCCGTCGAGATCGTGGGTGATTTGATCGCCTCACCCGCCGCCGGCCAGAAGTGGGAAGTGCAGGCCAAAGAAGTGAAACTCCTCGGCGAGGCCGATGCCACCTACCCGCTGCAAAAGAAAGGCCACACGCCCGAGTTCCTGCGCACTATCGCCCACCTGCGCCCGCGCACGAACCTCTTCGGGAGCGTCTTCCGCGTGCGCAGCAAGATGGCCTTCGCCGTGCATCGCTTCTTCCAAGAGCGCGGCTTCTTCTACGTCCACACGCCCATCATCACCAGCAGCGACTGCGAAGGCGCGGGCGAGATGTTTCAAGTCACCACGCTGAAGCCCAACACGCCGACCAAGCCAGAGCAGGACTTCTTTGGCCGCCCCACCTACCTCACCGTCAGCGGCCAGCTTCAAGGCGAGGCCTTCGCCTGCGCCCTCGGCAACATCTACACCTTCGGCCCCACCTTCCGCGCCGAGAACAGCAACACCACACGCCACGCCGCCGAGTTTTGGATGATCGAGCCCGAAATGGCCTTCTACGACCTTTTCGACGACATGACGCTCGCCGAGGAACAGGTGCGCTACCTCGTCCAGGCCATGTTTGACGAGTGCCCGAACGAATTGGAGTTCTTCAACAAGTTCATCGACAAGGAACTCATCGCACGCCTCAAGCAGACGCTCGCCAAACCCTTCGAGCGCATCAGCTACACCGACGCCGTTGAGATTCTGCTCAAATCCGGCCGCAGCTTCGAGAATCCCGTTGTTTGGGGCGAAGGATTGCAGACCGAGCACGAGCGCTTCCTCGCCGAAGAGCACGTCAAAGGCCCCGTCACCATCTTCAACTACCCGAAAGGCATCAAACCCTTCTACATGCGCCAAAACGACGACGGGAAAACCGCCGCTGCGATGGATCTACTCGTCCCCGGCATCGGCGAAATCGTCGGCGGCAGCCAGCGTGAGGAGCGACTCGACGTCCTCGAAGGTCTCATGGCCGCGCAGGGCCTCGAACCCGAAAACTACGCTTGGTATGCCGACCTTCGCCGCTACGGCAGCGTCCCCCACGCCGGCTACGGCCTCGGCTTCGAGCGCCTCCTCATGTTTGTCACAGGAGTTCCCAACATTCGCGACGTCATTCCCTTTGCGCGGACGCCGGGCCATGCGGCTTATTGACCTCGTTTCTCTTTCCGAATAGCATCAGCACATGATTTCGCTCCAGGCTCTTCACGAACTCCCGCTGCGGGAGAAGCTCTTCGTCATGGAGGCGCTGTGGGATGATCTGTCCGCCGCGGAGAATGAGCTGGAGGTGCCGGCCTGGCAAAAGGAGGTGCTGGATGTCCGCGAGGAGGCGGTCGAGTCCGGGAAGGCGAAATTCATCGACTGGGAGGTGGCGAAGAAGGAGATCCTCGAGGCGGTGCGATGAAGATCGAAATCCTCGACCTCGCAAAGGCCGACCTCATCGAGGGGCATCGGTTTTACGAAAAGCAGGAGCCGGGACTCGGAGATTATTTTCTGCGCAACCTGTTCTCCGACATCGACCTGCTGCAGCTCACCGGCGGCGTTCACCTGAAGCCCTATCGTCACTTCCATCGTGCTTTGTCGAAGCGGTTTCCCTTCGCCATCTTTTACACGGTGGAGGATCAGATCGTGAAGGTTCGAGCCGTGGTGGACTGCCGCCGCCGTCCCTCGTGGATTCGCGGTCATCTGCGTGGGGCCTGAGTTGGCAACTTTGCCGCCATTCTTTGGAATCAGTTGCCGGAATCTCTCCGTCTGGCTCGTTTGCACCTCATGTTTTTGCGCCTCTTTCTCTTCGCCCTTTGCTCTTTGCCCTTTGCGGCAACGGCCCAAACAGGCCTCCAACTCCAACTCGTCTCCGAACAAACCGCCATCGTTCCCGGCAAACCGTTCACCGTCGGTCTGTGGATCGAGCACAATCGCGGCTGGCACACCTACTGGCGCGTTCCGGGCATCGTCGGCGTGCCGACGCAGATGAAGTGGGACTTGCCGAAGGGCTGGAGGGCAGAGGATCTCGTCTATCCCGAGCCGGAGCGCACGCTCATGTTCAAGATCAAAGCGCAGGGCTTTGATCGCGATGTCATGCTGCGCACCGAGATCACGCCGCCGGCCAACCTGAAGCCCGGCGGTCAAGTCACGCTGACTGGCAAGGCCTCCTGGATGTGCTGTGGAAATTCCTGCCACCCCGGCTCCATGGATCTCAGCCTCATGCTGCCCGTCGCCGACACGGCAGAGTTGAATGAGAAATGGCACAAGCTGCTCAATGCCGAGCGCGCCCGCGCCGAGCGCACCAGCGACGCCTGGACGGCCACGGCGGGCGAGAAGGGGAGGACGATCACGCTTCAGTTGAAGCCCGCCTCCGGCACAGCCCGCGTCATCAAAAATCAGCGTGAGGCCGACAGGATCATCGTCTTCACCGAGGACGGCTGGTTCGACACCGACAAACCCCAGATCATCCAGCTCCACAGCGACGGCAGCCTCACCATCACCCTGACCAGGGCCGACGTCTTCCCTGGCGGCAAGCCGCCCCAGACCCTGCGTGCGATTCTGCGCAATGACGAAGGCTGGGTCCAGGACGCCGACTGGCGCTGCCTGAAGATCGCCCCGCGCATCCAGCGCGGAGGTTAGGGCAGGGGGCATGCTCTTGCCGTGAGTCACACGGCTGCTGTTCGGAAGTCCCGTTCCTGGCTCCAGCCGCGTCCTCTGAAAAATGCGTGGGAAGTATGCGCCAGCAAACTCACCGCTCTTCGGCTCCCGATGTCGGTCTGCTCCTGGTGAATCGACATTGTTATTGCTCGGTTCTGCCATTCACGGCTAAAACCATCTCCATGAATTCCGAACCATTCACTCAACTCAGCCGCCGAATCTTCTGCGGGGCGCTGTTTGCCGCTGCGCTCCTTCTCGGCACCCTGCATGACGCATGGGCTGCGACGCCCAAGTTTAAAAGCAAAGTCCTGTGGGAGTTCGATGCCATGGACGCGGATCACAACCGCAAGAGCCTCGTCCGCGCCTTCAAAGGCCACGCATACAAGCTCTTCCTCCTGCCCGGCTACCAGACGATGATCGCCAAGATCCCGCTGGATGGCAGCCAGGTGCAGACCGCGCCGCTCATGCCCGGGCACGTCACCGGCAGCGATCCGCACCGCTTCTACTCCCTCGCGGTGGATGCGGCGGGCTACGTCCACGTCTCGGGGGACATGCACTCGTCCGCCCATGTGAAGCACTGGCTCTCCAAAAAACCGGAGGACATCTCCGAGTTCGTTTTCACCTCCGACTTGGGCGCTGACAAACGCCCCCAGGGCTTCAACGTCACCTACCCGCGCTTCTACAAAAGCCCCGACGGCGTGCTCTACCACACCATCCGCTGCGCCGAGCCCGTGTGGGGCCTCGCCATCAGCGTGCTCGATGTGAAAACGCAGACCTGGACCATGCTCGGAGCCGATGTGCCCCGCGCCGACATTGCCAAAGGCAACCGCGCCAAGAAAGCCAAGGGCAGCCCTCTCACGGCCTGGGAAGACAACGGCGAAGGCGGCAACTTTTCCTACACCCAGCCGCACGCGCACCTCGCCTGGGACAAAAACAACCGCCTGCACCTCGCCTTCGGCCTGCTCAATGAGAACACGCCCTCCTCCAAGGGCCGGCACACCGGCAGCGACGTGCTCTACGCGTATTCCGACGACCG
>Ga0315900_10012182_pt1 | contig 10585 bp, 2 predicted proteins | sample LakEriMetagenome_FD_203521 | JGI IMG/M metagenome (GOLD analysis project Ga0315900, IMG submission 203521) | Freshwater fungal communities from buoy surface, Lake Erie, Ohio, United States - Buoy 12 MA114 | ecosystem: Environmental > Aquatic > Freshwater > Lake > Lake biofilm | place: USA: Lake...
GAACATTTACCACATAATTGATTATTCGCACAAAAACTACACCAACTACCATCATTAACATTTAATAAAGACATTATAAATTCATGACAGCATTCTGGGCAATCAAATATATATTTTGTATGTGAATTTTTAAAAATATTTATTGGTGAAACTCCATTCTTTTTGGAAAAAAAATTACTTTTTGGATGCGATGCGAAACTGGATTTATAACAATGTTCACAATCTAATTTGCCACATAATCTATATTTTGAGCAAAATGGACAATCATGATAAGTATAATCTTTTAATCTCATATCAAATATGTGACAACATTTATTGCAATAAAAAGTATATATTTTATGTGAACATTTAAATATATATCTGGGATTAATTCCATTTAATTCCTCAAATCTATCACATTTTTTTGAATTACTGGCTAATGAACGATTAAAACATACATCGCAATTCAAATCATCACACAATGCTTTTTGAGTTTCAGTACACATTTTTCAAAATATGATAATCAGATAATATTTTAATTATATTGAATGTGTTTGTGCTATATTAATTTATTATTAAATCTTTAAACCACATTTCTAAATTAAAAACAATATATGCCTAACAAATATATAATGTAACATATGATACCCAATAAATTGTTTTGGAATTTTCTCCAGTGACTTGTATAATTATATTTGTACTACTTACATTTGCAATAGCCGACCATCCTGAATCATCTTTTGCGTATGAACTTTCATTGGATATTATTGTTAATACATTAGAATTATTCCTAAATACATTTCTTAAAAAGAATCCAGCCGATTCCGAACCAGTATCAGTTCTTCTTCCAATAACTCTAGCTTCTAACATATATGTAACGTTATTCGAACTACTGAATGTATAAATTATTGTTGCTGTATTTGTTGTAGTTGTGATTGTATTATATTGAACAATTGGTACATTTACAAAACTTAAAATACCGGAACCATTTGTCGATAATACTTGATTTGCTGTACCATCTGCATTTGGATATTTTAACCCACTCAATATTACATTACCAGTTCCCTTCGCATTTATATTTAAATTAATATTTGTATCTGTTCCAATTGCACTAATATTTGGTGCATTTCCTGTTATCGAATTTGTTACAGCTATTTGATTTGCACTAGATGCTGTTGCGTTTAGTTGTATGATTAAATTACCATTAGTGTCGTATATACCATTCTGTATTTTTGGTGATGTCAATGTTTTGTTCGATAAATTTTGAACATCGGAAATTCCGACCACTGTACTACCTAATCCACTCAAATATTGAAACGAAGTACTTGATACTGTACCATTCGCAATTTTATTCGCATTTATCGAAGCATTGCTGGCTATATTACTATCAGCTATATTTGAAATTGTATTATTTAGTGTATTTATTATTTTATTTGTTATCGTTTGGAAAGAATCAGTACCTAAAAGTGTAGTACTCACATCCGGAATTGTTAATACTCGTGTATTTCCAGTAGTTATTCCACTTAATGAAAATTGTAATTTCTTCGTGTTATCTAATGTATTTATAAAATATGTTGTAGAATCATCTAAATTCTTATTAGTTAAATTTTGTAAACTAGTTAATATAACAATAGTTGATGGATCAATAGTTGACGTTTGCAATCCCGTATTACCAGAATTTGTTTGAATAATTCTATTTCCTGTTGTAAATGATGAAACACCAGTTCCACCACGAGAAAATGGTAATATTCCACTAACAGCATTAGAATCAGCTAACGGTAATGCACCAAATGTAGATGCATTACCAATTGTTCCACTACTTAATAAAATTTGATTTGCTACATTAGATGAATTTACATATAATGATGTACTTGCTGCATATATTGTTGTACTACCATTAACATTTAAAATATTACCATTTTTTGTCATACCAGTTCCAGGTGTTATTTCACCTGCACCTGAAAATTGAGTATATGTTAATGTTGAACCAGAATTGCCTCCTATTGTGATTGGATTATGCGTAACTAAAATCCATCCCGTGCTACCCCATGTTGTACCTTCTTCTATAAAACAAAATGCACCTGATGTAACTTCTAAATCTTGATTATAATCACTAGCACGGTCTAATGTTAATGATGTACCACTGATAGTTACTGTCCAAATACCATTTTGCGCGCCATTGGTTTGATCTTTTAATAATATTCTACTGTTATTATTGGTACTTGTTAATGTAACACCATCTAATATAAATGAATTTGAAACTGACAATGTAGCTGTAATTTGTCCACGACCAGATACGCCACCTGTTGAATTATATGTAATTGCATTAGATATAGATGAATTAGAATTTAGATCTGAAGTAGTTGTAACTTTCACAGAACTTTTTATATCTAATCCATTCACTACACTATCTACGTAATATTTATTAGCAGCATCAGTTGAATTTATAGGATTTGCTAAATTTATTATATTATTAGATGTCATATCTACATTGTTTCCAAATGATTTATTGGTCAATACTTGTGATGATGTCAACCCCACCAATGCAGTAGAATTATCAGGTAAACTATATGTTCTAGTTGTATTAGTTGTTATGGCTGATACATCAAATTTAAATTTTTTTGTATTATCAGATGTGTTAATAAAATAAGTATTTTGGTCTATGAATGATTTGTTTTGGATTGTTTGTGTATCTGTCGTACCCACAACAGTACCAGTTGGTGCACCGTATAAATTACTAATACTTATGTTGGATTCAATAGTATCAATATCAATTGTATTTGAATTTGTATTATTTGATATTGATATCTTATTTGAGCCATTATTAATATTTTTGAATTGATAATTAAGTCCTGTATTTTGTTTGTAAACTCCGATACCCGATGTACCTACATTTGTAATTGTTAAATCTGATCTGACTGTGGACGAAACAGCCGACTGAAAATCATTCATATCAGTAGACATTAATGTTTTCCATAATAAACCAGTTGATTGTCCAGAATTAGCAAATAATAATTGTCCATCTGTACCCACAAATAAAATCGATGTTTGCGATCCATCATCAGTTATCAAATCTCCTTTATTTGCTGTAATAATTCTGCCATTTGATTGTACATTTAGACTGTTGGTTATTATAATACTGTTATGAACTTCTGCCATCTATTAATTTATTATTTATTATTGTCTATAATAAATAATAAATTAAAATAATTCAATTGGAATGCAATTAAATTATTTTAATGTTGCAAAATGATGTTAAATGTTAAACAACCTGTTCAATGAATAATTCATATGCTATATCTGTAGCTGCATTAAAATTATTTTGCGCACCTAATACGAAAATAGCACTCGCATCTGATTGAAATACGAATACATTATATGATGCAGGTTCTACTGTATAAAAATTTAATGTCACATAAGCTTCAAATAAATAAACAATATAAGTATTATCAAAAGTTGATTGTGGATTAACTATATTACCAGAATATATAAATGATAAAAATGCTCCTGTACCAGGATCTGTTCCTAAATATATTCTAGCTTTTGGTACGGTTGATTGATTGGAACTTATACCATTAATTTGTAATTTTAATTTAAAAGTCGATGAACCATTTGTATTTCCTTGTATCCACCAATATGTAAAATCTGCGGATGATGTTGCTTTTTGAATACTTAAATTATTATTTCCAGGTGTTATCAATGATGATGATAAAAATGGAATAGGTGTATTATTATTAAATGTTCCGACTTGTGATCCTGTACGAGCAAAAACACTTCCTCTAAATGGAGATATAAACGGTTGTGTGATCCAGGTCATATTACCACTACCATCAGTTACAAAAACTTTATTTGCTGCATTTAATGCTGTAGTACCTGGATTTATTGTTTTTAAACAATCAGTCGTATTTCCATTGTTAACCACAACTCCAGATATAGTTGGATTTATATTATTAAATCCAATATTAGTTGAATTAATATTCATACCAGCAAAATTACATTGATTAATAAAAATTATAGAACCTGTTATGTTATCTGTTACGGGTACCTGATTTGTAGTACCTGTTAAATAATTTATGTTTGTCAATGTAGGTCCATTGTTTATTGCAACAATAAAACTTGATTGTAATGCAGATCCACCTACTGGTGCAGACGGCATTTCCCATTGATAATCAGATAATGCACCTGATCTAATTATTGTACTAAAATTATTAGTATTAACTATTTGAAAATAAGTACCAAATATCGTATTAGGTACGTGATTAATATCTCCAATAAAACCGGCAACTCCCGTTTTTGGACGTAAAGCTTTCGCATTAGCATTTACTAATTGTATTTCCCAATCATCCAATGATAATGTTGCAGCGCCCGTAACAGGTCCAGTACCACCATTTATTAGAATACCATCTGATGTAACTATAGATGTAACATTACTAGAACTATTGGCAAAATCAGCTCTATCCTCCCATTGGATAATACCTGTATTTGATATTATTAATACCGCACCAGTTGAAGGCATTGGCGATGGTTTTGTTAAAGTGGTTAAACAATTTGCTCCTATTGCGGTGTTCATAACAATACCACTTCCTAATCCACTTGCATTAAATGTTATGCCCGATGTTGTGTTCAAACCAGCAATATTGCATTGATTTATCCATATCATTGTTGCTGTTCCATCTGTTGTAAGTATTTGTACTGGTCCTCCAGGTGTGAATCTTCTTAAACAATCAGATGCAGTATTTCTATGTATAACAATAGATGCACCACTAGGAGCAGTACCCGTAAAGGTTGAACCTGCTGTCATCCCAGCAAAATCACATTGTGCAATCCATGTAAAAGTATTAGTACCATCTGTTATAAAAACTTGATCTACAGTAGATAAACTTGTGTAATTTAAATTTCCAGAAATATCAACTGTTATAAGTCTTGTCGAAATTGTGGGGTTTCCACTTGGAGTTATCCAGTTGTAATTACCAATTGCAGATGTTGTTATATTATGTAAATTTCCACCATTGTTCAATGTTAATGTGTTATAAAATCCTTGATTAATAATATGAGATATGTCTCCAATCTGGCCAGGATTAAGACCAGTATTTATTGGTCTCCATATTTTAGTAATGCCCGATGTTATAATTTCCCACCCATCCAGGGATAAAGTTATTGAACCAACAGCAGGACCCGTATTACCGTTTACTAAAATTCCATCAGATGATGATATTGATGATACACTGCTTCCACTCAATGAAAAATCCCCTCTATCTTCCCATTGAATTATTCCGGTATTGGATATTATTAATACTGCACCAGTTGCAGGCATGGGGGATGGCTCTGTAAGTGTAGTTAAACAATTTGTTCCCGATGCAGTATTCATAACTATACCGCTTCCTAAACCACTTGCATCAAATGTTTGTCCGCTTGATAAATTTAAACCTGCAAAATTGCATTGATTAATCCATCTTACTTGATTACTCGAATCAGATATTAATACAGTATCTGCTGGTTTAAATGCTCTATATAAGCAAAATGTATTAGTATTGTATAAAACTAACTCATTATTTTGATTAAATAAACTTGTTATTGTTATGTCTATTTCATGTGATGCCATTCCTAGTCCTCCTATTGTTCCTTGTTCGAACCATCCCATATTATTACTAGTATCTGTCCCAAAATAATATCCACATCCGGTCCCTGCAGTTGGTCTTTGGAATTTATAAATGCATGGTGCAGTTCCTGGTCCAGAACCGGGTGGATTTGTTAAATCTACTGCTATTATTAAGCTTGGTGCACTTGCTGTTGTTATATATTCATCACCACTTATTGAATTTATAACAAATGGACTTCCAATATAAGGAAAAATATCACAAAAATTAGACCATTTTAAATCATACACTGATGGTGCAGTTTGTTTAACTGATATAACTTGGAAATCATAAGATGTTCCATCAGGTTGTAATGTTATTAAACATTGTGATGAATTTCCATTATTAATAACTACTCCAAATGTCGAATTTGACAATGTTGCATCTGTTATAAAATTGTTCATACCTGCAAAATCACATTGTTGTATCCATTGCATAACATTCGGAGAAGTAGTTATGAGAACTAAATTAGCACCACCCGGCGTAAATCTACGAAGACAATCTGATGCAGTATTCCTATGTATAACAATAGATGCTCCACCAGGAGCAGTACCAGTAACAGTAGAACCAGAAGTCATCCCAGCAAAATCACATTGTGATATCCAAGTAATAGTATTAGTATTATCAGTAATTAAAACTTGATCAGCAGCAGAAAGACTAGTATACCCTAAATTACCAGAAGTATCACAAGTAATTAATCTTGTGGCAGTAATTGGATTTGATGTTGGAGTAATCCAATTGTAATTAGAAGTTGCATTTGTAGTTATATAGTGAAAAAAACCACCATTATTTAATACTAACGTATTATAATATCCCTGATTGACAACATGAGTTGCATCCCCTACTTGTCCAGGATTTAATCCTGTATTTTTTGGTCTAAATATTTTAGTCGTACCCAATGTTGTTAATTCCCATCCATCTAATGATAAAGTAATTGCACCATTAACAGGTCCCATACCTAATGGCGGACCTACTAAAATACCATCTGATGTTGATACTGATGTTACGACATTGAGGCTTGATGAAAAATCCGCTCTATCTTCCCACTGAATTATACCTGAATTAGAAATTATTAGTACTGCTCCTGTAGATGGCATGGGTGATGGTTGCGTTAATGTTGTTAAACAATTTCCTGACACTGCAGAATTCATAACTATTCCGCTCCCTGCATTTGTAGCATTAAACGTTTGCCCATTAGATGAATTTAATCCTGAGATACTTGATTGAAAATTCCAATACAATTGATTAGACGAATCTGCTGATAAAAATTGATTGGCACCAGATGGAATTAATGTTCTAAAACAATCAGAAGTTGATCCAATTTTATTAGTTACTACACCAGCATTACCAGTTTGTAAACCGTTTAATGTATTATTAACACCTGCAAAATCACACTGATTTATCCACATTACAATGTCTAATCCATTTGTTACAAGGACTTGATTTGGAAGATAACCTTGCGGAACACCATTTTGTGTAACATAATTTACAATGTCATTCGTTATATTAGTAATCGGTATATTAGAATCGGTAGCAGCTAGAAAAGATCTATCAAATGGATTAAATGCTATTCTATTAGCTAATAAATCATCTGGTATAGTTAATGATCTTGAAAATGATCTATTAGCAATTAATGGTCTATTTGTCATTTTTTAATTAGGATATTATATTGATCATAATGAATAGTTTAAATTGCTTAAATTGTTTGAATTATTTGAATTTTTTAAATTGTTTGAATTGTTTGAATTATTTAAATTATTTAAATTGTCCAATCAATAAATTGATTAATTAGATAAATTGATAATTTGATATAGTTTATAATTTAACAAAAATATATTAACAAATATTTATAGATGAGTAAACCTCCAGTACGGTTTATTAGTACATATAATCCAGAAAAGGAACAGGGAAAAAATATAGTTGAGGGTTTTTATAATGTGTTGAAAACTGGAGATGTTGATAAAATAAAAGAGTATATTATGACCAATAATGTAAGCATGAATTTAAGGGATCCAGTAACTAAAAAAACGCCATATCATATCATATTGGAAATAGGAAATGAAATAATTGGTTTAGAAAATAAATTATTATTGATCAAAGTTTTATATAATTATAATACATCACTATCTTTATCAGATTCTGAGAATGTAACACCATTACATTTAGCTTTAAAATTACAGGATGAAGATATAATTAATTTTTTACTGGAAAAAAATGTACCATTAAATGAAAAAACTGCAGCTGGTAAATTACCGATACATTATGCAGTTAGAGGTAATATTATACAATGCCCTGAAGAAAAAAAAGTAAAATCATTAATTCCTTCTGAAGAATTTGAATCAAAAGGACTCCGAGAAAAATTTGATGATATACGAAATTTTGTGATAAAAGAACGATTTACAAAACCTGGAACTCCGGAAAATGAATTTTTGAAATATTTAGTAAAATACTTACAAAAAATACCAGAAATGTTTTCTCAAGATGATGAATTTAAAAATTTATTATTTGAAAGTGTAAATTCATTTTTAGTAGCAAGTAAAGCTGGAACGAATTATAATCAGTCATTATTGCAACTAATAGATACAACTACTAATAAACTTAAACAAAAAATATCAACATTGTTGGATGAAATGAGTATAAAACCGGGAAATACAGGTTGGGGTCCTGGAGTAGCACCTAATAATTATAAATTATTAGACATAGACGATACATATAAAAATACATTGGAAAATTCACTAAATGTTTACAAATTATCAATTGAGGATTATAGAAAAGACATAATTGAATATCCTAAAATAATAAATGATAAGAGATTGCAGTATATAACAGATATTATACCGCAAAATTTTTTTGCAAAAATAATAAGCGATAACAATAATTCAGTTAATAAAAATATTGTTGAAAGATCATTTTTAATATGTTTGATAAATTATTTGAAAAGAACATTTTGGGAAGAATTAGAGGAAGGTATATGTAAATATGCATTTAGATTTAGCAATTTGACAAAAATTCATGAACAAAACATAATTATGCCTGGTAATATTAAATCAATGGATAGATATGTATTACGTAACTTAATTACAGCCTGTATTAATTACGTTGACATTGATTATGGGAAAAAAATAGAAGATATATATAGCATAAATACATTTAATTTACTATACAATTATATAAATTTGGATCCGCAATTATATCCTGATCCAGGTAATATAGATACCTCATATATAAAATATGACACAATGAACAAAATAGATTTACCTGTACGACCTTTGGGAGAACACAATAAACCATATAATATTCAATTTCCACCATTAAAGCTTAAAAATGAACAAGTTGGTGAAAAAATAAATAATTTAATAAGAACACAAATAAAAGATATTCCAGAATTATCACGAGGAATAAAAAATATTATTAATATATTTAAACAAAATTATTTAACAGATGATAAAATATTTATATTTTTAGATTTATTTGATAAAAAATTAGATAATTATAATGGTAAAATATATAATGTATTGAACAACACAATATCATTTAAACCACCGCGGCAAGATCCCAATGATTGTAAAAAAATAATAATTGATTATGACAATCCTGATAATCATTTTATGCCTGACAGCATTAATGGAAAATACAAAAATAAAATAGAATATAATACTGTAATTACAAAAACTGCAAATTCAGATTTTATAAATAGTTTTTTAGTCTTTTATCAAAATTATTATGATTTAAATGAGAAAAAAGAAAAATATCGAGAAACATACAGTAATGGATTAAATATGATACTGACTGAAAATATTTTAAATGTCCATAAAATAAACCAGATTAATCGTTTATATATGCCTACAATGGATATTGAACGTAAATACGATCCAAATTACATAACACCTTATATTGTACCAATCTATAATAAACCAACAATTACATATTCAAATTTATATGCTCCAATATATAATGTTAATTTTCAAATTGCACAACCATTTTCGAACTACTATGTAATTCGAAAATCAAATATTAGACATCCAAATATACCTTATATAGATGAATTCATGTCAAAATATGAATTTTACGATCATGAAATGAATGTCGATTTAATTACATGGACAATAAAATATATTATAGACAGTATAATTTCAAACTTATTAGCTGATCCTGTTGACTTTTATAATCAATCATATACAGAATACATGATAGCAGCTACGATTATAGCAATACCTATAGTTATATTGAAGCTAAATTGTAATGTAAATAATGCGATAACTGCTGTGTTAAATGTATTATGTAGTATTATAAAAAAATTAATTAATAATAAATTTCATAATATAAGACAACGTAATTTTATCCAAAATCAATTTAAAAACACTATGTATAATGGCATTATTACTACATCTACTACTAAAAATGGAAGTATTGTAGGACATGCGATAAATATATCAAATAGTCTAATAATTCCCAAAAATATTAACCAAAAAAAAAATAATAAATTCAGTAATACATATACTGCAATTATTGGTACTGTTAAAAGCATATTTGAACATATGAATATAATTTCAATTGATATTGGTGATGATAATAATCAACCTATACAAAATGCTGGTTCCTTGATATTTTTAGATCCATATGACTCGCAATATGGTAGTATTTCATTAAACGATATTTTAAGAGAATTTACAATAGAGTTTGAAAGAAGCGATACGACCATAATTTCTATAGTAAATAGATTATATAGTTCACTATATCTACATTTATCAAATTATAGGATTGGTAATTATGGGAATTTATATGATAATTATTCGTTAATGGCAATAAATGTTATTAATAATGTTGAAAACTTTGATTATAAACTGGATTTAGGAAATGCACCAATACCTATTTTTGCATCCAACAGCTATTATCCAAACGGTCCTATTACATTTGCATCAACAAATAATATATATAACATAAATCATGGAATAATTTATAAATACAGT
>Ga0315900_10012184_pt1 | contig 10583 bp, 5 predicted proteins | sample LakEriMetagenome_FD_203521 | JGI IMG/M metagenome (GOLD analysis project Ga0315900, IMG submission 203521) | Freshwater fungal communities from buoy surface, Lake Erie, Ohio, United States - Buoy 12 MA114 | ecosystem: Environmental > Aquatic > Freshwater > Lake > Lake biofilm | place: USA: Lake...
CACGGGATTGCCTCCGGCGCCGGAGGAGGTGGACGCCTTCGTCGCCGATCGGTCTCCCGACGCCGTGGAGAAGCTCGTTGACCGGCTGCTCGGACACGAGGGCTATGGCGAGCACCAGGCGCGGCAGTGGCTCGATCTGGCCCGCTACGCCGACAGTTCCGGATACGCCGAGGACCGGCCGCGGCAGATTTGGGGCTACCGAGACTGGGTGATCCGGGCATTCGACGAGAACATGCCTTTCGACGAGTTCACCGTGCGACAGATCGCCGGCGACCTTCTGCCTGGCGCCACCGTGTCCGATCGCGTCGCCACGGCCTTTCACCGCAACACGCTCACGAACTCGGAAGGCGGCACGATCGACGAGGAGTTTCGCGTGGCCGCCGTGGTGGATCGCGTCAACACCACGCTGGCCACCTGGATGGGCACGACGATCGCGTGCGCCCAGTGCCACGACCACAAGTACGACCCGCTCTCGCAACGGGACTACTTCGGTGTGTACGCGATCCTGAACAACACCGCCGATGCCGACCGCCCCGGCGAGGAACCGCTCGTGGCCGCGCCCGGCCCGGCCGGCTGGGAGCTCGAGCGGCAGATCGCCGAGATCGACGCGCGGCTGCCGCCTGCCGCGCCCGGCGTCGTGGAGCCGCCCGAGTTCCGTCCGACCCGCGACCTGCGCGCCGGACTCGAGCGGCGCCGGGCAGCGGAAAAGACCCACACCGTTCCGGTCATGGAGGAGTTGCCGGCGGGCAGGCGCCGGGTGACGAAGATCATGCTGCGCGGCAACTGGCAGGCCCTGGGAGACGAGGTCGCGGAGACGCTGCCTGCGGTGTTCGGCGTGCCGCCCGAGGCCGAGGGCCGCCTCGACCGGCTCGCGCTGGCGCGGTGGCTCGTCGACGCGCGCAACCCGCTCACGGCCCGAGTCGCCGTGAATCGCATCTGGGAACGGCTCTTCGGTGGCGGCCTCGTGGCCACGAGCGAGGAGTTCGGCAGCCAGGGCGAGCCACCCAGCCACCCGGAACTGCTCGACTGGCTGGCGGTCGAACTCGTGGAGCGCGACTGGAACCTCAAGGCCATCACGCGGCTGATCGTCACGAGCGCCGCCTACCGGCAGGCGTCGAAAGCACCGGCCGATCTCGTGGCCCGCGACCCCGACAACCGGCTCTTGGCCCGTGGCCCGCGGGTGCGGCTGCCCGCCGAGGTCATCCGCGACCAGGCGCTCGCGGCGGCTGGACTGCTCTCCCGAAAAAAGTTCGGGCCCAGCGTCAATCCTCCGCAGCCGAACCTGGGGTTGAACGCCGCCTTCGGCGGCAACATCGACTGGCAGACGAGTGCCGGTGAAGACCGACACCGCCGCGGCCTCTACACCACCTGGCGCCGCAGCAACCCCTATCCCTCGATGAGCACGTTCGATGCGCCGAATCGCGACGTGTGTACGGTCCGCCGGCCGCGGACGAACACGCCGCTGCAGGCGCTCGTCACGCTCAACGACCCGGTGTACGTGGAAGCCGCGCAGGGGCTGGCCCGGCGCATGGTTCGCGAGGGCGGTTCCGCGGCGGAAGATCGTGCCGCGAGAGGGTTTCGCCTCGTGCTCTCCCGGCGGCCGACCTCCGCGGAACTGGGGCGGCTGGTGGCGTTGCACGACGAACTGGTCGCCGAGTACCGACGCGAGCCGCCAGCCGCCACGAAAATGGCGACCGAGCCGCTGGGGCCGCTGCCCGGTGATCTGGCGGGTGACGTGGCCGACCTGGCCGCCTGGACGGTCGTGGCCAACGTGGTCCTCAACCTCGACGAAGCCTTCATGTGCCCGTGACCTGCGCATGCATCCGATCGACGAACACCGTCTGTTGCTGACGCGGCGACACCTCCTCGGTGCGATGGGGGGAGGCATCGGCGCGATCGCGCTGGCCGACCTGGGGGGCGGCCCGGCCGCGGCGTCGCAATCGCCGGTCGATCCGCTCGCGCCCCGGCCGCCACAGTTCGCCGCCAAGGCGAAGCGGATGATCGTCATCCATCTCACCGGCTCACCCCCCAACCTCGATCTCTACGACCACAAGCCGGAACTCGTGAGGCGGGACGGACAGGAGTGTCCGCGGGAGTTCCTGGCCGGCAAGACGTTCGCCTTTACCAGCGGCACGCCGAAGCTGTTGGGTTCCCGGCGGACGTGGCGGCGCTGCGGGGAGAGTGGCATCGAACTCTCCGACGCCATTCCCAACCTGCAGCGGGTGGCCGACCGGTTGTGCTTCGTGAAGAGCATGCATACCGACCAGTTCAACCACGCGCCGGCGGAGTTGCTTGCATACACGGGCTCGCCGCGGACGGGCCGGCCCAGCCTGGGCAGTTGGGTGACCTACGGCCTCGGCACGGAGAACGCCGACCTGCCGGGATTCGTCGTGTTCATCTCGTCGGGAGTGCAGCCCAATGCGGGCACGGGGAGTTTCGGGTCCGGCTTCCTGCCCAGCGTCTACCAGGGGGTGCAATGCCGGTCGAAGGGCGACCCCGTGCTCTACGTCTCGAACCCGCCGGGCATGGATCGCACCGTGCGCCGCAAGAGCCTCGACGCCCTGCGGGACCTGAACGAGTTGCAAGCCCGGCAATTGGGCAATCCCGAGACGCTGACGCGGATCGCCCAGTACGAGCTCGCCTATCGGATGCAGACCAGCGTGCCCGAGGTGATGGACATCTCCCGCGAACCGAAGCACGTGCTCGAGGCCTACGGCGCCCAGCCCGGGCAGTCGAGTCTGGCCAACAACTGTCTCCTCGCCCGCCGGCTCGTCGAGCAGGGCGTCCGCTTCGTGCACCTTTTCGACTGGGGTTGGGATTTCCACGGCACGAATCCGGCCGAGGACATTCGCGACGGCCTGACGAAGAAGGCTGCCACCTACGACAGACCCGCCGCCGCGCTTGTCGAGGACCTTGCCCAGCGCGGCCTGCTCGACGAGACGCTCGTGCTCTGCACGGGCGAGTTCGGACGCACACCGTTCCGCGAGGGGCGCACCGCGGGCGGCGGCGTGCTGGGGCGGGATCACTATCCCGACTGCTACACCGTGTGGATGGCGGGCGGAGGCGTGAAGGCCGGCCACGTGCACGGGGCCACCGACGAACTGGGCTTCAGCGTGGCGAGCGATCCGGTGCACGTCCACGACCTGCAGGCCACCATCCTCCACCTGCTGGGCTTCGATCACACGCGGCTCACGTGGCGGTTCCAGGGCCGCGACTTCCGGCTCACCGACGTCCACGGTCGCGTGGTCGGAGAGATCATCGGCTGACGGTTTCGGGGACGCAGAGTCCCGGGCCGCGCTTGCCGCAGACGCGTTGCTTGCCCCGCCTGCGCAGCCAACCCATACTTCACGGGCTTGTTCGCCAGTCGGCCGCACCGATCGTCCGATCTTTACTCGATGCGAGCGGAGACGAACGTCGTGATGCGTGGTTGCAGGAATGCCACCGGAAAAGTTCCCGCGGCGGTGCTTGGGCCCCTGCTCTGCCTGGCGGCCGTGGGATCGTGGCCCGCCCACGCCGCCGACAGGGCGGCCATCGGCTTCGATCGCGACATTCGTCCGATCCTCTCCGCGAACTGTTACGCCTGCCATGGTCCTGGGAAGCAGGAAGCGGGGCTGCGGCTCGATTCGGGCGCGTCCGCGACCGCAGAACTGGAGAGCGGTTCCCGGGCCATCGTGCCGGGTGACGCGCAGCACAGCGAGATGTTGCAGCGGATCGCGGCCACCGATCCCGACGTGGTGATGCCGCCGGCACATACCAACAAGACGCTCACGGCCGCGGAGAAAGAACGGCTCGCGGCCTGGATCGCGGCGGGTGCGACCTACGAGCAGCACTGGTCGTTCCGCCCGATCGTGCGACCCGAGGTACCCGATTCCGTCGGGCCGGACGTGGTGAACCCCATCGACCGGTTTCTGGAATCCCGGCTCGTGCAGGAAAAAATTGCCCTCGCCGGAGAGGCTGACCGGCCCACCCTCATCCGTCGGCTGTCGTTCGCGCTCACCGGTCTTCCGCCCTCGGTCGACGAGGTGGTCGGATTCGTGGCCGACACCGCTCCCGACGCCTACGAGAAACTCGTCGACCGGATGCTCGCCAGTCCGCATCACGGCGAGGAGATGGCGAGGCACTGGCTCGACGTGGCCCGCTATGCAGACACCCACGGCCTGCACCTCGACAACGAGCGGCAGATGTGGGCCTACCGGGACTGGGTCGTGAAGGCCTTCAACGACAACCTGCCCTTCGACCGCTTCACGATCGAGCAGATCGCCGGCGACCTGCTGCCCGATGCCACGCTGCAGCAGAAGACGGCCACCGGCTTCAGCCGCTGCAACGTGACCACCAGCGAAGGCGGCTCGATCAACGACGAACTCCTGTTCCGTTACGCCGTGGATCGCACGGCCACGACGGTGAACGCGTTCATGGGGCTGACGGGCCAGTGCGCCGTCTGCCACGACCACAAGTTCGACCCCATCTCCCAGAAGGAGTTCTATTCGCTCTACGCCTTCTTCAATTCGGCGGCCGATCCCGGCTTCGACGGCAACTCGAGCGACACGCCGCCGGTGATCCGCGTGCCCACGGCGGAGCAGGAGCGGCGGCTGGCCGAACTCGCCGGGCAGCGCCGCCTACTCGAGGAGGCGATCGAATCGGCCGTGGCGGCGGTCGAATACCGCGATCCGGCGCCAGGGCCGAACACCGACCAGCCGGCGCCCGGGCCCGCGCACTCGCTCGACGCTTGGTGGCGCGACCGGCAGGCCAGCGGCAAGATCGACGACCTGCCGGTCGCGATCCGCGGTCTCGCCCGACGCGGACCCGATGAGACGACGAGCCCGGATGACATCGCCGCCGTGCGCCGCTACTGGATCGCCCACGTCTGGGCGGCCCGCCCCGAGCCGGTGGCCGCCGCGTTCCGCGACCTGGAGGCGAACACCCGGGCCAGAGCGGAGATCGAGAAGCAATTCCCGATCACCTTCGTGTTCGCCGACCAGCCACAGATGCGGGATAGCTTCGTGATGCAGCGCGGCGCGTACGACAAGCCCGGCGAGAAGGTGAGTCGGGGTACGCCGGCCTTCCTGCCACCACTGTCGGTCGCCAACCCGGCGGCCAATCCGACGCGGCTCGACCTGGCGAAGTGGCTGGTGTCTCCGGGGCACCCGCTGACCGCGCGGGTGGCGGCCAACCGGCTCTGGCAGCAGTTTTTCGGCACGGGCCTCGTGAAGACGAGCGAGGATTTCGGGCTCCAGGGCGAGGCGCCGAGCCACCCCGAACTGCTCGACTGGTTGGCCGCTGAATACCGCGACAGCGGCTGGAACACGCGTCGCATCATCACGCTGCTGGTCACGAGCCGGGCCTTCCGCCGGGCCAGTCCCGCTCAGCCCGAGCATCTGGCCGCCGATGCGGAGAACCGCCTGCTGGCCCGGGGGCCGCGTTTCCGACTGGATGCGGAACAGATCCGCGACAACGCGTTGGCCGTCTCCGGGCTGCTCGTGCGGGCGCTCGGCGGCAAGGGAGTGAAGCCCTACCAGCCGCCGAACATCTGGGAGCCGGTCGGATTCGGCGGCTCGAACACTCAGAACTACCGGCAGGACGAGGGGCAGGCCCTCTACCGCCGCAGCATCTACGTGTTCCTCAAACGCACGGCACCGCCGCCCTTCATGGTCAACTTCGACGCGCCGAACCGGGAGCAGTTCTGTGCCCGGCGTGAGCGGAGCAACACGCCGCTGCAGGCGCTGCAACTGATGAACGACGTGCAGCACGTGGAGGCGGCCCGGGCGCTGGCGGCGCGGGCCGTCGCCGAGGGGGGCGCCGACGACGCGGCCCGGATCGGCTGGCTGTTTCGTGTCCTGCTGGCCCGCGATCCGGAGGCCGCCGAAGCCGCCGTGGTGGCCGAGACGCTCGCCGGGCAGCGGCAGCGGTACGCGGCCGACGAACCCGCGGCGGTGAAGGCGATCTCCCACGGAGCCTCGAAGCCCCCGGCCGGCGTGACCGCGGTCGAACTGGCCTCCTGGACCCTCGTCGCCAACATGCTGCTGAATCTCGACGAAACCCTTTCCAGGAACTGATATGGCTGTCCCGGATACCACGTCGTCGCAGGCCTTCCAGAGGCGGATCGCGCGACGTGCCTTCCTCGAGAACGCGGGTGTCGGCGTGGGATCGGCGGCGCTGGCGCTGCTGGCCGGTGCGCGGCCGGCGGTCGGCAGCGGCTCCGGAGCCGTGCATCCGGCACTTCCCGGATTTCCGCACCACGCCCCGAAGGCCAAGCGGGTGATCTACCTGCACATGAACGGCGGCCCCTCGCAGCTCGATCTCTGGGATTTCAAGCCGGGGCTGCAGGCTTTCTTCGACAAGGACGTTCCCCCCGGTGTCCGCGGCGACCAGCGCCTCTCCACGATGACGAGCGGCCAGTCGCGGTTTCCGGTGGCGCCGTCGAAGTTCAAGTTCGAGCAGCGCGGCCGCTGCGGCCGCTGGGTGTGCACCGACCTGCTGCCGCACACGGCGGGCATCGTCGACGACATCGCACTGGTGAAGACGGTGCACACCAACGCCATCAACCACGACCCGGCCTGCACCTTCGTGATGACCGGCAGCGAGGTGCCGGGCAAGGCGAGCATCGGCAGCTGGCTGTCCTACGGCCTGGGCAGTGAGAACGACGACCTGCCGGCATTTGTGGTGTTCACGCCGCGCTTTCCCTCGACAGGCAACGCCCAGGCGCTGTTTTCCCGGATGTGGGGCAGCGGCTTTCTGCCCACGCGATACAGCGGCGTATCGCTGCGCGGTGCGGGTGATCCGGTGCTCTACCTGCCGAACCCCGAGGGCATCACGTCCGACGATCGGAGGCGGATGCTCGACGGGCTGGCCAGGCTCAACGCCCGCGGCTACGACCGCTACCGAGACCCGGAAATTCAGACCCGGATCGCCCAGTACGAAATGGCCTTCCGTATGCAGACCAGTGTGCCGGATCTGGTCGACCTGTCGGGAGAGACGGCCGAGACCCTGGCCCTGTATGGGGACGACGTGAAGAGCCCGGGTTCATTCACGCACAGCGCGATCCTGGCACGGCGACTCGTGGAGCGGGGCGTCCGCGTGGTGCAGATCCTGCACCGCGGCTGGGACCAGCACGGCAACCTGCCCGGGGCGCTGGCCAACCAGTGCAAGGACACCGACCGCGCCACCGCGGCTCTGGTCACCGACCTCAAGCGCCGTGGCATGCTGGACGACACGCTCGTGATCTGGGGGGGCGAGTTCGGCCGCACGGTCTACTCGCAGGGCAACCTCACCAAGGATGATTACGGCCGCGACCACCACCCGCGAAACTTCTGCATGTGGATGGCGGGTGCCGGCGTGAAGGCCGGGACGACCTACGGCGAGACCGACGACTTCAGTTACAACGTCGTGGAGAACCCCGTGCACGTCAACGACTTCAACGCCACCATCCTGCACCTGATGGGGATCGACCACGAGCGCTTCTCGTTCAAGTTTCAGGGTCTCGACCAGCGGCTCACCGGCGTGGAACCGCAGCGGGTGGTGCACGAGATCCTCGGTTGAGTTCCTCGCGGCGGCGCTGTGGTCGCGGATTCGCGCGTCCAGCCCCTCGAGGTGCATGGCCCGTCCCCCGGCTCCGGGTATCCTGATCCTTCCCCTGGAGGATCGTCATGGCAAAGTCGTCCGCGCCCGTCACGCTCGTCTGGTTCCGGAACGACCTCCGGCTCGACGACAATCCGGCCCTCGCCGCCGCGGCCCGCCGCGGCGCGGTGGTGCCGTTGTTCGTGTGGGCGCCGGAAGAGGAGTCGCCCTGGGAGCCCGGCGCCGCGTCGCGCTGGTGGCTGCACCACTCGTTGCAGAAGCTCGCCGCGCAACTGGAGCGGGCTGGTGCACCGCTCGTGATCCGTCGCGGGCCGTCGCTCGAGGCCCTGCGCGGGGTGGCACGGGAGTACTCGGCGACGCACGTTGTGTGGAACCGGCGGTACGAGCCGGCCGTGGTAAATCGCGACACGGTTATCAAGAAAACACTCGCTTCCGCCGGCCTCGAGGTGGAGAGCTTCAACGGGTCGCTGCTCTTCGAGCCGGTGCACGTGGCCACGAAGGAGGGCCGGCCCTACCAGGTGTTCACGCCATTCTGGCGGGCACTGCTGACCCGCGAGGAGCCGGCCGAACCGACCGCCGCCCCGCGCCGGCTCCAGCCGGCGACCGCCGGGCGATCCGGCTCCGCGAGCGTGGCAGTGGAAGACCTCGGGCTGCTGCCCGCGATCGACTGGGCCGGCACGATGAGGCGGACGTGGACGCCCGGCGCCGCCGGAGCCGACAAGCGGCTCGCCACGTTTGTCGCCGAGAGGGTCCAGTCCTACGCCGGGGATCGCGATCGTCCCGACCGCGAGGGAACGAGTTGCCTCTCACCGCACCTGCACTTCGGTGAGATGTCTCCGCGCCGGGTGTGGCATGCCGTCCGCGCCACCGTGGGCGGAAAACCCGCGGCCAAGATCACGGGCAGCGCCGAGGTGTATCTGCGGGAACTCGGCTGGCGGGAATTCGCGAGCCACTTGCTCTACCACTTTCCACACACCGCGGACGCTCCGCTGCGGGCCGATTATGCGCGGTTTCCCTGGGCCGACGACCCGGTGGGACTGCGGGCTTGGCAGCGGGGCCGGACGGGTTTTCCCGTCGTCGACGCGGGGATGCGGCAGCTGTGGGCCAGCGGCTGGATGCACAACCGCGTGCGTATGATCGTGGCGAGCTTCCTCGTCAAGGACCTCCGTGTGTCGTGGCTCGAGGGCGCGAGGTGGTTCTGGGACACGCTCGTGGACGCCGACCTGGCGGCCAACACGCTGGGCTGGCAGTGGGCGGCCGGTTGTGGCGCCGATGCAGCTCCCTACTTCCGGATCTTCAACCCCACTAGCCAGGGCACGAAGTTTGATCCCGAGGGAGATTACGTGCGTGCCTGGGTTCCGGAACTCGAGCGTGTCCCCGCCGCCGACATCCACGAGCCGGCCGCTGCCGACTCCGCCGTGCTCGCCAAGGCGGGCCTCGTGCTGGGCCGCGGCTACCCCGAGCCGATCGTCGACCACGCCGAGGCCCGCAAGCGGGCCCTCGAGGCGCTCAAGTGCGTCTCGCGCGGCCGTTAGCCGGATCAACTCTTGGCGGCGTTTTGGGCCGCACGAACCTCGCGCACGGCCTCTTTCTGTTGCTCGGGATCCGAGATGGAGTTGGCGGCTTTGTCGGCCAGCTTGATCAGGTCGGCGGCGCTGCCGTTCTCGCCGGCCGCCTTCATGGCTGAGGCGACGGCCAGCAACGCATACGTGCGGTTGGCGTGGGAATCGATTCCCTTGGCGACCTTGGCCGCCTCCTCGAGCAAGCTGACGGCGTCCAGTTTTTCGCCGTTGCGGGCCCGCACGTTGGCCGCCGCGGCCAGCGCCTCGGCCTTGGGCCGCGGCTCCTCCAGCGCCCGGGCCTTGGCTTCCAGGTCGGCGAGCATCTTCTTGGCTGCCTCGGCCACGCCTGCGTTGGCATAGCCGAGGGCCACGGCCGCCAGTGCCTGGGCCTGGAACCGTTCGGGCACCTCACCGGCGGCGGCGGAGGCCTCCTCGAGCCGCTTCTTCGCCGTCGCCGTATCGCCGAGACCTCCGGTCTTGGCGCCGTAGACGACGCCGATACGGGCGAGCGTTTGGGCACGGGTGACGGGGTCCTCGAGTCGCTTGGCCAGTTGCGTGGCCGCGTCCAGCGCCTCCTTCGCCGGCTTGCGCTCCGCGAGTTCGGCGTACAGGCCGGCGACGTCCACGAGTCGTGGCGCAAAGATCACGGCGTCGGCGTCCTCGGGTACCGCGGCCTTGGCTTCGGCGAGCGTCTTGATCGCTCCGGAGCGGTCGCCGTTCTTGAACTGCGAGCGCGCCACCTTGACGAGCTCCCGGGCGGGGCCGCCGGGCGTCTTGTCGGCCTTGGCCTTCTTGATCCGCTCGGCGACGGTGGCGCCGGGCTTTTTCTTCTTGGATCCACAGCCGCACAGCGGGGCGACGAGCACGAGACAGGCACAGAACGAGACGATGATGGCCAGGATGCGGGTGCGGCGCATGAGGTGCTCCAGAGGATGCAGCGGCGGCGGGCCGGGGCCAGCCACCTAGAATTTCAGTCTGGCCCGCTGCAGGCGGGCGTGTGTTTCAGCCATCAGGTCATCCTCGGCGGCCTCGTCATCGGCTTCGTAGGTCGCCGAGAACCTCAGATAGGCGCCGCAGTCGTCCCAGGGGACTGTGGAGATCGACAGGTCGTGGATCAGGTACTGGCTGGCCTCCTGCGCCGTGGCGAAGGCGCGGTCGCCGGCGCCCTTGGGGCTCTTCGTGTACAGGAAGTAGGTGCCACCGGGCATCTCGCAGTCGAAGCCCGAAGCCCGCAGCACCCCCACCAGTTTCTCCAGCCGGCGCCGGTATTTCTCCCGGACGCGCCGCGGGATTTCCGGGTCGGCCAGCGCCGCCGCCCCGGCCTTCTGGATCGCCATGAACTGGCCGGAGTCGCAGTTGTCCTTGACGTCGGCGAAGGCCCGCACGATCCGCTCGTGGCCGCACACCCAGCCCAGCCGCCAGCCGATCATGTGGAAGCCCTTCGAC
>Ga0315900_10012185_pt1 | contig 10581 bp, 5 predicted proteins | sample LakEriMetagenome_FD_203521 | JGI IMG/M metagenome (GOLD analysis project Ga0315900, IMG submission 203521) | Freshwater fungal communities from buoy surface, Lake Erie, Ohio, United States - Buoy 12 MA114 | ecosystem: Environmental > Aquatic > Freshwater > Lake > Lake biofilm | place: USA: Lake...
CCATGCAACCGATTTACTCCGCGCATGTCGATATCCTGGGGGTTGTCTCGGGAGTGATTCGCAAATACTGAGCGCCCAGACCTGTGGCCATTCCCACCTGGAGTCGACCCACCCTGGGAAACGCTCCGCGCCTTTCTGTGCTTCCCTGCCTGAATGCGAGGCTGGCAGGTTGACGCCCAGAGGGATTGAACAGCCGTTGGTTTGGTCACCTGTTCGGCGCTGCCCGCCAAGCGTCCAGCCCGGCGACAACTCTCGTTGATCGTGTCCTTCACAGTCACGACGAGTGTCGCCGGGGCCGGACGTGGCGACTGCCACGCACCACTCTGGCTCGGCCGATCGAGCGCAACGGCGTGTTATCCAATCCATTTGGTTCCTGGCTGAGACCAACCCCACGCCACGACCAGTCGTTCGCCCACCAGTTCCGTGGGCTGCCTTCGCCCCTGCCATCGACAGCCATCGCAACGGCTCGGCGCGATTCCCGCCCACGGAGTCGTCAACTTGACCGTGCTGTCGTCCCCCCCCTCTGCTGAACCTCTGGTCCCATCCAGGTGTCACTCCCCCGCCCTCAACACACGTTCCCGCACGGACCCAACCCTCGCGACCAATTCAGCCGCCCAACTCCTTGAGCCGCCCAACTCCTTGAGCCGCCCAACTCCTTGAGCCGCCCAACTCCTTGAGCCGCCCAACTCCGCCGTTGGCCCAACTCCCGAACAGGGCGGGCGAAACCGCTCGCATCGGTTCCCATCACGCCGGCCCCCTGCGATAACCGCCGCAGCCACCCCAACTCGGATTGTCTCCTGAACAGGGCAGTCGCTAGACTTCCCCAACGGCGGCCCCCGGGCGAAATGGCGTTCGATGGCTGGAAGGTCTCTGGCTTATTCTGCTCGAGTGATCAACGTCCATCGTCGCAATCTGCATGCCGCCCACACCACGTCCCCGTAGCTCAGTTGGATAGAGCGGCGGTTTCCTAAACCGCAGGTCAGCAGTTCGAACCTGCTCGGGGACGCTCTTTTTCTTCCCATCGTCACTTCCACCATGTCCCCAGACTCTGGGGACGTTCCACCTGAAGCCCCCGGCATTCCAGGCTCCGGGTTCTTCCCTCGATTGTGTCGGCGCTCCGCGGATGCCATCAATCCGGAAGGAAATCACGCGACGGGCAACGCTGGAGTCCCCTTTCGGACTCAGCCCGTTGCCGAACTCCGCCGCAATTTCACAAACACGCTTCCAGCCCTTCCGGATCCAACCGCGGCGGGCGACGGCTCCTCTCCGCAATTCGCAGGACGCCACCACAGCAGCCAACCTGCTTGAAATTCCGGCGGCGAAAACCCTCGCCGCATGGCTCTCGAACTCTTCCCGACCAATGGCCGATTTTGAGACGCAACCTGCGATCCCGGTTGCGGGCCCCCCCTGACACGGGCGGAGCTCCCACGACTTGGCCCCCCGGCACAATCCCATCCGTCCGCACGTCCAGCAACACCCCAACTTCAGGTTTTTTTCGCGCGACCGTACATCCTTCGCAGTCACGCAAGTTTGCCTGATTTCGTTCCCGATACCAACTCGCAACGCCGGAGATTTCCCGCGAATTCCCTGACCCATTCCCACGCACCTGGATGTTCCTCCTCATGACGACTCCCGCCAATCAGGCCGAATCTGTCGTTGCACTCGCGACCTCTCCCCGTCCTCCCGTTCCAGGGCGGAAGGTACTCAAAAGCCGTCCTCAAACCCTGTTGGCCGATCCCCCCCATCCCACCGCGGACCGGCAAGCCAAGGTGGAAGAGCGGGAGGAAGACGGCGAAACGGTCGAGCGTCGTCGCCAGATTGACCCCACCACCTGCGAACGCGATTACACGGCTGATGAGGTCGAATTCATGAATGCCATGAACCTCTACCGCCGCAAGTCTGGCCGCAACTTTCCCACCTGGAGCGAAGTGCTCGAAGTGGTCCGCTCGCTCGGTTATCACCGCGACTGACCCCCCCCGGCTCTTTCGCCCGACCACTGGGCTCACGACGCGGCACGGCGGACCAGACTCCGCCGTGCCTCACGTGTCCCGGTAATGGTGGCTGCCAGAGGGGCGCTACAGGCGCCAGTGCCCGGTGCGTGTCCAGCTTGCCACCAGCCCCTGAGTCAATCGCTCGACCCGTTCGATGTCCTGCAGGAAGACCGACTCACCCGCGCAATGATAGGGCGAGATCGCCGGCTCGAGTGCGATCGAAGGAATGGCGCAGAGCGAATTGCGATTGAACTCCAGGCCATAGGTCGCGTAGTCATTGCCGTTATTGGCAATCCGCAACCCGCCGTCGAGTGACTGCAGCAGCTCACAGACTTCGGCCGTCCCCCGCAGCAGCCCGGCCCCCGGTGAAAACGGCTCTTCCTCCCACGGGGCGGCATACAAAGCCACACCGGGCTCTCCCTGGAACAGTGGGGTGGTATCGATCGTCACGACAAGCCCGGGCATCCGCCCCGTCTCTTTGAGATGCCGCGACAGCCTCACAGCCCCCTGCCCGCATTGCCGTCCCGTCCCCCCGGCCACGAGTCGCTCGGGGTGGTGCGTCAGGCCATAGCTCTCCTCCATTTCAGAGAGCAAAACGAAAAGTGGCGGCAGGCCGACCGCCCCGGCCCCCCAGCGCGCCAAAGCGAGGCAGATCCCCACCCCCACGGCATCGTCCATTTGACCCACCAGGCGGTCCGGTTCTTGCTGCCAGGGGAGCCGCTCGGGAGACGTTCCCCAATGATCGATCTTGTCGAGATGAGCGGCCAGAGCGATGGGAGCCAACCGCGAATCTCCCGGGACCGAAATCAGCAGGTTGTGTTCGGGAATACGTTCAACCGTCACTCCGGGCAGGCTTGCCAACTGGAGATAAATCCAGGGGTGCAACCGGTCTTCCAGCGAACTGAAAGACGGTATCTCGGCCACCTGTCGAATCAGGTCCATCACGCTCGACATCACTTTTCCTCTTCAGACAGCAGCAACACCACCCGTTGCAAAAATCCCTTTTTCCTCGGAAAAAGTCAATTGAATCGCCCGGTTTAACGCTGGTGTCGAGATCTCACAACCGCTCTTGGCCCCCCTTCCCGATGGCTGTCCTCGAACAAATTCCGGGGCCGAGCCCAATGTTTCCGGCTCCGGCGTTTCCTTCGACTCGGGCTGGTTCTATTATCGTCCTCGCGCTCCAGCCTTGAAATCACTTCCGTTGCCTCCGGGGGAGCGCCCCCTCCTGGGCTCTTGCCGGTCATCAGCCCCAGAAACTTCCACCCGCCCCGATGCCAGCCGAAACATCTCCCCCCGCAACGTCCCGCGAAGAACTTGTCCGCCGGGCTCTCAGTCAAGACATTCGCCGCCTGGGAGGGATGCTGGGGGCAGTCATCCGGAGCCTCGAAGGTCAGGAGGTTTTTGATCTGATCGAAGAGATCCGCGCGGGAACCAAGCAGCTGCGCGAGCTGCCCTCACTGACGGCCGCCCGCGCCCTCCGCGACCGGCTCAAGCCTCTGCCCCTCCCCACGCTGCGCAAGCTCAACCGCGCGTTCAGCATCTATTTCGACCTCATCAACCTCGCGGAGCAGCAGGCCCGGCTGCGGGCCCTGCGGATGCACTCTCTCGCCGCCCCGACCCCCGCTTCCGATGGCATCGAGGCCGCCCTAAGACAACTCCAATCGGGCCAGGTCGGTCCCGCCGAGATCTCCCACCTCCTGCGACATCTGCGCATCGTCCCGGTCTTCACCGCCCACCCCAGTGAAGCCCGCCGGCGCAGCATCCTCGAAAAACTCGACACCATCTCGGCCCACCTCGCCCGCCTCGATACCGAACAGCTTTCGGCTCGCGACCGGCACGCGACCGAGCAACACCTCGAGTCCGAGATCGAAACGCTCTGGCTCACCAATCTCGTCCGCACCGAACGTCCGACCGTGCTCGACGAGGTCCGCCACGGCACCGCCATCCTGCCCCCTCTCATGGAGGTCGTTCCCCGACTCTATCGAACTCTCGCCGAGGCCCTGCAGGAGGTCTATCCCGGGCTCAGTCGCCCCCCGGCCATTCTCGATTTCGGCAGCTGGATCGGGGGCGACCGCGACGGCAATCCCTTCGTCACCGCCGACTGCACCCTCGAGGCGGTCCGCATCCTGCAGTGCCGCATTCTCGACGCCTATATCCCCCGCCTCGAGGAGCTGACCCGCATTCTGTCCCTCTCGCGCGACCTCACAACCCAGGGTCAGAATTTCCGCCGGTTGCTGGAACGCTGCGAGGAACTGGTTCCCGAGTCCCTCGGCCGCACCCAGAACGAACCCTACCGCGCCGTCTGCCGGGCCATGGCCGCCAGGCTCAAAGCGACCCGCGACTGGGTCCAACAGCTCCGGCTGTACTGGTCGGCCGATCCCCGCGAACCTCCCGCCAGGGTCTATCGCGCGCGGGCCGAATTCCTGCACGACCTGCGGGCGATGCAGGACGATCTGCGCCTCGCGGGAGTGCGACAGGCCGCCGCGAACGAACTCGAAGACCTCATCCGTCTGGTCGAAGTGTTCGGCCTGCACATGTTTTCGCTCGACATCCGGCAGCATGCCCAACGGCATACCCAGGCGGTCGACGAGATCCTCCGCGCCGCTCAAGTCACCCCCTGCTACGCCGAGCTCACTCCCGAGGCCCGCCTCGAACTGTTGGCTCGAGAACTGGAATCTCCACGCCCCCTCGTTCCCACACACCTCGCGTTCTCCAGCGCGACCTGTGAGGTCATCCAGACCTTCCGCACCGTTTCGGCCCTGCTCGAACAGCAGTGTGCCGAATCCATCGAGAACTACGTCATCAGTGGCGCGACCCAGCCGTCCGATGTGCTGGAGGTCCTGCTGCTGGCCAAGGAGGCCCGGCTGTTCCGCCCGTCCGAGTCGGTCAGCCGCATTCATGTCGTCCCGCTGTTCGAGGCGCTCGATCCGCTCCGCTCCGCGGCCCCCATCATCGAGCGACTGCTGGCCCTTCCCATCTACCGGCGGCACATCGAGCTGCGCGGCGGCCTGCAGGAGGTGATGATCGGCTACAGCGACAGCAACAAGGAGTCGGGTTTCCTGCAGTCGAACTGGGCTCTGTATTGTTCCCAGCGGGAACTGGCCGAAGTCCAGCGCCGCTCGGGAATCGCGATCCGCATCTTCCATGGCCGCGGCGGGGCCGTCGGCCGCGGCGGTGGACCCGCCAATCGCGCCATTCTCGCGCAGCCTTCCGGCCTCGCCGACGGCTGCATGCGGTTCACCGAGCAGGGAGAAGTCATCGCCGACCGTTACGGCTGTCCGGGGATTGCCGAGCGGCACCTCGAGCAGATCATCAACGCGGTCCTCCGCAACAGTTCGGCCACCGAAAGCCCCCGCCCCCGTCCCGAATGGGAACGTCTCGTCGGGACCCTTGCCGAACTCGCCCGCCAGCATTACCGCGACCTCGTCTACGAGACCCCCGAGTTCCTCGATTACTTCGAGCAGGCAACCCCCATCGCCGAGATTGGGAAACTCAAGATCGCCTCCCGACCAGCCAAACGCGGCGCCAGCCGCACCGCCGGCATCGACGACCTGCGGGCCATCCCCTGGGTCTTCAGCTGGATGCAGAGCCGCCACACCCTGCCCGGTTGGTACGGCCTCGGCAGCGCCATCCAGCAGCATCTCGCCCGACACCCGTCCGACGAAGCGCTCCTCCGCGAAATGTACGCCCACTGGCCCTTCTGGCGCACCCTCATCGACAACGCCCAGATGATCCTTGCCAAAGCCGACCTCACCATCGCCCGCCTCTATGCCGATCTCGTCGCCTCGCCGGAAGTCGCCAACCAGATCCACGGACGCATCGCCGATGAATACGCCCACACGGTTCGGGCCGTGCTGCAGATGACCGGTCAGACCGAACTGCTCGAATCAATGCCCGTGCTGCAACGATCCATTCAACAGCGAAACCCCTACGTCGATCCCCTCAGTTTCGTGCAGCTGGTGTTGCTCGAACGGCTCCGCCAGGGGGCCGAACCCCAGGCCGACTACCTCACGGGGGTGCTCGAAAGCATCAGTGGCATCGCCTCGGGACTGAAGAACACCGGCTGACCTCCCTCCAGCGGGATCCCGCCGGCCCCCCCTCCCCCCCCCGCCGCGCCTCCCCCGCCGCGTCTCCCCCGGGAAGTCATTGCCGTCGGGACATCCGCCGGCGTTCACCCGCCGGGGCCGGTTGTCTCCCGGCCCCCCTCTGCGGTTCGTGTTGCGGGCAGCCCCCCCCGAAATCCCCACTTCGCCCCAGTTCTCCTGACACCGCCAACAGGCCTCACTATACTCGCCCCGGGAGTGAACACGTTCCTGGTCCCCCCTCAATGGCTTCGCTCATGTCCGCGCTCCGCCCCCTTTGTTTGGCGTCTCTCTTCGGACTCGTTGTCAGCCTCACGGCGTTGACCAATCTGTCCGACGCTGCAGAGCCGGCCTCCCCCCGGCTTCCCTGGACCACCCCCCATGTCCGCGGCACCCCGGAAGGCCCCCTCCCCTTCCGCTCCCCGCGGATCTATCCAAAAGCTCAGTTCAAGAACCCGACCGTTCTGACCAACGCCCCCGGCACCGACCGCATGTTCGTGGGTGAGCAATCGGGCAAGATCTTCTCACTTGGCTCCCCTCGCGACACCGCCGAGCCCGAACTCTTTCTCGACACCACCCAATTGTGCGCACAGCTCAATGCCACTTCGGGCGGAAACCTCGAGTTCGAAGCCCTCTACGGACTGACCTTCCATCCCCAGTTTGCCCAGAACCGCGAATGCTTTGTCTGCTATGTCGTCCGCCGCAAGAATCAGGGGACAGAACAAACCCCCGATGGCACCCGCGTCGTCCGACTGAAGGTCTCCCGCACCGAGCCCCCGGTCGCTGACCCTGCCAGCGAAGAACTTCTCGTCACGTGGCTGCAGGGAGGACACAACGGCGGCTGCCTCAAGTTTGGCCCCGACGGCTGTCTCTACATCTCCAGTGGCGACGGCGGTCCCGCCTTTCCCCCCGACCCGCTCAACGCCGGGCAGGATGTCTCCAACCTGCTCTCGTCCATCCTCCGCATCAACGTCGATCGCCCCGAGGGTTCCCGCCCGTATTCGATCCCCGCCGACAATCCGTTCGTCGACCTCCCCAACGCCCGGGGTGAAATCTGGGCCTACGGTCTTCGCAACCCCTGGAAGATGAGCTTCGATCGCGCCGCGGGCGACCTCTGGGTGGGCGACGTCGGCTGGGAGCTCTGGGAACTCGTCTACAAGGTTCACAAGGCCGACAACTTCGGCTGGAGTGTGAAGGAGGGTCCGCAGCTCGTGCATCCCGAACGGCAGTCGGGTCCCACGCAGATTGTCCCCCCCACCGTCGCCATCCCCCACACCGAAGGGGCCTCGGTCACCGGAGGATTCGTGTACCGCGGACACAAGTTCCCCGAACTCACCGGCCAATACATCTTCGGAGACTGGGAATCACGCCGCATCTGGGCCGTCACCCAAACCGGAGACAACCCCTTCCAAAAACGGGAGATCTGTGAACCGACCGTCCGCGTCGTCGATTTCTCGGAAGACAACGTCGGCGAACTCTATCTGCTCGACTACGACTCGGGCACGATCCACGAACTCACCCGCACCGAGAAGCAGTCTCAAGATGCCCCCTTCCCGCGAAAACTCTCCGAGACCGGGCTGTTCGCGTCGACCCCCCAGCATCAGCTCCAGCCCGGGGTCGTTCCGTTCCTGATCAACGCCCCCCGCTGGACCGATGGTGCCTCGGCCGAACGCTTCGTCGCCATCCCCGGGTCTGCCCCGATCCAGTTGTATTCCGCCCCCCAGCCGATCCCCGCCTCGATGTTCAGCCGCACGGCGGTCTATCCCCCCGACTCGGTCGTCGCCAAGACACTCTCGCTCGAACTCGAACCGGGTGTCGCTGCCAGCCGACGGCGCATCGAAACTCAGTTGCTGCACTTCGACGGCCGCGATTGGCGCGGTTATTCCTACGCCTGGAATGACGACCAGACCGACGCCGAGCTGGTCGACGCGCAGGGGGCCTCTCGCACCCTCTCTCTCACCGATCCCCAGGCCCCCGGCGGACAACGCCAGCAAACCTGGCGGTTCCCCTCCCGGACCGACTGCCTCCGCTGCCACAACCCCTGGCCCGAGTACCTGCTGGCCTTTAACCTGCCGCAGCTCAACCGCCCGGTTGTTGATGACCACGGAACCCGCGTCAATCAACTCACCCGGCTCCAGCAGATGGGACTGCTCCAAAATGTCGCCCCCGGAGCCAATCCCTCCCAGGATCCACCCCGTTCCATTGGCCCCAAAGATCCGGAAGAATTTCCCCGCTTCGCCAATCCCTACGACCGCTCCGAAGACCTCAACCAACGGGCCCGCATCTACCTGCATGTCAACTGCGCCCACTGCCATCGCAATGGCGGCGGAGGCTCGGCCTACGTCCACCTGTTGCAGGACCTGCCTCTGTCCGAAACTCGAACTTTGGCCCAGAAGCCCGCCCAGGGAACCTTTGGCCTCCCCGACGCCCAGATCATCGCCCCCGCCGATCCCTACCGTTCCACCCTGCTCTTCCGCATGGCGAAACTCGGCCCCGGACACATGCCGCACCTGGGTGCGCAGACGATCGATCCCGACGGCGTTCAGTTGATTCACGACTGGATCCGCCAGTTGCCCCCACGCTCGGCTGACCACGCCACCTTGGACCGCCTGATCAGCCTCGATGAATCCCGGGCCACGGCCCGCGAGCGGCGCGAACTCCCCTTCCGTCTGCGGCAAATCGCCCGGCAAATCGCCGAGCAGGCCGGCCGCCCCGCCGCCACGGATCCCGACATCGCCGAGGCGCGGCAAAAACTGGAAGAGCAGGTGTCCGCAGCCAAGAGCTCCCGCCTCGCCGAGCGCCCCAAGGTCATCGCCGAGCTGCTCGCCAATCCCACCCGGGCCTTTTTACTTTACCGAGCGCTGATCGCCGGGGATGTCTCGGCGGGAACCCGGGGCGAGATCCTGACGTTCTCCCAACAGCACCCCGACGCCGTCACCCGCGACCTGTTCGAATCCCTGCTCCCCGAGGAACAGCGCACCCGCCGCCTGGGCGATGTCGTCCAGGTCGACGAACTGCTCAAGCTGAAGGGAGACGCGACCCGCGGTCGGGACCTGTTCCACAAGTCAGCCACAATCCTCTGTCGGAACTGCCATCGCATTGGCGACCTGGGGGTGGAATTGGGTCCCGAACTGACCCGGATCGGCAAGAAATACACCAAGGCCCAAATCCTCGAAAACATTCTTGATCCCTCCCGGGCCATCGAGCCCAAGTACCTCACCTACGTCGTCGAAACCAAGGCGGGCAAGGTCCACAGCGGCCTGTTGGCCAGCCGCACGGCCGAGGAAATCGTCTTGCGCGATGTGGAGAACAAAGAGCACCGCATTCCAGCCGCCGAGATCGAGAATGTCACGCCGCTCCAGAAGTCGATCATGCCCGAGCTGTTGCTCAAAGACATGACCCCCGAACAGGTGGCCGATCTGCTGGACTATCTCTCGACCCTCCAGTAGTCTCCGCTCCCTGATCGTTCTTCTCACCGTCGTGCTCAGACGGGGGGCCCTTTCCATCGGCACCCGGAAGTCGCCGGCCGGGGACCAGGCTGCGGCAGTCCACCTGGAGATCCTTCTGGGTGGCTCCCCAGCGGCCGGCAGAAACTCCTCACTGGCAGACTTTGCCCGATTGGATTTTTCACTTCGATCGGTCAGTTTTCTAAATAACGGAACGCCCGCCGGGCCCACCACGGGCACCGGCCGGTACGCTGGCCCCCTGTCCCGGCCCCCTGTCCCGGGTAGCCCTCCCGAACCGCTTCGGTCGCGAGCCCGGAGAGCCTCTTCCAAGCCTCTTCCAAGCCTCTCCCAAGCCTCTCATTGGCTGATTCACCGCCGAGGGACTGGCCCGGCTCACCCCTGTGTGGCTCACTGAGTTTCTGCCGGGATTGACTACGCATTCATTTCGGCACCTGCTACACTCTTTGAATCCTCGCGAGGGATGAACTTTTCAGAGCGCCCTGGGTGGCCTCTGCCGGGATTGAGCTTCTCCATCCGATCTGTGCGCCAGCAATTGCCGCGATTGTTCGGCCGGCCTCAGGTCAGGTTCAATCCAGACGCTGTTCGATTTGGAAGTTGCCATGGCGAAGAGACGCGTTACCCCCACCAAGCCCGCCCCGCCCGTTCTTGAACACACTCTCACTGGCCAGACTGTCTGCCTGGCCGGGAACAGCCGGAACAGTCCGGCAGGTGCGCTGATCAGCAAGCTGGTTCGCCTCCGCGGGGGAGACCTGCTCGACGAGGTCGACCCCGAGCTGACTTATCTGATCATCGGAGCCGCCGGGTCCGACGAAGACCGCGAGCGGGCCGAGAACCTCAACGCCGAGGATCGGTCCGATATTCAGATCCTTTCCTCGGCCGAGTTTCTCGAGAGTCAGGTCCCGACTCCGGAAGAAATGCTCGAACTCCTCAAGGGGAGTCCCGAATCGCTCAGCCTCGCCCTCGAGTTGCTGCAGATTCCGGTCAGTGAGCCCTACGATCTCTCCGAGGTCGACCTCCGCGGATTCCAGCTTGAAGTCGCTG
>Ga0315900_10012186_pt1 | contig 10580 bp, 19 predicted proteins | sample LakEriMetagenome_FD_203521 | JGI IMG/M metagenome (GOLD analysis project Ga0315900, IMG submission 203521) | Freshwater fungal communities from buoy surface, Lake Erie, Ohio, United States - Buoy 12 MA114 | ecosystem: Environmental > Aquatic > Freshwater > Lake > Lake biofilm | place: USA: Lake...
TATCCCTAAGTATGTAGAATGTATTAAAGGGGAAGGTCATACTAGAGTTCATAAAGTAGGAAATATCAGTAAAGTTAAGTCTTATTCTCCTAAAAATGGACTTTTATCTGTATATGGGTATGACAGTACCATAGTCAATATCTACTTTGGATCAAGATCTAAAGTGGAACAAAATAGTACTGATTTTAAACCTTCTACTAAAGAAGCATATGAAGCTCAAAATACACAATTCATACCAGAAATAGGTAAAATCTATTACGTAACTGATGATACTTTAAAATTTAAAGTACTTGTAAAAGTTTTTTCTTTAGAAAATTATATAGGAACTAGTAGACAGACTATCTATAAAAATTCTGCTATTTTAAATATTGATCATAAAACTTTTGAAAGATCAAAAGTGGCTTTTCAACTTCCAGGAAGAATTACAACTTCAGCTAATGAAGAACAAATTGAGTGGTTTGAAGAATGTGCTTTACAAGACAAATATGTAGAACTTAAAACAAAAAATATGTTTAAAAAAGATGATTACATAATAATCTTTAAAGATTTATACAGTCATTCTGCTAATTTCTGTTATAAGCAAAGAGAAGAAGGTTCTTATTTAAGAGCTTATTTAGATGATAAAGGAGCTAAGAATAATGGAGATTCTTCAATTACTTTTACATCAAATAATTGGAGATTTGCTACAGAATCAGAAAAAGCTGAATATGACAGAATAGGTAAACCTTATGATGTTACTAAACCTCAAATTAAAGTATTTGATTTATATGAAATAGGTGATATAGTAGTAAGTAAACAAGATGCATCATATCATAGAAATACAGGAGATATGTTTGAAGTATTATCTAATTCATCTGAACATAATCTTTATTATAAAAAACAAACCTGTAGTTCAGATTCTTCTTCTTGGAGGCTTGCTACAGAACAAGAAAAAGAAGCATTTAAAAATGGTATTAAAAATGTAAAAGATATAAAACCTAAAACCTTAGTAGGTAGATATTTAAAAGCTTTAGTTGATAATCCTAATTGTGGATTAGGAGTAGGAGCTGGTGAATATGGATTAGTTATTAATGAAAGTTATGCTGAGTTCCCTAATTTTCATAGATATAATTGTACTAATGCTATTAAACAATTAACAGAAACAGGTAAAACAAAAGAAAAATATGAATTAATGCCTGAAGGTTTTAAACCTCAAATATTTAAACCTGAAGTACTAAGCGTAGAGCAATATGGTGTAGATCCCAATAAGGAATATAACTATATTGTATTAAACGAATGGTGTAATGAAGGTTATAATAAGTATTATAATTCATGGCAGAAAAGTAAGGGATGCATGGTTGGTGACAGAAAGTTACCAAGAATTGAATTAAAAGAAGGCGTACCTGCACTTTATGTAAGTGGAACGGCAGAAACATGGATTAAAGCAGAAGGTTTTATTAATTATTATAATTCTAAAGTACAAGCTAATAAAATAACATACAAGTTTAAAGTAGGGGATAAAGTAAAAATTACATATACTGGAGCTGGATTTGGCCCAGAATGCAAGGGTGAAGTAGTTACTATATTAGAATTAGGAGAGTATTGTAATAGACCAGGGTATAAAACCTCTAAAACTAAAGGAGCTTCTAATGTTAATGATGGTAAATTTAATTCTATGGCAGGAGAAAATTCATTTACTTTAGCAGTAGCAGAAGAATGGATACCTCAAGCAGGTGATTGGATTGTTATAACAAAATCTAAGGATAATTGGAACATAAATATGGATGCATATATTAATAAATGTGTTCAAATTATTAGTACTACTTCTGGTAAATGTACCAAGTTTAAACATTGTGGTGGATGGACTTGGAATTATTCAGAGGGTCATTTCAGGAAAGCAGAACAACATGAGATACCCAAAACTGAAGCCGTAGATGCCAAATGGAAGGCAGAAATAGGGGATTGGATATATATAACAGACGGAGGTTGGGGCACTTATAATGAAAATAAAGGATGTGTAGTTAAAGTGTATAATATTGTTGATGGTAGAGTACAAGTATTGACTTCTGATTTAATAAGACAAGACTCAGATAAAACACATTCTTTATCCAGTCAATGTTATAGGAAAGCAGAGTCTCATGAAATTCCTCAATTATCAGAAGAATTTAAAGTAGGAGATGAAGTTATAGTAACATCTTGGCATTACGCTAAAATAAGAACTCCTCAAAAAGGTACTATTTTAGAAATAAATGAAAGAACAAGTACTCCTTACTTAATTCTTTTAGAGGAAGATCAAAATGGAAAAAAAGCAGAATGGTATTTTAGAAAAGGAGAGTTCACAAAAAGTCAAGATGTTAATTGTGTTTATTATGAAGGTGAACTTAAATATAATACATCAATAGATCCTATCTTTGGAGATGTTATTTATTCAGATTTAATAAAAAAGCATAAAAAAACCATCAGTACAGATGTAAAAAGTACAAAACCAGTAAATTTAGAAATCAAACAAAAATTAAAAACAATTAAATTTTAAAAAATGAGCACAATGAATTCATTCGTAAAGTCTTTCGTAGCAATCATTAAAGGTGATGATGCACAAGTAAAAGCAGAAAAAGCTTATCGTCAAGCCCTTAGTGGTTTAAAATCTCAAATCAATAGCCTTGATGGAGATACTGTAAATTTTGAAGACAAACTTCAAGATGCAAAAGAAGCTCAAGCTATTGCAAGAGTAAACAATGGTCAACCTATTGCTAACAGAGATGAGTATGTAAGAAATCTTATTTCTGCAAAAAACCGTGTAACTGAAGCTGAAGAAGCTTTAGATACACATAAAGCTAAAATTACTTTCTTAAAGGAAGAACTTGCAGCTTTAGAAGCAGTTTCTTAATAAAAATTCCTTTCCTTCATGAATTGGTATAAAGTATTTATTGCAAATGAATTAGTGGAAATTTATTCACACAAAATAGAAGATGGATTTGCTTGGTACAAAAGGTTCATTTCTGAAGGAAAGGAACATTTTTTAGAAAAAGAAGTACCCATTCCATTATCTTTTTTATTAAATCTTGAAAATATGCAAAAATTTAAAATTGGAAGTAAAGTAATCTATATGGGTGATAACTCTGATTCTATAAAAGCAAAATATGGAGAAGAGTATACTATAACAGGTTATAAAAATTCCAGTCCTGTACTTTCTCCCTTACCAGAAGGGGATGATATAGTATGGGAAGGAAATTTAGTCCCTATACTTGACAACACATCAAATTTTCCACAGTCTTCAGCTACATCAAATTCAAAATTTCAATCAGTATTAACAAAAATAAAATTAGACGTATGACAAAATTTCAATCAGGCTTTATTAAAGCAGCTAAAGGTGTTCAGGCAGATCAAGCAGCCGAACTTAATTTTCGTAAAGCAACAGCAGCTTTACAAACTCAAATTGCCGTTATGAACGGTGAAACCGTAACAAAAGAAGTAGAAGTATCAGAAGCAAAAGCTGCTGTTGAGTCTGCTCTTATCAATAACGGTAAAGATATCAGTGATCGTGAAAGTTATTTGCTTAATCTGGTAGCAGCAAATAACAAATTAAAAGCAGCAGAAAAAGCTCTTAATGAGCATAAAACTGCTCTTGGGTTTTTTACTAATAAGTTGCAGGAAATTTCAGCAACAGAAAGCTAAGACTGTTCAAAGGCAGAAAAATTTGATGAAGCAGGGAGAGAAATCTCCCTGTTTAAAATCCCTTAGCTATATAAATGTAAAAAATATTTAATACATTTTTGTTTCATAACTTATTGATTCTTAAGTTTGTGAAAAAATTATGAGAGTTTCACTTCCCAATGGAAAATCAGTAGAGTTACCAATAGATGTATTGTTTTTATCTGATAAAGAATATGATTTATATATTCAAGCACTCATGAGTGTAGATGCTGGAGAATATACAGAAGATGCATTTTATAGTTCATCTATGGATGATGTTAAAAATCAAATTGATGATGGATTTGCAGATGATGACGTATTACTCTCCAGAGATGACATCTAATTCTTCTGATAAATTTTGATCTTCAATAGCCTTATCTAATGTCTGAAGCAATATTAATATTGTTTCCAGATGCTCCTTTTCCTCTATTTCTGAAAGTAAGAAAGCCAAAGACTGTATCCTACCATAAAAGCTTTCAGAAAAATCAATTCCTTTTATTATACTACCTTTTTTTAAAGTTTTCATTTCTTAATTTTTAAATTCAAAATTATGCTTAGTTGTGCAACTGTACAAGAGACAAGGATTGTTATTAACAATTCTTTAAACATTCCTATTGAAAGGTTTCAATCTAACTACAACAAAGTTAACAATTTACCTGTAATTATCAAAGGAAATCCTGAAAAATACGTACCCCCATACTATCAAAGAATGAGAACTTATTATAATTGTGTAAGATTTATTGATAAAATATTTAATAGTTAATTACTCAGGACTTGTAGCTCAGTTGGTTAGTAGCACTTGACTCATAATCAAGGGGTCGTAGGTTCAAATCCTACCAAGTCCACAAAAAACAAAAATATGCAAAAATTATTTTATAGAATTGCTCATGAAAGTAATGAACAAGGTTTATGGTATGACAGTAAAGGTAAATTTACAGGATTAATTCATAATAAATTTACTTTTTGTAAAAATACTGCTTTACCAATGCCTTTTGATGAAGAAATAGTAGGATGGCTTTCTGCAACTGATTGCATGGAAGAATTATTTCAATGGTTCACTATTGAAGATATTAAAAAGCTTCAAGAGTTTGGTTATTATATTACTATATATGAAGCTGATAAATTCAGACAATATAGAAATCATTTAGTTATTTGCCAGGAAACTTCAAAAGTTAAAGAAAGATTAAAAATTATTTAATATGTTTGAAACAGTATCATTTCATATAGTCAAGCCCTGTAATATGAAGTGTAAATTTTGTTATGCTACTTTTGATGATATGCATGTAAAACAGCTTCCTCTTTCGGAAGCTTTTTTAATTTTAGAAAATCTCAAAGAGAATGGTGTACAAAAAGTTACATTTGCAGGAGGAGAACCTTTAATGTATAAATATATAAATGAAGTAATTTCTTTTTGTAAAAAATTAGGAATGACTACTTCACTTATAACCAATGGTTCTTTACTTACAGAAGATTTTCTTTCAAGAAATAAGTATGTATTAGATTGGATAGGTATATCTATTGATAGTTTAAATCAAGAAACAAATCATAAAATAGGTAGATATTCTACTAAACCTATTGATTATCACAGACTTGTAAAAAGAATTAACTACGACTTTAAATTAAAGATTAATACAGTTGTAAACAGATATAATTATTCTGAAAATATGCAGGATTTTATTAATTTTGCTAAACCTAAAAGGTGGAAGATATTTGAAGCTTTAAGAGTAGAAGGTCAGAATGATAAACAATTTGATGAAATTAAATGTTCAAGAGAACAATTTCAAGATTTTGTCAAATGTCATAATCATCCTAATATGGTTGTAGAAGATAATGAAGTAATACTAGGAAGTTATCTTTTAATTGATCCTCAAGGAAGATTATTTGAAGATTCAAAAGGTAAACATACCTATTCAGATCCTGTACAATTTTCAGATTTCAAGAAATGTCTTTCTCAAATTAATCTTAACAGAGAAAACTTTTTAAAAAGAGGAGGAATTTACAAATGGTAACTGGATTTTTTAAAGCTAAAGTGGTAGCTATAAACCCTGAAAAAGACTGGATTGATAAGTATTATGAAGAGACTGAAGAACCTGTGTATAATTATGAAAGAAGAGGAGATAGAATATGCGAAATACATGTTTATCTTCAGTCTCCAACTGATATACTATTTAAGTACGTTATAGAGCTTAAAGACAAAGAAAAATCAAGTAAAACAGGAGCTTTCCAGTACATAAATTGTCTTGGAGATACCCAATATGTTAATGATGAATCAAAGTTATTTGATAGCTTTAAAAACTTTGAACAAATCCTTTCTTGGAAAAAAGACGGAGAAATATTTGAAAAATATAAACCTGGAGCAGTACCTAATGAAAAAGAAGTTGTAGGTAGAAAACAATTTAAAATAGCTAAGGAAGGAGAAGAACAACTCCTCCACTTAGTTAAAATGATTGAAAATCCTAATTTATATGATATAGATACTAATATCTTTATAGATTTAGAAAAACTATTTTCAGGTAATTTTTCAACACTTCAAAAACTATTATCAAAAGATTTTCATTTTATAGCTTTTGCTTATGTAGATAAAAATCTTCAACAACAAGTATTTAACAGGTTCTTAAAACTTGACTTTTACAGAGATGTTATTAATGACATGAACATATCTCAATACAATAAAAAAGCTTATTCAGAATGGTTAAAAACATTTGAAGCTACTTGTACAGAATGTTATTCTCATCTTGGTAAAATTCAGGAATTTAAAGAAGAACATAAAAAACAATTAACAAATGATGGATCAGATTATTGAATTTGTAAAGCATAATTTAGGGTTGATATGGGTTATAGGAGGATTACTTCATTGCCTTTATTTAGGTATGATAAAGAAAATAGAAGGAGATTTCTTTACAGTATTCTTTACATGGATAGCATTATGGCCTTTTACTATTTTAATAAGAGTAATTGCCAATTTTATTGAATATTTAAACAAAAATGGTATGAAGTCAAAATGGTTAGATTTTACAAGAGATTTTGGTGACTGCGTAGGAGGATTAGTTCTCGGTCATGGAGTAGCAGTTGAGTCATTAACTCAGGCTGTAGTAGGGTTAATATTAATACTTTTATCTTTTTACATTAGAATAAAATGATATACAAAATAACAAAAATAGGAAAATCTGAAAATCCTTTTCATAAGAATTCAGATTTTGGAGAAAGCTTTCCTTTCCACTTAGGTATTTTTACTGAAGAGCCTAAAGTTGGGCAAAGGTTTAGATTAAATCCTTTTTCTCCAAATCCAGGCGAAAGAGGTATAGATACTACGCAGGTAGTAAAAATAATAGACGAATCTACTTTTGAAACTCTGAATAGTATATACAAGTATGAAAAATATTTAAGAACATTTACATTTTATCAGAAAAATAGCTCTGCTGTATTAACTTTAAGTGCTCCTTCTTTTGAACAAGCAGAAGAAGATTTAAAAGAAATAGTAAAAGATACTTATGGTTGGAGAGTAGAAGATGAAGAAGGAGAAGACTTTTAAAATTTATTTATGGAAAAAATTGATTTAAAAGCTATTTTAGCTAAACATAGTCCTAACTTTAATCTTTTAGAAAAAGGATATAAAGTAAGTACAAGAATAGAATCTAAAGAAGCCTTAGAAGCTATGCAAGAATTATGGGAACTTGCTGTAGATAAGTGTAAAAAAGAAGTTAAAATTATTTATAGTGAAGATGGAGAAAAAAGTAAAGTAAAATCTAAAAAACTTGATGTTGATTATTTAAGTGAAACTTCATCAACTGTTTCATTTAAAATAGATTTAGATTCTTTAGAAAAGGTAAAACAAATGATATGAAATCATATTTTGCAAAATATTTTCCTGTAGAAGGAGAGATAAAAGAAGGAGATACTACTTTTTACGAGAATAAGTTTAAGAAAGTAGAAATGCTTGGTAAAACACTTGTGATTTGGAACGGAGAATGTCACATTCAAATTCTCAAAGAAAAGAAGTATAAACTATTCCTCTGTAGTAGAGATATACAGATAGGTGATACCTATTATAATGAATCTTTTGAATTTACTAAATATCCTAATAAGTCAATTGCAGGTTCATCAACTGAGTGGGTTGGTGAAAATGGTTCTTACAAAGTAATAGGTGAAATATCTCCAGAAGCTATATGGGTAAAAGAAAATGATGAATTTGAAGAAGAAGAAATAAAAAGAGTTCCTACTTTGTATCCTAACAGTGATTGGATAGAAGGAAGTGAAAAAAGAGGTTATGAATCATTTTTCAAAATAAAAGGCCCATGTGGACATTTTCATTAAAAATTAATAATATGAAAAGAAAAAACTTTTTACTATCTATATTGGCCTTACCTTTTTTAGGTTTCCGTAAAAAGGAAGAAGCTAATGAAAAAAAGCTAACACAGATAAAGCCTTTTAATAAGGCAACTGTAACACAAGCAATTGCAGCGGAAATTATGTCATTAGTAGCTTGGAATCATCTTAACGAAGAGAGGTTTGCTAATTCTTTTAAAATTACTCAGCATTTAAAAGATACAGAGATAATAAATGGCAAAAGAGGTGGAGTAATGTGGAGAGATGAGGGGGAAGAAATATACCCTAGAGCAGGAGAAATACTTACAGAAGAGAATGGCATTACTATCTATTCTCCAACCACTTGTCAGGAAGTTAGGATATTCTCTGATGGAGATTGGACGTGCAGATTAATCACCGAAGAACTAAATAAAATTTGGCCTAGACAATATGAAAATATAGTAAGAAACATTAAAACAGGAGAAGAGCGTATTGAAAAAAGACCCAATAGTGGTCATAGATTAGGGCAAATTAAAGTAATAGAGCTGTACTTAAAATTAGGATTTTATCAGTATAAATAACAATAATGGAAAAGACTTTTAAATCAATACAATATCAGAAGGGCTGGCTGTTTGTTGATGAACAAGGTGTTGGTTATACCTATAACAAACCAACATATAATTCAGATGGAAAAGTTGGTCTACCAGAAAATAGAGAAAGTAAAGCAATCATAGCACAATCTCCCGAACTATCCATTCCTGACATTCCTTATGTGGAGCTGGAAGAAGATGTTGAACAGTTAGCTAAACAGGAGTTTAATCATAACTGTGAAGGTGATACGCAATGTATTTGGTGTATAGAAGACAGAAAATTACAAAATTCTTTTATCAAAGGTTACAAAGCAGCACAAGCAAAAAAGTACAGCGAGAAACACTTATTGGGTTTTTTGAATTACTACAATTCTACCGCTTTACTATCAGCAAATTCAACAGGAGAAAATCATGGACTGTCTAAACAAGAAATTCTTGAAAAGTATATTCAATCACTCAAGCCTAAGATTGAAAGCATTGAGTTGGAAATGAGGGACTGCGAAATAACTTGTAATAATTCTGATTGTAAGATTAAAGGATGTATAAATCCTATTCATGGAGACATCGCAGTAACCTACCAAAAAGACGGTAGGATATTCTTAAAAGTAAAATCTATTCAGTATGAGAAATAGTGAAGCGCATCCTGAAGCTTGGCAATTTTATGTTGAGCAAGCTCGTAACATTGCTCAAGAGCCTGAGCTTGTTCATTTAGGTAATTACCGTATTCCAAAGCCTAATATGAGTGGTGATTTTATATATGCTCTTACTGTAGAAGAGTTGTGGTCAAAGTTTATAAGAGCTTGGTATGCGATAGACATTAATTCACATTCTGTATATGGGAAAATTCAATACATAGTACAAAACTTTTAATCATGAAAAATAACATACAAGAGGATTACTGCTCATTTGAAGTCAGTAAACTTTTAGCAGAAAAAGGATTTGAAATACATACTAGCTCTGCTTATTCCCGTAAGGGTAAACTAATATCTAATCTAAGTCATTCTTATTTATCAGACGGACACTATATATATGTAGGTCAAAGTATGATGAAAATAAAAGACTACATGGACGAGTTTCATGGTGGTGAACAAAAGTTATATTATATCACAACTCACGCTGTTGCTATCAAGTGGATAAGAGAGAATTTTAACTGGAATGTTGAAGCAGGGTACAGAATTATTCAAAAAGACTATCGTGGAGCTGTGTATCCGTTGAACCCAAGTGGTGAGATACATTTAACGGGAGTATTTAAGACAAACGAAGAAGCTACTGAAGCAGCATTACTTTACGCTTTAAATAATTTGATATGAAACCACTTAAACTATTTTTACTTACAGCATTAGCCTTTTTAGGTGATATTATTTTAACTTTTGTAACGCTTGGCTTATATCTTATTATACCAACTAAAAAAATGTTAATGGGTAGATTAGAATCTTATTATATTAAACAAATTCTAAAAAAATCAGGATATGATACAACCAACACTAATAACCTTTGAGCAAGGTAAAAAGCTTAAAGAAAAAGGATTTTATGTATATGGGTATTTGCAAGATGTTTGGCTAGGTAACTCATATAAAGAAAAAAGAGGGAAGACTATTGAAGTTCCTGTATTTGGGTTAGGTGCAACATCTAAATTACCTGAACAGTGGATGGTAGTTGAATGGTTTAGAGTTGAGAAGGGTATTTGGGTAGTTCCTGATATTAAACATACTAAAGGAATTGGTTTACATTTTGGTATAGATATATGGAAGTTAATACCAAATGTTGAAGTAAAATATATACCTACATCAATACCTGAAGATTTTTTAACACCACAAGAAGCATATTCAGCAGCATTTGATTACGTACTAAACAACTTAATATAAACTATGGAAATAATATTTTTACTCCTATCAATTATAGGAACTTTATTATGTATATGGTTTATTGGCAGATTGGTGCATGATACTAATAAAGAATTAATAGCTGCATATAAAAGGTCAGGATTCTTAAGAGAATTCAATTTTATAATGG
>Ga0315900_10012188_pt1 | contig 10579 bp, 7 predicted proteins | sample LakEriMetagenome_FD_203521 | JGI IMG/M metagenome (GOLD analysis project Ga0315900, IMG submission 203521) | Freshwater fungal communities from buoy surface, Lake Erie, Ohio, United States - Buoy 12 MA114 | ecosystem: Environmental > Aquatic > Freshwater > Lake > Lake biofilm | place: USA: Lake...
GAGCCGTCATTCAGTTTCCTGGTGACAGACGAATAGAAATTGGCAAACGGATCGATATTCTCTACCGGAACATCGGTTCCATTATTCACCAAAACGCCTGCATTCATAAAAGCCCGCCACATATAAGCACCATTTTCAGCCCGCTCTTCGCCAAGCCTCTTGACAACAAATGGCGCATCAGAAGTACAATGTATCCCCTGCATGGACGCAATGATATTCCATTCGGCAAAACGCGGGATCTCAGCAGGATTGACATGCTGGGCATGTTCTATCCGCCAACGATGGTCCTTGGTCTTATTCTTTTTGATCTGCTCACTGAAAATATCAATGGTTTCCCGGTTGGCACGGTCACCTATGGCATGCACACACAACTGCAAATTCTTCTCCCATGAAAATGCAGCGATATCCCTGAGTTCGGTGGTATCAAAAGTATTCTGGCCATAGAAGCCTTTCTTATCGGCGTAAGGCTTTAAAAACCATGCGCCGTATGATCCAAGAGCACCATCCAGCGACACTTTAATCGCTTTTACGGTAAGATGGGCATTGCCAGCATCTACGATGGGGAAAACCGAAGCGTTCTTCTGTAATGCATCCATCCGCTCCCTCACCATCATCCAATGTCTGATGGACAACTTGCCTGCCTCGGCAAGCTTCTTCATATGAGCCACCTGTGGAAATGATGAACCGGCATCCACGAAGCTGGTCACCCCGTTTCTGAGACACTCTTTTTCAGCGAGCTCAATCGCCTTTTCAAATTCTGCATCCAGTTCCTGGACTGATCTTTTACTTTCCCATTTCTGGTACGCGGCGTACAACAAGCCCTGCGCCCTTTCTTCCAGCATTCCAACAATACGGCCTTCCTTATCTTTGACGATCTCACCGCCGCTTGGACTTACTGTTTTATCCGTAATACCTGCTTCTTTTAAAGCCATACCGTTAACCAAACTACCATGCCCACTGGCATGGGTAAGAAGCACCGGATTATTGGGCGCCACTTTATCCAGATCCTCATAATATGGATAGCCCATATAGTTCCTGGCGGGTACATGGTCCCATTTCTCCTGGTGCCAACCCCGGCCAACGATCCATTCCCCAGGCTTTGCACCCTTCGCGGCCTCTGCCACCATGGAAACGATCTCCTCCCAATTCTTTGCCTGCATCAAATTCAAATTCATCAGCATATCACCCATGCCATGAATATGACCGTGACCCTCAATAAAACCAGGCATCAGGAACTTTCCGCCCGCATCCACTGTTTCTGTCTTTTTCCCTTTAAATTTTTGCGCTGCTTCCGTGCTGCCCACAAAAACGATCTTACCGTCCCTGATGGCAACCGCCTGGGCCTGGGGCTGTGCGGTGTTTACGGTATACACATTTGCATTCTCGATCACAAGGTCTGCCACAGTACCTGAATCGCTATTACATGCGCCGAGAAACACCAGGAATGCTGCAAAAATTCTCCTCATATCAGATGTATTGATTAATTATATTCTCCAGCCACTCCTGCCTTCCACTCGTTTGCTTCGGCTCCCCATGAACGAGTGCATACTCCCGAAGATCCTCCAGTTTCAGTTTCCCCTCCTCAAATTCACGGCCTTTTCCACCGTCAAATGAAGCATAACGCTCCTTGCGGAATGTCTTATACTGCGACTTCGCCAATACATTCTCCGCGATAATTGCAGCACGGGCAAATGCATCCATGCTGCCTACATGCGCATGGAAAATATCTTCAAGGTCAGTAGAATTGCGCCTGGTTTTAGCATCGAAATTCACACCGCCGCCTGCAAATCCTCCCGCTTCCAGGATGATCAGCATACATTCAGTCAGTTCATTGAGATCCATCGCAAACTGGTCAGTATCCCAGCCGTTCTGGGCATCGCCCCTGTTGGCATCAATGCTGCCCAGCATGCCGGCATCCGCTGCAGCCTGCAGTTCGTGCTGGAACGTATGGCCAGCCAGAGTCGCATGGTTCACTTCCACATTCAATTTGAAATCCTTATCCAGTCCATGATGCCTGAGGAACCCGATCACGGTTTCAGCATCAAAATCATACTGATGCTTGGTGGGCTCACATGGTTTCGGTTCGATGAAGAAAACACCTTTAAATCCGTTACTCCTCGCATAATCTTTGGCCATGTGCAGGAAGCGGGCAAGATGCTCTTTTTCACGCTTCATATCCGTGTTCAACAGGCTCAGGTAACCTTCACGACCACCCCAGAAAACATAATTCTCACCGCCCAGTTTTATGGTTGCGTCCAGTGCATTCTTAATTTGTGTACCGGCATAAGCCACTGCACCAAAATCTGGATTGGTAGAGGCGCCATTCATATAGCGGGGATTCGAGAACACATTAGCGGTACCCCATAACAATTTCACCCCGCTCGCAGCCTGCTTCTCTTTTGCATAATCTGTGATCTTCTGCAGCCGCTGCTCGTACTCAGCTATATTACCGCCTTCGTCCACCAGATCAATGTCATGCCAGCAGTAATAATCAACACCCAGTTTGGTGAAGAACTCGAAGGCCGCGTCCATCTTATCATAAGCCCGCTGCATGGGATCAGCTGCGCTGTCCCATGGAAAATGCCTGGTACCCGGACCAAATGGATCGGCGCCTGTATTGCAGAAGGTATGCCAGTAACACACCGCAAACTTGAAAAATTCTTTCATGGTCTTACCTGCGATGGGCCTGCTGCCATCATACCATTTATAAGCCATGGGATTGTCTGATTCACGACCTTCAAATTTGATCTGTCCAATTCCAGGAAAAAATTCCTTGTTACCAAGCGTTACAGATGACATAGAATGCTGTTTAAGATTTTGTATGAAAATAGTTAATTTATGTAATGCGCGCCGTCTGATGACCCTTCAAACAGTTTAAGTTCTTTTTCCGTTTCATTTTCAATCAGTCCCCTGACCTTCATCAACAGGTCCAAACCTTCGTTGCTGCTGATCATCACCACCACGGTTCCACCACTTCCACCGCCACTGGTCCTCGCCCCGTGAACCCCGCGGCCCTTACCCTTTTCCAGCAGAAGTTCTACGATCCTGCTGGTAACGGGTTCGCCCAGTCCTACAGACTCATACCCCCGGTGAGACCCCACCATCAACGCGCCCAATTGTTCCAGCAATGCAGCCTTGTCTCCATATCCCGAATAGCCTTCAAGGCCAGCCTTGAACAAACCGATCCGATGATTTTCCATGACGGGATGGCGGGCCGCCTGCAACAATCGATATGTGGTAGCCGGATCGATTTTTGTCACTGGATCTATATGAACACCATAGTTTTCAAGAAATGAAGCACCCGTCATTTCCAGGGGGATCAGTGGCACATACCTTTCTGCAAACATCTCTGGCGATACATTGGCCCAAAAACCGCCAAAGGGTATACCAGAAGCATTAAGATTATTCCTGCTTATGCCGGACTTCATCATGGCCACGGTAAAGGCCATGAAAGCGGCGATTCTTACATCCCCGTAGGATGAACCGCTTACTGCATGCCGAACGCCACTGTCCAATCCGTAGAACCGGACACCCCCAGGAATCGGCAGCGGATCAAAAACCTCGTGGGGCTGACATATGATCGGCAAAAGGTGATCCTTACGTCCCAAATTAACCGCGAGCTGGTCCATTAACCCGCACGATGCACCAACCACCAGGTTCTCCACTTTCTGCGCCAGTACGGCAAGCTGTATCGGATCCAACATCAACCCAAAAGCCTTTGAAATGGCATGCATGGTGGCCACCTCGAGGGCAGCGGAAGATGACACTCCTTTACCAACCGGTATCCCGCTGCTGACCTCCAGGTCAACGCCCTCAAATTGAAGGCCCTGCTCTTGCTGCAAAACGGCAAAACAACCCATCACATAAGATGCCCAGGAACCACCGGACCTTAGCAGCAAACGTTCCCCCAACTCACGGTAAGGGATACCCTCTATTTCTTCCTTTTGAATGATGAAAGTGCCAGCTTCCATGTCGGACTGCACACGGATCAACCGGTCGTTCCGCCGGCGCAGCACCACCCGGGTCTGTTCAGCAATGGGCATCTGCAACAACAGGGATCCACTGTAGTCGGCAATACCACCCATGACATCCAAACGCCCAGGCGCTGTTCCGATTGACTGATTGGCTAATTCGCTCCCTCCAATTGGCTCATTAGCTAATTGGCTCATTGGCTAATTCTTTAATTTCAGATTTGTTCATATACAATTACTCACCAAACGTCATCCTCTTCCCGTAAACCGTCTCAACTCAGCTGCTTTTTCTTCGGGCATGGTATCAGCCATGAAGGTGTCTGCGCCGGTCTCAGGACCGGCAAGGTATTTCTGCAAGCCGGGCTGGCGGAGAGGGGGACAAAAATTCAGATGCATGTGGTAACCATGGTAGTCACCACCGTCTACCGGCGCCTGGTCGATGGCCATGATATACGGGAACCGCATGTTGAAATTGGCATCGTAGGCCCTCGTTACCAGCTGGTAGATTTCTGCCAGTCCAAGCAATTCCTCATCACGCATCGTGATCAACGTGGCATGGCGCTTCTTGGGAAAAATATAGGTCTCATAAGCGAAGCGCGCAAAGTAGGGAATGAAGGCAATGGCTTGGTCATTCTCCGCGATGATCCGGACCTCATCCTTTGTCTCGGCCTCAATGATATCTTCAAAAATATTCCTGCCCGTGGCCGCATGATGCTCATCCATGGCCTTAAGCTCTTTCCGGTTCACGTTGAATACAAAATCCGTGGCATAGATCTGGCAATGGGGATGCGGATTGGAGACACCCACAATATCGCCCTTGTTCTCAAAAATGAGGACCGAACTGATGAAAGGATGCTTCTCGAACATCACCATCTCTTCGCGCAGCGCTATAAACACCCGCGCAATAGCATCCACGTCAAGATCCGTCAGTGTAACATTATGCCGGGGATCGTAGCAAACCACCTTGGCGATCCCTTTTGCAGCTTCCCTTCTGTACAAGCCCTGATGAAGATCGTGCGACGCAAAATCAGGTGCAGACATGCCCACTACCGGATGGTCATTCTCAAATATGAAAACATCACGATAATCAGGATTTCGCTGACCACTGACCCTAATATTGCCGGGGCACAAATAACAGGCGGGATCATAATCCTGCAGGTCAATGGCACGCTCTATGATATCAAAATTCCAGGGCCTGCTGTTCCGATGGGCCGCATAAACCACCCACTCCTGGCGGAGGGGATGCCAGCGCTTTTCCCATTTCCCTTCCCAAGGTCCTCCCTGACTCATCACGAAGATTTCTTCATTTGTTCTTTCCAGGCGGCATAGGCTTCTGCATATGCATCCTGCAATCCAGCTGAAGGCTGATACTCCCGGATCTTCACCATGCCCCGGAAACATTCCTCGCGGTTAGCCACGATCCCTGCGCCGTAGGCAGCGCCTCGGGCTGCGCCTACTGCGCCATCCGTGTTATAGAGTTCCAGTTTCGCACCACTGGTGTTGGCAAAAGCAGTGGCAAAAACATCACTTAAAAACATATTGGCATGGCCAGCCCTGACCGTATTGATCTCCATACCCATATCTTTCATCACCTCCATTCCATATTGCAACGCGAAGACGATCCCCTCCTGCGCGGCGCGCAGCACATGGCCGGCATGATGGCGGTTGAATGAAAGTCCACTCATCGCTGCTCCTGGCTCACGATTCTCCAATACGCGTTCAGCACCATTCCCGAACGGATGGAACATAACACCGTCGGCACCGGGTGCTACGCTCGCTGCTTGCGCATTCATCTCTTCATAACTCATCCCTGTAAAAAAGATCTTCCTTAGCCAACTGTTCAAAATGCCGGTGCCATTTACGCAGAGTAAAATGCCCAGCCTGGTATCAGGACTCATGTGATTGACATGGGCAAAACTGTTCACGCGGGACTTAGGATCAAAATTCACTTTGTCCGTCACCCCGTAAACCACACCAGAGGTTCCGGCCGTTGCAGCCACTTCGCCGGGCTCCAGCACATTTAGCGACCACGCATTATTCGGCTGATCACCGGCCCGATAGGTAATTGGCGTGCCAGCCGCAACACCGATCAATGCGGCAGCCCCTGCAGAGACTTCACCCTGCAGCCCGAATGTGGGTACGCGCCTGGCCAGCAATGATTCTTCAATACCATAATATTTCAGCAGGTCCCTGGCAACGTTGGCTTCTGCAAAATCCCAAAGGATACCTTCCGACAACCCGGAAACCGTAGTAGCAATATCGCCGGACAGTTTAGCAGCTATATAATCCCCGGGCAACATGATCTTATGGATCTTCTCATATACGGCCGGCTCATTGTCTTTGACCCATTTTAACTTTGATGCGGTAAAATTGCCAGGTGAATTCAGGTAATGCTTCAACACAAATTCTTCTCCCAAATCAACCGATGCTTTACTGCCGATGGGCACAGCACGACTGTCGCACCAAATGATCGAAGGCCTTAGCGGTTTCAACTGATCATCCACGCACACAAGGCCATGCATCTGGTACGAAATTCCGATGGCCCCCACATCAGCGGGAGACCAACTCACCTGTTTCCTGAGCAAGGCTATGGCATTCAGTAATTCGTTCCACCACATGTCAGGGTCCTGCTCTGCATAGCCCGGCCTTGGGGCCATCATGGGCATCTCGGATGATGGAGAAAAAGCAATGGCGGCAGGAGCGCCGGTTTCTACGTCAAGCAGGGCGGCCTTCACAGACGAAGACCCTATATCAAAGCCCAATACATATCTTCCCATAATGTTGTTGATGGTATAAAAATAAAAAGGCGCGGCTTACTTCACAGAGAATTTGAATACGGTTGTGCTTGCAAATGTCTCCCCGGGTTTCAGCACAGCCGAAGGAAACGCAGGCTGGTTTGGTGAATCAGGAAAATGCTGGGTTTCCAGGCAAAATCCAGAGCGATATCCATAAACGGACCCTTTGCCTTTTTCCGAACCGTTCAGAAAGTTCCCTGAATAGAACTGAACGCCGGGCTCCGTAGTCAATACTTCCAGTACCCTGCCGGAAACGGGAGCGCTGACCCTGGCGGCCAGCCGCAACTCGCCGGACTTGCCGTTAAGCGCGAAATTATGGTCGTACCCCAGACCGTACCTGATCTGCTGGTCTGTTGTGTCGTTGATCCGCTCTCCAATTTTATGGGGGGTGGTGAAATCAAATGGTGTACCTGCCACTTTCATGATCTCACCCGTTGGGATCAGCGTGGAATCAACAGGCGTAAATCCATCTGCATTGATCATGAGTTCATGATCCAGTATATCACCTTTCCCCTGCCCCTCCAGGTTGAAGTAGCTGTGATTGGCTACATTGAGGATGGTAGTTTTGTCTGTACTGGCGCTATAATCCATCACCAGCGAGTTATCGTTTTTCAACGTGTACCTGACTGAAATGGTCACGGTCCCCGGATAGCCTTCTTCCCCATCCTTACTGACATAAGTAAGGGTCACTACTGAATCTTCCTGTTTTCCTGACCACACCACTTTATCAAATCCCTTCATTCCACCGTGCAGGGTATTGGGGCCATTATTCTTTGCGAGTGTGTAGCTTTGCCCTTCCAGCTGAAACTGGCCCTTTGCAATACGGTTGGCGTAGCGACCAACAACGCATCCGAAATAGGACTTGCCATTATAGTATCCCCTGATGCTATCGTAACCCATTACCACGTCATCGGATTTACCATTTCTATCAGGTACATGCAGGGATACCACACTCGCACCATAGTTGGTGATCAGTGCTTCCATGCCATTAGCATTCTTCAACCGGTATAATTCAACAACTTCATTATTCAGGGTATCCGAAAACTGATCGTTGGTGTCGTTCTTTGACATGGCATCTTCTTTATGTTCTGAAAGTATGCAGGAATTTAATACGACGAGTGCCGGGAGGAAAAAGAAAAACTTCATATGCCTTTTTTCGGGAAGTTATGAAATCTCCCGCGCACCATCACCAGTGACCACTTCATAGGCATGAAGTTCTATGCCGGTATTCTCTTTATATACCGGACCGATCCTGGCGATCAAGGCATCGATCGCGTCCCGGTGTATGATATTTATGGTACAGCCCCCGAATCCACCACCCATCATCCGGCCGCCCAGTACAAAGGTTTCGTCCTTCACCAGTTTCACCAGCAGGTCCAACTCTTTTGAGCTGACTTCATAATCGTACTGCAAACCTGCATGTGATTCATACAACAACTGCCCCGCCTGGTCCAGTGAGCCCTGCTTCAGGGCCTCACAGACCTTGTCCACCCGCTTGTTCTCCTCCACCACAAAATAGCAACGCTTGTAAATCACAGGATCCAACGCTGAACGGTGGTTCTCGAGCATCTCCGTAGTAACATCCCTGAGTTGTGTGATATCGGGATAATGCTTTTTCAACACACTCACCCCTTCTTCACATTGCTGGCGCCTGATATTGTATTCAGAGGATGCCAATTCATGCTTCACTCCGGTATCCATCAGTACGATCTTGTACTGTCCCAGTTCCAGCGGAAAGTATTCGTGCTCCAGGGATCGGCAATCCAGCCGGATGACATGGTCCTTTTTGCCATACAGGCTGGCGAACATATCCATGATACCCACCTTCAGGCCAATATACTCGTGTTCCGCACGCTGCGCGGCAAGTGCCAGATCCAGTTGCTTCAAACCGAAACCGCCCAATGCATTGATGGCGAAGGATGTTACTGTTTCTATGGCCGCCGAAGAAGACAGGCCGGCGCCAATGGGAACATCTGAAGCCAATACCGCATGGAAAGCAGCGGGCTCGTGGCCGAGTTTCCGGAACTGATCAATAATGCCCAAGAGATAGCTGGTCCAGCTTCTCTCATATTTTACTATGTTGTTGAAATCGATCTCCACCGTTTCATTGAAATCCACGGAGATCCATCTGCCCTTCCCCTGTTGGGCGGGGCCCACAGCCAGGTAAGCGGCCTTGTCAATGGCGGCCGGTAGTACCAACCCTCCATTATAATCGGTGTGTTCACCAATGATATTGACCCGGCCCGGCGCCGCGAAAATCCTCGGTGTGGTTGAAAATTCCTGCTCGTAGACCTGCCTTACTTTTTCTGCTAATGACATGAACACGTTTAAGATTTCAATGTAAACAAAAAACTTATACCACCATCAGGCTGCAACCCCTGATATCACTGTGATCAACCCTGCCGGTGACTTCAAAGCTTCCATCGGGATACAACTTCCCCGCATCATCGGTAGCGATAAAAGAACATGACCATATATTGGCAAGGTCTATGACGTTAATGATGCCTTTGATCATCTCAGCGGATACATCGTATACAGCGCGGGGATCGTCTTCATCCCTCAACAGGATCTTCATCGTGCGCGAAGGATGAAAGATCCCGTTGCCTGAAGAGTAACCCTGCGAAAGCATCTCCGTCATCCCATATTCAGAATGGATGTTATTTACACCCAGTTTTGACTGAAGGAATTCGTGCACCCTGGAACGGGTCATTTCTTCACGTCGGCCTTTCATCCCACCCGTTTCCATGACCACGGTATGTTCCAATCCCATCTGGAATTTCTCCGCAAAATCAAGCAGGGCAAAAGTCACCCCGATCAATAGCAATTTCTGTTTCCTTTTTTCCAGGGCCATGATGGTATCGTGCAACTGCTGGTGTTCATACAGGTAAAACCCACTCTCCGCTACCTTACTGATCCTGACCAGCTCATCCACCATATAAACCAGCGAGGAATGACTTCTTTCGAGGTAGGACGGCAGCAGGCCGATGATACACCAGTCGGCAGGATCGCCATAAAACTGCCTGAACCCTTCCAGGAAACTCCTGCGGTACAAAGAAAGGTCCCTGACAAAATGCCTGCTGTTGACCATGCCCGTGGTCCCACTGCTTTCAAAAATGATGGCCGGGTCCAGATCTCCGGTGACCACCCGGTGGGTCTTAAAAAAACCAACCGGCAGAAAGGGTATTTGGGCTACCGACGAAACCTGCAGCCGGTCAACACCCAATAATTCAACGTATTGCCGGTAAACGGGGTTAAACTCGGCCTGGACCCTGAATACCTTCAACGCCAGTTGGTCAAACCCGGAAATGTTAAAATCAAACAGGCCTTCGGCTAATTTGCTATGGTCACTTAGGTTATTCAAACGGGATAAATTACATTTGATGGTTAATCAGATTTGATGAAAAATTACTTTCTGACCGGTTTACTGCTGATGACCATTATTTCCTGTGGCAAAGATACTTTCCAAAGTAAACCGCAGCTCACCCTTGAGTCAGTTAGTTCAACAACAGTTCCTCCCAACAGCGGTCTCCAGATCCGGATGAGGCTTACCGATAAGGAAGGTGATTTTGTAGATACCATTTGGGTAAGCAAGGTGACCACCCGCTGCCCCAGTTCCAACTTCAGGGATTCCCTGCTGTATCGCATTCCAGGTGACGCGCCCAGGACAAAGAATTTTGATGGAGAAGTGCTGATCTCATTTTCCTATGCCATTGAATTGGCGCCCCGGTGTACCCGCCCTGACACAGCCGTGTTCAGTTTCTGGATGAAAGACGAAAAAGGCAACCGGAGCGATACCGTTCGCACACCACGCAT
>Ga0315900_10012189_pt1 | contig 10579 bp, 11 predicted proteins | sample LakEriMetagenome_FD_203521 | JGI IMG/M metagenome (GOLD analysis project Ga0315900, IMG submission 203521) | Freshwater fungal communities from buoy surface, Lake Erie, Ohio, United States - Buoy 12 MA114 | ecosystem: Environmental > Aquatic > Freshwater > Lake > Lake biofilm | place: USA: Lake...
TGTAGCATAAGTTTCGTGCCGCCGGGGTGGATCGTTCCGCTCCCGGCTTTTTACAGGCCCCTGAAATGCTCAGTTTGAGCATAAGGAGGAACCAGATGGCCGACGGATTTGCGCCCCTGACCTTCACCGCCGCGGTGGAAGCCGAGACCGCCCCCCTGTGGGAGAAGGTCAAATCCCACGTCACGCCGCTGGAATGGCAGCTGCACGCGCCGCTGATCGCTGAAATCAACCGCCTCAAGCGCGAGAAGAACGCCGTCGTTCTGGCGCACAACTACATGACGCCGGAGATCTTCCACGGCGTCGGCGACTATGTCGGCGACAGCCTGGGCCTGGCCCGCGAGGCGGCGCGCTCGGACGCGAAGATCATCGTCCAGGCCGGCGTGCATTTCATGGCCGAGACCAGCAAGGTCCTCTGCCCCGACAAGACGGTCCTGATCCCCGACCTGCGCGCCGGCTGCAGCCTGGCAAGCTCGATCACCGGCGCCGACGTGCGGCTGATCAAGCAGCGCTATCCCGGCCTGCCGGTGGTCACCTACGTCAACACCACCGCCGAGGTGAAGGCCGAGACCGACATCTGCTGCACCAGCGCCAACGCGGTGCAGGTGGTGGAGTGGGCGGCGAAGGAATGGGGCGTCGACCGCGTCATCCTGATCCCCGATGAGTTCCTGGCCCGCAACGTCGCCGCCCAGACCGACGTGAAGATCATCGCCTGGCAGGGCCGCTGCGAAGTGCATGAGCGCTTCAATGCCCAGGACATCGCCGACATGCGCGCCGCCTGGCCGGACGCCCAGATCCTCGCCCACCCGGAGTGTCCGGAAGAGGTGCTGGCCGCCGCCGACTTCGCCGGCTCGACCGCCGCCATGAACGACTGGGTGGTGCAGAAGAAGCCGCGCCAGGTGGTGCTGATCACCGAATGCTCGATGGCCAGCAACGTCCAGGCCCAGGCGCCCGACACCCAGTTCATCGGCCCCTGCATGATGTGTCCGCACATGAAGCAGATCAGCCTGCAGAACATCCACGACGCCCTGGTCAAGGGGCAGTTCGAGGTGACGGTCGACCCTGCGCTCGCCGCCCGCGCGCGCCTGGCGGTGCAGCGGATGATCGACCTGCCCCCGCCCGCCGTTCCGGCGCGTTACGATCTGGTCAAGGCGCAACACCATGTCGCCGTCGAGCTGATCTGAGGAGGATGGCCATGATCCGCATCGCCAGATTTCCGCTCGGAGGCGGCTACATGGTCAGGGCGACGCCGCCGGAAGTGTGGAAGCCCTACGGCAACCTGCTGCCGCTCAGCCCGACCAACATTGTCGAGGAGCTGATCCGCCACGGGGCCAGCCTCCGCGACGCCTTTGACGCCGTCCTGGTCGCTGCGCCCGAAGCGGCCGGAGAGTTCCGTTGACCCAGCGCACTCACCATGACGGCGTCCTGATCGTCGGCGCGGGCCTGGCCGGTCTGTCGGCGGCGCTGGCCGCCGCGCCCCGCAAGGCGCTGGTGCTGAGCCCCACGCCGCTGAACCAGGGCTGCTCCTCGGCCTGGGCGCAGGGCGGCATGGCCGCGGCCCTGGGCGATGACGACGCCCCGGCCCTGCACGCCGCCGACACCATCGCGGCGGGCGCGGGCCTGTGCGATCCGGCCATGGTCGGGATCCTCACGCGTGAAGGCCCGGACGCTGTCCGCCATCTGGCCGCCCTGGGCGCGCCGTTCGACCGCACGCAGGACGGCCATTTCGCCGTCAGCCTGGAGGCCGCCCACGGCCGCGCCCGCGTGGCGCGGGTCAAGGGCGACCAGGCCGGTCGCGAGATCATGCGCGCGGTCGTCGCCGCCGCCTTCGCCGCCTCGACCGTCGAAAGCCGGGCCGGCGTCCATGTCCGCGGCCTGCTGCAGGACGCCGGCGGCGCCGTTCGCGGGGTCATCGCCCGCTACAAGGGTCGCACCATCGAGATCACCGCAGAGGCCGTGATCCTGGCCGGCGGCGGGCTGGGCGGCCTCTACGCGGTCACCACCACCCCGGCGGAGGTGCGCGGCGAGGCCATGGGCCTGGCCGCCATGGCCGGCGCCCTGATCGCCGACCCGGAGTTCGTCCAGTTCCACCCCACGGCCATCGATATCGGCCGCGACCCCGCCCCGCTGGCCACCGAGGCCCTTCGCGGCGAAGGGGCGGTGCTGGTCAACGCCCTGGGCGAGGCCTTCATGGCCGGCTACCACCCGGCCGCCGAGCTGGCGCCGCGCGACGTCGTGGCCCGGGCCATCCACGCCGAGATCGCGGCCGGGCGCGGCGCCTTCCTCGACGCCCGCAGGGCGGTGGGCGAGCACTTCCCGTCCGAGTTCCCGGGCGTCTTCGCCGCCTGCATGAGCGCGGCCATCGACCCGCGCGTCCAGCTGATCCCGGTCGCCCCGGCCTGCCACTACCACATGGGCGGGGTGGTCGCCGACGCCGACGGCCGGACCAGCCTGGAGCGTCTCTACGCGGCCGGAGAATGCGCCTCGACCGGCGTGCACGGCGCCAACCGCCTGGCCAGCAACTCGCTGCTCGAGGCCGCCGTGTTCGGAACCCGCGCCGGCGCCGCCGCCCGCGAGGTCGCGCCCGCCGCCGGCCGTATCGAACCCGCCGCCCCGCTGCCGGACCTGAAGGGCGCCGCCCTGATGACCCTGCGCCGCGAGATGACCCGCCACGCCGGCGTGGTCCGCGACGCGGAGGGCCTGGGTCAGCTGCTCGACACCATCGAGGGGCTGAAGGCCGCCCACGGCGAGGGCCCGATCCTGGCCACGGCCGGCCTCGTCGCCCGCTGCGCGCTGGACCGTCGCGAAAGCCGCGGCGCCCACTTCCGCGCCGACTTCCCGCAAGCGGTCGAGCCGGCCGCCCACACCCTTGTCACCCTGCCTGCGCATCATGCGCTGAAGGTCGCCGCCGAATGATCGCCCCCCTGCCCGACCTGCTCATCGACCCCGTCGTCCGCGCCGCCCTGGCCGAGGACCTGGGCCGGGCCGGCGACATCACCGCGCTGGCCTGTATCGACGCAGACGCCACGCTGACCGCCACCTTCGGCGCCCGGGAGGCCGGGACCATCGCCGGCCTCGACTGCGCCCGCCTCGCCGTGCTGGCCATGGACCCGGCGGCGAAGTTCAGGGCCCGCGCGGCCGACGGCGACGCGGTCGCGGCGGGCGCTGTCCTCGCCAAGGTCACCGGCAACGCCCGCGCCCTGCTGTCGGCCGAGCGCACGGCGCTGAACCTGCTGGGCCGCCTGTCGGGCGTCGCCACCCTGACGGCGCGGTACGTCGCCGCCGTCGAAGGCACGAAAGCCCGCATCACCGACACCCGCAAGACCACGCCCGGCCTGCGGGCGCTGGAGAAGTACGCCGTCCGCTGCGGCGGGGCGCTGAATCACCGCTTCGGCCTGGATGACGCCATCCTGATCAAGGACAACCACGTCGCCGCCTGCGGCGGGGTCGGCGAGGCCATCCGCCGCGCCCGCGCCTTCGCCGGCCATCTGGTCAAGGTCGAGTGCGAGGTCGACAGCCTCAAGCAGCTGGCCGAGGCGCTGGACGCCGGTCCCGACGTGGTGATGCTCGACAACTTCAGCCTCAAGAACCTGCGCGTCGCCGTCGGCATGGCCGCCGGCCGCGTGGTGCTGGAGGCCTCCGGCGGGGTGACCCTGGAAACGGTCCGCGACATCGCCGAGACCGGCGTGGATGTCATCAGCGTCGGGGCCCTGACCCACTCGGCCAGCGTGCTGGACATCGGGCTGGACGCCTAGACGATGGCGAATGACCGTGAGGCCGAGATCGCTCGTCTTCTCAGGGAGCATGAAACGTTGGCCGCCGGAGACGGCTACTCAAGTTCAGACCTCCAACGTGCTTTGAAGTGGGCGGAGCTGATCGATAGCCCCAACCACAGCAACGAGAGCGCCGCGGAACTGGCGGAGATCCGCACGAAAGTCGAGGCAGGCGGACTGTGGAAACAGGACGTCGAATGGCGAATCTTCACGATCACCTCGATGGAGATCAAGGAAGTCGGCAGGCCCGGCGACGAACAGTATCTCGTGACCGTGAGCTGCGATCGACAGGTGATGTCGTGCCAAGCTCCGACGATCGAACGAGCCTACAAGTTTGCACGGTTGTACGCTCGTATCATCGCGGAAGGATTCCGATCCGTGGGCCCTCCTTGGGCCGACGGCTGAGAAGCAGAGCCATGCTGGTGGCGAATTCGACGGCGTCGGTGAATCTGTAGGGACAAACGCTCTGCGTGCTTCGACACGCGTCCGACGGACGCTGCTCAGCATGACGTAGTTGGAAGGGTTTCTGACCACGTCATCCTGAGCAGCCCGCCCAGCGGGCGTGTCGAAGGACGCAATGCCTACGCCGCCACCGGAGCCTCGGCCCGCGCCCGCCCCGTCAGCCGCGGCGCCAGCCACTTCTGGATCGGGTCGTCGATCAGGCGGTGGAACAGCGCCGCCGTGATCAGGGCGGCCGGGATAGAGGCGGCCCAGAGCGTCCAGTCGAGCCATGCCGGCAGGCTGACGCTCTCGCGGAGCGCGCCGAGGGCGCCGAACCAGATCAGCCCGGTCAGCGCATGGGTGATGAACAGGGCGAAGGACAGCTTGGCGCCCTGTTCGATCAGCGCCGAGGGCCTGGCCACCGGCAGGCGCCCGAAGGCCAGAACAATGCCGGCGATGGCCGTCAGACTCAGCAGGTCAAAACGTCCGGTCACCTGCAGGAGCGCCAGGGCCAGGATCGAGACGCCGGCCAGGAGCCCGGCCGTCCTGGCCGGCGGACGGCCCTGCTCGACGACCCGCGCGATACACACGCCAAGCAGGAACAGCGGCGCGGCCCGCACCAGGCCGAAGTGGAAGTCCAGGTCGTAGATGTGGCGGTCCAGCAGGCTTACGCAGATCAGGTCGCCGGCGATCACCGAGGCCATGCCCAGCGACATCAGGGCGGTCGGGCTGGACAGCCGGCTGATCCAGCGCCAGGCCAGCGGGAAGGCGGCATAGCAGACCAGCAGCGCCGACAGGGACCAGCTCTGGTGGTTCCAGCCGCCGCCGCCCGGGACACCCCAGGCCTGGACCATGAAGACCTGCATCAGCAGGGCCGGGAGGGTGAAATGTTCCGCATGGCTCGGGGCGAAGCCGACCGCCGTGGCGGCGACGACCACGGCCGCCAGCGCGGCGAGCACGATCAGCTGCCCCGGCCAGATCCGGGCCAGCCGCTTCCGAAGGAAGCTGAACAGTCCGATCCGGCCGCCGAGGATCTGCGCCCCGTAGGCGCGGCCCAGCACGAAGCCCGAGAGGATCAGGAAGAAGTCCGTGGCCAGATAGCCCCGTCCGAAGACCGGATGCAGGGTCTCGAGAGGGATCAGCGCATCCTGTCCGTAATGGTAAAGGACGATCAGCAGCGCCGCCATGAACCGCAGGCCATCGAGCGCGCCGCCGCGGGTCGCGACGGGCGCGGGTGTCGCGGACGGGGTCAGGTTTCCCGACAAGGGACATTCTCCGGCTGTTTCAGGCAGGTCGTTGCAATCGCGGGACCGTCGCTTATCTGTCACCGATATTGTTGCAATATGGACAAGCGCCCATGACCGCCGCCCGCATGCCCGTCCTGTTCCTCGGTCATGGCTCGCCGATGAACGCCATCGAGGACAACGCCTGGCGCCGCGGCTGGGCGGAAGCGGCCCGCCGGCTACCCCGGCCGAAGGCGATCCTCTGTGTGTCGGCCCACTGGGAAACGCGCGGCGCCACGGCGGTGTCGGCCTCCCCGGCGCCGGAGACGATCCACGACTTCGGCGGCTTTCCGCAGGCCCTGTTCGACGTCCGCTATCCCGCGCCCGGTGATCCGGCCCTGGCCGCCCGGGTGGCCGACCTGCTGGCGCCCGACCCTGTCGTTCAGCACCCGACGCGCGGTCTCGATCACGGCGCCTGGAGCGTGCTGCTGCCGATGTACCCGGACGCCGATGTGCCGGTGGTTCAGCTCAGCCTCGACCGCGCGCGGCCGAACGCCTGGCACCACGCGGCCGGTCGACGGCTGGCGGCGTTGCGCGACGAGGGCGTGCTGATCGTCGGCAGCGGCGACATCGTCCACAATCTGCGCGACGTCGACTTTCGCGGCGGCGGGACCCCGGCCTGGGCCCCACGATTCAACGCGACCGCCAAGGCGCTGATCGAGGCCCGCGACCACGGCCCGCTGATCGACTTCGAGGCCCTGGGACCGGATGCGGCGATGTCGATCAACAGCGCCGAACACTATCTGCCGCTGCTCTACGTCCTGGGGGCCGCCACGGCGGACGACGCCATCGACTGGTTCAACGACGACGTCTTCGCGGGAATTTCGATGACCTCGGTGGTCATGGGCTAGCGGGAAACGGTGACTGGCGGTTCCCGTTCGCCTCCCTCACCGACAGGACAACAGTCGCAAAAGCCTGTCATCCCGGACGCCGAAGGCGATCCGGGACCCAGACAAAGGCGCACCCTGACCTCCTGGGTCCCGGCGCTCCGCTACGCTTCGGCCGGGATGACAGTTGATCCGAGCCGTCGGGCCGCTTCCTCGGCCGAGCCTTCGCGCTCGCCGCGGCTGGCGGCGTAGATGGCCTGCACCCGCGCGAGCACCTCGGGGCTGGCCAGTTCGGGCCGCCCGGAATCGAACGGCGGCGCCGGGGCGTACTCCAGCGCCAGCTGCAGACCCTGGGCATAGTCATCGCCCGCGATCTCGGCCACCAGGGTGAAGGCGAAGTCGATGCCCGCCGTGACCCCGCCGCCGCTCATGTAGCGGCCGTCGCGCACCACCCGCGCCGGGTCCGGGATGGCCCCGAACAGCGCCAGCTGGTCTCGCCAGGCCCAGTGGCAGGCCGCGCGCTTGCCGGTCAGCAGCCCCGCCGCCGCCAGGATCAGCGAGCCGGTGCAGACGCTGGTCACCCAGGTCGCGCCGTCCGCCAGCCGGCGGATCTGGGCCATGAAGGCTTCGTCCAGCATCGCTTCGGCCGTGCCGAACCCGCCCGGCACGCAGAGGATGTCGCAGCCTGCGATATCGGCGTACGGGGTGAGACCGGCGAACGTCAGACCGTCGGCCTCCATCTGGCCGCCCGCCAGACTGGCGACGGTGACCTTCGCGCCCGGCAGACGCTGCAGCACCTGGTGCGGACCGGTGAAGTCGAGGTGGGTGACGCCCGGATAGAGGGCGAAGACGATGTGAATCTGCGGCGCGGGCATAGGGAGGCCTCCTGTTGACGCCCGCATCCTCGCAGGCCTAGGGTCTGGCGCAAATGACAAGGTTCCCTCGTTTTCCGCCATGCGCACTCTCGGCCTCCTGATCTTCCCGGATTTCCAGCTGCTGGACGTCGCCGGCCCCGTCGCCGCCTTCGAGATCGCCAGCCGGTATGTCCCCGGAGCCTACGACATCCGGATCCTGGCCAGGGATGGCGGTCTGGTCGCCAGCTCCAGCGGCGCGCGGATGCAGGCCGAGGCCTTCGCCGAGGCGCCGCCGCTGGACACCCTCATGATCTCCGGCGGCGAGGGTACGCGCACACCGGCCATCTGCGAGGCGACGCTGGGCTTCGTGCGCGGCTGCGCGGTCTCTGCCCGGCGGATCAGCAGCGTCTGCTCCGGCGCCTATGTGCTGGCCCAGGCCGGACTTCTGGACGGTCGCCGGGCCACCACCCACTGGAACCGCACCGCCGACTTCGCGCGGCGCTATCCGAAGGTGCGGCTGGAGCCGGACCGCATCTATGTCCGCGACGGCGAGGTCTGGACCAGCGCCGGGATCACCGCCGGCATCGACCTGGCCCTGGCGATGATCGCCGCCGACCTCGGCGAGGACATCGCCCGCAAGACCGCCCAGCAGCTGGTCGTCTACCACCGCCGCCCCGGCGGCCAGTCACAGTTCTCGGCCCTGCTCGAGCTGGAGACCGGCGGTCGCTTCGATTCGCTGCTGGCCTGGGCGCGGGAGAACCTGCGCGAGCCCCTGACCGTCGAGCAGCTGGCCGGGCGGGCGGCCATGAGTGAACGAAGTTTCGCCCGCGCCTTTGCCGCCGCCTGCGGGACCACCCCGGCCAAGGCCGTCGAGCGCCTTCGCGTCGAAGCCGCCCGCGCCCTGCTGGACGGCCAGCCGCTGCAGGTCGAGGACGTGGCGCTGGAGACCGGCTTCGGCGACGCCGAGCGCATGCGCCGGGCCTTCATCCGCGCCTTCGGTCAACCACCCCAGGCGCTGCGCCGCGGAGCAAAGGCGGCGTGAATCTGTCCTCCCCGCCCGCGGGGAGGGGACCATGCGGAGCATGGTGGAGGGGTAGCGCGGGGGCTGGACGATTGATCGCCGTGCACAGCGCCCGATCCTGAACCGTCCGCGCAGACCCCTCCGACCTCGCTCCGCGAGGCCACCTCCCCCTCGCTTTGCTCCGGGGAGGATCATCCTGTGACTTGGCTGACGTAGCGCGAGGGGCGTAAGGGGTTTTCAGGGAGAGATCCATGAAGCTCGATTCAAGCATTTCGGCCGTCGTCACCGGCGGCGCTTCAGGCCTCGGCGCGGCCACGGCGCGCCGGCTGGCCGCCGACGGCGTCAAGGTCGCCATCTTCGATCTCAACGAGGAGCTGGGCGAGGCCCTGGCGAAGGAACTGGGCGGCGTGTTCTGCAAGGTCAACGTCGCCTCCAGCGAGGAAGTCGACGCCGGCTTCGCCAAGGCCCGCTCGGCCATCGGTCAGGAGCGCATCCTCGTGAACTGCGCCGGCGTCGGCGGCGGGGCCAAGACCGTGTCGCGCGACAAGCAGACCGGTGAGATCAAGGAATACCCGCTCGAGAACTTCGAGCGCATCGTCCAGATCAACCTGATCGGCACCTTCCGCTGCATCACCAAGAGCGCGGCCGGCATGCTGACGCTGGACCTGACCGAGGAGGGCGAGCGCGGCGCGATCGTCAACACCGCCTCGGTCGCGGCCGAGGACGGCCAGATCGGCCAGGTGGCCTACACCGCCTCCAAGGCGGGCATCGTCGGCATGACCCTGGTCGTCGCCCGCGACCTGGCCAGCGAGTCGATCCGCGTGAACACCATCCTGCCGGGCATTTTCGACACCCCGCTGCTGGGCCGCGCGCCCGAGCATGTGAAGGCGGGCCTCGCCGCCCAGGTGCCCAACCCGCGCCGGCTCGGCCTGCCCGAGGAGTACGCCCACCTGGCGCACACCATGATCACCAACGGTTACTTCAACGGCGAGGACGTCCGTCTTGACGGCGCCATTCGCATGACCCCCCGCTGACCGCCAAAGGCGACCGGCCAAAGCAGAAGACGCAAGGAAACTCCGACATGAGCGAAGCCTGGATCATCGACGCCGTCCGCACCCCGCGCGGCGTGGGCAAGTACGGCAAGGGCGCCCTGTACGACATTCACCCGCAGCAGCTGGGCGCCACGGTGCTCAAGGCGCTGGCCGAGCGCAACAAGATCAACACCGCCGAAGTCGACGACGTGATCTGGGGCACCAGCTCGCAGCGCGGCCCGGCCGCCGGGGATCTGGGCCGCATGTCGGCGCTGGACGCCGGCTATGACATCAAGTCCAGCGGCGTGACCCTGGACCGCTTCTGCGGCTCGGGCATCACCACCGTGAACTTCGCCGCCTCGACCATCATGGCCGGCATGTCCGACATGGTCGTGGCCGGCGGCTGCGAAATGATGTCGATGCCGAACCGCCGCTCGCCGGAAGACGGCCCGGTGACCATGGACCAGGGCAACCTGCGCCTGCGCGCCAGGCACCCGCAGTCGCACCAGGGCATCTGCGCCGACGCCATCGCCACCCTGGAAGGCATCAGCCGCGAGGCGCTCGACGCCCTGGCCCTGGTCAGCCAGCAGCGCGCCGCCGTCGCCATCGCCGAGAACCGCTTCGCCAAGAGCCTGGTCCCCGTCTACAAGGAAGACGGGACCCTGGCCCTCGACCACGAGGAGTTCCCCCGCCCGCAGACGACCGCCGAAGGCCTCGCCTCGCTGAAGCCGTCGTTCGAGGCCATGGCCGACATCCCGCTCGACAAGGACGGCACCACCTTCCGCAAGCTGATCCTGGCCGTCTATCCGGACCTGGAGATGAAGTTCTTCCACCACGCCGGCAACAGCTCGGGCGTCGTGGACGGCGCCGCGGCCCTGCTGCTGGCCTCGCCGACCTACGCCAAGGCCAACGGCCTGACGCCGCGCGCCCGCGTGGTGGCCATGGCCAACATGGGTGACAGCCCCACCCTGATGCTGAACGCCCCGGTCCCGGCGGCCCGCAAGGTTCTGGCCAAGGCCGGCCTGACGGTCGACGACATCGACCTGTGGGAAATCAACGAAGCCTTCGCCGTGGTGGCCGAGAAGTTCATCCGCGACCTGGGCCTCGACCGCAGCAAGGTCAACGTCAACGGCGGCGCCATGGCGCTGGGCCACCCGATCGGCGCCACCGGCTCGATCCTGATCGGCACCATGGTCGACGAGCTGGAGCGCACCGGCAAGAAGCGCGGCCTGATCACCATGTGCGCCGCCGGCGGCATGGCCCCGGCCATCATCATCGAGCGCATGTAGTCAGCGCTCGACTGACCTGAGTTGAGAGAGGCCGTCGGCGCGAGAGCGTCGGCGGCCTTTTTC
>Ga0315900_10012191_pt1 | contig 10578 bp, 10 predicted proteins | sample LakEriMetagenome_FD_203521 | JGI IMG/M metagenome (GOLD analysis project Ga0315900, IMG submission 203521) | Freshwater fungal communities from buoy surface, Lake Erie, Ohio, United States - Buoy 12 MA114 | ecosystem: Environmental > Aquatic > Freshwater > Lake > Lake biofilm | place: USA: Lake...
GAGACGGACTTGATGAACTTGCAGCCCATGGCGTCATTGATAAGAGTGCACGTAATGGTGGAGAAGTAATTGTTTGGTCTGCTGTCCATGGTGCAAGTTCTTTAGCTATTGAAGGATTGATGCCCCCCACTGATTTTCCGCTTGTACTTAAAAGTATTGAGCGATCTCTAGGGATTAAGGCAAAAGAATGATCCTTTTCGTTATTGCTAACTATTTGGGGGCAATAATGAGGGCAATTACACTTTTTGAGCGTGACTTCACGCATATCGAAGTAGTCTCCGGCTTATAGGGCGACTCTTCCTTGTTTCTCACTGCATGCGACCTATAGTGGGGTCATGACTGAGAAAAAAGTTATGGGAATTACTCCCCACTTCTGTAAAAAGAACGGGACCTGAATAGTGGTAGTTATATTCCTACGATTGCTCGGTGCGGGCCTTGGTACATTTGCAATTGTATTTGGGGAAGCAGACGATTCACCCGGGCTTCAGGGCATAGGTTTACTTCTAGTTCTTGCTGTTTTCTTCTCGCAATTTAAGATTGTAAAGAGAAACTAAGAAGAATTTCTTCTCAATCATGAAGTGTTCATTTATGCGTTCCAAAATCGTCTCCGGCTTATAGGGCGACTCTTCTTTAAATTAATGTCTAGCGATTTCAATGCGGCCAGTTTTTTAAGCTTTATGTGGTTTACTCCTTAAATGCAATCGGGTAGAAATATGGCCGGCTTACTTCTGGCCGTTATATTTACAGTTTCAAACTTGACCCCTGCTTACGCCCACCAGCCAATTAACCTCACGGCGGCTAACTCAAGTGCTAATAAGGGGCCAATCATTGTTGATGGAAAAGTCTCATTTGTGATCAGAGCAAATTTCACAAAGCCAAATCAAACTCAAGGATTTCGGGCAGCATTACAAGCAGGTGAGACATTATATTTTGAGTACTTAATTATTGATAAAGCACCAGAGAATAAATTAGCCAAAAATAAATTACCGGTTGCCACAATTATCAATCCGGCTGGGAAAAAAATAGTAATCAAATTTACAGAACGCACTAAATTCTATTATCCATTTCTCGACACGAATTTCGTGTATTTAGCAAGATACAATCAAACAGCTCTTGATGGAATATACAAATTTACTTTACAATCAAAGGCAAAGGCGGCAATCCAAGTTGTAGTTGGCACTCTAGAGACTTATGGTGAGGTTTTATCACCTGCCACCTGTCCAGCATGGGTTGAACCAATAGATGAGGTAAAAATTCTGCCAGCATATGCCGAAGGGCTAGTTGGTTTGAAAAAAGAGGCGGCTGCATCTTGTGCTGAAAAATTAGGTTGGCAGTACCGAATTGGCCAAGAGGATAATCAGATGTTTGCTTTAACTAAAGATTATCGATCGGATCGCATAACTGTTTCAATAAAGAACGGCTTAATAACTCAAAGCTTAGTTGGTTAGGTAGTTACTCAGGTTTATTAGTTGTTTCCATGGGGAATCTATGGGCAATTATATTTTTTTGGCCTGACCGCACGCAAAACAGCGTCGTCTCCGGCTTATAGGGCGACTCTTCTTTTTCTTTTTTTACTGCGAGTAATCGGGAATCTATGCAATACTTTGGTAACAGTGGTTTGGTAGTAATTGGGACTTGGTTAATAGCCAAGTCCCATTTGCTTTTCCACAACTCTCTCCTATTCACAGATTTTTTCTTAACACTAATTTGATCAACTCCTAAACCGTAACTTCACGTCCGTGATGGGGGCGTGTTGTAATTGGCAGCCTAGTCATTTACCAAACCACTGGTGCGGGTTCAAATCCCGTCGCCTCCACCACAGTCTTAGGTGTTTCAACTCGATCTATTGGTATCGGTCAATGTAGTTATTTCACCTTTGCATGGGGGAGCCTCGAGAGATCGGGGCTCTTTCCAATTCATTGGCCTATAAGGTAATTCTTCTACTTACTGATTGAAATTAGTATTTAGCCAAGAGCTCTTTCATTTTGGAGATTTCCAATTTTTGAGATTCTATAATGGAAGCACTTAGTTCGGCTACGCCTTGATTCTCTGAATTGACAGTGGCTTGAGCCATTTCAATTGCGCCCTCGTGATGTTTAATCATCCCTTCAAGGAATAAGGCATCGAACTCTTTACCCTGTGCATCGCGCAGATTCGAAATTTCACCGCCGCTCAACATGCCATCCATTGTGTGGCCCGCATGAGCGGAAGTATTAACTCCAGTCCAACTCTTCATTAATTCAATTTCCGGCCCCTGCGCAGCTTTTATCTGCTGAGCGAGTTCTAGGATCTCAGGATTTGAGGTATTGAGTAGTGCTAGCTCAGTCATTTCGACAGCTTGCTCATGATGGGGAATCATCATTTCAGCAAATGCGATGTCTTCTGCGCTGTACTCAGAACTTGATTGGGATGATGCAGAGCACCCTGCAAGTAATAGAGCTCCTATTGCGGTGAGAGAAATAGCAGCCAGTGTTCTAAGACGCATCGACTACCCCTCCAATGGTTCAAATAGACCTTTTAAAAGATACCAATCCCCGTATGGATTCTCTCGTTGAAATCCCATTTCCCCGTTGGGAAAGAACATTCAAAGGGAAAATTAAGGTTTTGGCGGCGCGTTTGGCTTGAAAATCACCTACGATTTGCAGGTGCGAAGTTCGACGCTCTAATTTGCAATATTTCAAAAAATGAAAAAGCGCTCTGCGAGACTAGGACCTCCCAATGTGCAAGGAACCCGTGGTTGGACTCAATCGAACGGAATCAGCAAAAAGTGGAGCTTGTTGACGGAAATCGACTAGAACCCAGAGGCGAATTCACTATGAAAAAGTTGTTGGCTTTATTTATGGCACTGCTATTCATTTGGCAACCCACGACGCTGTGGGCTGCGCCATCACTTGCCTCTTTGCAACGTGAGATAGACCAATTGCGAACTGTGGCAGCCGAAAAGTTTGAAGCAGCAAATGAAGCCACCTTGAAGATCAAGAAATTAGAGAATGAGACTAGAAATTTAAGAGACAAGGGATCAGTTGCCAGAGAAAAACTTGATGAAGTGAACAAGGTCTTGGCTACGATTGCAGTCAATAACTATAAAAATTTGGGCCTCGGCCAAGGTCTCGAACTTCTATTTAGTGCCAATCCCACGCAGTATTTATCTGACGCATCATCTCTCAAAATCGTAGAGGCGAGATATGCAAGACAATCACGTGAATTTGCGGTACTAAAGCAGCGCGTTGCGGCCTCTGTAACACTTTTGGAGGATCGCACAGCAAAACTTACAGCGGAGAAAGTGATTCTCAATAGAGAAGTAGCTGCTGCAAAATTGGCTCTGGCCACAGCAAATAAGAAATTAAAGGCTTTGAGTAAGAGAGATCGCGAGAGGTTGCTACGGGCTGAATCGCTCCGTGAGAAGAAAATACTTGATAACTCAAAAAAGTATGCGAGTTCATTTAAAGGAGATAATTCTCGGGGTTCGATTGCACTGCGATATGCGTTAAAACAAATCGGGGATATTTATGTTTGGGGGGCAGCGGGTCCTACCAGGTGGGATTGCTCTGGCTTGACCATGCGCGCGTACCAAGCTGCAGGAGTCTCGCTACCTCACTTTTCTGGAGCACAAATTAGATATGGAAAACCCGTCTCATATGAACGGCTTAAACCAGGAGACCTATTGTTTTATGGAATTCCGAACAGTCATGTGTCTATGTATATGGGTGGTGGAAAAATGGTGCAAGCCCCACGCCCGGGCAAAAGAGTCGAGGTCATTTCTGTAACGAGGATGTTTGGCTCCAAGCCATTTGTGGGAGCGCGCAGAATTTGAGAAAAAAATACATTTCAATTTTTATGATCTCAGCGCTCTTTTCCACTTCTCCATTTTCGAATGGAGTTGCTGTAGCAAAAAAGCATAAACCCACTCTGGCACAGATAGAAAGTGCTAAGAAGGTTGAATTAGAGAAGAAGAGAGTTGCTGAAAATGCTGCTAAGAAACTAAACGATGCCAGAGGGAATCTAAAAAAATTGGCAGTTCTTGCGAATGCTGCGCAATTAAAATTTCTAGCAGCCCAGAGAGAGTTGACGGCCGCAACGAATGAGCTAAACGTTGCAACAGCTGCACACACAGCGGCGCTAGCGGGAGTTTCTGATACTCGTGATGAAATTGGCAATTTGGCTAGAAATGCCTACATGAACGGTGGCGGAATAAGTAACTTTGATGCAATTTTAAACGCCAATGGGCCACAAGAAATTATTGACAGAATTTCCACGTTGGAAAATCTGGGTGCTCGTAATAAGACTGTGCTGTTTAGGTTTAAGGAAGCTGAAGATATTGCGCAGAAAGCGAGAATTGTCGCGGATGATGCGCGAAAGAAGCAGCAAGTTGTCGTGGAAAAGGTCAGTGCAATCAAGAAAGAGGCTGAAGATGTTCGAAATGCCCAGCAAGCAGAGGTAGCAAAGCTACAAGCAGTCCAGGACAAATTACAGCGAGAATTAGCCTCGGCTAGAAAAATTAGATTAACTCTTGAGCAGAGAAGACAACTTGCAATTCTTGAAGAATCTCGATCTGTTGAGGCTGGAAAGACCACCAATCAATCTAAAGTTTGGCCAATTGGTGGACCAACTGGTGCAAAAAATATTCGCACAGATGAAGGGGAGCGGCTTAAGGCTGTTGAATTTGCAAAGCGACAAGTATTAGCAAAGAAACCATATGTTTGGGGCGCCGAAGGGCCAAACTCTTTTGATTGTTCAGGTCTTGTATATGCGGCTTACAAACATATCGGTCTTGGATGGCCAAATTGGGATCGTCTTAATGCAAGTTTGTATTACACCTATACCAAGCAGATACCGATTGCTGAGATGCAGCCGGGAGACCTTATTTTCTATTCTTACAAGGGAACTCAAAGCACGATTCATCATATGAGTATCTATGCAGGTAATGGAATGATGTGGGAGGCAAGATCGACTAGATCAGGTCTCAGATATTCAGAAATTTACAGCGTTCCTGGAATGATGCCTTTTGCGGGAAGAGTCTAATTTGCGCAAAATTAATTTGCTTTCAGCTACTCTTTCAATCACCGTATTAATGTCATTATTTTCAGCGCCTTCAATTCATGCGCAAAGTTTTGACTCGGTCACACACATACATTCAGTCAAAGTGATTGGTAAAAAGATACTGATAGGCACACATGAAGGCCTATTTGTTTATAAGGGTCCAAACAATATGAAGCCGATTGGCAAAGAACGCTTCGATATTATGGGACTCGCAATCTCTGGCAAAACCATGTACGCGAGTGGGCACCCTGGGAAAGGTTCAAAATTGCCAGAACCCGTCGGATTACTCAGATCTGATGATGAAGGAATTACCTGGAAGAAAGTCTCACTTCAAGGTGAAGTTGACTTTCACTTTTTAGAGGCGCGAGGTAGTGAAATTTATGGCGTTGATGCTCAGACAAATATGCTCTTGTATTCCTCGAACTCAGGAAAAGTTTGGCGAAAAGTGGAGCCCAACCAATTCTCTGATATTGCTATCTCAGGTCAAAAATTGGGTGATAGTTTTGTAATTCAAGATAAAAAGCTTATGAAGAGCTCAGGGGCATTTGCAGATTTATCCCCGATAAAAACAGCGTTTCCGATTAGCGAAATAGAAACTGTGGGTAGATCTATTTACGCTTCCTCCGGGAAATCAATTTTTAAATCTTTGAATCAAGGCAAAGCCTGGAAGAAAATCTATACATTTGATATCGAAGTATCTGGTTTAAGCTCATCAAATGATCTGCTGGTCGCAGTTGTAGGAAATCAGATTTTTGCCTCCAAAGATGGGGGAGAAAGTTTTAAGTAGCAGATAGCGGATCAGGCTTGATTCTGGGCGTTTGCGCCACTCCAAGGTTCGGCTGTGACCCGAATTACGCAACGCTTTTGTTGCGTAATTCCCTCATAAGTTCTAGAGTTTTGGGAGTAGATAAACAACCAAAACTCTAGAAAGTGCAGCTAAATGTCTCCCAAACATCGAATCGGGCTCGTGCTCGGCGCCGCAGTAATCTCAATTTCAACTTTGACTGGATGTTCTTCAGGTTCTGATCAGGCAAAAGATGTCACTGAAATTACCGTTTATTCCGGCCGTGCCGAAGAGTTCATTGCACCGTTCTTTGATGAATGGGAAGAACAGTCGGGTATCAAACTCAATGTTCGTTATGGCGATTCTGCAGAACTGGCCGCTCAAATTTTGGAAGAGGGCGAGAATTCACCGGCGGATTTGTTCTTATCGCAAGATGCAGGTTCGTTGGGAGCAGTTTCTAGTGAAGGTCTCTTCACAAAACTAACTTCGAATGTTGCTTCAGAAATACCTGCCAAATATGTAGCAGCGAATCGAAATTGGGTTGGAGTTACAGGCCGCGCGCGAGTATTTGCCTACGCGCCAGATCGCGTAAAGACCCTTCCGCTATCAGTTGCAGATTTAACAAAGCCTGCTTACAAGGGTCAAGTAGGAATTGCACCTACTAATTCATCATTCCAGGCTTTCGTAGCGGCGCTTGTTGAGAACAAGGGCCAAGAATTTACAAAGTCATGGCTTGAAGGCTTGCAAGATAATGGCGTAAAGATTTATGCCAAGAATAGTGCAATCGTTGAAGCCATTGATAAGGGTGAAATTTCACTTGGATTGGTAAATCATTATTACATCTGGGAAGTTAGCGAGGCCCTTGGTCGCGACATAAATGTAAAGAATGGATTCTTTGTCGCCGGCGATCTTGGAAACTTGATTAATGTGTCAGGCGCAGGTGTCCTAGCCTCTAGTAAGAAACAATCAACTGCCGAGGAACTTATCAATTTCCTAACTTCTGCGGTTACTCAAAATGAGTTTGTAGAGAAGACACATGAATATTCATTGCTAGAAGGCGCCAAGCAACCGGAAGGACTTCCGGCACTTCTTGAAATCGGTGCTCCAACTATCGATCTTGATTCTCTAAAAAATATTTTAATTACTCAGAATATTCTGGTTGAGGTCGGCCTTCTCTAAAAATGCAAACTACCTATTCCGGTCGCACGCACTCATCGACATCTGCTTTATCGAAGAGTGCGCGTAATCAGAGTGCCTCAAAGCTGGCACTTCGTAGTGCAGTCGGGATAGTTTTATTCTTATCGACAGTCCCAATTATTTACCTGTTTATTAGAGCTGCCCAGAAGCCATTTGGCCAAACTATCGACCTACTATTTCGAGAAAAAACCTTACGAGTTTTGGGCACAACAGCGATATTGGTTTTAGCCGTTGTTGTCCTAACCCTACTTATTGGCGTTACCCTAGCTAGCGCTCTTCATTTTATTCGACTTCCGTTTCGCTCGTTATTAATCATCCCAACGGTCTTGCCTCTAGCTATCCCATCTTACGTTTTTACATATACCTGGATTGCCTTCATTCCTGGATTTAGTGGAACCTTTGCAGCGATTTTTATTCTCACACTATCCACACTGCCATATGTCATTCTGGCGACTCTGGCTGGCTTGCGCTCTGTTGATGAATCGCAAATCGAAGTTGCTCGATCATTAGGATTAACAAATACCGAAATTTTCTTACGTGTTGTGTTGCCTCAAATCAAGGGATATATCAGTGCAGGTGTCTTGCTAACAGCGCTTTACACATTAAGTGATTTTGGTGCAGTTTCACTTCTCAATGTCGAGTCCTTGACCGTAACTATTCAAAATCTATATCGGGCTTCATATGATCGGGGAGCGGCCGCGGTAATCGCTCTGGTTTTGATTGCTTTCTCAACCATCGTAGTAATTATCGATGATCGAGTTAAGAATCGAGCCAAAGCAGGCGAAGCAGTTAAGGCACCGACATCAAAACAGGTCCTTATTGAAATTAAAGGCACTCGTTTCTTTACCCTGCTTCTATTAGCAGCGCTCTTCATTCTCTCAATCGTTATTCCTTTCTATGTCTTGATAACCAGGTTTCTAGATAACCGAGTCGCAATTATTTGGTCAGATCTCTTATCAGCTTCTCTATCAACTCTTCTAGTTGCAGCTATAGGTGCGATGATTGCGCTAGTTCTCGCAGCGCCACTAGGAATTCTTTTATCTGGCCGGTCAGATAAATTCAATAGATTTGCACAGCGAATAATTACCATTGGACATGGACTTCCCGGAGTCGTTGTTGGATTAGCACTTGTTTCTGTCGGCTCAAAATTAGGAGTGATTTATCAGTCGATATTTTTCTTGGGGTTTGCATACGCACTACTCTTCTTAGCAAAACTAGTAGCAAGCATCAATGCCTCACTTGCAAGAGTGCCAAGTGGTGTCAAAGATGTTGCGACCAGTTTGGGTGCAAATCCTTGGGCAGTTATCAAAAAAGTTGTGGCACCGATTGCGGCGCCGGGAATAAGCCTTGGAACTATATTGGTATTTCTAACTGCTATGAAAGAACTTCCAGTCACTTTGATGCTGCGTCCAACAGGCTTTGAGACTTTGGCTACAGAGATTTGGAGCTCGGCAGCAATCAACAGATTTAACGAGGCTGCACCTTATGCATTAATCTTGGTCTTGATTGCAGCTCTACCAACTTTTTTAATTAGTCGCCCAGATAAGGCTGATCGAATGTTCGCCAACGAGAGTATGGGGAGTGAAAAATGAGTTCACTTGAAATATCTCACCTAAGCGTCTCATTTGGTGAAAAGGTTATTCTCGAAGATTTATCTTTCTCACTTAAAGAGGGGCAGATTGCAGCTCTCTTGGGCCCATCTGGCTGCGGCAAGACAACAATGTTGCGCAGTATTGCGGGACTCATTAAACCTGCTTCGGGAACCATCCGAATCGGCAAGCAACTTGTTTCACTCTCATCACTTGTTATGCCATCTCATAAGCGAAAGATCGGCTATGTCCCCCAAGATGGTGCGCTCTTTCCTCATTTGAATGTTGCCGAGAATATTGCATTTGGTTTAGATAAAACTTTGCTTACCAAAGATCAGATAAGCCAGACCGTTAAAGACATGCTTCAGCTCATCGAGTTGCAAGGCTTTGAAAAACGTATGCCAAGCGAACTTTCAGGTGGTCAACAAACCCGCGTTGCCCTTGCCCGTGCACTCTCTATAAAACCCACGATTGTGCTTCTTGATGAGCCTTTCTCTGCACTCGATGCCGAACTCCGAGGCGATCTTCGTTCACAAGTTATTGAACTTTTACGTTCTCGCAATACCACAGCGATATTGGTAACTCATGATCGTGAAGAGGCGCTTGTGTCAGCGGATGTTGTTGCACTAATGCGCGAGGGAAGAATTATTCAAGAAGGTTCGCCAGAAGATGTTTATTCACTTCCTATTTCACCGACAATTGCTGCAAGCACTGGCGAGGCCTTACTTCTCGAAGCGGCGCGATCAGATGATGGTTCCATTAGCTATCTATTCAACAATTTATTGCCACTTGAAACTTCAGAAACTAATGGTCAAGTAGTTATCAGACCAGAGGAGATCAAGATTTCTAGAAACTCTTCATCTAGTTCAGCAACCGGAAAAATTGTGAAGATTAACTACTATGGGCATGATGCAATGATTACAGTGAAAGTAAAAAGCCAGAGCGTGATTGTCCGAATTCCAGGACCATTTGATTTTCAGGTTGGTGAAGAAGTTTCATTGGAACACACAGGTCCGATGAGATTTTTCCCCTCAAATTGATTTATTCTTCATTGCGCGGATATGTAAGACCAGGTAAGATTTAGCCATGCGCAGAATTCGACAGTCATTGCGCGAATTCCTGAAAAATGAATCAACAAGTGGCATTCTGATATTAATTTTTGCCGCACTTGGATTGCTTGTTGCAAATTCTCCATTAAGTGAGACTTATTTCGACTTATTGAAGGTGGATTTTTCAATAGGATCTGGTTTTCTACTAATTAATTTAACAATTCAAAAGTTTATTAATTATGTCTTAATGACGCTTTTCTTCCTCGTAGTCGGTCTAGAAATTAAGCGAGAGCTGACGACTGGGCACCTAGCCTCATTTAAAAAAGCTCTGATGCCACTCTTGGCAGCGCTTGGTGGAATTGCCGTACCTGCCCTGATCTATCTTGCAATTGCCGGCCGTGAGGCTCCCGGCGGTTGGGGAGTGCCGGTCGCAACAGATATAGCTCTAGCCGTTGGTTTGCTTGCGATGCTTGGCTCGGTCGTTCCTGATTCCTTAAGATCCTTCTTACTAGGTATTGCAGTAATTGATGACATAGTTGCAATCCTTATAGTGGCATTTGTTTATTCCAGCGGAATCAAATTCTCCTGGCTTGGGATGGGGCTGCTTGTAGTGCTTGCAGTTCTTTTGGTCCAAAAACTAAATGTTTCATCGGTAGGCGCCTATTTGATTTTGGGGATTTTGCTCTGGTTCGCTCTTTACAAGACTGGCGTTCATCCAACTCTTGCGGGAGTGATTCTTGGATTATTGACACCAGAAATCCCAAAGAAATTGCAGAAAGTTTCTACTGACGATTCAAATTCACCAACTGTGATTGAGTGGCTCGAACACAAGCTGCATCCGTATAGCGCATTTTTCTGTGTGCCAATCTTTGCCTTCGCAAATACCGGAGTTGTCGTAAACTCCGAATCTTTGAGCCAA
>Ga0315900_10012193_pt1 | contig 10577 bp, 8 predicted proteins | sample LakEriMetagenome_FD_203521 | JGI IMG/M metagenome (GOLD analysis project Ga0315900, IMG submission 203521) | Freshwater fungal communities from buoy surface, Lake Erie, Ohio, United States - Buoy 12 MA114 | ecosystem: Environmental > Aquatic > Freshwater > Lake > Lake biofilm | place: USA: Lake...
ATAGTCCGAGAGAGCTTGGCCAAGTCGGTCGCCTGAAAGAGCATCCGGCTCTGTCATCATCGATTGCATACGACTGATCGTTCTTGTTTTCATTTGCTCGAAATCATCCTTAGGAAACGCGGGTTCATGCAGGATCTGTCCAAGCAGTTCGATCCCTTGAACAACCGATTCGCGTTTTGCCTCCATCGAGAAAGCCAATTGCCCGGCCCGACTTCCACCACCGCCGCGGCGTCCTCCGCCACCAACCCCAGCGAAAATCTGAACTCCAATTTTATCCATTTGTTCTTGTAATGCTTGGCGATCGAGTTTGTTAGTGCCCGCCATCAGCATTCCTCCGATCAAACCAGCAGCGGTTGTCTTATTCGCGAGCGATTCCTCGTTTCCGTAACGAAGAGACATGGTCATCGAGACCGTCTGACCACGGTTCTTTTTGGGCAACAACGATATCTTGAGCCCCTCGATCTCAATCGTCTTTGTACGCGCGTCGATATTCTCTGGCGTAGGCTCGAACGCTTCACCGGACTCTATCGCTTTTCCGCCCTTGTAGTCCTTGACCACGTTGGCAATCGATTCCACCGCGGGAATGCTTAAACGCTTTGGCACATCGGTGGGATAGAAGACGCCAACGGTTCGGTTGTATTCCGGAAAATAGGTCTGGGCAACTCGATTCACATCGGCAGCCGTTACTTGTGAAATCCGATCGCGTTGAAGAAAAAGGAGTCGCCAATCGCCAATGGCAGCAGCGCTGCTGAGTGCACTTGACATGGCAGTGGCGCTCGAAAGAAGTTGATCCGTTCGGCGTTTGGCTCGCACTTTCGCTCGATCCACCGCTTCTTCCGAAAAAGGCTCCGAACCCACGGTGTCCATAATCTCAAGCAACTTTTGGCGCAACACTTCCAAGTTGCCGTCGGTTGGCTGAGCAAACAATGTGAACAGACCTGGATCGTAGGAATTGTCGGCACTGGCAGCAGCGCTGGTTGCAATCTTGGACTCAACAAGTAGAGCATCCAGTCTTCCGACTTTGTCCTCGGACAGAACACTTCCCAGGATCGTTAAAGGAGCCCAGTCAGGATGCGAACCCGAAGGCATATGGTAGGCAGCGATCACGGAGCCAATTGCCCCGACTCGCTTTAGAGATACGAATCGCTCGCCATCTTGGGGAGGTTCCTCGGTATAAGGTGCATCCAGTTTACGCGTGGGTTTAGGAATGGAACCCAAATACTTCGTGATGAGCTGCAATGCCTTTTCTTCCTGAAAATTCCCCGTAACGATCAGTACGGCATTGTCAGGTTGGTAGTATTTTTTGTAGAAGTCTTGGAGGTTATTGATGGGAACACGTTCGATGTCAGATCGGTTTCCTATGGTTGACTTGCCATAGTTGTGCCACTCATAAGCAACCGCTTGTACCCGTTGTGAGAGCACACCTTGGGGACTATTTTCCCCCCGTTCAAACTCATTTCGGACGACAGTAAACTCGGACATCAAGTCTTCCCGCTTGATGAAACTACTCATGAGTCGATCGCATTCCAAGTGGATTGCAAACTCCAAATTCTCGTCGCTGGAAGGTAGCGTTTCAAAGTAATTGGTTCGATCGGAGTTCGTGGTCCCATTGAAGTTCGCGCCATGGTCTCGCAGTGCTTTCGGAACATCGGGAAATGTCGGTGTTCCTTTGAAAACCAGGTGCTCGAGCAAGTGCGCCATACCGGCTTCCCCATAGCCCTCGTGCCTTGATCCGACCAGCACCGTCATGTTGACTGAGATAGATTGCCGAGAGGGCTCGGGAAACAAAACAGCACGGGCGCCGTTCGGAAACCGATACTCCGTCACACCTTCGACCGTTGCCACTTTCACGGGATTAGAGTCATCCCATGCCAACAGATCTGGAGAAGGGATAAGCACTGGCGACAAGACCAACGCCGGTGGAAGGGAGAGCAAGACACCGAGCGAAAGAGAACCGCGATACCGGCGAAGCATAGACAAGACCTCACAAAAAGAATGGCTAAAGGAATTGAATAAATCAGAGCGCCACCGCTTGTTGCTATGCGCCGCTCGAGAGGTAAGACTCTATTGTAGCATTTCGGAATTGTAGCATTTCGGATTGCGTTATTGAGGAAGCACCTACAAAACTATTCGCCACTCGTTTTGACAAGCTCCCGGGTATGCGATGCGATCCACTGGGCGGATTCAGCCATTATGCGGCAAGGTTGCGATCCGTATGAAAGAGAGGAGTACCCCAGGAAGCACCCCAGAGTACCGAGAGTACTATGTGTTCGGTGAAAGAATCAACCGCCAACATCGTCGGCACGATAATCTTCTAGAGCTTCCTGCCAAAGTGTAGGAGCATCTGCGATCAATCTTGCTCCTAGTTGAACGATGACGTTCATGCACAAGTAGTTCGCACCACGTGCTGCGACCGATGGAGCATACCCATGGGTAATACCATAAAGAAACGCTCCGGCGAACATATCTCCTGCACCGGTGAGATCTTTTGGCTGGCATGGGAACGAAGGCACGTGGCATTCGGTTCCCTCGAAGAAAACATAGGCTCCGTTAGGTCCGTCCGTTACCACGCAGTTCGGTACCAAACTCTTTAGTGCGGCGAAAGCTGCGGCGCTGTCAGACGTTTGAGTAACGGCCATGGCTTCTGGGGCATTGCAAAAGAAAAGATCGCAACTCTTGAGCGATTCTCGCAGCGCATCCCCGAAAACGTGTGGAATGAAGGCATCGGAACAGGTAATCGCAACTTTGGTGGCGGATCGTTTGGCACATTGAATTGCCTCGCGAATCGCATGCTGGCCTGTCTCGGGATTCGCGAAGACATATCCCTCGATAAAGAGCCATTCCGATTCTTGGATTCTACGTGCGTCTACGTGTTTCGCAGCAAGATGGCTTGAGACAGCCAAACAGGTACGCATCGTGCGTTCCGCATCTGGAGTGATGATTGCTAAACAGGTTCCGGTCGTTTCTCCGACGATGACGGGGTTACCAATATTGATACGCAGATCACCGAACTCTTCCGCGTAATGAAGCCCGTAGCGATCATCCCCCACGCAACCGATGAATGCACCGCGGCCGCCGAGTTGGGACAAACCGATGATAGAGTTGGCAACGGAACCTCCACTGACGAGTCGAAGTTCATGTTTGCTCTGGCCCATGGCAGCTAGGAGATTGCTTTGTTCCGCAGACTCCACCAATCGCATGGTTCCGCGTTCAAATTGCAGCCCTGCAAACTCGTCGTCGGAGACTTCGATAAAGATGTCGACGATGGCATTACCGAGCCCGCACACATTGTATGGCCGCATGTACCCAAACCTTTACTAGGAGTTATTCGAAAGCTCCAAGTTTTAGCGGTTGGGTAGAAACTGTCGAGTCGTTCGTACGAGTACTAAGCGAATCGGTCCGCTAGCTGCGCAAGTTTTTGCCAAGAAAGATCATCCCCCGCGACCTCCAGATACGAGGCAGCACGGTCTCGGTCGGCCACGGTTTCTAGCTGAAATCGAAAATCCCTTGAGCACAATTGTTCTGGCAAGGGAATAAGTTTCGTAACAAAGATGCCAGGATTTCGGCGAACGAGCTCGGGAACGTCGCAGGGTTCTTCCCAAAGTTTGTTCTCTTCCAGTTTTTCGAGCCCTTTTCTCGAGCACATCTCCCCGACCAAGCCGAGCGATTGAAGAGAAAAACTAGGACGCGACGGCGACAAGAATCCGACGAAGTCTACATCGGGATTGGCCCATCCACGGGATACGAGCCGATCAAGAAGGGTTGGGTCCGTAAAGGGGCAAAGCGGGCTTGCGAAAACAACCCACTCTGCGGAAAACCGTGCAGCAACCTCCATGGCCCGTTGCGTGGGTGATTCGTAGGTACTGGGTGCCCAGCGAGCATTGCAAAGGCCTGTCTTGCTAATGCGGTCCCTGTACGCGGGCGGACCAGTAACCACGATACAATCGATGAGCGTGGATTCGCTCAAACGGCGGACGCACCACTCCAAAAGGGTCAAACCATCCAACTTGCGAAGCGCTCCATCAAGCCTACTGTCCGCAAGACTAAGCCTGTCCGTGAGACTAAGCCCGCTGCCGGACGGGTTGGTCGGAGTGTTTTTCTCGGTTTGAATGGCAAGATCGATCAACGCAATCGTCTGGCGGTCCTTAGGACCAACTCCCGCATTCAGAGCTTGAGTGGAACGAATGCCAGACTTCGCGGACTCAGAAAAATTCATTGCCATATTGTTGCTCCAAGCGTATGTGGCCCCGGTATTCCGAAGCAAATGTGTAGATATCCAAATCACCCTAACACAGCGATTTCACCGTAACACACCATTCCCAAAGGATGCCGTCTTCGAAAGGAAAGACACTCAAGGCGAACAAAAGTGAATGATGCTCCAAACTCCATAGACTCTCAATCAGACTATAGCGACAACAAGGCTCGCAAGTCGTTCGTGGTGTAACTCAAGGCTATCGTGGTGTAACTCAAGGCTAGTGGTAACTGAAGGCTAGTGATAGTGCGCGTCCTGACTCGATCACGATGGATGTTGTCGGCATAACCCCTAACGAGCGTCAATTTATCGATCCCTTTTCCACAATGCAACAAGACGGCGTTGAAATTGAGATTCTTTTGTTTCGCTGCTAGCAAACGATGCAACATCTTTTGGGGGGATGCTTTACATTCCTTCAAAGCTGTGCATACTTGCGCCCCCGCTGGTGAGCAAGAAATTGCTTCACTAGTCTCCTTTGTTTTCTTTTGATTCAAACTCTACTCTCGATCCAACGCCTTCGCATGCCAAGTCCCTGGACATCACGATTGTCAGTTGCGGAAGTATCCACGTTTCGCTGGAGTTTTGAACAAGATGTTTTGCGGTATCGTTCTCATGGGTATGAGGCGATGGGAATTTGGCGACTCAAGCTTGCAGACTATGGCGAGGAGAAGGGGGCTGACTTTCTCGAAGAACATGGCATGAAAGTCTCTTCGCTTCATTGGGCAGGTGGCTTTACCGGCCATGATGGAAGAACGTTTCGCGAAGCGATGCACGATGGCTTAGATGCTATTGAACTTGCATCTGCCTTGAAAGCGAATTCGTTGGTTGTTCTTGCTGGCAGCAGATCAGGACACACGAGAAATCATGCAAAAAGACTACTCACCGGTGCATTGAAGGAATTAGCAGAAGCAGCCAGAGCCGTCGGTGTGCAATTGGCAGTCGAACCGATGCACATTGGCTGCGCTCAGGACTTCACGTTTCTCACATCGATCCCCGATACGCTGGATGTCATCGCGAAAATCGGACAGCCCAATTTGGGAATCGTTTTCGACAGCTACCATCTGGGGCAAGATGAAAACGTTATTGACTGGCTTCCCTCGATCGTCCCGCTGATACGACTGGTACAACTCGGCGACGCCCGGGGTGCGCCATTGGGCGAACAGAACCGTTGCATGCTGGGTGAAGGACATCTTCCACTCTCGTCAATCGTTCAAGTGATTGAATCTTATGAGTACAGCGGTTTTTATGAAGTAGAGTTGGTGGGTGAAGACATGGAAAGCTACGATTACGATCGACTGCTGGCCGACTCCAGGAAGAAGATGGTTGAGTTCTCGGCTCATTCTTGAGAATGCTAGCGATCACCCGTCACTTGCCCTTTGGTTTAGGTCAGCAATCTACCTGGAGTCCATCTAGGAATTTCTTTAGGCACCGACGGTTTCAGTGGTGGATTCGGGCCGGGCGGCCTTTTGAAGCGGATGCTAGTCCGGTCGTAGGGATTATTCCGTGGGAAGGATGGCAATAGCGTCGTGAGTCCTAATTTTCGACCTTCGATTTCGAATTGGATTTCTCGGTCATCACTCGTGACGTAGGGTTGGCAACGCTTTCTATTCTCGCTATTCCCAATCTTCAACCGTTCGTTGAGCAAAACCTATGTGCGGTATCGTTGCCTATGTTGGAAAAAAAGAAGCCACCCCATTTCTAATTTCCGGACTTCGCCGTTTAGAGTACCGGGGCTATGACAGTGCCGGCATAGCCACACTTCCCCCTTCTATAGGTAGCTTCCAGGTAAGTCGAGCCGTCGGTCGAATCGATCGACTGTCGGAACAACTCGACATTGCACCCGTCGTTGGATCCATTGGGATTGGCCATACGCGCTGGGCAACGCACGGCCCCGCAACGACGGAAAATGCGCACCCTCACCTTGGTGGACGGGGAGTGGCGGCGGTCGTACACAATGGTGTGATTGAAAACTACCAGGTTCTGAAAGAAGTTCTCATAGAGAAAGGCTATGTCTTTCAATCTGCCACCGATACCGAAGTGATTGCTCACTTGGTTGCCGATCGATTGAGAAGTTTATTGGATGCTCCATCGACCGAAGGTGGCGTCCCATTGGTGGAAGGCCCGAACGCTGTGTTTGTTGAAGCGGTTCGCGAAACGGTCGCACAGCTTCGAGGCACTTACGGGCTTGTCGTCATGTTCCGTGATCGCCCGGATCTATTGGTCGCTGCGAGATGCGGAAGCCCGTTGGTTCTCGGGGTCGGGCGGGGTGAACAGTTTATCGCGAGCGATACTTCGCCGTTGGTTGGCCATACCGAGCGAATCATTTTTCTCGCAGATCACCAGATTGCAGTGGTGACCCAGGACTCGATTCAGGTGTTGCACAAAGATCAGGGGCGCATTCGGCCCGAGGTGCGAGTCTTGGAGAATCGCTCTCAGGATGTTTCGAACGATGGTTTTGCCCATTACATGCTGAAGGAGATCTACGAACAACCTAAGTCGCTTCGCAATGCGATGCGTGGACGATTGGATCGAGAAAATGCGACCGCAAAATTTGGTGGACTGAACTTAACACCTGCTCAGTTGCGTGGTGTGAATCGATTGATTCTGACCGCATGCGGAACGAGTTGGCATTCCTCCTTGGTGGGAGAGTATTTGATAGAAGAGCTCGCAAGATTACCCGTTGAGGTAGAGTACGCGAGTGAGTTAAGATATCGAAATCCACCGGTGGATCACGACACATTGATCTTCGGCATCACACAGAGTGGTGAAACAGCGGACACGTTGGCGGCGATTCGCGAAATGAAGCGTAAAGGCCATCATACTCTCGCGATTTGCAACGTCATCGGAAGTAGTATTGCTCAAGAAGCCGATGGTGGGATCTATTTGCACGCTGGTCCTGAGATCGGGGTTGCATCGACGAAAGCTTTTACATCGCAGCTATGCGTTCTTTCGATGTTGGCTCTTTACTTTGGCCGGTTACGTCATCTTAGTTTCGAGGCTGGGCAACGTATCATCGATCAGTTGGAGAATTTGCCAAACATGGTTGAGCAGGCATTAAAGTGCGATGCTCAAGTTCAGCAGGTCGCGGCCAAATACAAGGACGCCACGAACTTTTTGTACTTGGGACGCAACTACAACTTCCCAACGGCATTGGAAGGTGCGTTGAAGCTTAAGGAAATCAGCTATATTCATGCGGAGGGATATCCGTCGGCAGAAATGAAACATGGCCCCATCGCTTTAGTCGATGAGCATACGCCGTCGGTCTTCATCATGTCGCGGTCGACTGTCTATGACAAGGTGATGAGTAACTTGCAAGAAGTCAAAGCACGTCGCGGTCCGGTGATTGCAATTGTGGATGAACTGGACGACAAACTAACCCGTTTGGTAGATGACGTTATCGAGATTCCTTACGTCGAAGATTTCCTGCAACCCATCGTCGCGTCCATTCCGCTGCAACTCCTAGCCTATCACATTGCAGTCCTTCGAGGTTGCGATGTCGACAAACCACGAAATCTTGCAAAAAGCGTAACCGTCGAGTAACCGGGCTTCCGTTCTTGAAAAGAGTCAGCACATGAAAAAAGATGAATTAGGCCTGTCCTTTAGTGCCCGGAAAGCACTCACCGTGCACTTGGGCGAGGCTGCCGGCAATGAGATTGCAACGCTACTCCAACGCATGGCGGCTCAGATCGAGGAGCTCAAGAAAAGCAAAGTGAGTGTGACGCAAGTCATCCCGGGACAAGCCAAGCAGGATCCGCTGCTGCAATCGCTCGACAACGAATCGTTTTGATGAGCTACCTATGGAGCGAGTGCGTGTGGTATATTTAGAGATCGTGTAAACTGATTGCTTAATGTTCGATAGAAGGATCTATAAATATCACGACACCACCAGCTTCTAAGTGGTTTGGGTTGTTGCTCGTCATCACGGCATCGGTTTTGTGGAGTTTAAGCGGATTCTTTACGCAGCTTGAACAGCTAACCGTTTGGCCAATGGAAACGCGAGGATTGGCAATCGCATTTTGGAGAGCATTGTTCGCCCTGACGCTTCTAGTGCCGCTTGTCCGACGCGTCAGCTGGAAGATTGGCATGGTTCCCATGACTCTTTGTTTTGCGACCATGAATTTATCTTTTCTGTCAGCAGTGACTGTCGGTTCACCCGCCAACACGATTTGGCTTCAGTATCTCGCACCAAGTTGGGTAATGTTGGGGGCCATTTGGATCTTTGGCGACAAAACGGTCGGTCGCGATTGGTTCATGTTGGTTTGCTGTACTGCTGGCGTACTTTTTATTCTGTTCATGGAGTATTTTTACTCTACTCCCAATCCTGATTATCGATGGTGGGCGCCAATTCTCGCTATCATCTCAGGCGCGAGCTATGCAGGCGTCATCTTGAGCATGCGTACTTTGCCGAAGGAAGACCCTGCATGGTTGATCGCATTAAATCACATCGTAACTGCGATCGCAGTGTTGCCCTTCGTGGTCCTCAGTGGTGCTGCGATCCCAACTGGGAGCCTCTGGCTGATTCTCGCGGCGCTCGGGATCTTCCAAATGGGGTTGCCCTACTTTCTATTCGCGCACGGCCTCAAGACGACTCCGAGCTATATTGCGGCGTTGATTACGCTTTTAGAACCTGTGTTGCTTCCCATCTGGGTGCATATCACACGCAATGGTGACCCCTCCTATCAACCGCCGGGTTGGTGGACTTGGGTTGGCGCCTTGATGATTTTGATCGGACTGGTTAGCCGCTACGCCTTTGTCAAGAAAGGAAGTACCGAGGAGTCCACATGAAGGTAATGCATGTCATTACAAGAATGATCGTCGGAGGGGCACAAGAAAACACATTGTACAATTGCCTCGACTTGGCTAACGATTTCGGCGACGAAGTCAAATTGCTGACCGGTCCGTCTCTTGGTGCGGAAGGTGAGCTACTAAGCAAGGTGGACACGAGTGCCATCGCGGTCGAAGTCCTTCCCTCGCTGAGAAGAGCGATCCATCCCATTTACGATGCGAGGGCGTATTCTGCTTTGAAAGCGAGCATGCGATCTTGGAGACCCGAGGTTGTGCATACCCATAGTGCCAAGGGTGGACTGTTGGGTCGAGCCGCAGCATGGGCGGTAGGAGTTCCATGCGTTATTCACACCGTCCACGGAGCGCCGTTTCACCCATTTCAGAATCGGATGAGTCGATACTTTTTTATCGCATGCGAACGTTGGGCTGCGAAACGTTGCCATCACATGATCTCTGTGGCTGATGCGATGACCGATTTGCTAGTAGAAGCACGGGTTGCGAAGCCCGATCGCTTTACGACTATTTATAGCGGAATGGATGTTGAGCCGTTTTTGAACGCTCATGTGCACCGAGCGAACATGCGATCGAAGCTTGGATTCCACGAGCAGGATATTGTCTTTGGAAAGATTGCACGACTGTTTCATTTGAAGGGACATGAGTACGTCATTGAAGCATCGAAGAGCGTAGTACAACAAGTGCCGAATGCGAAGTTTTTGTTTGTTGGCGACGGACTTCTGCGACAGGAATTAGAAGATCGCATCGCCAGCGCGGAGTTGTCAAAGCACTTCTTGTTTGCTGGGCTTGTTTCCCCGTCGGAAATTCCAGCGTACATCAGCGCCATGGATGTCTTAGTTCATACGTCGCTTCGCGAAGGACTGGCCCGAGCGCTTCCACAAAGCTTGATCGCAGGTAAACCTGCCATCAGCTTCGACATCGATGGAGCGAGAGAAGTTGTAATATCGGGACAAACCGGTTGCTTGGTGCCTGCACTCGATACGCGCCAGCTTGCCGTATCGATGGTGGAATTGGCGCAATCGCCTGCGAAGCGAGACGCCTTAGGCTTCGAGGGACGTCGCCGATTCACCGATCGATTTCGACACCAATCGATGACTCGCGATATCCGAAGTCTTTACTGCCGCTGGATGTCGACAACCTAGAGATCACTAACCTAGAGATCTCCTGGGAGTTGCCGACGAGATTCTATTGTTTTGGAAGCGGTTCGTCCGTTTCTTCTTGTCGGATTGGATGAATCTTCAAATCTGCACGAACCTCGGAAAGATCCGCAGCTCTTAGGTGCAACAAAACTAGATTGCGTTGCTTCTTTTGTTTTGCAATTGGGACAATATTGAGAGTGCTCAACGGATTGTCGGTCCAACCGATCGCGATGTATTCACCTTTTGCGAGGGGATAACGTTTGCTTACTGTTTCGAGAATTGCGCCCAAATACAACTCGTCCCCTATCTCCTTGCTCGTCCAATTAATGCCATCCGATCGAATCTCGTCAGGGCGCGATAGAATGACATTTTGATTCCATTCGTCG
>Ga0315900_10012194_pt1 | contig 10576 bp, 6 predicted proteins | sample LakEriMetagenome_FD_203521 | JGI IMG/M metagenome (GOLD analysis project Ga0315900, IMG submission 203521) | Freshwater fungal communities from buoy surface, Lake Erie, Ohio, United States - Buoy 12 MA114 | ecosystem: Environmental > Aquatic > Freshwater > Lake > Lake biofilm | place: USA: Lake...
GTGATTTTTTGTCCGGTGACACCACCATCCCGACGATACAGCTGCAACTGGTCGCTGGTTGCGGCTGAGGTTGCAGGCAGGGTCGCAGTCAGAGTGTCGGTGGCAAATGCCTGCAGCGGCAGAATTCGGACAAGTCGGCCGTCGCGTTCATCCCGCGCCAGCGGTTCACGCACCACAATTCGCCCGTCAGTCGCCGATTCCACCGTCAGAACCAATCCCGAACCCACTCCACCCGTAAAACGAACCGTGTCTCCGGCACTGAGAGACTGCACGCTGCCATCCACCACAATCGTGCGGTCCGCTGCCGTCATTCGCACCACCGACAACGGCTGTTCCGGCTGATAATCCACCTTCAGCAGAATCGACAGCAGCACTCCGCACAGACACACCATCGAACCAATCGAAAGATCAATGCCGCTGGTGATGATCACAAACGCCACACCGATGCCCAGAATCCCGTACAGGGCGGTACGGCTGAGCAGATTCATGATGTTGTCCAGTGCCAAAAACTGCGACTGGCCTGGATTCCACCACGGATCCGCGGTGGCCATTGTGAGGCAGACGCACAGCGCCGCCAGCACCGAGAAAATGCCGAGGATCTTGCCCTTCATGGAACAGCCTGTTCTGCAAAAAATCCGGTCGCCAGTTTCATGATGGCCTGCTCGGAAAGCTGGTCACGCTGCAACTGCCCCGTCACTCTGCCTTCGTGCATCACCAGCACTCGATCACTCATTCCCAGTATCTCTTCCAGCTCACTGCTGACGAACAGGACCGCCAGACCCTGCTGCGCCAGCTCATCCATCAGCTGATAGATTTCCTGTTTTGCTCCCACGTCAATGCCGCGAGTCGGCTCGTCGAGGAGCAGCACGTTCGGGCGCAGGGCCAGCCACTTGCCCAGCACCACCTTCTGCTGATTGCCTCCCGACAGATTGCCCACTCGCGCCTGATCGTTCGGCATCCTGACCCGCAGTCGACTGCACATTTCCTGCGACTGCGCCTGCTCAGTGGAAAAACTGAGAAAGCCGGCTTTCGAATGGCGGTGTGCCGAGGCCAGTCCGATGTTCTGGCGGATCGCCATGTCCAGCACAATTCCCTGCTGCTTGCGATCCTCAGGCACCAGCGCGATTCCGGCCGCAATCGCATCCTGAGGTGAACGCAGCTGCAGAGTCTGACCGGCAGCGACGATGGAGCCGGCGAGCGGAGCGTCGATGCCAAAAAGTGTGCGGAGCAGTTCCGTGCGACCGGCTCCCACCAGCCCCGCAATTCCCACAACCTCCCCGGCACGGAGACTGAAGCTGACCGCGTGCGCGGGCCACGCCGTCGTGCGGACCCCCTGAACTTCCAGGACTGTGCGACCCGGCTGACAGGGCTGCCGGGAAAAAATCCGCGACACATCCCGCCCCACCATCAGACGCACAAGATTGTCATGCGTGATCTGCCCCCGCTCCAGTTCGCCCGCGTTGGCGCCGTCACGCAGCACCACCGCCCGATCCGACAGATCCTGCACCTCCGCCAGCCTGTGCGATATGTACACAATGCTGACGCCCTGCTGCCGCAGATCCCGAATCACCTGGAACAGCCGCGCGGACTCGCCCCCGGACAGACTGGATGTCGGCTCATCCATGATCAGCACTCGCGCATTGATCGACAGCGCCTTGGCGATTTCCACCATCTGCTGCTGACCCACAGTCAGCTCACGCACCAGAGTTTCAGGTGCGAAATTCAGCCCGATCCGACGCAGCAGCTCAAGCGAACGGCGCCGAATTTCCTGCTCATCGATCAGTCCCAGCCGCCGCGGTTCCCGACCCAGAAACAGGTTGGCGCCGATGTCCAGATTGTCGGCCAGATTCAGTTCCTGGTGGATCAGCGCGATGCCGTGCTGCATGGCGTCCGCCACCCGGGTAAACTGCTGCGGACGACCGTCCACCAGCAGCGTCCCGGAATCCTGAGCCTGTACGCCGGCAAGGATCTTCATCAGAGTACTTTTGCCGGCGCCGTTCTCACCGACAACCGAAAGGACCTCCCCCGGGAACACCTGCAGGCTGACTTTCTTCAGCGCACGCACCCCCGGGAAGGACTTTTCAATCTCCTGAACTTCCAGACGAGGAACAGCTGCAACTGCTGAAACCATGACGACTACTGGCCCTTCAGACGCTTCAGCTCTTCCCAGTATGTGTCCACGTTCTCGGCCGTGATGGACCGCGGAGCAATATCGATGTAGCGGGACGGCGGAATCACCTGCTGATTGCCGCTGAGAATCTCCTTCAGGACCTTCACCGACTGATACCCGTATTCGTAGGGGTTCTGCACCACCGTTCCGGCACATTCACCGTCGCGAATGGCCTGCAGCGTCACGTCGTTTTCATCAAAACCGGCCAGCGCGATCTGCTTCAGCCGTTCGGCCTTTTTGAGTGCCTGGTAGCAGGCCGGCGGGTTGTATTCAAACAAACCGGCCATGCCCTTGAGATCAGGGTACTTCACCAGTGCGTCTTCGGCCTTCTGCAGCGCCACCTCCGGTTTGCCCTGATCGGTCAGAGTGGCCACGATTGTGTACTTGTCACCTTTCAGTTCTTCTTCGACCGGATCGAAGCTGCTCGGATTGTCCTTGTAAAACTGAATCGTGCGGTCGCGTCCCATCAGCACATCAATGACACCCTGTCGACGATAGCGGCTGTTGTCCTGTTCCAGTCGTCCGATGCAGATCAGGATCTGGCCCCCGTCCGGGACCGCGCGCTTCAGAATCTCACCGCAGGCCCGGCCGGCGGCATAGTTGTCCATGCCGATATACACCAGTCGCTCTGAGGCCGGAGCATCGGAATCGTGAGTGATCAGGGGCATTTTCTCAGCGAGGCTGTTCAGCCATTCAATCTGATTATCGGCATCCAGCGGACTGATGGCGATGGCCTGAATGCCACCGGCGATGGCATCTTCAACCTTCTGCTTCTGCACCACAGCGGTGGCTTCCGGAGGCATGATGACCTGCACATCCATGTCGAATTCCTTCGCCGCCGTGATGCAGCCGGCTTCTGAAATCTTCCAGAAGTCGGCGATCTGGTTGGTGACAAAGGCCACGGACATCTTCCTGCCGGTCACGGGGGTTTCCGCTGCAGGTGAGAGGTCCGGTGCTGGTACGACGGTGGTGGGGTCGCCCGGCGCGTCCGCACTGCCGGCAGTCTGGGAGGTCTGTGAGTCCTGAACCTGGCAGCCGACGAAGGCCAGTGCCAGCAGCAGCAAGCCGCGTTTCATGGTCTGGTGATCCTGTGGTGGGAATGAAGGAGCGCCGAAGGGCCGGAGAACTCCACGATAGAGCCCGGGGGGGCCGGGGTCAAATCCGAGCGGGGGATTGCTGCCGTGAAAGTCTGAACAGAGACCGAATTCAGCGGATTCGCACCCGAATCCGCCGTGCCGGCCCCGATCCGGTTGAATTGGCGGGGCACTCTGGTACAGTTCAGGGCTGAGAACAGACTGTCTGTACAGGTGACTGTCGTGGTGGTCTGTCAGGATTTCGGACAGGTCATCGGTCCCACCCGAAATCTGCAGGTACTGCCTGTTCCGGCGCACGGCTCCGGACAGGTTCCTCAGAAGAATCTCCAGGTCAGGCTCAGAGACGATTCCGCGAACTGTTCCGGATTGTTTCTGGCTTAACAGTTTCGACAGGTCTGGTTGCTGCATCTGGCTGCTGCGTTGGGTTGCTCATGCTGTATCTGATTCCCATAGTGCTGTTGTTTCTGGCTGTGCGGCTGCGGCATCTGCTGCTGTCGCAGCCGGCTGCCGCAGCAGGCGTGCGAGCGGATCACGGCAGGTGTGCGCGGACGTGGCCCGGTTCGGCGACCTGTATTCCGACGCTGTCCACCTTCGTTTGTTCATGCTTTCGTTCCGCTGCGGCGGTGCGTCTGCAGGAAACCGGGTTGGCGCCGGCCGGGGCAGCGGCGGAATTGTTGACGGTTCCATAAGATTCAGCAGGTTCAGTGCAGCAGATTGTCGTCCGCACCCGGACAGGGCAGGACCGTTCACAATAGAGGGACGGTGCCATGAGTGAATTGATTGTCGGTCTGGTGGCCGCTGCCGGTGGCGTGGCTGCCGGTCTGTTTGCCGAGCGGGCCATCAAAGGCCGTGCTTACAAAACTCGTGATGACATCATCGAAGCGGCACGTCGCGAAGCCGAAACTGTGCATCGCGACCAGGAACTGCAGCTCAAGGAAGAGTTGCTGAAACGCCGCGAATCGCTCGAAGCCAAGCTCGAGGAAAGCCATACAAAACTGCGTGATCGCGAGCGGGAGCTGGATCGTCGCTCGGCACAGATGGATGAGCAGCAGGATGCCTTCCGCAAGAAGGAAAAGATGCTGCAGACCACTCAGCAGAAGCTGGCCGATCGTACTCGCAGCATCGATGCCCGGGACGCCGAACTGAATCGCATGATCCGCGAAGAACAGGATCAGCTGTATCGCATCAGTGAGCTGTCGAAGGAGCAGGCAACGGAACAGCTGCTGAAGCGACTGGATCGGGAACTGGCCGATCAGACCGGTGCTTTGATCATGAAGCACGAAACCGAACTGCGGAATGAATGTGAACGGCGGGCTCGCGAAATCATCGGCATGGCCGTTCAGCGATATGCCTCCGCTCACACCTCCGAAACGACAGTCTCCACCGTCGACATCCCGAATGATGATGTCAAGGGACGCATCATTGGTCGCGAGGGACGCAACATCCGGGCCTTTGAGAAGGCCACGGGCGTCGATGTGATTGTGGATGACACGCCTGGTGTGGTGATCGTGTCAGCCTTCGACAATGTGCGTCGCGAAATCGGCAAGCGCACGCTGGTCAAGCTGATTCAGGATGGTCGCATTCATCCGTCGCGGATCGAGGAGATTGTGGCTGAGACCACGAAGGAGATGGACGAGCATATTCGCAGGCTGGGTCTGCAGGCCAGTGAGGAAGCCGGCATTCGAGGCCTGCATCCGAAGATTCTGGATCTGATGGGTCGGCTGCATTTCCGCGTCAGTTACAGCCAGAATGTGCGGCAGCATTCCATTGAAGTGGCTCATCTGACCGGTCTGATGGCTGAGCAACTGGGGCTGGACGGCAATCTGGCTCGCCGCTGCGGCTTCCTGCACGACATCGGCAAGGCGGCTGACCACGAAATGGAAGGCGGGCATCCTGCAGTCGGGGCTGAGCTGCTGAAGCGATACGGTGAAGGTGCTGAAGTGGTGCACGCTGCGGCCGGCCATCACGATGACATTCGCCCTGAATTCATCTACACGGTACTGGTCGCTGCGGCTGATGCGGTATCCGCCGCACGTCCCGGAGCACGCCGCGAAACACTCGAGAAATACGTGCGTCGACTGGAGGAACTGGAAGCGCTTGTGTGCGGGTTCCCGGGTGTTGAGCAGGCGTTTGCCGTGCAGGCCGGTCGTGAGGTGCGAGTGATCGTGGATTCGGCGCGAGTCAATGACCGGCAGGCGGCAAGAATGAGTCGGGATATTGCCACAGCGATTGAGCAGACCCTGACATATCCGGGCGAAATCAAGGTGACTGTCCTGCGGGAGACTCGCAACGTGGAATTTGCGAGGTAGTGGGTGATGCAGCCTCAGGTCGTGTGGCCGAGGCTCAGGTTCCGTGGTTAACAGTCAGATGGGACAGGCGTGAGCAGCGGGTCAAAAAAACAGTCTGATCTTTTTTCTTCGCCGGCGGATGCAGCAGACGACGAGATTCTGCGGGATCTGCTGGGCTACCTGAATTTCTCGGATGGCACTCCGGGCAACCGATTTCGCGCCTGCATCAACCAGCTGTTTCTCAGTCAGCGCGGCGGCAGTGATCCGCAGCAGCTGCAGTCGCTGCTGCTGGGCCGGCTGCAGACTCTGCAAAGTTCCGGGGCAGCAGCTTTCGCTGTGACGGATCAGGCTGAACTGATCATCCGGCAGACACTCAGCGAAGTGCTGCCCGCCTATCGTGCCTGGCACTGTGATCTGCTGGCTCACTGCACAGACGAGGATTTCTTCAGTCCGCTGCTGCTGGCCCGGATGTTCGAGACGACTCTGGCGGTGCGGGCCGAGCGTTCCGGAATGGCTCCGACCGACGCCGCGCGGGAAGCCGCTCGCAGACTGAATCATTTTCTCGGCTATCGACCTGTGGCGGTACTGGAAAATGGTCGCCGGGCGCAGCCTTACGACCATGAACGATTCTGTGTGCTGCCGCTGTACATGGTGGATGTGGGAGTCGCGTCGGGGCGGTATCACGGACTGATCAGCGCAGCCATTCAGTTTATGCAGGGGTTGCCGGAAGAGCTGCTGGCGGGCACGCACTTTTCCTTCGCAAGGCTCAGCGAACTGTCACTGGATGTGCGCGCTCACGACCACACGCATCCGGTCACCAAACGGACGAATTACATTTTCGGGGAGTGGGATCCGGACGAGATCGACACGAAGGGCTATTACCGTCGCTTTGTGGTGCGGCGTCTGATCCTCGATGCTCTGCTGTCATGGATCTCAAAGGGCAAGGGACGTCTGGGAGCGGAAGATCCTGAGCGTCTGTATGACGCGGCGGCCGTGCTGACGGGCACCATCCTGATGGGCTCGTCGATCAGCGGATCCGGTCCGCAGACCTGGGACTCCTCAGTGTCGCTGACGTCGCTGCTGCCGATGGTGGCGCGGCAGCGGGACTGCTTTTACAGCGAGCTGCTGGAACAGGCGGAAGGTGAACGCCGAAAACGGCTCCGCCGACTTGCCACCTCGACTCGCCAGCCTTTCGGGCATGTGCGGCACCAGTTAAACCTGTATCTGGCGAAATATGGTGCGGATCAGGTGCAGCATCGGCATCTGTCATGGGTGTTCGCGCGGATGGGTTATGAGCAGGCCAGTCGTGAAGAGGCGTCGGTGATTCCCAGCCTGGCGGCGCGATTTGAGTCCGAGATTTCTGCTCGACTGGTGACCATTCCGCGGCATCTGCGCGCCGGGAAGCCGGAGGAAGCAGCGCGGCTGATGGATGAATCGCTCGAACTGCTGGAGCGGGCGATTCACTGTGGCGGCTTTGTGGATCCGTGGAACATCCTTGGGTTTCAGGGGTTGTTTCCGCTGTTCTCTGCACGCGAAGATTCCATACCGGACACTCGCGTCGATTCTCTGCTGGAACTGATGGGACTGCTGTTTGATACCTGCGCGCTGATCATGAGTGAGGCGGCGGCTTCCGGAAAGATGGATGTGCATGAACATGTTCTGACGCGGTTCAGGCTGCTGGCGGAACAGTGGGACAGATATGCAACCACCACGGTCAATGATCTGACGAAGGTGGAGGGTCAGCGGTCGGTGGACAGTGCCATCCAGGTGGCTCGAGCACTGGCTCGGTGGCGAGAAGCGGGCGAGGCGGCCGGGGACATTTCGTTCTGGCGACAGCATGTCGAGGAATTCGCATCGCCCTCCAGTTTTGCTCAGGTCGTCACTTCACTGCTGGATCGTCATGATCATGTGGCGGCCATGGGGCTGCTCATGCAGTGGCTCAGTCGGGCAGATTCCGTGCCTCTGGAGAGCGGGCCGCATTCCATACACAGGCTGCTGCATCGACTGCTGGATTGTGTGTGTCAGCACGGACCCCCGGAACTGCGCTGGATCGGACTGCGACGACTGTTTGCCTTCATGGAGGCGAATGCGGGAGAATTCTGGGAGGTTCCGCGTCTGAACGCCTATGTGGAACAGCAGCGAAAGACCGGGCGTCGCGGCAAGCCCGGCGACGAACTGGATCTCGAGCATCTGTTCGACGGTAATGACGAAGAACAGGACACTCTGGCAGCAGCCTGGGATGAAGTGACCTACCGTGATTCCACCGACGACGGGAATGTCGGGGACACGATGGATTCATCCATCACAGCTCCGGGCACTACAGAATTCGAGATTCTGTATCGGCAGATTGAGCCTCGACTGAAGTTTCTGCACACCGTGGGATCGCTTTGGAGTATTGCGGCGGTCTGGGTGTCGCGACAGCAGGCCCAGGTGTCTCAGGAGCACGCCGAGATGATGCGCGACTGGCTGGTCGCCATTCGCGGCCGGCTGCAGGGACTGGGAGAACTGGTCAGCGAAGTTCGCGACTATGAAATCTCGGTTCTGAGCAGTGGTCTTGAGGGAAATCTGGAGTATGACATACAGCTGCAGTGTCGGTTCCTGCTGATGCAGAACGCGCTGTCCACGACTGTGGAATTCCTGATGGCTGAGCGGCTGATTGAGGCCGTGGTGGGAAGTCCCGGAAAAAACAGTGACACGGAAACTCTGGATCAGCTGGTTTCGGCCATCTTCACTGCAGTGTTTTCCCGTCGCTCTGACGAGGTGCGGAAGCTGTTTCCGGCGTTCTGCCGGGAACTGGGACGGCGTCCGCTGCTGTATGTGCCGTTTGAGAATGGCGGACAGCCGGCAGCCATTCTGAAAGCGCGGACCCTGCAGGCGATTCTGCGAGTCCTGCTGGGACAACTGCCTCGCCTGGGGCTGCTGACCGAGACCTTTGTGTTGCTGCAGACTGCGTTGAAAATGGAACGCAATGCGCGACCGTCCGGCCAGGCTGTGACAGAATTTGACAGACTGTTTCGGCTGGGACTGCAGCATTCCACGGAGGCCCTGCTGAAGTCATTCGAAAACCTGCAGGGTGAGAAGAGGCTGGAGATTGTCGAGCCGCGGCTTCGCAGTCTGACCGAATTGTATGCCGCACTGTGGGTCCGCCACAGCGGCTCCATGCGACTGTCAGTCGTAGAGGATCTGCAGGATCGGGACTTTGACGTGGTTGTGCAGGACTTCATCAAGTTGTATGGTGACGAACTGTTTCACACACGAATGCTGACGCTGGGGAACATTCGAGCCATTCTGCATCACGGAGTCTCGGTGCTGTTTGCCGAACTGGAAGAAATGGCCAGCACTCAGCCCATCATGCTGCTTGACCATATGGATTCCGGCATGGTTGATAAGGATGATGCCGAAGAGGTGACGGAGTTTGTGCTGGAATGTCTGGTCGACAACTTCGATCGATTCATGGAGTACAATACGACGACGACCTACAGCGACTATGGCAGCCGTCTGTACTGTCTGCTGGACTTTCTTAAACTGGAGGCGGTGTACGACCGGTTTGAATGGAACCATATTCCGTGGCAGCTGGTGCACGAAGTGCTGGTGAGGAAGTCGGACGAAGGTGTGGCTGCGGCTCTGAAGGACGCGATCAAGCTCAGCACGGCGTCGCAGGCGAGGGAGCTTGTGAGTCAGTTGTCCGGGCTGGAAAAGTCATATGGAGTGAAGCTGCCGGCACTGCATGATCACATTAATGAGCAGATCGTGGGGGTGCTTGAGCAGAATGCGATAGCTGCGATGGTGTCGCGAGCGTGTCCGGCCGATTCGGGTGTGAATTCCGAGCTGGCCGAAGCCACATTTCAAAAGTTGCGAATCCGCATAGCAAACTACATGAAAACTCGCAGCGGTTCCGGAATTGAGCCGCCGGAGTGGATGCAGCGGCTGGTTTCTGAACTGGATCAGATTCAGAACCGACAACCGGGCAATCTGAGCACGACGCTGTCGGAAGGCGAGTATGAGCAGTTGTCGATGAAGGAACTGGATTCACAACTGACAAAGATGCGGCGGCTGAACAAATAACGCATGATGAATTGATCCTCATCCGTCACGTCAGCCACCAGAATGCTCAGCAGGGCCATGCCGCACGCGAAGCCGCGAAGGTGCGAAGCTGAGTGCTCCAAACTGACAACTGACAACTGAATGCTCCCCTCTCCCCTTTCAGGGGCGAGGGGTGCCATGTGGCGGTGTCTCGGTGATCTCGTGCTAAAGCCCGAGCAGCATTGGCATGCGACTCATCCATGTCCAGCCGCCCATCTCATTCGTGTCCATTCGTGTTCATTCGTGGTTCAAAAACACCGCCTCCTTTTCGTGCCCTTTGGTGTCTTTCGTGGACCAATCCCACCCACCACCAGCCCCCTGCGTTTCATCCGTGAAAATCCGTGTTCATCCGTGGCGAGAAAAACACCGCTCATCCGGCTCATCCGTGGCTTAGAACCTCGGCTTCCAAGGGGGCCTTCACCCCTCACCCCCGGCCCCTCTCCCCTTCCAGGGGCGAGGGGTGCCATGTGGGGCTGTCTCGGTGATCTCGTGCTAAAGCCCGAGCAGCATTGGCATGTGACTTATTCATGTCCAGCCGCCGATCTCATTCGTGCCCATTCGTGTTCATTCGTGGTTCCGAACACCGCCTCCTTTTCGTGTCCATTCGTGGTTCCGAACACGGAAATCCAGGGGCCCTTCACCCCTCACCCCCGGCCCCTCTCCCCTTCCAGGGGCGAGGGGTGCCAGGTGGCGGTGTCTCGGTGATCTCGTGCTAAAGCCCGAGCAGCATTGGCATGCGACTTATCCATGTCCAGCCGCCGATCTCATTCGTGTCCATTCGTGTTCATTCGTGGTTCAAACACCGCCTCCATTCGTGCCCATTCGTGTCCATTCGTGGTTCAAGAACCGTCTCCATTCGTGCCCATTGGTGTTCATTCGTGGTTCAAAAACCGCCTCCATCCGTGGCGGAACGCCCCCCCCTCATTTCTGGTTCTCCAGCC
>Ga0315900_10012198_pt1 | contig 10573 bp, 8 predicted proteins | sample LakEriMetagenome_FD_203521 | JGI IMG/M metagenome (GOLD analysis project Ga0315900, IMG submission 203521) | Freshwater fungal communities from buoy surface, Lake Erie, Ohio, United States - Buoy 12 MA114 | ecosystem: Environmental > Aquatic > Freshwater > Lake > Lake biofilm | place: USA: Lake...
GTCAGGCGCGCATGTGGCTGCCGCCGCAGATCGTGATCGCCTGGCCGGTGATGTAGCCGCTCGCCCCCGAGGCGAGGAACACCGCCAGGCCCCTGAGATCGTCGGCCTCGCCCAGGCGGCGCAGCGGAATCGCCTCGCGCGCGCGTTTCTCGCCGGCCGGGTTGTCCCACAGCGCTTGGGCGAAGTCGGTGCGGATCAGGCCAGGGCAGATCGCGTTGGCGCGGATGCCCTGCGGGCCGAGCTCGGCGGCGAGGTTGCGCACCAGGCTGATCAGGGCCATCTTGGAAATGCTGTAGGTGCCCAGCGTCAGCGACGGGCCGAAGGCGCCGACGCTGGCGGTGAACATCATCGAGCCCGAGCCCTTGGCGGCCATGTCCGGGGCGACCATCTTCGCCAGCCAGAGGTTCGAGCGCACGTTGGTGGCCATGATCTTGTCGTAGGCCTCGTCGCTGATCTCGAACATGCCGCCGTAGAACGGATTGATGCCGGCGTTGCCCACCACGACATCGATCGGGCCGAGCTTCTCGCGGGTGGCGTTCACCAGCGCCTGCAGCTGCTCCTTGTAGCCGGCGTTGCAGGCGAAGGCGAGCGCGCGCCCGGCGCCGCAGTTCGCGTTGATCTCGTCGGCCACCGCCTGGCACTGGTCGAGCTTGCGGCTCGAAATCATCACGCGCGCGCCGTGCTCGGCGAGCGCCTGCGCCATCGCCTTGCCCATGCCCTTGGAGGCGCCGGTGAGCAGCGCCACCTTGCCGGTGAGGTCGAACAGCGAGGTCTGGACCATGTTTCCTGTCTCCTTGGAATCGTCTTGCGGGGGTGAAGCGGATGATCGGCCGAGGCGGCTGCGCTGTCCATCCGGCTTTTCGGCCGGCTTTCCAATTGCCGTGACCGGCGCCTCGCGCGTCGTGCATCGGCATGCGCTAATCGCGGTGCCCGCCCGCGCGGGGGCGGTGTCGATCGGGAGACGGGGATGAGCACGCAGCAGGGCGAAGGCAGCGGGAGGCTGCCGCTGGAGGGCATCGTGGTGGTCGACGAGAGCGAGGGCCCGATGGCGGGCCTGGCCACGATGGTGCTCGCGGATTTCGGTGCACAGGTGATCAAGCTCGAGGCCCCGGGGGGCGATCCGTGGCGGGCCACGCCCGGTGCGCGGCTGTGGCTGCGCGGCAAGCGCAGTGTGGTGCTCGCCGCCGGGCAGAGCGATCAGGGTGCGGCGCCGGCGGCCGGGGAGAGTGGTCGGGGTGCCGGCGCCGAGGCCGAGCGCATCGCGGCGCTCGCGCGCGCCGCCGACCTCTGGATCCGCGGCCCGATCGAGCGTCTTGCCGACCTGAGCGATGAGGCGCTCGCAACGCTCAACCCGCGACTCGTGATCGGCTGGGTCAGCGCCTTCGGGCGCCGCGGTCCGTACGCCGGCTATCCGGCGAGCGAGGCGCTGGTGGCCGCCAAGGTCGGCCGCATGCTGCAGTTCCGGGGCTCGGCCTCGCGGCCGGGCCCGGTCTACGCGGCGCTGCAGGTGGCCACGCATGCCGCCTCGCAGGCGCTGCTCGCGTCGGTGCTGGCGGCGCTGCGCGCGCGCGATCGCGACGGGGTGGGACAGGTGGTCGAGACCTCGCTGGCGCGCGGTCTGCTCGCCTACGAGATGAACAACGTGCTCGGCACGCAGGTCAATGCCCAGCTGCGCGCGCGTGGGGAGCCCGAGCTGCCCGCACCGCCCGACCCGATGACCGCGATGCCCACGCTCAACTACCATCCGCTGCGCGCGGCCGACGGCCGATGGCTGCAGATGGGCAACCTGCTGCCGCACCTGTTCCGCAGCTTCATCGAGGCGATCGGGCTGGCCGCGGAGATGGACGCGCTGGGGGTGAGCGGTCCCACCGAGCAGTGGCCCGACGAGCCCCGCGAGCGGCTGCGCGGCCTGATGCTCGCGCGCCTGCAGCAGCGCAGCGCCGACGAGTGGCAGCGCCTGTTCGTCGCCGACGGCGGCGTGGCCTCGCATCCCTACCAGAGCACCCGGCAGGCGCTCGAGGATCCCGATCTCGTGGCCAACGGTCATGTGGTGCCCTATGGCGATTCGGGCCGTCAGCTCGGGCTGCTCGCGCGGCTTACCCGCACGCCGGGCAGGGTGGGCGAGCGGGTGCCGGGGGTGGGCGAGCACGATAGCGAGGTCGCCGCGTGGCTTGCGCAGCGCGCCGGCGGTGCGTGCGGCGTGGCCGACGGCCGCGGTGGTCGAGGAGCGGGCAGAGCGGTCGATGCCGGCAGTGCGGCGGACCCGGCCGGCCCCGCCGCGCCGGCGCTGCGTCGGCCCCCGCCGCTGGCTGGCATCACGGTAGTTGAGGCCGCAACCATCATCGCCGCCCCCTTCGGCGCCGCGATGCTCGCCGACATGGGCGCGCGCGTGATCAAGTTCGAGCCGCTCGACGGCGATCCCTTCCGCGGCATGCCGCCGGGGCTGGGCGCGGCGCGCGTCAACTCCGGCAAGCGCAGCATCGCGCTCGATCTGAAGCGTCCGCAGGCGCGCGAGATCGCGCACCGGCTGATCGCCGGCGCCGACATCTTCATCCACAACTACCGTCCGGGCGTGCCCGAGCGGCTGGGCCTGGACTGGGCGACGTTGTCGGCGCTGAACCCGCGCCTGGTGCATGTGTCGGCCAACGGCTACGGCCCGGCGGGTCCGGGGGCGCTGCGGCCCTCGACGCATCCGATTCCCGGCGCGGCGCTTGGCGGTGTGCTCTGGCACATCGGCGGCGCGCCCGACACCGGACCCATGGATGAGGCGGCGTTGCGCGAGACCGCGCGCCGGCTGATGCGTGCCAACGAGGTCAATCCCGACCCCAACACCTCGCTGGTGATCGCCTCGGCGGCGATGCTCGGACTTGCCGCGCGCGAGCGCCTGGGCACCGGGCAGGCGATCTTCGTCGACATGTTCGGCGCTAACGCATGGGCCAACTTCGACGATGCGATCGACTGGCCAGGCAAGCCCGAGCGGCCGCTACCCGATCGCGAGGGTCTCGGCCTGCATGCGCTGTGGCGCCTGTATCCGTGCGCGACCGGCTGGGTGTTCCTGGGGCTGAACGACGAGGCCGCGTGGGCGCGGATGCGCGAACGGCTGGGGCCGTCGATGGCGGGGGTGCCCGCGGTATCGTTCGCGCAGGCGAGCGGTCGAGCGGCAGGGGCGCAGGCGGGCGGTCGAGCAGCGGGGGCGCGGGCTGACGCCGGTGCGGACGCGGCCACCGGGCCTGCGTCTGCCGCGGTCGCCGCGGCGCTTGCCGCGATGTTCGCCGGCGGACATGCGGACGACTGGGAGGCTCGCCTCGCCCCGTACGGCGTGGGCTGCGTGCGGGCCGACGGCGCGCTGCCCGATGCCTGGTTCCTGAACGACCCGCAGGCGCGCGCCGAGTCGCTCACCGTGCCCGCCCGGCATCCCGAGTGGGGTGACTACCGGCGGCACGGCCCGATGGCGGTGTTCGCCGCGACGCCGGGCGAGTACGAGGGCACCGCAGCGCTCGGCGGCGCGACCGACGAGCTGCTGGTCGGGCTGGGGATGGATGCGAAGGCGGTGGCGGCGCTGCGGGAGGCGGGGGTCGTGGGCTAGCGAGCGCGGATCCCCCGCGCCGACAGGTCGAGCTCGGCGATGTCGCCGCCACGGCCAGGGATGCCCGTCCCCGGCGTGTCTCCTCAGATCTCCGCCGGCTTCGCGTTCATCCCCATGTTGGGCTGGGCCTGCTTCACCATCGCCGTCAGCAGCGGGCCCACCTCGCGCGGGTCGGCCACCTGCGGGGTGGTCGGGCCCAGGCGCCAGCCCTCCATCACGCCGAAGCTGCCGCCGCCGGCGTCGATCACCCGGGCGGTCACATGGCTGCTCTCGCGGCTGGCGAGCCACACCACGATGGGCGCGATCCACTTCGGGTCGCGCAGTTCGATCTCCTCGTCGGTCTGCGCGCGCAGGTCGGCGGTCATCCGGGTGTAGGCGTGCGGCGAGATCGCGTTGACGGTGACGTCGTAGCGGCGCAGCTCGCGCGCGGCGATGATGCTCATCGCGGCGATGCCGGCCTTGGCCGCACCGTAGTTGGCCTGCCCGACATTGCCGAACACGCCCGACACCGAGGTGGTGTTGATGACGCGGCCGGCAACCTCCGTTTCGCCGCCCTTGTGGCGATTCTTCCAGTGGTTGGCGGCATGGTGCATCGGCGCGAAGGTGCCCTTCAGGTGCACCGCGATCACCGCGTCCCACTCCTCCTCGGTCATGTTCGTGAGCATGCGGTCGCGCAGGATGCCGGCGTTGTTGACCAGCACGTCGAGCCTACCGAAGGTGTCGACCGCCTGTTCGATCATGCGGCCGGCGGCCTTCCAGTCGGCGCAGCTCTCGCGGTTGGCCACCGCCTCGCCGCCGGCGGCGCGGATCTCGCGCACCACCGCCTCGGCGGGCGGCTCCTCGTCCTGGCCGGGGGTGCCGTCACGGGCGCCGCCGAGGTCGTTGACGATGACGCGCGCGCCGTGCGCGGCGAGCATCAGGGCGTACTGGCGGCCGATACCGCGGCCGGCGCCGGTGACGATGGCCACGCGGCCTTCGCAGAGTCTCTGGGTCATGTCGGAACCTGTTCTCGTGGGTGGATGGCCGGCACAGGCCTGCCGAGGCCGCCGGCGCGCCCCGATTATGGTCAGCCGTGGTGCGGGCGGCCAATCCGCAGGCCCGCGCTTTCGGACCCGCGCCCGCGGTGCGGTCTTCGATGGCGGCGCGCCCATCGTCTACCATCCACGGCGACGTCTGGCTTCATCGCCGACACCCATTCGGACGCTTTCGCCATGGAATTCGACTTCTCCACCGACCAGAAGCAGCTGAAGGAACAGGTTCGCCGCTTCCTTGCCGATCGTTGCGACCGCAACGCCGTGCGCGCGGTGCTCGATGGCCCGCAGTCTTACGACGCCGAACTGTGGCGCGGGCTTGGCGAGCTCGGCTATCTCGGCGCGTCGATCCCCGAGGCCTACGGGGGCCTGGGTGCGGGTTACCTGGAGGCCTGCGTGATCGCCGAGGAACTCGGCCGCGCGGTGGCGCCTGTGCCCTGGCTGTCGAGCATCGCGCTGGTCGCGGAGTTCCTTCTCGCTGCCGGCACCGAGGCGCAGAAGACCGCGCGCCTGCCGGCGCTCGCCGCCGGCACCGCGATTGGCGCCTTCGCGCTGGCCGAGGGGCCGGGCCGCGTGATGCCCGGTGCGATCGCGACGCGCGCGCGCCGCGAGGCCGGTGCGGTTCGGATCGCCGGCACCAAGGTCGCGGTCGCCGACGGCGACATCGCCGATGTCGCGGTGGTCGCGGCGTTGGATGCCGAGGGCGACACCGCGATCTCGCTATACCTCGTCGATCTGAAGGGGCCGGGCGTCTCGCGCGAGGTGGTCAGCACGATCGATCCCACCCGCAGCCATGCGCGGCTGGTCTTCGATGGCGCGCCGGCCGAGCCGCTGGGTGCGACGGGCGAGGGCTGGGCGCTGATCGAGCGGGTCTTCGATCGTGCCGCGGTGCTGGTGGCTTTCGAGCAGCTTGGCGGCGCCGACCGCGCGCTCGAGATGGCGCGCGACTATGCGCTCGAGCGCTTCGCCTTCGGCCGCCCGATCGGCTCGATGCAGGCCATCAAGCACATGCTCGCCGACATGTATGTATCGGCCACGCTCGCCCGCTCCAACGCCTATTACGCCGCCTGGGCGCTGTCCAACGACGCCGACGAACTGCCGCAGGCCGCGGCCACCGCGCGGGTCAGCGCCACGCAGGCCTTCCAGCATTGCGCGCGCAACAACATCCAGGTGCACGGCGGCATGGGCTTCACCTGGCAGTTCGACTGCCACCTCTACTACCGTCGCTCGAACCTGCTCGCGCTCGCCCTGGGCCCGCTGTCGGCCTGGGAGGATCGCTTGATCGAGCGGCTGCGCGCGGCGCGCGCGGCCTGAGGCCGCGACCCGCTGGCCGCGCCCCCGGAACCGACTCGAACCCATCCATCGACATCCGCGGACATCCGAACGAGGACGACGCCATGAATTTCGCCGACACCCCCCAGGAAGCCGAATTCCGCGCGCAGGCGCGCGCCTGGATCCACGACAATGCGCCGCACGAACTTCGCGACGAACTCGAGACCGCCGGCTTCGGCCAGCCCGCGCTGCGTCGCGGCGACGTGCTCGCCGCCGGCAAGGCCTGGCAGAAGCGCAAGTTCGACGGCGGCTGGGCCTGCCTGCACTGGCCGAAGGAGTACGGCGGCCGTGGCGCCACGCCGATCGAACGGGTGATCTGGCAGCAGGAGGAGGGCGTCTACGGCAAGCTGTCCTCGCCCTTCCTGATCGGCCAGGGCATGTGCGCCCCGACGATGATGACCTACGCCACCGAGGACCAGAAGCGCCGCTACCTGCCGCCGCTGGCCTCCGGCGAGTCGGTGTGGTGCCAGCTCTTCTCCGAGCCGGTGGCGGGTTCGGACCTCGCCGGCCTGCGCACCCGAGCCGAGAAGCAGGGCGATCACTGGGTCGTCAATGGCCAGAAGATCTGGACCAGCGGCGCCCACTACTCCGACCATGCGATCCTGCTGACCCGCACCGACCCCGGTGTGGCCAAGCACGACGGCCTCACCATGTTCTTCATCGACATGAAGAGCCCCGGCATCGAGGTGCGCCCGATCAAGCAGGTCAACGGCCAGTCGGGCTTCAACGAGGTCTTCTTCACCGATCTGCGTATCCCCGACGACCAGCGCCTGGGCGCCCCCGGCCAGGGCTGGAAGGTGTCGCTCACCACGCTGATGAACGAGCGCCTGTCGATCGGCGCGGGCATGCCCACCGGCTTCCCGGAGCTGCTCGACTTCCGCAGTCGCTTCGACACCGGCAGCGGGCTCGCGATCGACGATCCGGCCGTGCGCGCAAAGCTTGCCACCTGGGCGGTTCGCACCAGCGGCCTGCGCTACACCGCGTACCGCAGCATCTCGGCGCTGTCGCGCGGCGAAACCCCCGGGCCCGAGAACTCGATCGGCAAGCTGGTCGCGGGCCAGACGCTGCAGGAGATCGCGATGTTCGCGCTCGATCTGCAGGGGCAGGCGGGGGTGATGAACGACCCCGCCACCGTGGAGGCCGCGGGCCGCTTCCAGGCGATGCTGCTGCGTTCGCCGGCCACCCGCATCGAGGGCGGCACCGACGAGATCCTGCGCAACATCATCGCCGAGCGGGTGCTGGGCCTGCCGGCCGACATGCGCGCCGACCGCGGCCTGCCCTTCAACCAGATCCCCACCCGCACCGTCAACTGATCGCCCGGCGCGCCCCGCCCATCGCGGTGGGCGGGCCTGCCGCCGCTTCGATCACCCGGGCCGCCGCCGCCGCACCAGCCGCGGCCCTCAGGCGTTGCGAATCGTAAGGCCACCGTCCACCGGCAGCGTCGCGCCGGTGACGAAGCCCGCGGCCGGCATGCACAGTGACAGCGTCATGTGCGCGACCTCTTCCGGCTCGGCATAACGGCGCAGCGCGGTACGCCGGCGCGCGTATTCGGCCTTCTGCTCCTCGGGGATGCGCGCGGTCATGCCGGTGCGGATCGGGCCCGGGCAGATGCAGTTCACCGTGATGCCCTCGGGACCGAACTCCACCGCGAGCGAGCGCGTCAGGCCCACGACGCCGGTCTTGGCCGCGGTGTAGGGGCTGATGAAGCGGGTGGCGCCAAGCGCCTCGGTCGAGGCGATGTTGACGATGCGCGGCGTGTCCGACTTGCGCAGCCACGGCAGCGCGGCGCGGATCATGCGTACCTGGCCTGTCAGCAGCACATCGAGGTGGCGCGCCCAGTTCTCCTCGAAGTCGGGGGCGTCGACCGGCCCATGCTTCGAAATGCCGGCGTTGTTCACCAGCATGTCGATGCCGCCGAAGTGCGCGGCGATCTCGGCCACCACGCGGTCGATGTCCTCGCGCCGGGTCACATCGAGCTGCCAGCCGCGAACCGTGCCGCCGGCGCCCGTGATCTCCTCGACCACCGGGCCGATCGGGGTGATGTCGACGGCAGCGACCTTCGCGCCCTCGTCGGCGAACAGATGCGCGGTGGCGCGGCCCATGCCGCTGGCCGCGCCGGTGACGATCACCACCTTGCCCGCGACGGATCGCGAGAGCTTGCTCAATCGGGTCATGGCCAGGTCTCCTGGGAAGGGTTGTACGTGAGCCGGGGCACGGCTTCGAGCCGGTTTCGGAGGCTTGCGTGTGGGCGGGGGCGCAGGCGCGCTCAGACGCCGCCGCCGCCGGTACCGCCGTCGACCCGCAGCACCGCGCCGGTGGTGAACGACGAGGCGTTGCTCGCGAAATAGAGGGCCGCACCCACCACCTCGCTCGCCTGGCCGCCGCGCTTGAGGGCGATCGAGGTCGCTGCGCGCTTGGCGAAGACCTCCATGTCCCAGGCCTTCGAGATGTCGGTCAGGAAGGGCCCGCACATGATGCTGTTGACGCGCACCTTCGGGCCGAAGGCGAAGGCGAAGGAGCGTGTGAGATTGTTCAGACCGGCCTTGGCCGCGCCGTAGGGCTCGGCGTTCGGCGCGGGGTTGGCCGCGGCGGTCGAGGAGATGTTGATGATGCTGCCGCCATCGCCCTCGGCCATGCGCTCGCCGATGACCGAGCTCAGGCGGAAGGGCCCCTTCAGGTTCAGGGCGACCACCTTGTCGAACAGCGACTCGCCGACGTCGGAGAGCTTGCCGTAGAGCGGCGAGAGCCCCGCGTTGTTGACCAGCACGTCGACCTTGCCGAAGGCCTGGTAGGCGTGGTGGATCAGCAGGTCGCAGTCGTCCCAGCGGCTGACGTTGGCCGCCACCGCGATCGCGCGGCGGCCCATCGCGCGGATCTCGGCGGCCACCGCCTCGCAGGCGTCGAGCTTGCGCGAGGCGATGATCAGGTCGGCGCCGTGCTCGGCGAAGCCCAGCGCCATCGCGCGGCCCAGGCCGCGGCTGCCGCCGGTGACCAGCGCCACCTTGCCGGTGAGGTCGAAGAGGTCCTTCATCGGGTGTCTCCGTGGTTGTCGCAAGGGCGCCGGATCCGGCGCCTAGATGGATGCGTGAACGGGAGCCGCACCCGGCTCCCTGGCCGACAGGGGCCCCGAGGAGCCCCCGCCTATCAGCGCGCGGCGATGGTGCCGGCCTTCAGCAGGCGCTGGATCTCGTCCTCGGGCACGCCCGCCTCGCGCAGGACCTCGAGGGTGTGCTGGCCGATCATCGGCGGCGCGCGGCGGTAGCTGACGGGCGACTTCGAGAACTTCATCGGACTGGCTACCCCGGGCGCTTCGACCCCGGTGGCGTGCGGCAACTTCAGCTTCACGTTCAGGTGCTGCGCCTGCGGATGCGCCATCGCCTGCTCGTAGTTGTTGATCGGGCCGCAGGGCACGCCGGCCTTCGTGAAGACCTCCTCCCAGTGCGAGCGCGGCTGCGTGCGCAGGATCTCGGAGAACATCGCGTGCAGTTCGGCCTGATGCGCCATGCGCGCGCCGTTGTCCTTGAAGCGCGGATCGTCGACCCACTCGGGGTGGCCCAGCGCCTTGCACAGCGCGCTGAACTGTCCGGCGTTGGCGCTGGCCACGATGAACTGGCCATCGGCCGCCGGGTACACGCCGTAGGGCGTGATGTTGGGCGAGTCGTTGCCGGTGCGCCCCGGGATCTTGCCGCCCACCATGTAGTTGGAGAGGTGGCCCGAGCTCATCGCGAGCACCGTGCTGAAGAGCGAGATGTCGATGTACTGGCCCTCGCCGGTGACGTTGCGGTGCTGCAGCGCGGCCAGGATCGAGATCGTCGCGTACATGCCGGTGAAGAGGTCGACGATGGGCAGGCCGAAACGCTGCGGCCCGCCGCCCGGGCGGTCATCGCGCTCGCCGGTGACCGACATCAGCCCGCCCATGCCCTGGAACAGGTAGTCGTAGCCCGGGCGCGTGGCCCACGGACCGGTCTGGCCGAAGCCGGTGACCGAGCAGTAGATCAGCCGCGGGTTCACCTTCGAGAGCGAGGCGTAGTCCAGGCCGTAGCGGGCGAGGTCGCCGACCTTGAAGTTCTCGATGCAGATGTCGGCGCTCTCGGCGAACTTGCGGATCAGCGCCTGGCCGTCGGGCGAGGCGAGGTCGACCGCGACCGAGCGCTTGTTGCGGTTGGCCGACAGGAAATAGGCCGACTCCTTCGTCGGCTGGCCGTCGGGCCCGGTGAGCCAGGGCGGGCCCCAGTGGCGCGACTCGTCGCCCGGGCCGGGGCGCTCGATCTTGATGACGTCGGCGCCCAGGTCGGCGAGGTTCTGCACGCACCAGGGCGCGGCAAGCACGCGCGACAGGTCGAGGATGCGGATACCGTGCAGCGGGCCGTGGCGGGCGGGCTGCTCGGTGCTCGGGGATGCCGGCTGGCTGGTGGAACTCATGGGGTGGTGGCTCCGAGGGGCGGAAGACTGCGCGCAAGCATACAACCGGGAATGGAAGGTCGGGATTGGACGCGCGGCCCGCAACCTTCCAACATCCGGGGCTCGGCATTCCCGCCAGGAGACCCCCGATGCTCGACCTCACCCCGGAACTGATTGCGGAACTGCAGACCATGGACACGCCCACGGTCTGCAATGCGCTCGA
>Ga0315900_10012200_pt1 | contig 10573 bp, 5 predicted proteins | sample LakEriMetagenome_FD_203521 | JGI IMG/M metagenome (GOLD analysis project Ga0315900, IMG submission 203521) | Freshwater fungal communities from buoy surface, Lake Erie, Ohio, United States - Buoy 12 MA114 | ecosystem: Environmental > Aquatic > Freshwater > Lake > Lake biofilm | place: USA: Lake...
GAGCCCACGGCCTTCGGCTTCAACGGCGCGAAGAAGGGCGTGAAGCCGGAGCAGTTGCAGTAGCGGCGGTGCCGGTCAGAGCCGGCGGGCGAACCGTTCCGTGGCGGCGAACGAAAACCGGCCCGGGTGGAGGATCTCGGCGAGCACCTCGAGCGAATCGAGGAGCCGCGGGCCGGGCCTGTTGAGCAGGTGATGGCCGTCGACGGCAAAGAGCCTGCCACTCCGCGCTGCCCGCAGGGAGTCGAGCCTGCCGCGGAGAGCGGGTGCTGCCGACTCCGCGACGACGCGGTCGAGGGTGAAGCCGCAGGGAGAGAGGATCACGACGTCGGGATCGGCGGCGGCCACGTCGTCCCACGTGATCCAGTGGGAGTGGACGCCGGCCTTGCCGAGGACGTCGTCGCCGCCGGCCAGCCGCACCAGTTCCGGCACCCAGTTGCCGGCCGCCATGGGCGGATCGAGCCATTCGATCACGGCGACGCCGGGCCGCGGCAGCCGCAGGGCCTGCACGCGGCAGGACACCGAGGCGGCGCGGGCGCGGAGCCGGGCCACGACCTCGCGGGCCCTGGGGAGCGTGCCGGTGGCCGCGCCGACCGCGAGCACGTCGGCGAGCACGCCTGAGAGGGTGGCCGGGGAGAGGGGCACGATCCGCACCGGGTGTCCCACGGCCTGCACGGCGGCCGCGACGTCGTCGGCCGCGATCGCGCACACGTTGCAGGCGGCCTGCGTGAGGATCACGTCGGGCGCCAGGGCCGCGAGCCGGTCGATGTCGAGCGCGAACAGGGATGTCGACGAGCCCGGCCTGGCCGCCAGCGCCCGCCCCACGGCCGCGTGGATCTCCGTGCTCGAGGCGCCGGGGTCGATGCGTGGCGCCGTGAGGGCCGGCAGCGGCCGGACGTCCGCGGGCTCGTCGCACTCGTGGGAGCGGCCCATGAGCGCCGGCCGCAGGCCGAGCGCGGCGACGATCTCCGTGGCGGCGGGGAGCAGCGAGACGATGCGGGGCGGGGCGGTGTCCATGGTGTAGGGTGGCATTTTTTCCGAATCAGGGTTGGTTTTCCATAGAATCGTCCCGCGACCGGCCGCTTCACGCGGCCCGCGCACGACTCCCGGAGAATTTTCATGCTCGCCCCCGGCCGGCCCGACCAGTCAACCGAGTCGCTCACCGAGTCGGCGCGGTTCCACGACTACCGCTACGCTTCGAACCCGCTCGCGGACGGCACGCTGGGCCCGATCCCGGCCGTGCGTTGGTCAGCCGAACTCCACGAGCGCGGGCCGACGCGGACACTGCCGCTCGATTCGAGTGCGGCCCTGGGCTGCCCGGGTCCGGCGACGACGCCGGGGCTGTGCGCCAATTTCGTGCACGTCCGGCCCGCCGAGGCCCAGATCACCGACGCCAACGCGACGAGCCAGCTGTTCTTCGTGATGCGCGGCTCGGGCGGCACGCGGCTGGCCGACGGCACCGAACTCCCCTGGCAGGCCGGCGACCTGTTCACGTTGCCGGCCGGGAGCCGGGCCACGCATGCCGCGGCCGACGATGCCGCGCTCTACTGGGTGCACGACGAGCCGCTCCTGCGCTACCTGGGCGTGGAGGCCCGCACGCGGCAGTTCGCCCCCACGCTTTACCGGCACGACGCCATCCTGCAGGCGCTCGACGCCGTGGTGCGTGATCCGTCGAGCGCCGGCGCCAACCGGCTCAGCGTGCTGCTCGGCAACCGGCTGTTCCCGCAGACGATGACGATCACGCACGTGGTCTGGGCGATGTTCGGCCTGCTCCCCGTGAACGCGGTGCAGGCGCCGCACCGGCACCAGTCGGTGGCGGTGGATCTCGTGGTGGACGCCAAGCCGGGCTGCTACACGATGGTGGGCCGGTCGCTCGACGAGGCGGGCCGCGTCAAGGACGGCGAGCGGTTCGACTGGGAGCCGCATTCCGTGTTCGTGACGCCGCCGGGCCTGTGGCACTCCCACCACAACGAGTCGGGCCATCCGGCCCACATTCTGCCGATCCAGGACGCGGGTCTGCACACGCACCTGCGCACGCTCGACATCCGCTTCAGCCGCGCGGGAGCCGGCAGGGCCGATGTGGTGGAGAACGCGGGCTGAGCGATCGCTGCGGGACGGCTTCGCCGTCAGGGTTTGCGCATCCTCACCGGCCGTCGCGGTTTGGCTGATCCGCAATCGAGGATCGTTGATCACGACCGGCATGACCGGCAGTCGAAATCCTGGTGGACACGTTTCACCGTGAGGGATTTGCCGACATGAACGCTGCATGGGGGATTGGGCGATTTGAGTCCCGGATGCCGTCTACGCGCCGGTGCGGGTGGCGGGCAGGCTGTCTTGCGGCCCTGGCGATCGTGGCGGTTTGCAGCCCCCGAACACTCGTCGCCCAGAGCTACGTCGTGACCGACGGCGGGGCGGGCGGACCGTCGGTGGAGACGTACGAACCGATCGGTGAGTCGGTGCTGGTGCAACCCGGCACGTCGGGTTCCTTCGAATCACTGAATGCCGAGCCAGCTGCCGTGCCGGACGACGCGTGGACCGAAGCCGCGGATCTCGTGCCCGCGTGCGAAGGCTGCGGTGGGCAGGGGTGTGCTTCGTGCACGGATGGCTGCGGGACGGACGGCGCGTGCCACGGTCGTCATGGCTGCCTGCATCGCATCCTCGGCCCGGCATGCCCGCGGTGGGTCGTCCAGGTGGATGCCCTCATGCTCTGGCAGGGCAACATTGCCAGCCGGCCGCTGCTCACCAACGCCTCGGGCTTCACGGCGCTCGATGCGAATCAGGCCCTGACCCCGATGTCAGCCGGCCCACGTGCGGCACTCTTCTTCAACCTCGACCAGTGCCGGGCCATCGAAGCCAACTACTTCATCGCCCGGGCGTTCGACGGCAACGCATTCCTGCCCTTTGGGTCCTATACCCCGCAGGCACTCTCCGGGTTCGTGCCGCCCGATCCGAGCGCGGCCGCCCTCTACACCAGCGGTGTGATCCAGAGCGCTGAACTGAATTGGCGCCGTACGGAGTGCAGTTGTCCGTTGACGTGGTTGGTGGGGTTCCGTTGGGTGGAGTGGAATCAGGATTTGTCACTCGTTTCGAACAGCACCACGGTGGCCCCCACGGGGATCGGTGCCCGCACCGGCAACGATCTGTTTGGCAGCCAGATCGGTGGCGATCTTGGACTCTGGAACAGCGGCGGCCGAGTGACCGTCAACGGCATCGGCAAGGCCGGCGTGTTCCTCAATCACGCCTATCAGCAGACGACAGGCACGTTCAACGTCAACGGCGTGGCCACGCCGCAAGGACCCGCGGCGGCGCAGAAGGACGGCGTGGCCTTCTTCGGCGAGGCCGGCGTCAACGCGAGCCTCGCGGTGAACCGCTGGCTGTCCTGGAGGCTGGGCTATTCGTTGTTCTGGCTGAGCGGCGTGGCCGTGCCGGCGAATCAGCTCGGACTGGCGAACTTTTCCGCGGCACCGCCCGCGACCACGATCAACACTTCGGGGAGCGTGCTTTTGCACGGCGTGACGACCGGGCTCGAGGCGCGCTGGTAACGGAAGACGCGCCGGGCGGGGCGGCGGGCTTCGCCGCGGCCGGCGCGGTCAGGCCGAATGCGGCCAGCGCCTCGCCGGTGTGGCTGCGGAGCAGGGAATCGGCGGGGGGTGCACCGCCTGCCTGCTCCTGCCGCCCCCAGCGTGCCGCGTGGATCACGATGTCCTCCGGCGGCCCCTCGGCCACGATCCGCCCGCCCCCCTCGCCCGCCTCGGGGCCCATGTCGATCACCCAGTCGGCCGCCGCGATGACCTCCAGGTTGTGCTCCACCACGAGCACCGTGTTGCCGGCGTCTACCAGCCGCTCGAGCACGTGCAGCAACTTCTCGATGTCGGCGAAGTGCAGGCCCGTGGTCGGCTCGTCGAGGACATACAGCGTGCTCCCCGTGCCCGGCTTGGCCAGTTCGCGAGACAGTTTCACCCGCTGCGCCTCGCCGCCCGAGAGCTGCGGCGCGGGCTGCCCGAGCGTCACGTAGCCGAGACCGACGTCGACGAGCGTGGAGAGCGTGCGTGACACCTGCGGCGCCGTCTCGAAGAGCTGGGCAGCGTCGGCCACGCTCATCTCCAGAACGTCGGCGATCGACTTGCCGTGCCACCTGGCCTGCAGCGTCTCGGAGGAGTAGCGGCGGCCCTTGCAGGCCTCGCAGGGTACCCACACGTCGGGCAGGAAGTGCATCTCCACGCGGCGCTGCCCCAGCCCCTCGCAGGCCTCGCAGCGGCCGCCCGGCACGTTGAAGGAGAACGTGCGCGGCGTGAAGCCCCGGGTGCGCGACTCGGGCACCTTGGCGAACAGCGCGCGGATGTGGTCGAAGACGCCGGTGTAGGTCGCCGGCGTGGAGCCCGGCGTGGAGCCGATCGCTTCCTGGTCGACCAGGATCACCTTGTCGATGGCGTCGAGACCCTTGAGAACGCCGTGCTGCCCGGGCTGCTCGCGGGCGGCGTGCAATCGCCGGGCCAGCGTCCGCCAGAGCACCTCGAGGACGAGCGACGTCTTGCCACTGCCACTGGGCCCCGTCACCGCCGCCAGCACGCCCAGCGGGACGCGGGCGTCGATTCCCTTCAGCGTGCGATGGCGGATGTCGCGGATCTCGAGCCAGCCGCGCGGGTCGCGGCGGCCCTGCGCCGCCTTGCGGGCCAAGACGTCGTCGCAGGCCCGCTTCCGGCGCAGGTAGGGGCCGGTCACGCTCTCGCGGCGGGATTCGAGCGCTGCCGGCGCGGCCTGGGCCACGATCCGTCCCCCCTCCCGTCCACTGCCCGGGCCGAAGTCGAGGGCAAAGTCGGCACCGGCCACCACCTCGCGGTCGTGCTCCACCACCACGATCGTGTTCCCCAGGTCGCGGAGCTTCCCCAGCGCCGAGATGAGCCGCCGCGTGTCACGTGGGTGGAGGCCGATCGTGGGCTCGTCGAGCACGTAGAGTACGCCCGTCAGGCCGCTGCCCACCTGGGCCGCCAACCGGATGCGCTGCAACTCGCCGCCCGAGAGGCTGGCCGCGGGCCGGGCCAGATCGAGGTAGTCGAGGCCCACGTCGACGAGAAACGCCACCCGCGAGGTGAGCTCGCGCAACAGGTCACCGGCGATGCGCTTCTCGGCGTCGGCGAGCGACACGGCTCGCAATTCCTCCTGCAGCCGCCCCAGCGGCATCCGGCACCAGACGTCGAGCGGCCGGCCCCAGAGCGTGACGGCGCTGGCCACGTCCCCCAGCCGGCTGCCGCCGCACTCGCTGCACGGCACCTCGCCCATCACCGCGTCCACCTTGCCGCGCAGGCCGACCACGAGGCGGGCAGCCTCCTCGCAAGCTGCCTCCAGTCCCTTGAACTGGAAGGCGAACCAGGGGCCCGTGCCGGGCATGCCGCGCGGCCTCCGGACCTCGATCCATTTCTCGCCCGTGCCCTCGAAGAGCACACGCTGCTGCAGGCCGGAGAGATCGGCAAGGGGCACGTCGATGGGCAGCCCCGTGGCGGCGCAGACGGCCTCCAGCATGGCTCGGCCGATGCGTCCGCCGTCGGGGCCGTCGAGCGCGGGCCAGAGGTCGAGCGCGCCATCCCCGAGCGATCGCGTGGCATCGCGAACCAGCGCCGTGCGGTCGACGCCGGTGCGCGTGCCCAGGCCGTCGCAGCTCGGGCACCAGCCGAGCGGGCTGTTGAAGGAGAACTGCCTCGGCTCGAGCGGCTTGAAGCCCCGGCCGCAGGATGGGCAGGCGAGCCGGCGGCTGTGCACCTCCACCGGCCAGTCGGGCTCCTCGGCGCCGTCGATCGCACGGGCCACGAGCATCGTGCCGGCGCCGGCGTCGAAAGCCGCTTCGACGCTCTGGGCCAGCCGGCTCCGCGCCGCCGGATCCGCCGTCACCCGGTCGACGACGATCTCGATGCGGCTCTTGCGCTTGCGGTCGAGCGCGGGCTTCTCGTCGAGGCGGACCGTGCGGCCGTCGATCCGCACCCGCACGTGGCCGGCGGCGCGCAGGGATGCGAACAGGGCCTCGGGCGTCTGGCCGACGCGGAGTTCCACGGGTGCCAGAAGCAGGAGCCGCGCTCCGGCCGGCTGCTCGAGCAACCGGGCCACCGTCTGGTCGACGCTCTGCGCCCCCACCGGAGTGCCGCAGTCGGGGCAGTGCATCGTTCCCAGCCGGGCCGCCAGCACGCGGAAGTGGTCGTACATCTCCGTGAGCGTTCCGACGGTCGATCGCGGCGTGCTGTTGCCGCCGCGCTGCTCGATCGCGACCGCGGGGGACAGCCCCTCGATGCGTTCGAAGAGCGGCTTGGGCACCTGACCGACGAACTGCCGCGCGTAGGGGGAGAGGCTCTCCACGTAGCGCCGCTGCCCCTCGGCATAGAGCGTGTCGAAGGCCAGCGACGTCTTGCCGCTGCCACTGGGGCCGCAGCACACGGTCATCCCGCCGCGCGGGATGTCGGCGTCGACCTGCTTGAGGTTGTGGAGCGCGGCCCCGCGCACCGTGATGCAGGGCGGGCCGGGATCTCGGGATGTCTTGCCTGCCGTGTCGACCATCCGCGCCGCGGCCACCGCCGGATCGATCGCCTTACGGCGGCGCACGGCTGGCGGGCGGGGCTTGCCCGCTGCGGCCAGAAGCGGCGCGAGCGCCCGGCCGGTGTGCGACGCCTTGACGCGGGCCACCTGCTCCGGCGTGCCCTGGGCCACGATGCGGCCGCCGCCCGCGCCCCCCTCCGGCCCCAGGTCGATGACCCAGTCGGACCGCTTCACGACGTCGAGGTTGTGCTCCACGACGAGCACCGTGTTGCCCGCGTCCACGAGCCGCTCCAGCACCCCGAGAAGCTGCCGCACGTCCGCCATGTGCAGGCCGGTGGTGGGCTCGTCGAGGATGTAGAGCGTGCGGCCGGTCGATCGCTTGGCGAGTTCGCGCGACAGTTTCACGCGCTGCGCCTCGCCGCCGGAGAGCGTGGGAGAGGGCTGGCCGAGGTGCAGGTAGTCGAGGCCCACGTCGCACAGCGTCTGCAGCTTGCGGGCGATGTCGGGGGCGTCGGCGAACAGCTCCCGGGCCTCGCCGATCTCCATGCCCAGGAGCTCGGCCACGTTCCGCCCCTTCCAACGCACCTCGAGTGTGTCGCGGGAGAAGCGGGCCCCGGCGCAGACGTCGCACTCCACCCAGACGTCGGCCAGGAAGTCCATGTCGAGGCGCACCGAGCCGTTGCCCTCGCAGGCCTCGCAGCGACCGCCGGATACGTTGAAGCTGAAGCGGCCCGCCTTCCAGCCGCGCTTCTTGGCCTCCGGCAGCATCGTGAACAAGTCGCGGATGTCGTCCCAGACCTTGACGTAGGTGGCGGGATTGCTGCGCGGCGTGCGACCGATCGGCGACTGGTCGATGACGATCACCTTGTCGAACTGATCGGCGCCTTCGATGGCATCGAAGGCACCGGGCACCGCAGCCTCACTGCCCAGCCGGCGGCGGAGTTCGGGCTCGAGCACGTCCCCCACCAGCGAACTCTTGCCGCTGCCGGAAACCCCGCTCACGCAGACGAGCAGGCCGAGCGGAATTTCGACGTCGATGCCCTGCAGGTTGTTGTGGCGCACGCCGCGAAGCGCGAGCGTGCGGCCGTCGGGCACCCGGCGTCGGGCCGGCACCTCGATCGCGTCGCGGCCGGCGAGAAACGATCCCGTCACGCTGCGGTCGCTGGCCGCCACGTCGGCGGGCGTGCCGGCGGCCACCACCTCGCCGCCGCGCTTGCCGGGGCCGGGGCCGAAGTCGACCACCCAGTCAGCGGCCCGGATCGTGTCCTCGTCGTGCTCGACGACGACCACCGTGTTGCCCTTGTCGCGCAGGGCCTCGAGCGCTCCCAGCAGTTTGACGTTGTCGCGGGCGTGCAGGCCGATCGAGGGCTCGTCGAGGACGTAGAGCACGCCGGAGAGCCCGGAGCCGATCTGGGCGGCCAGGCGGATGCGCTGGCTCTCGCCGCCGGACAGGGTGGGAGCCTTGCGGTCGAGCGCCAGGTAGCCGAGGCCCACCTGATCGAGGAAGGCGAGCCGGCCGCGGATCTCCTTGAGGAGTTCGGTCGCGATCAGCGCCTGCGTGCCGTCGAGGACGAGATCGGAGAGGAACTCCCGGGCATCGGCGATCGGCAGCGCGCAGAGGGCGTCGAGGGACAGTTCGGCCTGGCGGCTGGCCCCGCGCTCCGGCGGTTTCGCGGCACGCCGCGCCGGCCCCATCCAGGCCTGCGCCCGGGTCGTGATGCGCACGGCCCGCGCCTGGGGCGAGAGCCGCGCCCCCCGGCAGACGTGGCAGGGCGTGACGCTCATCAGTTTCTCGAGCATCCGCCGCAGGATGCCGCTCTTGGCGTTCCGCCAGCGGTTGGCCAGCAGGGCCAGGATGCCCTCGAACTTCGTATTCGCGCCGCGCTCGGCCCGGCCGCGTTTCCACGACAGCTTGATGTCATCGAGGCCGGTGCCTTCCAGCCAAATCCGCTTCTGCAGCGGCGTCAGGTCGCACCAGGGGGTGTCGAGGAGCGTGCCCGGGGGGAGCTTGCGCTTGGCCTCGGCGTGGGCCGCCACGCCGTTGAACAGCCGCCGCATCCAGCGCGGCATGTCGCGGTAGCCGCCCAGCACGCCGAGCGCCCCCTTGCGGAGCGTGCGCTCGGGGGCGGTGACGAGCTTGGCCGGATCGATCCCGTAGATGTCACCCAATCCCTCGCAGGCCGGACACGCGCCCTGCGGGCTGTTGAAGCTGAAGAGCTGTGGCTCCGGCGTGTCGTAACTGACGCCGCAGGCCACGCAGGCGTAGCGGCTCGAGAGCACGAGGTCGTCGCCCGGCCGGGCGGCCTGCGGTTCGCCGCCGTCGGCCGGTTCGGCCGCCACGATCACTTGGCCGCCCCCGGTGCGCAGCGCGAGTTCCACCGCCTCGGCCAGTCGGCTGCGGCCCTGCGCCGAGGGCACGAGCCGGTCGACCACCACGTCGATCGTGTGCTTGAGGAGCTTCTCGAGCGCCGGCGGGCTTTCCACGCGGCACACCCGGCCGTCGACGCGGGCACGCGTGAAACCCTGACGCACGAGGTCGGCGAACAGGTCGCGGTGTTCCCCCTTGGCGTCGCGCACCAGCGGAGCGAGCACCATCACCCGCTGCCCGGTGCGGGCCGCCAGGATCCGTTCCACGATCTGGTCACGCGGCTGCGCTTCGAGTACGGCGTCGCACTCGGGGCAGTGGGCCGTGCCCACCCGCGCGTAGAGCACGCGCAGAAAATCGTGGATCTCCGTCATCGTGGCCACGGTCGAGCGGGGGTTCGTGCCTGCCGACTTCTGGGCGATCGAGATCGAGGGGGAGAGCCCGGTCACGCTGTCCACGTCTGGCCGCGGCAGCTGCCCGAGGAACTGCCGCGCGAACGTGGACAGGCTCTCCACGTAGCGACGCTGGCCCTCGGCATAGAGGGTGTCGAAGGCCAGGCTCGACTTGCCGGAGCCGCTCACGCCCGACAGGCAGACGAGCCGGCCGCGTGGCAGGCCGACGGTGACGTCGCGGAGGTTGTGCTCGCGGGCACCGCGGACGACGATCGGGGGGACGTGCATGGGACGGGGGGCGCGTGATGCGGGCGGCGACGGGTCCGCCGCATTGTAGCGCTGGACAGCGCCTGCGGGCTCACGTACGATCAGTTTTCCCGCGGGAAACCGGCTTCGGCCATCATCCCCTGCCGGGGCGGTAGCTCAACTGGGAGAGCGCGGCGTTCGCAATGCCGAGGTTGGGAGTTCGATCCTCCTCCGCTCCATTGATCGCGTCTGCGGGGCCGGCTGCCGCAGACGCGGGTGGCTGCGGACACCGCACGGCGGCGTCCGGGCCGCCGGCGGCCGCACTTCGGGGCGCCGGCGATCGATTCCCGACACGTGCATGCTTCTCCGTGGGACGGTGACGATGGCCACGGACTCACTGATCGCAGCCTCGGCCGTGACGAGCGACCCGTCGACGGGGCTCATGCTTCGGGTGCGCGACGGTGATGCAGAGGCCTTCGGCGAACTCGTGTCGCTGTGGCAGGATCGACTGGTGACTCTGTTTCTGCATCACACCGGCGATCATTCCACGGCCGAGGATCTGGCGCAGGAGGTCTTCCTGCGAATCTACCGCGCCCGGGAAGGCTATCGGCCGACGGCCCGGTTCACCACCTGGGTGCACACGATCGCCAACAATGTGGCCAGCGATCTGCGGCAGCGGGCCTATCGCCGCCTCGAGCGCGGCGTGCCCACCAGCGCCTCGGCATCGTCGAGCGCGATCGGACTCGACCAGTTGGCCGTGGCCGCCAGCGGGCTCTTGCCCGCGCGGCAGGCCGATCGCGACGAGCTGCGGGCCGTCGTGCAGCAGGCGCTGGCGGGCCTCGGGGAACGGCAGCGCATGGCGGTGCTGCTGGCCAAGTTCGAACAGTGCTCCTACGAGGAGATCGCGGCCGCCATGAAGCTCACCGTGCCAGCCGTGAAATCACTACTGTTCAGAGCCCGCGACCAGCTGCGCGAGGCGCTCGAACCCTACCTGCAGGAGAGCCGGTCGTGAGCACGGCGCCACAGGGCGGCGGCCCGGCCGCCGAGTTCG
>Ga0315900_10012202_pt1 | contig 10571 bp, 9 predicted proteins | sample LakEriMetagenome_FD_203521 | JGI IMG/M metagenome (GOLD analysis project Ga0315900, IMG submission 203521) | Freshwater fungal communities from buoy surface, Lake Erie, Ohio, United States - Buoy 12 MA114 | ecosystem: Environmental > Aquatic > Freshwater > Lake > Lake biofilm | place: USA: Lake...
GTCGATGGAAAGAGTGAAAAGGTCAATAGCGGTACATACGGCCTATCGATTGCATCATCACAGATTAAATGTTTGTACGGAATGGAGAAATTGCCATCCTCGGCCTCTATCTCAATTACCTCAAGCGATGGCAAAGAGAGCGTTTCAACAGTTGAGCTAAAGAGCTCGGGAGATTGGGTCTACCTCGAAGCGAAAAACTTCACCTTCTCCTCGCCTACCCTAAAGATCAAACTCAATCAGAGCGCCGCTCAATCGAGTAGCGCAGCGGCGGGCTCATCGGGCAGCAGCTCCTCTGCCATGAAAAGCGCAGCACCGGCCAAAGCCGCTCCACCAAAAATCTCGATCACCTGCATCAAAGGAAAGGTAACAAAAAAGGTCACCGGTAGCGCACCAAAGTGCCCTGCGGGATTTAAAAAGAGATAGTTAACTCTTCGCGGAGCGCCTGGCTGATAACCCGAGAGGAATATCCCTTTCGCGCAAGAAGCGCGTGAACGCGACGGCGCTTTATCTCGTCATCAAAGCGCGAGAGGCTGCGTAACTTCTTTGCAACGAGGTTTCGTGCAGCGATGACCTCATCTTCATGCGAGATCTGCGCCAGCGCATCGTCGATTACCTCGGGCGCTATCACTTTCTTCCGCAGCTCTTGAGCAAGAACCCTTCGGGAGAGCCCCTTACTTCGATGACGTAGCTGCGACCACTCCTGCGCAAAGGCGCGATCATCGATTAATTTTTGTGCCACTAAGCGATCGAGTAGTCGCTCAGCTATATCTGCTGGTACATCTTTCTTGCGAAGCAATTGGGCAAGCTCGCCCCTACTCCGGGCGCGACGAGAGAGCGCATCAACGGCAATCCTCGTCGCAACCGAATAGGGGTCGGGCTCGTAATCCACGTTAGAAGTCGATATCGGCGCTTGAAACTGCCTCTTCAACCGCTGCTGCTAAGGCAGGATCGATCTGGCCAATGGAGTATTGGCTACGAATCTTCTTCTCGATCTCGTCAGCGAGATCTGGATTGTCACGAAGGAATGCGCGGGCGTTCTCTTTACCTTGCCCTAGTTGGTCACCTTCGTAAGTGATCCATGCGCCGCTCTTCTTGACGATTCCCGCCTCAACGCCAAGGTCGATGAGTGAACCTTCGCGAGAGATTCCTACACCGTAGATGATGTCGAACTCTGCTTGTTTGAATGGAGGAGCCATCTTGTTCTTGACGACTTTGACGCGAGTGCGGTTTCCGACCGCCTCTTGGCCATCCTTCAATGTTTCGATGCGACGGACATCGAGGCGAATGGATGCATAGAACTTCAACGCTTTACCGCCAGTGGTGGTCTCTGGTGAGCCGAAGAAGACACCAATCTTCTCGCGAAGCTGATTGATAAATATTGCGGTGGTATTCGAGCTATGGAGCGCACCAGTGATCTTGCGAAGCGCTTGTGACATAAGGCGCGCTTGGAGACCAACGTGGGAATCGCCCATCTCGCCTTCGATTTCTGCGCGTGGCACAAGCGCTGCGACAGAGTCGATGACAACAATGTCGATTGCGCCAGAACGAATCAACATATCCATAATCTCAAGGGCTTGCTCGCCAGTATCTGGTTGTGAGACAAGAAGCGCATCGATATCAACGCCAAGCTTCTTTGCGTACTCAGGATCAAGGGCATGCTCGGCATCGATAAATGCTGCGATGCCACCAGCGCGTTGCACATTGGCAATCGCGTGGAGCGCAACTGTTGTCTTACCGCTCGACTCTGGACCATAAATTTCTACGACGCGACCACGAGGCAATCCACCGATACCAAGCGCGAGATCGAGGGCAATCGATCCGGTTGGAATTACTTCAGTGATCTCCGCGCGACGCTCTCCCATTCGCATTACGGAGCCTTTGCCATATTGGCGCTCAATCTGGGCTAGCGCAGTATCAAGCGCCTTCGCCTTCTCGACCTTCGCCTTGGAGTCGCCTGCCTTCTCGGTAGCGCTCTCTTTTCCTTCTCGTGCCTCTCGTGCCATAACGTGCCCGCCTCTCATCTTCTACAGCTTTCCCGGCTTTCCCGGTAGCTTCTTTCTCTGTCTCTAGCCCCGACGGTACGGCGAGCCACTGACACCCAAAGGGTATCCGAACAGATGTTCGAACGCTACTCCACAGCCTGCGACACGCCGGGCGCACCGAACTGGGCACAGCTGGCACAGCTGGCACAGCTGGCACCAGCTTCACAGGGAGAGGCTTGATTCAATCTTCGCTACTGCAGCGCGGCGAGCGCCTTCCGGGATCGGTGAGAAAAATTGTGAGAGCAACCAACGCAAGACCAATTCTCCGCTTTCGCGCGAACAGTAGAGAACGGATTGGAGCGTGCTACGGACTTGGCTCCATTTCTCACTCTCGGAGATAGTGACCATGCGCGCAATTAAATGCGGTTCTAATTCAGCAACTTTGCGGAGCGCACTATTCTCAAAGATATCTCGCGACAGGAGATAAAGGGCCTCTGTCCGATGTGAAGCGCTCTTTGCTAACTCACTCATACGTGCGATTTCTGAATCCACGAGCGCATGCACTATCTCTTCTTTATCGCGAAAGTGGTTATACAAAGTCGCTCGCGCAACGCGAGAGCGATCGGCAATAGTGATCATGTTTGCTTCGCGAACACCTACTTCAGAGAGCAGGGTGCGAGCGCCATCAATGAGGGCGGTCCGAGTTTTGTTGCTACTACTGTGCACGTGCTCAGTATTGAGGGTTTTAGGCTGCGTCCTCGATATTGACCGCTTCTGGCGCGCTCGTGTTGTCGCGAGCAACGATGGCAAGGCTTGGGCGAGCATTAGCGCTCGAGCGCTGTACCTGCAGTGAACGTGAAACCTCAACGAGAAGTTGAGAGATGGGCAGCGCAAGCGCGGCGCAGATAGCTGCTAACAATTCTGAAGAGGCCTCTTTTTGTCCCCGCTCGATCTCACTTAAATATCCGAGAGATACCGATGCCTCGCGTGAGAGCTGTCGAAGTGTTTGGCCACGTGCAACGCGAACGCGACGAAGGGTGGCGCCGATATGGCTGCGCAATAGCCCCTCACCGAGAGTTTCTTGATTCTTCAACGGCTTCACCCTCTAAGGATACGGGTAAAGGCATCAAATGCGCGGGCAATCGTGCTCACGCGAACCTCTTGGCGATTCCCGGCTAGCGATAGCCGCTCGGTAAATTCGGTAATTCGCCCCCCGCTCTGCCCGACGATTGCTATCCAGACAGTGCCCGCAGCAACCCCATCGCTCTCGCCAGGGCCAGCTACGCCAGTGGTTGCGATCGCCCAATCACTTCCCAGCCTGCTACATGCACCCACCGCCATCGCCAGCGAGACCTCTTTACTCACAACGCCATGTGCTCTGATCAGCGCACCATCCACGCCAAGGAGTGTGCTCTTGATTGCAGGGCTGTAGGCGATGACTCCGCCGAGAAATACATCTGAGGAACCTGGTACATCAGTGAGCGCGCCACTTAAGAGTCCGCCGGTAATGGATTCGGCCGTTGCCAATGTTTGATTGGCGCTGCGCAAAGTGGTGAGAATTTCGCCGGCTTGATCGAATGGCATCGCGCTCATCGCGTAGCGGCCTCCGCGGAAACTTTAGGCGCTGCGAGCGCTTTGATGAAGTATTCCGCGCCCGTGAATAGCGTGATGGCGATTGCCACGTACATAAAGATATCGCGCGCGGTGTGGAGCTCTGGAAGTAACGGCAGAACGTAAAAGCCAGTCGCAAATCCCTGAGTGAACGTCTTTAACTTCCCTCCGCGGCTCGCAGGAATGATTCGCCCACCAAGGCGCACTACGAAAAGTCGCAAGAGCGTTACTGCTAATTCACGACCAAGGATCACCAGGGTAATCCACCATGGAAGTTCATCGAGCAATGAGAGACCTATCAACGCCGAACCTATTAATAACTTATCCGCCACCGGATCGAGGAACTTTCCGAGCTCAGTGATTTGCTTTCGTGCTCGCGCAAGTCGTCCATCGAGAATGTCGGTCATGCCAACGATGAAAAATCCCCACCACGCGATGATGCGCCACTGCACATCATCTCCTCCATCATGCATGAGGGCTGCAAAACAAAAGGGAATTAAGATGATACGAATCATGGTGAGCGCATTGGGGAGATTAAGCATGTCCGCCACGGTTAACTCCTTTCGGATGCGCTTGCAATGGGCTGGGCGATTAAATCGGCGCCTTCAGAACCAACGACTCGGCCACGAATATATGCTCCCACTGGATAATTTTCAGGTGCTCGGTCTGCGCCCTCAAATCGCGTCGTGCCATCAACTTCAGGCCCTTGGTGAGCAGCACGACCCTCGCCTTCACTACTCTCTTCAATCAGTACGAGAATCTCCTCGCCCACGCGCTCTGCCGCCCGCTCCGCCAACACCTGGTCAACAAGAGCTGCAGCACTCTCTACTCGCTCTTTCACTTCACGTTCGCTTAACTGACCATCCAAGTTCTGCGCTTCGGTTCCATCCTCATCGCTATATCCAAAGATTCCAATCGCATCGAGACGAGCATGGGCAAGGAAATCTAGAAGCGTTTGAAAATCTGCCTCACTCTCTCCAGGAAAACCTACGATGAAATTGGAGCGAATGCCTGCGGCTGGAGCTTTACTCCGAATGGAATCAATCAATTCAAGGAACTTATCCTTATCACCAAACCGGCGCATGCGCCGGAGCGTATCTGCGCTTGCATGTTGAAACGATAGGTCAAAGTATGGGGCCACTTTATCGATACTGGTGATCGCATCAATCAATGTGGGGCGCATCTCGGCTGGCTGTAAATAAGAGACGCGCACTCGTTCGACACCTGGAATCGCTGCTAATTCGGGGAGTAACTTTTCGAGCGCTTGCAGGTCGCCAAGATCTTTTCCATAAGAGGTGGTGTTCTCGCTGACCAAAAATAGTTCGGAGACTCCCGCGTTGGCAAGCCAGAGCGCTTCGCCAAGAATTTCATCTGCAGGTCGCGAAACGAACGCTCCTCTAAAATAAGGAATCGCACAGAACGAACATCGACGATCGCAACCCGATGCAATTTTCAAGGGCGCAACAGGTGCAGAATCCAAACGTTTTCGAAGCGTGCGCTCTCCCACTCCAGATTTATTTCGTACCTCCTGGCGCTGTGCAGGCGCAATCGGAAGTAACGTACGACGATCCTTTGGATGGTGCGCTTCGACGCTCCCGCCGGCGAGGATTGTTTGTAATCGTGCCGAGATGTTCTCGTACTCATCAAAACCAAGAATCGCATCGGCTTCCGGAAGTGATTGAGCGAGCTCTTTCCCATAGCGCTCAGCCATGCATCCAATTGCCACAACCTTCTGCACTTTGCTCCCAGAGCCACGCAAGGCGTCAGCTTCCAAGAGAGCATCTATCGAGTCCTTTTTTGCGCTCTCGACGAAGGTGCATGTGTTGATTACCGCAATGTCGGCATCTGCAGAATCTGATACTAACTCCCACCCATCAGCAGCGAGTCGACCTGCTACTTCTTCGGAGTCAACTTCGTTGCGCGCGCATCCCAAAGTGACTAGCGCAACTTTCTTCATGCGATAAAAGTACTACTAACCCTCTGAATTCTCGGCATCTGGCGTGAATTCCAAGCGAACTACTTCACCGATGCTCCCCGAGATTCCTTTCTCAACGCCATTCACATTGACAGAAACCGCACCTGCGTTACCAATCACAAGACGCAAGACTTGTGGGTCAGTGAACTCTCGCACTTCACCCTTTTCGATCTGGCCAGTGAAAAGAGATGTGCCATTTGCTGCAGTGACAGAGATCCACGAATAGCTCTTAACAACTGTTAGTCGCACGGTAACGCCATCTTCTACTGAAGCAACGGCAGGTAACGAAGGCTCATTAGAGGGAGCTGACTGGCCATTGGCTGAACCGCTCGTGGATTCACTTGGAGATGCAATATTTGTGGCTTCCTTGCCATCGTCGTTATCGCCAGAAATTTGATTGCTAATAAGTACGGCGCCAAGTAGCGCTGCTGCTGCAATGCCAGAGAGCGATTTCCATGTAAGAGATGAGCGACGATCCAGATTCTGTGATGTCGCTTGAGCTAAATCATCAAGGGCGGTCTGCGCTACACCAAAGTGTTGATCAAAAATTTCTACTAGGTAAGTACTGTCGATGCGATACACAGAGGCCAGCACTCGAATGTGTCCGCGCGCATAAACATCGCCACCACATTGCGAGAAATCATTGGATTCAATTGCCGCCACAACGCTAGCGCGCAATTTAGTTTTGGCGGCGACCTCTACTAAGGAGAGACCTGCTGCCTCTCGGGCGCTCTTGAGTTCGGAGCCAATGGACATCTAGGTCACCTCCCTGGGGGAATCAGGAATACAAGGGTAAATCTAGAGAGCGTTTATCGACAAGTCATCCGTGGCTCATCCGCGGAGTGAGAGGAGAACCCCAGGTAGCTCCTCTGCTGATATCAACACTTCTCGCGCCTTTGACCCCTCACTGGGTCCGACGATTCCCCGACTCTCCATTAAATCCATCAAGCGACCGGCCTTGGCGAATCCCACTCGGAGCTTTCGCTGCAGCATCGAGGTAGAACCAAATTGAGTGGAGACCACCAATTCAACAGCTTGTAAAAGTAGATCTAGATCATCGCCGATATCTGCATCGATGTCGCTGCGTTTGTTGACAGGCGCAGTGACATCTTCGCGATATTGCGCCTCACGCTGTTCCTTCACATGCGTGACAACTGCCTCAATTTCTCGTTCGGAAATGTATGCGCCTTGCACGCGCATAGATCGGCTTGCGCCCATCGGAATGAATAGTCCATCCCCTTGTCCAACAAGTTTCTCCGCGCCCGACGCATCGAGAATCACGCGGCTATCTGCCAAGCTGCTCGTGGCAAAGGCAAGTCGTGATGGAACATTGGCCTTGATGAGCCCGGTAACAATGTCCACGCTCGGTCGTTGAGTTGCTAACACCAGATGTATTCCTGCTGCACGAGCAAGTTGAGTGATACGCACAATCGAATCTTCAACATCGCGAGGTGCGACCATCATCAAATCAGCGAGCTCGTCAACAATCACTAAAAGATAGGGATATGGCTTGAGTCTGCGTTGGCTACCTGGAAGCGGTTTTAACTTTCCAGATTTCACAGCCTTGTTGAAATCGTCAATGTGGCGGAATCCAAAGTTTGAGAGATCGTCGTAGCGGTTATCCATCTCTTTTACTACCCAAGCGAGCGCATCAGCAGCCTTTTTGGGATTGGTGATAATGGGCGAGATGAGATGCGGGATACCTTCGTACGCATTAAGTTCTACGCGTTTTGGGTCGACCAGAATCATTCGAACTTCGTCTGGAGTAGAACGCATCAAAATAGAGGTCACGAGCGAATTAATCATGCTCGATTTGCCAGAACCCGTTGCTCCTGCAACGAGAAGGTGTGGCATTTTCGCCAAATTAGCACAAATAAAGTTTCCTTCAACATCCTTACCAAGACCTATGACCAATGGGTGTTGCTCGTTGGCAGCCACTTGTGAGCGGAGCACATCACCCAAGGCGACTACCTCGCGATCGACATTCGGGATCTCAATTCCGACTGCTGATTTTCCAGGAATTGGGCTCAAGATGCGGACATCACTACTTGCGACTGCATAAGAAATGTTCTTGCTCAACGCAGTTATCTTCTCAACTTTAACGGCGTTACCTAACTCCACTTCATAGCGCGTCACAGTCGGCCCGCGCATCACTCCGGTAACTTCAGCATCGATATCGAATTGATTGAACACTTCATGCAAAGCCGCAACAACAGTTTCGTTCGCCTTGGTCTTGCCTTTAGTTGCAGGTGAACTCTTAAGAAGATCTTGCGGTGGCAAGAGGTAATCCAGCATCTCGGCTAACTCAAGTTGCTCTGCCTCGCTAAGCGGTGGAGTGACCGAGGGTGCCGGAATCGGCGGTGTCGTTACGTGATTGGACATCGTGGTGAGTAATTGCGTCCTGGATGCTGCGACAGTCTGATCTACATCTGATATTTCAGGATCTTCATCGCCATCAACTTCTCCAATCACCTCATCTTCTGAATCTTCTGAATCTTCTGAATCTTCTTCCTCTTGATAAGAGATAACCGGACTTTCAAATGGCGGATTGTCAGAAATCTCGAAATTGCTCTCCTCTTCACGGCGGACTCTGCGAGCTTCTAACTGCCCTTGCGCTGCCGCGGAAGCGCCTTTGAAGAGAGCGATCACTTTGCTGGCTGCGACATTTAATGGCGTCGCAGTCGTAACTAGTAATCCAAATAAAATCAGAATTAAGAGAATCGGAACGGCAACCCAGTTGGTCACTAAAGCTACCAATGGCGCTGAAACTCCATAACCAACCCAACCGCCACCCGAGCGCATATCTGTTGCACCATCTGAGGGAATTGGTGAGTGCGCGATGATGTGGAGTAGCCCTGTTAGTCCAATGACTACAGTCGAGATTCCGATTGTGATGCGCCCTGTTGCCGCAGATTCTTGCGGTGTGCGAAGCAAGCGAATTCCCAGGTAGAGCAGAAGCGCCGGCGTGATGAAGCCCATCTTGCCGAAACTTCCTGCGACCGCTGAATAAATAGTCCTGCCAAAGAAGTTGTCGAGTCGGAACCAAATACCTGCGCTAGCTATTAATGAGAGAACAACAACAAAAAGTCCAAGTCCATCGCGACGGTGTGCTGGGTCTAACTCTTTAGCGCCACGAAGAAGGAACCGGGTGGTTGCACCGGCACCAGTTGCAATCGCGAGCCAGATTTTTCGGAGCACGCCTCGAGAACTCCGGGCAGGGGAACTCCCCGATTTTTTACCGCGCGCCATATGGAAGAGGGTAAATCCTCGATAAACAGCGGGCTAAGAGGCGCGCCGTTGCCCGAGCGCTATTGCGTTAAACCTCGATGACTACCGGAACAATCATTGGACGACGTCGATGCTCTCCACCGACCCATTTACCGACCACGCGACGAACAGTTTGTGAGAGTTGATGTGAGCCCGTGACACCACTTTCCACCGCTTCAGTCAGTGACTCGATGATTCGCTCGCGCACTTGATCAAAAAGCGATTCATCCTCGGCAAAACCACGAGCGTGGATATCCGGACCTGCAACTATTTTTCCTGTTTGAGCATCAATGACGACGACCACCGAGATAAATCCCTCTTCGCCAAGAATCCTACGATCTTTAAGTGAGAGGTCTGAAATATCCCCCACGCTGGAACCATCAACGTATACATAGCCACAGGGAACTGCGCCGACAATCGAAGCTTTTCGATTAACAAGATCTACGACAACTCCATCCTCTGCAAGCAAAACATTTTCGCTGCGCACGCCTGATGAACGAGCTATCGCACCATTTGCGCGAAGATGTCGCCACTCACCATGAATGGGCATCACATGGGTAGGTTTTACTATGTTGTAGCAGTAGAGAAGTTCTCCCGCTGCGGCATGTCCTGATACGTGGACCAGCGCATTTGATTTATGGACAACTTTTGCACCGCGCCGAGTTAGCTCATTAATCACCCGATAAACCGCATTCTCATTTCCAGGGATAAGCGAGGAAGCGAGAATTACTGTGTCGCCATGGCCCACCTTTATATTGTGATCGCCATATGCCATGCGAGATAGCGCAGCGAGCGGCTCACCTTGGGAGCCGGTGCAAACGAGCACGACGTTGTCGCCAAGCCCATCAACATCTTTACTCTCTACTATCAGTGATGGCGGAACATGGAGGTATCCCAATTCTTCTGCCACTCGCATGTTGCGGACCATTGAACGCCCAATGAAAGCAACTTTACGATTGTGATTCATTGCAGTGTCGAGCACCTGTTGAATCCGGTGAATATGGGATGCGAACGATGCGACGATGATCCGCCGATTAGTACCCGCAAAAATCCGATCTAGCACAGGAAGAATTTCTGCCTCACTTGTGACAAAGCCAGGCACATCAGCATTGGTGGAATCGACCATAAACAGGTCAACTCCCTCTTGCCCCAAACGCGCGAACGTTCGTAGATCGGTCAACTTCCCATCAAGAGGTAATTGATCCATCTTGAAATCACCTGTGTGGAGCACGGTTCCTGCTTTAGTATGTATCGCAACAGCAAGTGCGTCCGGAATCGAGTGATTGACGGCGACGAATTCACATTCGAATTCCCCAAGTTTGACTTTTTGCCCGGCAGTGACCTCCTGAGTCAAAGGTGTCATGCGATGCTCTTTTAATTTCTCCGTAATGAATGCAAGTGTCAACTTGGAGCCGATAATTCGAATATCACCACGCTCGCGCAATAAATAAGGAACAGCACCAATATGGTCCTCATGACCATGAGTGAGAATTACAGCCTCGATATCATCAAGGCGCCCTCTGATGTACGAGAAATCAGGGAGGATTAAATCAATTCCCGGCTGATTATCTTCAGGAAAAAGCACGCCCACATCAACTATCAAAAGTTTTCCATTGCATTCAAATACGGTCATGTTTCGACCGATCTCCCCTAAGCCACCAAGAGCAACGATCCGTAAGCCGTCTTTGACAAGTTCTGGCGGAAGCGAATATTCAGGATGAGCATGTGTCATTGGG
>Ga0315900_10012204_pt1 | contig 10570 bp, 6 predicted proteins | sample LakEriMetagenome_FD_203521 | JGI IMG/M metagenome (GOLD analysis project Ga0315900, IMG submission 203521) | Freshwater fungal communities from buoy surface, Lake Erie, Ohio, United States - Buoy 12 MA114 | ecosystem: Environmental > Aquatic > Freshwater > Lake > Lake biofilm | place: USA: Lake...
ATGGGACTTAGCCTTGTTTCCAAACTGAGTCCGCCACGAATTACTGCTCTAATGATGGGCGGGTGGTTTTTAAGCACATCTATTGGAAATAAACTTAGCGGTGTACTTGCAAGTATGTGGGATAACTATGATGACAAGGGACATTTCTTCATGGTTAATTGCGCTTTGCTTTTGGCAGCCACACTGCTTCTAGTAGTCATGCTGAAGTGGCTAAACGGGATTATGAAAGAGCATAATGCCTGAGTAATTGAGTGTATTACATGAATTTATCTTATACTTGCAGTGAATAGAAATTACCAATAGCCTTGAAAACATTTTCTTATGCAGTTGTAGTTGTTGTGTCGCTTATGCTGATGCAATCATGCAACTATGGAAACAATAATTTACTTTTTAAAACACCAAGTAAACTGCGAAGCAGCCAGCCTGTAAAAGTATTTTCGGGTAGTGGCTACAAATCGGACAGCCTATACAAACATAAAATAAAAATAGGCGACCGTGTAGTAATAAACTTTCTCCAAAATTATGATTTGGGACAGGGCGCATCACAAAGTGCAGCATCCAGTGTGATAAATCAAGGAGAGGGTTATTTAATAAACTACGATAGCACAGCCATCCTTCCTTTACTTGGCCGAGTGAATATGGTGGGAATGACAAGACCCGAGGCTGCGCGATTCTTGGAAAAAAAGTATTCAGAAGCAGGCATCAATAATCCTATAATTGATGTAAACATTCCTACCCTTAGCGTGGCTGTTTATGGAGAGGTGCCTGGACCAGGACTGATTAAACTCGATAAAGAAAACACCTCGCTGGTAGAGGTATTAGCCAAATGCGGGGGCTTTAAAGATGCGGGAAAAAAGAACTATGTACAGATAATACGTAAAGATCAGATTATACTGGTAGATTTAAAAACCATATACTCTGTACATGATCCACGCACGGTAGTTCAGGATGGCGACATCATATATGTTCAGCCATACGGTATAAAGGCCCGAATGGAACCTGTTACCGTAAGCACAACCGCTATTCTCTCCGTTCTGCAGGTAATTCAAATTTCAATGATAGGGTTTCAAATCTATTTTCTGTTTATCCGATAATTTCAATGTTTAAAACGTATGTCTGAAGATAATCTGGAAAAAAATATTGACTTGAAACGCGTGCTGGCAATTATGCTGTCACGCTGGTATATCATTGTAATTGCTCTGCTCATTGCATTAGTGGTGTCTTATGTTAAACTGCGATATACCACACCCATTTATCAGGCAAGCATTTATTTACGCCTCGAGGATGAAAAAAACTCCGGCATCAGTGACCTGTTTAAATTTGGTCGCTCGGGTGCCCGACTGGAAAATCAGATGAAAACCGAAACTGAGGTCATTCGGTCGCGCACTGTTGCCTTAAAAACCCTGCAAGAACTAAATATGCCTTACACGTTCGAATTTCAGGGTAAGATTTTAAAGCAGAAACTCTATCCAAACACGATTTTTGTTATACATCCTATATACATAGACAGCACTTCACTTCTTAATTTCTCTATCATTTTTAAGAATAAAATTTCATTTGAAGTATTGAGTGGAGAAACGAAAAAGAAGTATCAGATTGGAGATACTGTAGTTATTGGGAGTAGTGCATTTAGCATAAAACCTCATCATAGCGGTTCAATAAACATGGCTGTTGGTATACCTATTCGGGTTATTCAAAACAACATTCAAGCCCTATCAGCTGAACTCGCTAACAGCATAAACGTAGAGACTGTTAAAGGTACCAGTTTGTTCAGCCTTACAATACAGTCTGACATGTCTCAATTTGCTGTTGATTACATAAATAAATTGGCAGAAGTTTACATTAAGGAGCAGGTCATCAATAAAGCGCAAACAAATGAACAAACACTTGCTTTTATTGCCACTCAGCTTGCTCATTTCAGCACAGATCTGCAGGCGGCAGAAGAAGCACTTTCTACATTTAAAGCAACCAACAAAGGTGTGTCGCCCGATGATCTGGGCAAAATTGAGTTGAATAAACTGATTAGTCTGGAGGCAGAGAAAAATCTCAAACAGATTGCTTTGAGTTCGCTGGATAAGGCTATAAAAGATGTGCAATATGCCAAAGACAAACCTGTTGAAATGATAATTCTGGATGCGGATTTGATGGGTGGAATCGGTACTTTTCAAAACATGCTGAATACACTCATTATTGAGCGCATCTCACTGTTTCAGCGGTATGGACCTGAAAGCAAAATCATTCAGGAAAACAATATAAAAATTGGAAATGCAAAAGAAGCATTGCTCAAGTCGCTGTTTGTTGCCCGTAATAAACTAGCCGATGTTGTGAATAATATAAATGACCGGATTGACGATGCCAGCAGTCAATTAGGTGTATTGCCCGAAAAACAACTGAACCTTATTAATCTGGAGCGTAATTATAAAGTGAATGAAAAAATATTCAGCTATTTGCTCGAGAAACGATTGGAAACAATGATACAGCGTGCATCCATTGTTTCCAATACATCTATTGTGGATCCATGCCAAGGGGCGAGTAAAATATATCCTAACGAAAAAGAGCAATATACCATTGCACTAGGAATTGCGCTTCTACTTAGTATGGGTCTAATATTGCTGCTACGCTTGCTCTACGATAAAATTACAGATAAAGAAACTATTGAACAGTTATCTAAAACGCCTGTTATTGGAATTATTAAACGGATTTCAGATACAGGAGACTCCGATTATAACATTCATGCGCTTACCAATCCCAAATCTATATTTAGTGAATCCATCAGGGGTATTCGTACCAGTTTGAATTTCATTTTACAAGGCAATAACCATAAACTGATTTCAGTTACATCAACAGTGAGTGGTGAGGGCAAAACGTTCTGTACATTGAATATTGCGGCATCACTTACATTGTTAGGAAATAAAGTAGTTATTCTGGGTTGTGACTTACGCAGACCTAAGTTACACTTATCATTTCCCAATATGACCAATAAGGTTGGATTAACCACCTATTTAATTGGGAAAAACACAAAAGAGGAAGTGATATTGCCCACACCTTACGACAAGCTCTACATAATACCTGCCGGTCCTGTACCACCTAATCCTTCAGAACTTCTTCAATCATCAAAGATGCTGGAACTGTTGGAAACTCTGAAGCATGAGTTCGACTATGTCTTGCTTGATACTTCTCCGGTAGGGTTGGTAGCCGACTCACTGACTCTCATGCAGTTATCTGATATTAATTTATATATACTCAGAGCCAATTATTCGAAACGTGACTTTGCACTGGTACCTGATAGAATCAAGACAGATAACGGTATCAGCAACTTATACAGCATATTAAATGCGTTCGACCCCGGTGCAGGATTTTACGGCTCCATTTACAAGCAGGAATATGGAGGCTATTATGGTGGTGGAGGCTATTACTACTATGGTGGCTACTATGGCCGGAGTTCGTACGGGTATTATGGAAGAAAATACAATTCACAATACTATTCGGGTTATTATACGAATGAAGAAATGAACGGGAAATCGAACAATGTGTATAGCCGAGTAAAGAAATTGATCAAGAAGAAATAATAAAAAGCCCCGTAAAAGTCGGGGCTTTTTTATTATCTTATATTCTCCAATTAAGCATTTTGTGTGGCCTTAGGAGCTGATGACAGTATTTCTTCATCAGAACCTTCAGCATACTGTTCAAAGTTTTTAACAAACATATTGGCCAGTTTATTGGCTTGTGTATCATAAGCTGATTTATCAGCCCAAGTATTACGTGGATTAAGCAATTCGGAAGGCACATTCGGACAACTTACCGGCATCTGATAACCAAAAACAGGATGGCGCTCGTACTCTACATTATTTAATTGACCATTAAGTGCGGCAGTAATCATAGCACGGGTGTATCCAAGCTTCATACGTGAACCCACACCATAAGGACCTCCTGTCCAGCCTGTGTTCACTAACCAAACATTGATGTGCGGATTGGCTTTCAGTTTTTCTCCCAGCATTTTGGCATATTTGGCTGGGTGAAGAGGCAGAAATGCTTTGCCAAAACATGCGCTGAACGTTGCTTGAGGTTCAGTAACACCCGCTTCAGTTCCAGCTACCTTAGCTGTATAACCACTGATGAAGCTATACATAGCCTGACCTGCGTTTAACTTAGAAATAGGAGGCAATACGCCAAACGCATCAGCTGTTAAAAAGAATATATTTTCAGGAGAACGGCCGGCTGATGGGATTGCGATATTATCAATGTGATAAATGGGATATGCGGCACGTGTGTTTTCGGTAACCGATATATTGGTGTAATCTACCGTGCTTGTTCCCGGTATAAAACGTGTATTTTCCAACAACGAACCAAATTTAATCGCATCAAAAATCTGGGGCTCTTTCTCTTTAGTTAAGTCTACACATTTGGCATAGCAACCGCCTTCGAAATTAAACACTGAATCATCTGCCCAACCGTGCTCATCGTCACCAATCAATTTACGCTCCGGATCGGCCGAAAGAGTGGTTTTACCCGTACCTGATAAACCAAAGAATATAGCTGTATCGCCCTTCTTACCAATATTGGCAGAGCAATGCATGGATAGTACGCCTTTCTCTTCAGGTAAAATGTAGTTCAACACAGTAAATATTCCTTTTTTCATTTCGCCTGTGTAGCCACTGCCCCCTATTAAAATGATTTTGCGGCTGAAATCAATTATGGAGAAATTGTGCTGACGGGTTCCGTCTTCGGAAGCATTGGCTTTAAAACTTGGGGCATTAATAATGAGCCACTCCGGGCTAAATTGGCTTAATTCATCTGCTGTTGGCCTTAAAAACAAATTATGGCAGAAAAGATTATTGAAGGCAGATTCATTAAACACTCTGATATTCAACCTATAACGTGAATCGGCACATGCGTATGCATCACGAACATAAATGGTTTTGCCCGACAAATGTTGGAGCACTTTATTAAGTAGTTTCTCAAATTTTCCCTCATCAAATTTTTGGTTCACATCTCCCCACCACACAGTATTTTCGGTTTTCGAATCAACAACCGAAAATTTATCTTTAGGTGAACGGCCGGTAAACTCACCGGTATCAGCCATCAATGCTCCGGTGTCTGTTAATACACCTTCACCATTTTTGATGGCGTGAGCAACCAATTCAGCCGGTGTCAGATTAATGAGCGCCTTTCCGGCCCGACTGATTATTGTTTCTGCAATAGAGGCAGTTGTCATAGTTTTTTATGGTTATATGAATGGGGGCAAATTTAATGATACGTTTATGTAGAAAAAAGATAAATATGAGGTTTTTAAAACCCAAATTCTTCACGTATTCGCACCCGAATTGTGGAAATGTAATCAGCCTGATATTGTATGTTACATGTAAATTTGCTTAATTCTTAATTGTTTAACGTTAATTCGGAATGCCTTTTGCTTAACATTGACGCTTTGGCAATACATGCAACAAAATAAACTAACACCGTTTCTTCATTACATTACCGAGTTGCTTAAACTTGAGGTAGATCGGCATGAGCTTAACGAGCATCTGCAATCGTATAATAAGAAAGAAATCTTAACCGTTCTTGACCTTTACGATGTAATTAACAAACAGTCAGCTGTAAGTAAGCTGATGTTCAATCTGGTTTTTATACCTGAGAATGAGGCCAAAGAGTTGGTTGAAAAGCCACACTTCCCTATCATTACCTTTGGCAAGAATGAGACACTTACACCACAACTTCACTACACATTTACTACAGGAAAAGAAAAATCGGTAGCCTGCTGCACATTTGAAGACGACAACGTTAACAACTCTTCTGCAAAAACAATGCTTGAAGTGGCCTCCTTATCTGAACTGCAAGGGTGGGGCATATTGGGGGCAGTGGATACAGAAAGGTATTCACCGGATTTTATACCTGTGATGAGCATTGTGGTAGCCGAATCGATGGTAAGTACACTTGACGAGTCAGCCAACGAAGAGCTTACACCTTTGAGAAGAGTTTACAAAATTTTGAATAACGAAAAAAGGGATATAGGTCTTATTTACTTTTACGCGGTGATGATGGGCGTTGTGAGTCTTGCACTGCCTTTGGGAATACAGGCAATCATTGGTCTCATTTCAGGTGGTTTATTTTTAAACTCTGTCATTGTGCTCATTTTGATTGTCGTAGTGGCCACATTTATAGCCGGATGGATTCAGGTTTTGCAACTTACTGTAGTAGAAAAGCTTCAACAACGGCTCTTTGCTAAAGCCGCATTTGAATTTGCATATCGCATACCGCGTATAAAAGCCGAGTCGCTCGATACACAATATGCACCTGAGCTTATGAATCGCTTTTTTGATGTGTTAACCATACAAAAAGCACTGCCCAAAATACTGATTGACTTCAGCACCGCTGGTATACAAATTTTGTTTGGGTTAATCATGTTATCGCTCTACCATCCTCTCTTTATTATTTTTGGTATCGTGATTATCGCGGTTATTGCTATCATATTTTACTTTACCACACCTAAAGCGCTTGAATCCAACATAAAATCGTCAAAATATAAATATAAAACGGCCTACTGGATAGAAGAACTGGCCCGCACACTGCACAGCTTCAAACTAACCGGACAATTTGGATTTCCAATTAATAAAATGGACACCTTACTAGATGGATACTTAGTAAACCGCCAAAAACATTTCGGCATACTGGTTAAGCAATTCAGGGCCATCATTGCCTTCAAGGTATTTATCACTGCAGGATTGCTTATCATTGGCGGTGTTCTGGTGGTTGAGCGACAAATAAACCTAGGACAATTTGTTGCCTCTGAAATTATAATTTTACTGGTTATAGCTTCGGTTGAAAAGCTCATATCTACGCTCGAAAATGTGTATGACTTACTTACTGCTGTTGACAAAGTAGGCCAGGTAACCGACCTACCGCTGGAACGTGAAAACGGCCTTGAGTTTCAAGACTTAGTTACAGATCGTGCTGTACACATTTCCATCAATCAAATGAACTATAGTTTTGATGAAAAGAAAACTGTACTTCATGGCATCAATCTGGAATTAAAGCCTTTTGAGAGCTTATGCATATCCGGGCCAAACGGATCAGGCAAATCTACGCTTGGCAGAATACTGGCGGGCTTATATGAAAACTACGAAGGTAGTTTTATTGTAAACGGACTGCCATTGCGAGAAATAAACCTGAACTCTTTCCGAAATAAGGTCACCGATAATCTTATCGAACAGGACTTATTTGAAGGCAGTATTGAACAAAACATATCAATGGGTGAGCTTGGAGTTTCTATAAAAGATGTACTCGAGGCAATAGATATTGTTGGGGCCCGATCCTACGTGCAATCTTTGCCTCAGGGTATCCGATCAAAAATTGAAGCAGCAGGAAGAACTTTGCCCAACAGTATTCGTCAAAAACTTTTATTAGCACGAGCAATTGTAAGTAATCCGTATGTAGTAATTATCGATGAGATGATATTAACCCTGGATACGCATGACAGGATGAAAATTATTAATTACATGCTGGATAAAAAGCGCAAGTGGAATCTCATATTAATAACCAATAACATCGAATTAATGAGCAAATGTGACAGCATACTGCTGCTGGATGAAGGGCGCGTACATGCACACGGCCAATTTAGTGAACTAGCCCAAGACCCCCTTTTGAGTAAATTATAAATTCATGCTTAACATATCCAAGAAAGACATAGGGCCAAAAGAATATGAAAGTATGCAATCTTCGCGTTTGCTTACAACTCCTGAAAAGTTGCATGTGATACGAAGATGGTTGCGTGGCAGTATAGTAGGTCTTTTATTGATGCTGTTTCTGCCTTGGCAACAAAACATACAGGGTTACGGTAAAGTAACTCCATTCAGGCCGCAAGATAGACCCCAGGCCGTTCAATCCGTAATTGCCGGTCGAATTGAACGCTGGGCAGTTCGTGAAGGACAATATGTAAACAAAGGCGATACGCTGGTAGTAATAAGTGAGATCAAAGAGAAGTTTTTTGACCCGCAAATTCTGGCACGAACAGATGAACAGATAAAACAAAAAATGGATGCCGTGGGATCCAAAGAGCAAAAAGTTGGTGCGTTGCAGAATCAGATTTCTGCGCTACAGTCAGGACTTAGGTTTAAACTGGCTCAAGCTAAAAATAAAGTACAGCAATCACGGTATAAAGTGGAAGTAGAGAAGGCCGAACTGGAGGCAGCACGAGTTAATGCACGGCTAGCAACTGACCAGTATGATCGTCTGGAGAAACTATATAAACAAGGATTGGAATCGTTAACCAATCTTCAGAACCGCAGCAATAAAAATCAGGAGGCGCAAGCAAAACTAATTGCAGCTGAGAATAAATACAATCTTGCACAAAACGAATTGAGAAATGCAGAAATTGAACTGAATTCAGTTGAGGCAGAATACTTGGATAAAATATCAAAAGCCGAATCAATACTTAGCGAAACGGCAGCAGATATTTTTGAATCGCAGGCTGACATAAACAAAATGCGCATTGAGTACTCGAACCTGATGGTTAGAACCGGACTGTATGTTATCAGAGCTCCACAAGACGGGTATATCGTACGGGCTTCGCGTGCGGGTCTTGGCGAAACCATCAGAGAAGGTGAAGAAGTTATTACCATCGTACCTACGCACTCGCAGCTAGCTGTTGAAATATTTGTAAAGCCAATGGATTTACCGCTTCTTTATGAGGGCTGTCCGGTACGTGTACAGTTTGACGGCTGGCCCGCACTTGTTTTTTCGGGATGGCCCAATGTTAGCGTTGGAACTTTTGGCGGACGTGTATCAGCTATTGACAGAGTTATAAGCGTTAATGGTAAATACCGCATATTGGTTACGCCTGACCCAAATGAAGATCCGTGGCCTGAACTAATACGTGCCGGTTCAGGAGTATATGGATGGGCCATGCTCAATAATGTATTACTGGGATATGAGATGTGGCGACTATTTAATGGTTTCCCGCCTGAAATGACCAAAGAGGTGAGCGAAATGTATATTGATGATAGCAAGAAAGACAAGAAAGCAGACAGTAAGGAGGAATAAGTGAACAACAAACATCTTCTTTATGTCACATGCTTTATTCTGGCATTTGTGCAGGTCAATGCGCAAGACACCCTTTTATTGTCATTTACTGAATACTACAATCAAGTAATTGCCAATCATCCAATTACCAAACAGGCGCGTTTGTTAACTCAAGAGGCGCGTATGGAATTGCGCAGTGCCCGAGGGAATTTTGATCCGGTTATTGACATTGACCTTCAGAACAAAACAACCAATTCTAAAAACACGTATACCTACTTCATGCCGCAGGTTAAAATACCTACACGTGTAGGTATAGACCTGAAAGGTGGGTATGAGGGAAGCAGTGGCACAAACGTAAACCCGGAAATGGGTAAAATAAATCCAGCAGATGGTTCATTTTACAATTATGGGCTGTGGTACGGTGGAGTTAGTGTTCCTATAGGTCAGGGCTTGTTTTTCGACCCACGAAGGGCGGCTCTTCAACAGGCTCAGCTGCTACAAACACTTGCCGAAGCTGAGCAGGTTAAGGTCATCAATAAAGTGTTGCTGACAACAGCCAAAGATTACTGGGACTGGCAACAGGCCTTTGAAAAAGTTAAGCTGATGCGCAGCAATATTCAGGTAGCACAAGACCGAATTGACTTTATTAACAGACGTATAAGACTGGGCGAAGAAAAGCCTATCGATTCAGTAGAAGCCATCATTGAATTTAAAAGACGTGAAGTGCTGTTGCTGGAAGCTGAAGTAGAATTTAAAAATGCAGGTCTTGTACTGTCCAATCATTTGTGGAATGACAAAAATGAGCCATTGCAACTAATGTTTAATGTTGTTCCGGAAACATTCTCTAAGGTAATGACCATTGTATCTCCCGATTCATTGCTGTCTCTCATCAATACAGCACGTGAAAATCATCCCGAGTTAATTAAACTGAATACCAAAATCAAAAGTTTACAGGTTGAGCGTAAGCTGGCCATTGAAATGCTAAAGCCCAGGCTATCTATTGAGTATTATCCGTTTCAATCTTTTGTAAACGGAGCGCGCGAAGATGTTCCCGCAGTATTTCAAAACAATTACAAAGCAGGTGCTTCGTTTTACATGCCTTTGCTTTTGCGTAAAGAACGAGGCAAACTGCAAGTAACAAACTTTAAAATTCGTCAGTCAGAATTTGAACTTTTGCAAGAGCAACGAGAAGTCTTGAACAACATTACTGTATCGTATAACGAGTTGCGGAATCTGCAGCAATTAGTCGAGATACAGGTTGGTCTTGTAAACAATTCAGTAACTCTTCGTGATGCGGAAGAAATACGTTTTGAAAGTGGTGAAAGTTCGCTTTTTCTGGTCAATCAGCGTGAACGAAGTTTGATAGAGGCGCAAGCTAAACTTGTAGAACTGCAGGCCAAATTTGCGAAATCAAAAATTCAGCTGCAGTGGAGTGCCGGTGTGCGTATGTTTTAATCGTTAAACGTACAATAAGTTACACCCGCGCGTATCGCTGTTGTCTAGTCTTCCCAGCACTTCAAATGTCCCGTCTGAATGGGTAGTTCCCAAATCA
>Ga0315900_10012207_pt1 | contig 10568 bp, 15 predicted proteins | sample LakEriMetagenome_FD_203521 | JGI IMG/M metagenome (GOLD analysis project Ga0315900, IMG submission 203521) | Freshwater fungal communities from buoy surface, Lake Erie, Ohio, United States - Buoy 12 MA114 | ecosystem: Environmental > Aquatic > Freshwater > Lake > Lake biofilm | place: USA: Lake...
CAGCTGATCCGGCGCACTTAGTGATACTTGGATTCATCGTGAATGGTGGTAGTGGTGGTGCTGGATCTATCTACGTCAAGGTAGATAACGGATACGAACTTGAGGAATTGCATAACGTATCGAACTCCGCTAAGACTACACCAGTTGCTGATGATGCGTTGTTTCTGCGCGACTCGGCTGACAACAATCTATGGAAACGGCTCACGTGGACCAACGCACTCGCGGGTGTAAAGACTCACATGGACACGTTCAAGAGTGTTTCCGGTGGGTATGCGTCGTTGGACGGTAGTGGGAAGGTGCCATCGAATGAACTACCATCATATGTCGATGACGTGGTAGAGGTTGCGAACTATGCTGCGCTCCCGGTTACCGGTGAGACGGGCAAGATATACGTAACGATTGACACGAACAAGTGTTATCGATGGAGTGGTAGTGCGTACATTCAAGTGGCGCAAGGCGTGGATACTTTGACCACCACAGGCACAAGCGGAGCGGCTACGTTAGTAGGTAGTACACTGAATATTCCGCAGTATCAGTCTGTGTTAACGAATCCGGTAACGGGGACGGGAACAGCAGGGCAGGTGTCGTATTGGAGTGGAACGGGAACGCAGACGGGGAGTGCGGATTTTACGTGGAATGACACAACAAAGATACTATCCTTCAGCAACGGAGGTGCGCTAATAAATGAAATACGGGTTGGCTCTATTAATACTAATACTATTATAGGAAGGCTCGCAGGGTCGAGTCCTTCGTTGACGGGAGCTAACAACAGCTTCTTCGGGCAAAGTGCAGGAAGAAATAACTCAACGGGCAATCAAAACAGCATCTTCGGGTCAAGTGCAGGATTAAACAACACAACGGGAGCTAACAATAGCTTCTTTGGGCGAGAAGCAGGACGGAACAACACAACGGGGGGTAGCAACAGCTTCTTCGGATTAAGTGCAGGACAATACATAGCTAACGGGTCCAACTTAACAGTTGCCAACAACTCTGTCTTCCTTGGCTTCGACACTCGAGCAGCAGCGGATTCACAGACCAATCAAACAGTAATAGGATACCAAGCAATAGGTTTAGGTAGCAACACTACGGTAATAGGAAACTCAAGCACTACGCTAACGTGGTTAGGTGGTAGTACAAGTATAGGAACAACAGATTCATCCGCCCGACTCCACGTCCGAGGCTCAGGCACGACATCCTCAACTACTGCGCTACTTGTGCAGAATAGTACGCCGAGTGAGTTGTTTAAGGTGTTGGATAATGGTAATGCTAACTTTGGTACAGGTATGTACTGGGACAATGTCAACAATCGTCTTGGTTTAGGCGAATCTACGCCTACATCAAGATTGCATCTTGTACAAACAGATACAGGTACCAGCACATTAATAGGATATCAGAATTCTATTACTTCAACCCCTACAGCGAACAAATCAACTGCAACTTATGGAGCAAGTTTTGAAACCACTATCGCAGGGACGTTTCAAAGTACAAATGTACTAAGCTTCCAGGCAAGGGTTAACGTGACAAGCAATAACGTTAACAATCAAGTGCGTGGTTTATTGGGTAGAGTGACTACATCTGCAACAGGCAATGCTTTTTCTGCAATTGGTGTACAGTCATTAATAGAACACAACTCTACTGGGACAATTACAAGTGCGTATGGATTGTCGATTTCAAATATAGTTAACAGTGGCACAATAACTAACACCTATGGCATATACATAGGTGATATGACAACTGGCACACAAACAAATACACCTTATGCAATATATAGTGAGGATGCTTCTGCCATTAGTTATCTAGCAGGCAGCACATCAATAGGTACAACAACATCCTCCGCACGCCTTCATGTTCGCGGCTCAGGAACAACATCCGCAACTACTGCGCTGTTGGTGCAGAATAGTACGGCGACGGAGTTGTTTAAGGTGGCGGATAATGGAGCGTGGAATTTTAATGGGGATGGGATTGTAAAAGGGAGCGGAAATACGTCAGGAACTACTGCATTGACGGTGCAGAATAGTGATGGAACGACAATATTAACTGTAAGGAATGACAACAGAGTTATCGCTTCAAATGGATTTCGTGTAGGTGGTATATTAACGAGTGCGGGTATATTTCCAGATGGCGGTACAACAAATTTTGAAGGATTATTAATTCGTAGTTCTAATGGACAAGATTTTACTGGCACTGATATTACTATATCTAACGGTCAAGGTAATGGAACTGCAACAAGTGGAACAAGGACACTTGTGGGTATCAGTAGAGGTTTTGCACCAACAAGCGGAACAGGTGTTTGGAACACATTATCTATTACATCAACCATCAACCAAACAGGCGGGGCTAACGGAATAACAAGAGGTCTATACGTAAACCCTACGTTGACGGCGGCAGCGGATTGGAGGAGTGTGGAAACATCAAATAACACAGGATGGGCGGTATATACCGCAGGTACGGCTAACAGTTATTTTGGGGGAAATGTAGGAATAGGTGCTACATCGTTAAGTAATATTAATTTAAGAATATTAAGACCATTAACCGGACTAAGTGTAGTCAGTGGCGTTGCACATACCGGAGTTATACAAAGTGATGTAACAAGTGAAGCAATATATTATAATGTAACTGCAAATGTAGTTGATAGTGTATTTACATTAGCCAGTCTTAGACATTTCAATGCACAACAAGGAACATGGGGAGTAAACCCAACTGTTACTAATCAATATGGATTTTCTGTAAATAGTAACTTAATAGGCGCAACCAACAACTACGGCTTCTACGGCAACATCCCATCCGGTACAGGACGTTGGAATCTATACATGAATGGTACTGCCGCGAACTACCTTGCTGGGAACACAAGCATAGGAACAACGACAAGTGGCGGAAGGCTGACGGTGCAGGGTAGCGGAACGACGAGCAGCACGAAGGCTCTCGTTGTCAACAACGCCACACCAACGGCGATTTTTGAAATCTTAGACAACGGAAGGATAAATCAGACGATTCCGGGGGTGACCTTTAATACAATATTCGGAACAGGCGCAGGGGCGAGTGCATCGTTGAGTGGAGCGCATAATACAATATTTGGCACTAACGCTGGTCAAAATAATACCACAGCAGCTGCAAATACTTTAATTGGAAGCGGTGCAGGTGCTGGTGTAACTACTGGAGGTTCCAATATTTATATAGGACGAGATGCTGGTTCGAACAATCAAACATCATCTTTAAATACGGCAATAGGTGTCTTTGCCATGCTAAATCATAATACAGGTACACATAATATTGTTATTGGTTTTAATTCTGCTCGCTATTTAGCAGATGGAACAACTAATGCCACATCATTTGATAGTTGTGTTTATTTGGGGAATAGCATTAAAGTAACATCATCGGGCGTTAGTAATGAAATAATTTTAGGATTCAACGCAATCGGCAACGGATCAAACACTGCAACACTTGGAAACACATCAATTACAAATACATACCTACGCGGCAACATCAACTACACAGATGGAGGCAACTTTGTCATCGGAACAACAACAGGAACGAAGATAGGTACAGCGACATCGCAGAAGATAGGGTTTTGGAACGCCACTCCGATAGTACAACCGACAACAGGAGTGGCAGCAGCGACAAGGGTCGGCGGCGGCGGTACAACGGTAACAGACACAGATACATTCGACGGATATACAATTGCACAACTCGTCAAGGCTCTCCGTAATATGGGGGCGTTGGAATAATACAATTAATATGATACACACAACACAACTTCAACACAACAGAGCGACGTACAGCAACGTGTACTTATTTCTAAAGCTATACCTTAATGGACCAGGAATAGCAGAGGCAGAAGCGATACTATACGCTGATCAGGCAATGAAAGAACAGATCGGAGCGATGAGGCTACCGAACTATACTTTCGATCAACTTGGAGACTACCCTATGATGTACCTGCATACGGTTACGATAGCGCAACTACAGGCTGAGAATCCGACGGCGATCGTAACAGAATGCAACCCTTTGATAACGGGAACAACAGATAGTGAGTAATTTTAACCATTAGTTAAAAAATAAATATTAAATTAATTAAATAAAATACATTTGTATGAATACACCACAGAAATCAATTAAAGATTATACCAATGAAGAACTTGAGAAACTGGAACTCCAGTTGTGGAGGCAGAAACACACGTACACCGTATCACTTGAACAAGTGGCTCACGATCTTGGTATCATTAGTGCTGAGCTGGCAAGTAGGCAGCAGTCAGCAGATGACTCTACCGACGGACAAGCTACTGCACCTTAGTGCCGGTTACGTAATCAGCAGCGGATCGACTGCCGTACTTCGATACAATGGCGTGAAGAACGCAGAGCTGTACGGCATCGGAATAGGTTTTGCTGCTGGATTAATTAAGGAACTAACTGACGCTAATCCTGATCCGGCAGACGCATACGCGACATTCGTAGGATCAGTGATTGGTGGAGTTGTAATCACAATGCCGATAAATGGAAAGAAGAGAACTAGTAAAAGAGGCAATTAAGGCGAATATAAACGCACCATCGAGGACTATAGCGAGGATGTTGCATGAGAAGTACCCTGAGTATTCCGTTGATTCGTGGAGGAATATCGCGAGGACATTGCGCGGAAATAATGGTGAAAATAAAAGGAAACAATTAAAAGACAAGTCGCTAGTTAGACCCAATCAAAACCCGGCAGTAGTGGGTAGGGAGTACAATCTACAGCCGGTAGACTTGACCGTTAAGCCGTATGTATTCAAGTATAAGAAACCATTAATACTATCAGACATCCATTTGCCTTACCATGATCTTGATGCGGTAGTGGCCGCTGTGAACAAGGGAGTAGATGAAGGTGTAGACAGTATTCTACTTAACGGTGATACGTTAGACTTTTACCAAGTCAGTAGATTTAGCAAGGCTGGAAACGCGCCATCTATCAGGGAGGAGCGCGAAATGTTTTGGGAATTTATTTCTTATCTCAAAGACTCGATAGACGTTCCGATCATCTTCAAAGTAGGCAACCACGAAGATCGTCTTGCATTGTATATCCGACAGAACGCGCCACAATTCGCTGATCTGCATGAATACTCACTCAAATCGTTTCTGAATCTTGATGAACTGGGGATCGACTACGTGGAGTCACGCCAAAAGATAATCATGGGAGGTCTTACCGTACTCCACGGTCATGAGGCTGGAGATAGTATTTTCTCACCGGTTAATCCGGCACGTGGCGCATTTTTAAAATACAAAGCCTCAACGTTAGCCGGACACAATCATCAGTCATCATCACACTTTGAATCCAACATCCGAGGGGAATTGACCGGTTGCTGGTCCACTGGATGTCTGTGCCAGATGACACCGGAGTATCGTCCATTTGCTTACACAAAATGGAATCACGGCTTTGCGATAGTAAAGGTAGAAAAAGACGGATCATTTGATGTGTCGAATTATAGAATAATTAACGGAAATGTTCACACATGATACAATCAATTGAATACAAGGAAGCGTGCAAGAACTTGGAGAAATCAAAAATCAAATTTGATCTACCTAAGATTGACGAGACGCTGGAGTTGACTCTAAAATTCCTTACTGAGGCTGGCGCAATCCTGATCATAGATGGCGCAATCCGTCGTATTAGATGGTATGATTTTCGTACCTTAGCGCGACTTGCTAGGCTGGCGTATGATTACATTGTAAAACTTTACGAGATATGGAAAGAGTAATCCTTAATAGATTTAATGAGTCACGCCATCAGGTACTTGGAGAGATCATGTACTCTGGAAAGATCCTGTGTAAAACATTGGAGCTTCCTTGGAAAAACAACGAGCGCGGCAAGTCTTGCATTCCATTCGGCGAATATACCGTAGTGCGTAGGACTTCACCTAAATACGGTGAACACTTCCACATTTTAGACGTGCCGAATCGTCAATGGATACTGATTCACCAGGCTAACTATGTCAGTCAGTTGCTCGGCTGCATCGCGGTAGGTAAACTGCACAAGGACATTAACGGCGACGGCAAAAAAGACGTAACTTCGTCAAAGGACACAATGCAGATGTTGCTGGAGACTCTGCCAAAGAACGCATTTAAATTAGAGATAATATGAAAGAGTGGTATGGCGAGATTACGGCCCTCCTCGTGGGTTTGTCCCCAACGTTTTTCAACTTCATTAAAGATCGGCGCTCATCTGAGAAGTCCGACTTTGAGATTCTTACGCAAAAATACAAGGAAATCTACGAGGAGATAAAAGCATCTAACGAAGAATGCGAGCGCAAGTACAAGGAGTTGTTCGATGAAATGCTATCTTTGAAACTGGAAATAAATAAATTGAAGATATGAATACTATCACATTGATTTTGGCGCAGCTTTTCGATAAGTTCAAGGCTGCAAATCCGCAACTGGCGGCATCGTTGATCCTGCTGTTTGGGTTGATCATCTACGCTGCAGAGAATGGACTAGGTGACTTGATTGGCTACGACATGGCTGTCATCGTTAAGTGGACGGCGTTGGTGCTTGGTCTGTTGCAAGGCTCGCGAACTGCGCCGTACATAGAAAAAAAGTGATTTTGTTTTGGTTTTGATTTGGTTAGGCCCGGCATGAAGATGCTGGGCCTTTTTAACGAGCATCTCCACGAGTAGCACTCCTGGACCAACGCCTCCAATTCGGGGGCGTTTCTTATTATGAAAAAAAATATATGAAAAAAGTAGTAAAAAAATTTTTTTATGTGATCAGATAGGTGTATCTTTACATTATCAAAGAAACAAAAAAACAAATCACAATGACAAAGCAATCAATTCGCACCAAGTTTGAAAAAAACAACTACACTGTAAAGTTTACATTTGACGGTACATACGTAATAAGCAAGGGCCAGCGTACTTGGTCTTTCGAAACACTTTCAGCCGCTCACAGACAAATCTTTGGAAGATGAACTATCAACCAGAATGGTACTACAGACTTGAAGGGTTCATCTACGCAGAGAATTACGACGAATGCGAAGTAATAGCTAGCGAACGTGAGTTTTTCGACTGGGTAGTTAAAGAATACGACCTAGACGAGGAGCGCGAAGCAGATCTGTGGTATCTCTTTTGGCTTGATTACGGAAACGAACAATTTTATAACGAATTTTATAAACACTTATGCAAACCATAATGACAATGTACGCCGGCCTGGTTTTAGGCGGCCTTTTTTTCGCCATCGTCTTCTGTACAGTAATCACTATTGAAGACATAAAAGAGTTATACAATGAAAGCAAAAAGAACTGAATACTACTGCCCTATCACCGGGCCTAACGCAAACGCAGACCTATTTTTCACCAGAGATTTAGATCGTCCAAATATTCAATTTTTAAATATTTTTTACGAAGATAGAATGTTTCGCGATTTTGAAATAATTTTAACCATTAATCTAAATTAACCATGATTAACTTCAACCGAGAGACCCCAACATACGACGCAGTGGCCTCATTTTATCTAAAACCAATAGGTAATTTTGAACCGTGGAAATACGTCGATCCTAAGCGATTAGACGAGATTCTAAAGGAATGCTACCGGTACGGAAACCCACAGACACGAAACAAAATTGAATCATACTATGAATCCATTAAGCCATGAAAGTAGTACCAACCATACAAGACCTAACAGATCCTGAGAAGCTGCATCGTAACGATCAGCTGAAGACCTTACTCAACCAGCCGCCGCCGAAGCAATGGGTGCAAAGGAATAAGTACGCGCAGAACTCAGAGTACCTACCAATTGGAAAGGTGGAGTATCTGCTTGACAAGATATTCCAGGAGTGGAAAGTCGAGGTACTAGATTACAGAACGCTATTCAACTCTGTAACCGTATCTGTTCGGTTACACTACGTCAACCCTTTGACTGGTCAATGGATGCACCACGATGGTGTTGGTGCCAAGGAACTACAGACACAGGCCGGTACCGGTACGCTGAAGGTAGACTTTTCCAATATTAACAAGGGAGCCGTAGAGATGGCGCTACCTATTGCAAAGACCGCAGCATTGAAGGATGCAGCAGATCACCTGGGGCAGTTGTTTGGCCGTGATCTGAATCGAAAGGACACTTTGGAATACAAACCAACCTACGCCAAGCCGGAAGCATCTGTGCTGGCTGCCATCCAGGCGGCTGATACTCACGAACAATTGGAAGCTATTCGGGATTACTTAACCACGCCAAAACTAAACGAAGCATGGAAACAACGCAGCGAATCTTTAGCGTAAGAGCCTCCCAGCTTGGTCAGATCATGACCGAATCACGTAAGAAAGGCGAACTATCACAGACCGCCAAGGCTGCCGTACTCAATCAATGGCTAATGGATAAGTATGGTTACGAGGAGCGCATCTACAGCGACGCGATGCGCAAGGGCCTGGAGTTGGAAGATGACGCAGTACGCGTCTGGTCAGAGGTTGCAGCCGACGGGATCCATAGAGTAAACTCAGACTGGCGGCGAACGCTCGGTCAACAGGTGTACTACTGCAACGACTACGTACACGGAACTCCGGACATCGTAACATCATCGCACATCGAAGACGTAAAGTGTAGCATGAACCTACGGACGTTCTTCACCGCCGAACTGACTAAGGATTACGAGTATCAGTTGCGTGCCTATATGTGGTTGACTGGCGTACAGTCTGCTAGATTAGTATACGTCATGATGCCAGACCCTGATTGGATGGTCAACCAGCGGATCAATAGACTACAGTATCTAGTCCCGGATGATCGGCTTGAATTGGAACAGAAGTACGTAATCAAGCAAAACAATATCGTATCACAGATGCCACTGTCGGACCGTGTGCGCACATTCGACGTTCAGCATGACGAGCAGATCATTGAAAGCATTATAGAACGGATTAACGATTGCAGAACATATTATAAATCTTTATAAAATGAAAACACAAAACCACTACAAAAAGGAAGTATTCATCGACGGCGAAAAGACATCATACCGTCAATTGATGCAGATCTTCACGATCGCTGAAGCAACAGCACGAAACCTATTTAAGTTCGAACTTGACGATGTGCGAATATTCAGAGGTCGGAAGCTATCATACCGTTGGATCAAGCTACATAGGACCTTCAACATCAACGGACGGATCACAGACGATTATGCCGAAGTGACCAGGTGGTTAGGCTTGACCTACGATACTCTGTACACCTATCTGAGTGACAATCCTAAAGGCTGGTCAAAGAATGGTAATCACGTTACCTTCACTGAAGAATGGCGAGAAGTTGACTATTGGTCTCTCGACCGAAAAAAGCGAGGTAATGACAACGCTCCATTGATTGCGAAGCCAGCGCAATACGATGTGATCGAATACAAGGGAGTAAAGATAGTAAGAAGAATCATTGACGGGACCTTAGATAAGACCTACGGTTGGAGTGTAGGTAGAGAAAAATTGGAGATATGATAAAGGTAGGATCAGACTTCAGTGGCGTAGGGGCATTTAATCAAGCACTCATTAGATTAGGTATAGATTATAAGGAAGTATTCGCGTGCGACATGGATAAGTACGCAAGACAAACATTTGTACATAATTACGGCGAGCCGGAATATTACCCAACTAACGTGTACGACAGAGACATACCGTCTGAGCCATTAGATATTTATATGACATCACCGCCATGTCAGGCATTTAGTTTGGCCGGCAAAAGGTTAGGTAAGGAAGATAAGAGGGGAATATTATTCTTTAATTCTCACGAATTTATAAAAGTAAACAAGCCAAGATATTTTATCTTTGAAAACGTCAAAGGGTTGCTTTCAGACGACAATGGAAACACTTTTAATGAGTGGGTTAATCTACTTGGGGGAAAGTCAGTTAATGGGATGCCTATAATGTTTCCTTACGAAGATTCAGTACCTTACCATATTTATTGGAATGTTTTGAACGCAAAAGAACATGGGGTTCCTCAAAATCGTGAACGTGTATTTATTGTCGGAATTAGGGATGATTTTGATAACAAATTCAGGTTCCCAATAGAAGAACGTTTGATAAAAAAATTGAAAGATGTACTTGAGGATGATGTGGATGATAAGTATTATTTGAGTGAGAATGCAATAAATAATATTATTAAAAGTAAATTTAATCAAGATTTTAAAGATAATAATACTGATTACGTAGGATGTATAATTGCAGGTTATGGCAAAATACCCAGTGATGGTAATTACATAAAAGTTAAGTCAGCCACATCTAAAGGGTATGAAGAAGCAAGCAACTCGCTTACTACTGTGCAAAAGGACAATGTTTTGGTTTTTAATAATAAACGTATCAATGAAACACTTGAAAAGCATGAATTACAAGATGGAGAAGTCACTTTGATAGATAGTTATAATAAATCTATACACAAAGAAACCAGTCCAACAATTAGTACAAGAGTAAATGCCTCTAGTTGTACACATCTTTGGGATGGGTATGAGATCCGCAGACTAACACCAAGAGAATGCTTCCGACTTATGGACTTTCCTGATACGTTCACATGGCCGGTGTCTGACAGCCAAGCTTACAAACAAGCTGGAAATTCAATTGTGGTTAATGTGCTTTACAAAATTATTAA
>Ga0315900_10012211_pt1 | contig 10565 bp, 14 predicted proteins | sample LakEriMetagenome_FD_203521 | JGI IMG/M metagenome (GOLD analysis project Ga0315900, IMG submission 203521) | Freshwater fungal communities from buoy surface, Lake Erie, Ohio, United States - Buoy 12 MA114 | ecosystem: Environmental > Aquatic > Freshwater > Lake > Lake biofilm | place: USA: Lake...
AACTATTTTAAGACCAGGTAGCTTTAAATCCACCAGATGCACCTGCTGCACCATTACCTAAATTACCTGCGGAACCTGCACCGCCTGACCCAACAGTATATCTAATAACTAATCCCGGGGTAATTTGCGCTCTGGTAAAAGTTAAAGACGCATAAGCACCACTACCACCTGATCCACCAGCTGCTCTGTTAGGGTTTGCATTTTTACCTGATTGAAAGTCACTATAACCACCTGATCCGCCACCACCTCCTGGTGCTCTACCAGGAGAACCGTTTTTACCATTTATATTATGCGCACCCCTTGTACCACCTGTACCACCGTTAGGAGCATTCCCACCATTAGCACCAGTACCACCACCTGCATCACCATTACCACCTGAATTGCCGTTTGTTTTTACTATTGTACTAGTAGTGAAAGTACCTGTATTAGAAGCAGTGCCGCCGCCACCACCAGAACCATTCTGGTTACCATATCTATAACCACTAGTTCCACCTCCACCACCTGTTGCAGTAAGTGTAGAAGAATTTATTACTATAGAAGATGTACCACCACTCCCACCAGATGCTTTAACTGAATCATGATCTGCAGCACCTGCTCCACCCCCTGCACCCCATATTTCAAATTTTATATTGTTTCTAAAAACCGGTATAGTAAAAGATTTGTTAGATCCAGCTGTGTTATCTGTAGAAGAACCTGGTGGAGCAGGATCAGAAGAAGTTTTATCGTAGAAGTCAGAAAAACTTATAGGAGCTGTTGTTGTAAACCTACCTTGATTAAAAGGATAGAGTGATCCGTAAAAGGTTACACCTTTGTAATCGTTAACATCTCTTGTTTTACCTAAAGGATCATTACCTGAACCAAAAACATTAAATATTTCCGATACTGATATAGATTGACCTGAGGTAGGTGTATTAGCTGATGGCATTTTTATTCTTACCTTTTAATATATAAAAGTTCTGACCCTTCGGGTACTGTAATGTTTGCCACTTTACCATTAGGTATTCTTGCATAATTAAATTGCTTTAGTTGCTTATCATTAATTATTGCAGTACCTTTTACACATATTATATTTTGTTCTTCCTCTGTACCTTGTATGGATGTACTTTGTTTAATAAGTACCATATCAAAAAATTTATCTGCAGGTATAGGGTTAATGCATATCCAAGTTGCACCTCTGTCACCTGCAACAAACTTATATGGTTTTTTATAAAAGTATCTAATATCCCAGGCATTAGATACATCTGATTTGTTATGATATGAACCGTCACCGTTATATACTGTACCACTACCTTCTAGTAAATAGAATATTTGGCTAAATCTTGCATCTGAAGAGACATCTTCTTGAGTATACTCATAAAAGTCATTAGAGGTAATATGACCTCTACACATTGCAAAACCTTTACAAACTGAAAGTGTGCTTATAAGTTTCATATTTCAACTTCCAGTGAATCACCTAATTTTAATTCATCTGCAGTATGTATAGAATGAACAGGTCTAACATCCGACATATTTAAATTATATTCTTTATTAGAAATACTTTCAAAAAAATCATGTGATAATTTATCTGATTTAATTTTTTGATCAAGATAATCAGAACCAATAAGTGCTAATAGTTTTACTAACTCTTCTTCTGTATCAGCATTAAAATTTACTGAATTAAACGAATATGGTGTAGTTTCATAATGTTTACCTTCATGTAAACAGCTAAAAGAAACTATAAGAGAATTACTCTCTCTATCATAATTTTCAATTTTTACTTTAACTGATTCCATAACATATCACCTTTTTGTTAATATGTTATATTTATAAATGCAGGCTAACCGTGGCACTACGCGAGTCTATTAAGCGACCAACCTTAATAAATATTACTGGCTCAATGTTGAGCTGTATGGAGGATCCAAGATGGATATTCTAAAAACTATTAAAACATGGGCAGGTGCTCTTGCTGATGTGGCAGTATCAGTTCTCGCACTTATGATTGTTGTAGGTGTATTATTTAAGGGTATTGCAATTCCATTTCTACCTAACGTAGATGTTATTGCTAATGTAACATCAATTGTTAAGTCACTAGGCTCAGAAGGACTTGTTGGTTTAGTCGCTATCTGGGTATTGCATAGTATATGGAAAAATAGATAATAGTTTAATTGAAAGTTTTTATTATTAAAGCTCTCATCGTAAGGTGAGAGCTTTTTTATTTGGTGCGGTGTACGGGAATCGAACCCATCTCTGGACCTTGAAAGGGTCTTATCCTAAACCGATAGACGAACACCGCATGGCTGGGGGACAGGGACTCGAACCCCGATAACAGGAATCAAAATCCTAGGTCCTACCATTAGACGATCCCCCAAAAAAATGGTCCTCCGACAAGGTATCGATCCTTGGTCTCTCGATTATCAGTCGAGTGCTCTACCTTTGAGCTATCAGAGGATGGTGCAAATAGTTGGAGTCGAACCAACCTTAAAAGCCTTATGAGGACTCCTCGACACCTTGCCGACCTACTTGCATGGTACCGTCTCCCAGAATTGAACTGGATCTTTCAGAGCCACAATCTGACGTGACTACCACTACACTAAGACGGCATGGAGCTCCCAAGAGGACTCAAACCCCTAACCTCCACGTCCGTAGCGTGGCGCTCTATCCAGTTGAGCTATGGAAGCTTATTAATTGCAGATTGTATTGTAAATCATTTGATCAGCAGCAGTCTTAATAGAATGAAATCTATCTAACACGTTATAGTTAACTCTTGGAGGATCATCTCTATAACTTTCTATAGCTACTAATGTTTTATACTGCTTGGTAATACAGTCCCACTCTACTTTGGCAAGTAACCATGTACGATCATATCGTAGGAGTTTTTGCCAGACTGTAACTCTATCTGCTAGTTTAATTGTAGGTTGTAATATTTTTATTTGATAATGTTTAGTAGTTTCAATCACTAACCATTCTTCTGCATAAGCAGGTAAATAAAATAACGAAAATAATATAACTAATATTTTTTTCATTAAATATTTATGTAAATTGGTCTGCCTAGTAGGATTCGAACCTACGACCCCTTGACTCCAAATCAAGTGCGCTACCAGACTGCGCTACAGGCAGATATTAAATTAAATTCTGTGCTAATACCATACAGCTTATCCATACCCATATAGTATTAAACCCTACAAGAGTAGGTAGTAGTTTTTTATTACTAGCCCATATTAACGTTAAACTAGTTGCTAAAGTAAAGAAATATAACCACCATATTTGTATATTAAAAATTAAACCAGGAACAATAATGATTGCTTTTGCAAGCCAACTAGCAAACTCTACTTTGTTATAGTTAGTCCAATATTCTCTAGTAAACCACATCTTATAACAATTTTTAATATTATTAAAACCACTATGACTATATGTTATTGAAATACTAATAAACCATAAAATGGTAGCAATAATTATTTGTTGTTGTGTCATAATAAATCCTTTGGTAGATCCATCCGGACTCGAACCGGAAACCTTTCGGTTAAAAGCCGCTTGCTCTACCTATTGAGCTATGGATCCAAAAGAAAAAGGGGAGCACTAAGCCCCCCTTTATGAACCCATAACGGTGACTTAGATATTAAGCAAAAGCTTCTGCACCGAGAACTGCATAACCAGCAGCGACGACTCGACGTGAAGCCTTACCAAGACGGTACTTGTTGGTTACACGACCTTTAGTATCGGTGTGCTTGTTGAGGTAAATAGGGAAGCCTTCTGAACGAAGAGTATGGATAACTCCACGAGCATTAGCAATTCCAAAGCGAGCAGAAATCTGCTTGCCAGTAAGTTCTTCACCAGACATAAGAGCTTCGAGGACACGATTAGTAGTAGTCATATGTTTTCTCCATAATATAGAAATGAGCACTGTGCTCTGTTATTAACATTAATAATATACGATAGTTACATAATTAATGCAACAATAAATTAGCGATAGTCTTTTTTGTGTCAGGAAGACTATCAAACCCCGTATAGACAGCCCATCCCACGTTTCGTCTATAGCGGAAGCAGAGTATACCGAGCAGGAGGCCCGAGTGGGTCTGCTACTAAACCTCACGCTTTGGTCTAGTTTGTCTGAAATTAAACGACTACCCAGGTATGACTACCGTAGTATTCAGATCAAAATGGTGGGAGAGGAAGGACTCGAACCTACGAAGTCATAGACAAGAGATTTACAGTCTCCCCCCTTTGCCGCTCGGGACACTCTCCCAAAAATTTAAAGCTGGGTTACTCATTCCCAGCAGTCGATCTTCAAACGTGTCGACAGGTTCAGGACTTAAGACGTCTGTGCAGATGGAACCTCAGCCGTCCACTAGCTATATCCTCACTCAATTGCACAGCCATTAGTGAGGGATTAATAGGGATTCCAACCCCTACAATATTGGCGGAAAGGGTGAGATTCGAACTCACGGTACCTTTGCAGGCACTTCGGTTTTCAAGACCGACGGATTAAACCACTCTCCCACCTTTCCAATATTGGCTCCGTGGGTAGGATTCGAACCTACAACCGCTCGATTAACAGTCGAGAGCTCTACCATTGAGCTACCACGAAAAACTTCTTGTCTCTACAAGGATACATCAGCTATCTAACTTCCAATACCACTCGTTATTACAGCTGATTACCGATTCTGGGAAGCCTACCTCTACGTATAGTAATGCGCGCACGCTTCGGGCTCTGATGTACCCATGAAGAGACAACTTACGTTGTCCTTCTGCCCTGCTGGAAACCACTTGTACGCTCATTCGAGTCCACGTACCAGTCAGGGGTTGTTCTTATACACTCGGAACAACATCGATTATTAATATAGTAAATTTGCAAATTATAATCAACTAAAAAAGGACCATTAAAAAAGCGGCTCTAGTTTCCTAGGCCGCTCAACGTTTGTAAGACTATAACTATCTAACTTACGTTGAGCGCTCCATATCTTCTGACCATACGCCAGCATTCGGAGCAATCTGTCCGTTAAATGTTTGGCGATAGGTGTGTTTCAGACACGATAGAGTTAGCATTTAATGTTCCGTTTTGTAGTGACAAAATGGTATATTACCATTAAATCTATTTATACGATTTTGACACTACACTCAGCAAAAAAAAATAATTTAATTGTAATGGGAGGGGAATGACCCCTCCCAATAATTACTTATTATTCAGCACCAGCGATGAACTTACGAACAGGGGCTGTAAGAGAATTTACATACTCTTGTGAATCATCAAGCATTTGATCAATGACCGGTTGAAGTTCGGCACGCTTAGCCAAACGAGCTTCCTCACGCTGAGATGAAGATACACGCTTCATAGTGTCAAGGTTCTTAGCCTTAATGCCAACATCCTTAAGCAGCTTTGAAACAGATACTTCCTTTGTCTTAACCTTAGCAGCCTTTACTGCCTTAGGAACATCTCCCTTTGCCAATTTCTTATTAGCATTATACAAATAGACCTGAGCGTTAGACTTAGTAACGTTCAAAGTTTTCATGATCTTTGCGACCATATCTTCTTTGTTATAATCAGGTTCAACTTTGATGAAGTTGATAACAGTATTGATATTAGACATTCACATTCTCCATTTTGATGTCACATATATGATTATAGTTCATTTCGAAAATAAGGCAACTGATATTTCAGCAGTTACCCAGAATTTCTCTAGCAGCCGGGTAATCGATAAGTTCGGCCAGATCATCCAAGATACCGTCCCAAGAGAAGTAGCCGTTTCCAGCATGATTCTTCTGGACGATCTTAAGAGTATCCATAGCTGAAAGTTTCAAAGTCGTATCATTCTTAAGAATGTTACCAGCAAATTCCAGTACAAAATCTTCGTCTGAATAATTCATGCGAGTTCCCTTCTTCATAAACGTATCGCTCATTTCGTTACTCTCTGTTCTCATCATATTATTAATATAGCGGTATTTGGAAATTAATGCAACTTATTTTTTAATGTATTCTAAGAGAATTTTGAAGAAATTAGTTTTATATTTGTAAACCATTGATTCACAAGTAGAATCCATGTAAAAAAGATGGAATTTTGGTGTAAATTTATAGAGAATATTATGGATAAAATTTGGCATATGCATTTTAAGGTTCTCCATCATTCTTTCTATTATAATAATAGTATTTTTAGGAAAATAATGCAACTGTTATTTTCACAAAAAAACCCAATAAAATCAAGGAGTTACAAAAAAAGTTAACTCATTGAAATCATTGGGTTTTTTAGGATTACGGATTCTTATGGATTATTACGTATTTTAATGCAGTTTTTTACGATATTTTGTGAAATCTACAACGTTTTCATTAGAAATTTCTAATATAGGATCACCAGTATATTCTTTAAGTCTAAACATTCTATTCTCTTGACCTTCAGGTAGTTCCTGTCCGAGAAGCTGCCATATCTCAGATTCGTAAATTACTGATCGACCTGATTGCAATTGAGATGCAAAATAGGATAGAATAACATCTGCTACCCATTCTGCATACTCCTCATCTTCATCCATCATACTAGTAGCTCACTAAAACGAGATTTCTTTTCTTCACTAATAGCTGGTTTAGGATTATTAAAGACTTTTGTATCGTCGATAAGATTATCTTGTGCTGACTGTTCTGTGTTAAATAATCTCATCTTTGCTCTATCAATACCAACTACAAATTTCTTATACAATGTAGGATCATTATAACGGTTCTTTAATTGCTTAACCATAATCTGACTAACAGCTTCTAACTCATCTGTACTAACTAATGCAAACATCAAATCTGCTGTAGCAGGTAGACCAAAGGACTCAGCAGTATCTGTAAGTTCAACGTCGGAATTGCCATAACCACCTCTGGTAGTCTGTGTAGCAGATACAATAGGCACATTAAACTCAACGGCAAGACCACGTAGTTCTTCAGCGATAGCTTTGATGTACGTGTATGAGTTAACATTAGAACCAGAACGAATTCTGCTACTACTACATATATTAAGATAGTCAATATAGATGACATCGGGTATAAAATTGCGCTTAATTCTAAGTTCATTAATTAAATGCCTGAAATTAGCTGATCCTGCAGATGCTGTAGGATACTCTTTAATAATTAGCTTACCAACAGTCTTCTCTTTTACTCTACCAATCTTCTTATCATAGACGTCTTTTGGCATAATAGTAAGTTCGTCTACTGTTACATTAAGAAGATTAGCATCGATACGTTCTGCAATCTTCTCTTCTGACATTTCCATTGTAATGTAGAGAACGTTCCTGCCACTCACTAGATTGTGAGAAGCACAATGACACATAAACAAAGACTTACCAACACCAGTGCCGGCCAGAGCGATATTGAGAGTCTTGCGGACCAAGCCGCCTTTCGTAATCTTGTTAAAGAATTCCAGGTCGAAGGGAATATGTTCTTCCCTGCGATGATAGAAATCATATCGATTATCGCTATTAAGAAAATAGTCATGACCCACGCTAACATCAAAAGACACCCCAAGAGCATCGCTGAGAAGAGTGGGTATGGAGCCAGTGCTTGAAGTTCCGGACTTATCATCGAGGATTTTAATCGATGCCATAATTGCATTGTAAATAGCCTTATCCTGACAGAACTTTTCTGTACTATCTAATAACCATTGTATGTCCGTGTTATCTGTTTGTAGATCTTCGATTGTACGTTTAGAATCTTTAAACGTTACTTCTGATAGACCTTCTTTATTATTCAACTCAAGAAACAACACTTCCTTAGTAGGAGTGTTGTTATACTTTTGTACATAATCGGAAATTAATTTATAGACAACCTTATCTGGTTGGTTATGAAAATATTCATCCTTAAGAAAAGGTAGAACCTTTCTTGCAAATGCTTCGTTATAAATTAAATGCGAAAGTATCGTCTTTTCAATCATCAAAGATCTTTCTTTGTGCTCTGTTTAACAACTACTGGAATTAACAAATCACCCCAGTAGCCACCTTCTACATGGTGACGAGAGACACGTTGTAATTCTACTGCAAGTCCTAACTCTACACAACGAATAACAGCATTATTAACACGGTGTAGATCATTACCAAGCTGACGAATAGCAGATGTTTGCTCATCATTCATAAATGATGTAAACTCTTCTGAGCGTTCCTTAACCTTAGGTTTATTATTCATCATCGTCATCCTGTTCTTCTTGTTGAATCAATGCACCACCCACTAAAGTATATTTGTTTTTAATATAGTTTGCAAAGTCTGTCTTAGAGAAAATTTCTTTCCATACTGCTCCATTATCTTCAATATCAGCAGCTCTCATTTTCTGACCAGATACTTCACCGGTAGTGCGATCAACAATCTGATACCATCCGTTAGATGGTTTAACGACATAACCACCCTCAATAGCCAAATCCAAGAGTCCGGACCACTTCTTGATCCCACCTTCATAGCTAACTGTGATTGGAATCTTAGACTTCTCTTTAACATAACGTGACTTTTCTACATTAATAATAAAATTATAACCGGCAATCTCACCGCCGTCTTTTTCTTGTTGACGACCAAGAATCCAGATAGTATCTGCTGAGTAGTAAATACCTGTACCACCACCAACAATTGCCTTAGGGAACATTCCAATTTCCATATATGTATGGTTAACAACGATCAATGGAATGTCTTTAAGAGTAAGATGAGGTGTAACCATACGGAAGAGTGACTTAAGAGACTTTGCACGAGACATATCTGCAACAGACTTCTCGTTCATAGTATCTTCAACTTCTTTCTTGGAAGCCAAGTTACCAACAGAGTCTATGACAATAACGACCTTATCATCACGTTTTACTTCTGCAAGCTGTTTCATAATATCAAACTTAAGTTGTTCGATATCAGTGATAGGTGTATGAAGCACTCTATCCATATCAATATTGAATGACTCAAAGTACCCCTTAGGAGTACCAAACTCTGAGTCATAGAATAAAAGAACACTATCTGGGTACTGCTTCATATAAGCCGATGCCATAAGGAGAGAAAAGGCAGACTTAAAATGTTTAGATGGTCCAGCTAGAACTGTAAGACCAGGTGTCAAGCCTCCATCTACACTACCTGATAGTGCTACGTTCACCATAGGAACGTTAGTTTGAATCATATCTTTCTTACCGTAAATTTTAGAATCGGTAAGCACTGCTGTATCTTCTATAGTAGAATTTTTAATCAAACGGTTAATAAGTGACATAATATAGTTTCCTGTACAATTAGCTCTTTAATACATTATCCAATTTTTTGATAAATTCATCAATCTTTTTCTCACGATCAGGCCAAACAATATTTGGCTTATCTGGATTTTTCTTAAGATTGTTAAGTAGTGGCATTATCATTTTATACATTGTCTCAGCTTTTGTCTGAGCTATAGCTGCTTGCTGTTCTTTCTCATTAACTGCATCAGTTAAGTCGTCACTGAAGTCAAAACCAAAATCGAAATCTAAATCTATTTCATTCTTTGCCATAAGTATATCCTTTATACAAAAAACTCTTCTAAGGAACTTTGTTTCTCAACATGCCATCCGATAGCATCGAGAATAGTCTTAATAGGTTCGACAAATGCCTTATCATACTGTGTATCATAATCTATGTATTGATCCATACCAAGCTGTCTTGGTAGAGTACCTGGGCATGCAAAAACGTTTTCACGTATAGGGTTAGGCATTTTCATATAACAGAACTTAATCTTATCACCGTCTTGAATAAGAGGAAATCTCTGATCAAGTTTCTTCTTCTTAAGAAGATCATTATAGAGTAGTGCTGCTCTTACGTGAATAGGTAGTGCTTTCTCACCTAGTTTGTATGGTATCTTACCCATACCACCATCATGAGTTAATTTACAACCACGGGGAAATGCAACATCTTCAAAAGGTAGAGTACTAAACTCATTACGAAACTTCTGAATAAACTCTTGTGTAGCTTCTTCAGTTTCGTTCATAATAACATTAATACACTTTTTAATGTTAGCGCGACATGCAGCAGGGGTAGAAGAACGAACAGCTTCGATACCCATCATCTTTAGTTTAGGTTCTGAATACTGAACACCTTCGTTATTCCATACATTAAGAATATATCGCTTCTTAGCAGTCCAGATGCCTTTATTAGCGATAGCTTCTCGTTTCATTTTCATTTTCTGATCGTAGGCATTAACATATCCGCTAAGCTGTTCGTAACATGACTCAATAAAAGGTTCAATGCGATCTTCGCATGCACGGTCCAAGAATTTGACGATTGGTTCAACTGCATCGCCTTCATTAAAAAATTGACCGACCAAAGCGTCAAGCGTGATGTACATAGAATCCGTATCGCAAGCAATGACATAATCTTTATCCTTAGTCTTAAATAGTTTGTTTAGATACTTGTTCATCTCTCTTTCCATCCACTTAATAGAGAGCTGACCAGATAGTGTAATTGATTCGGCTAATTTATTATCAAACCATCTAAAGTATGCGTTAGATAATGCACCATATGCTGAGTTCAATTGAATCTTTTTAGCAAGCTGCATGTTATGGTTTTGTGCAATTGCCTTCTCAGTTTCTGGTGTAGGATTTACTTCGTGTTCTTTCTTTGCCTCGATCATTCTCTTTTT
>Ga0315900_10012214_pt1 | contig 10564 bp, 13 predicted proteins | sample LakEriMetagenome_FD_203521 | JGI IMG/M metagenome (GOLD analysis project Ga0315900, IMG submission 203521) | Freshwater fungal communities from buoy surface, Lake Erie, Ohio, United States - Buoy 12 MA114 | ecosystem: Environmental > Aquatic > Freshwater > Lake > Lake biofilm | place: USA: Lake...
CTGGTAAAGCTCCAAAAATTTTCTTCTGAAGACCGAACACCTGCGGTGCACCTACCGTGTCCGTATTCTCACGAGAGTTACGCGTCTGGTTGGTAACTTCCGCACGGTCATCCAGATTGATTTTGATCCGCATGATGTCGCCTACGCGTGCTGCACGCTGATCCCGGAAAAACGCACGGGAACCAGGCTGCCACAAGGAGTTGGCGTGGCGAACACTTGGAGGCTGCTCCTGCGGAAGTGGCCAGCTGAGTGGCTGATATTCTGGTTTCGTAGTCGGGTTTTGAATGGTCGTCATGGGCGGCGGTTTGCCTACCTGCTCAAGCTTATCCATGGTTGTTGCGCAGGCACTGAGCATACTCGCAGAGCATAAAAACAGCGCAATGGATTTCAGTTGGTTAGCCATACTATAATTCCTTATTCGCTTGAATCGTTTCCAGTGTTTTGACCAACACCACGTCTTTTTCTTTTACTTCCGCATGGACAACCTTGTTACTGGTCAGGTTTTTTACACGGATAACAGAACCCGACGCACCTGAGTCGAGCGCCTCTCCAAGAGTGTTTATTTCCAGATTACCGGAAATGAACTTCATATGCACCTGATCTCCCTTGCGTACGACAGCGGATGAAGCAATTTCATGGGTACGAACGGGACGTCCCTCAGAAATAGTCTTGAGTGGGGTCTTGCCAATGAGGTCTTCTTTTTGGCTTACAACATCTTTGCGTAAACGCGAGGCTGGCATCCGCTTCATCTCGATGTCGTTTTCATCGATAGTGTCATCGGAATAAAGGCGACGTTTAAGCACAGGAATCAGTTTTGCTTCGTCGTAACGTCCGGACACTTTGCTCGGGGTCAGAGCCTGACCTTCGGATTCAAACAACAAAGTCGCGGACCATGTGCCAGACTTTTCTTCAAACGCAAGATCACTGACCTGCATTGTGATCGGCGTGTCATATGTGTATACGGCATCACGGTTTGGACCAACCAAACGTACATCCAGCTCATCCCCCGCACCAGAAGCTTTCAACGCTACCGCAATGGATGTTGCAACATCCTGTACAGTAATGGAATGCGATTGCAGTTTTGGTAAGGATTGCACGGTTTCCGATGTGCTTGAATCAGGCACGGTAACAGATTCCGGTTCAGCCGCAAACACGCTGCCGCACGAAAAGAAAACCAGCAGTGTGATGCGTAGAAACGATCTCATGTGCTGCCTCTACCTACTATTAGCCGCTGGCCAGCTGAGAGAGTGCCTGCAGCATGTTATCCGAGGTGCTGATGACACGTGAATTCATTTCATAGGCTCGTTGTGCTACGATCAGCCGTGTAATCTCGGTTACCGGATTGACGTTCGAATTTTCAAGGAATCCCTGAAGCAGTGTTCCAACACCTTCCTGCCCAGCGATACCAACAATTGGATCACCCGATGCTTCGCTCTCAATAAAAAGGTTGTCTCCAATGGCCTGCAATCCGTTCGGGTTTACAAAGGTTACCATATCCAGCTGCCCCAGATTCTGTGGTGCCGTTTGCCCTGGAATGGTGGCGAACACTTCGCCTGAAGCATTAATGCTGATGTCTGTTGCGTCTTGCGGAACCGTGATGTTTGGGGAGAGAAGATAGCCGTCTACAGTTACGATCTCGCCGTCCGGAGAAAGCTGGAAAGCACCGTTACGAGTGTATGCAAATGTACCATCGGGCAGTTCGATCTGGAAAAACCCGCGCCCCTGAATCGAAATATCGAGAGGGTTTTCTGTGCTTTGCACATTGCCTTGCTGGAAATTACGATAAATAGCACCCGTTTTCACACCCAGACCAACCTGAATACCGGTCGGCACGATAGTGCCCACATCGGCAGAGTTTGTACCAACGCGGCGTAGATTCTGATAGAGAAGATCCTGGAACTCGGCGTGCTGACGCTTGAAACCCGTAGTCGAGATGTTCGCAAGGTTCTGCGAGATCGTATCGACGTTGAGCTGTTGTGCCTGCATGCCGGTGGCGGCGGTATCAAGTGATCGTAACATGTTCAGGTGCTCCCTAAGTTTTTCTTTATTCTATGATTAGCTGCTTCCCTGACGGGCAAGGATAGAAGATGCCCTGCGTTGCAGGTCGTATTGTGAATCAATAAATCGAGTCAGTGAGGCAACACTGCGTCCCAAATCAACCAGATGCACGATCTCGCTTACGGGTTGAACATTGGATTGTTCAAGGACTCCGTGCAGCACTTTCGATTCTGTTGGTGCTTGCGGTGCTACATCAGATTTATACAGCGCGCTTGATAAGCGTTCCATCACCTGTTCATTCTCAAACTCGGCGACACCAATTACAGCAAGCTCTTCACCATCCACCTGGATAACCCCATCCTGTCGCACAACAATTTCGCGCGACTCGGGATCAAGAATGATGCGCTGACCAGCGTCATCCAAAACCGGATAGCCGTCTGGTGTGACGAGCGTTCCTTCGGCGTCGAGCTGGAAGTTTCCGGCACGTGTATAACGATTGCCGAGCGGTGTCTCTACGACAAAGTATCCCTTACCAGAGATAGCCATATCAAATGGATTCTCAGTGACCTGAAGTCGCCCCTGATCGGTATCGCGCAGGGAGCTGATGTCGTTGGTGAAAGCCATTTTATTGCGATTACCGTCATCCAGCAGATAATCCGTGAAGAGAACCTTCTCCCCCTTAAAGCCGGTGGTTGTAGTGTTCGCGACATTGTTAGACGTCACGTCCAGATCGCGAAACAACGCAGTCTGACGTGAAAGAACAATGTAAATACTATTATCCATAAAAAGATACAGCCAATGATTTAAACAGCACTACCAGTATTAGCATGAAGTGTGCCACATAAAATTTTAGTAAAATTGTATATATTAGTCATTGTGTTACATGTATTTCATGTGAGTTGTATTTTTGCCGCTAGGCAAAAATTGCTTTTAATGGAAATAAGTTCCTCATGTTGCGAAATACATGCTCCGACGTATTGACTGCCTTCAACTCTACGCCCAGTCTAATTATTTACGCTATTTTGCAGTGACGTCCCTCTATAGGTAGATATGTCTATGTGTGGTTTCTGCGCCACGGTTGGGTCGGCAAAAATGTCCCAGCGTTATGATTTAGTGATGTAATTGAATGATATGTCTATATATTCATCATATTGGGGTTTGCATTTTTTTAAACACAATATATAGTCCAAAAAAATAACCGCACGTTGTGCGAAAAAATTTGGGGTAGTGCTTAATATGGCTAAAAAAGAACAATTCCGGCAGGAGGAATCTGATAATAAAGATGAAGCTCAGCCGCCTGCGAGCAACGGTAGTAAGAATGTTATTATAGCAGTCATTTTATTGTTGTTTATTATAGGTGGTGCTGCAGGTGCTTACTTCGGTGGATTCATTGGTAAGAAAGCCTCTAATCCAGACGAGGCAAAAGTTGAGGAGCATACATCTGAAGGTGCTTCTAAGGAAGCCGATCCGCATGGCGGCGGATCAGACAAAAATGGAGCAGCAGCAGATCAGGCAAAGCAAGGACCGATCTATTTTACATTTCCCGAGAATCAAAAATTCATAATAAATTTAAATACAGGCGGAAAACAAACCAGCTTCCTGAAAGTCGATGTTGCTCTGGAGTTGCCGGATCCAAAAGCGTTGGATGCAGTGAATGCTAATCTTCCTCGCATAATGGATGCGTTCAATACCTATCTGCGTGAATTGCGCCCGAGTGACCTTCAGGGATCAGCCGGTGTGTATCGTTTGCGTGAAGAATTATTGCTTCGTGTGAACAAATCCATCTATCCTTCTAAAGTGAATGATGTACTGTTCAAAGAGTTCGTTGTACAATAATGGCACATAAAAATTGATAAGGCTTTATGGCGCAAGAGAATACACCAACCGATGATGCTGCAGCCTGGGAGGCAATGCTTGCCTCTGAGAATAAAGCGGCGGAGTCGACTCCTGCGGCAGCTCCTGTGGCGGGAGATAAATCTGCGGATGGTAAGCCGGCACGCGTATTGAATCAGGATGAAATTGATATTCTTCTCGGGTTTGATGCCAAAGCGGCGAATGATAAATCAAACTCCGGAATTTACGCGATTTTAGATAAGGCGCTGATGGCATATGAAAAAATGCCTATGCTTGAGATTGTGTTTGATCGGCTTGTTCGTATGCTCTCCACCAGCCTCCGTAGTTTCCTTTCCGACAACGTGGATGTGAGCCTGGATTCTATGGCATCTCTTCGTTTCGAAGATTATTTGAACTCTATACCATTGCCAGCTTTGCTTGTTGTTTACCGCGCTGTGGAGTGGGAGAACTTCGGTCTGATTACAGTCGATAGTTCTCAGATTTATTCAACTGTAGATGTGTTGTTGGGGGGGCGAAAGAATACCCGTCCGGTGCGTGTTGAGGGCCGCCCTTACACTACAATTGAACAAGATATCGTGAAGCGCATGGTTGATATTATTCTTTCCGACATGAGTGCCGCGTTTGATCCGATCAGTCCAGTTACGTTCCAGCATGAGCGTCTGGAAAACAACCCACGGTTTGCAACCATCACTCGTCCGAACAATGCTGCACTGCTGGTTCGCCTGCGTGTTGATATGGAGGATAGGGGGGGGATTATTGAAATTCTTTTGCCACACGCAACCTTGGAGCCGATTCGTGATCTCCTATTACAGTTGTTCATGGGTGAAAAATTTGGTCAGGATTCTGTTTGGGAGAAGCATTTTGGTAAAGAATTACGTAACACCAACGTTGATGTGGAAGTGATTCTGGACGAAAAGGTGGTAACACTCGGAGATGTAAAAAACTTCAAAGTTGGAAGTACCATACTTCTGAATTGTTCACCGGAAGATGAAGTCACGCTCAAATGCAGCGGTGTTCCAGTGACAAAAGGTAAACTCGGCAGAGTGGGGGACAATATCGCTGTTTCTCTTTCTGAAGCTGTTAAGCGCATATCCAAGGAGTCTTCGGTATGACACAGATGATTGTTTCTTTCTTATTAGATATTGTGGTTGCGACATTGCTGCTCGTGACGATTGTGTATTGCTGGCGTCTGAATAACCGGATACGTACGTTGCAAGATAGTAAAGGGGAGTTGGCGCACCTCATTCGTCAGTTCGACGAATCTACGGAACGTGCATCGCAAGGTATGATGGATTTACAAGCAACGGGCAAAAAAATAACGGAATCCATTGCGTCTAAAATTGAAAAAGCCAATTATATCGCAGATGACCTCTAAAATTGCCGATCAGATGGAGAATGCTCTTGCATCCTCCCGTGGTAAACCGCAACAACCTGATATGGCGCAACGTGCTGCAGCTGTGCCCACTAAACCGACCATGACAACCCCTTCACCTGCCCAGTCACCGGTTACTCAGAAACCTGCGATGACATCGTATCCGCTTAAAAATATCGTACCGTCTAAACCCGCCGGTTCCATAAACGCTACGCAATCAAAAGCTGCCTCATCGCTTGAAACCGTACTCGAGCGCGTATCTGGTAGGACCCCTGAAACGACTGTGAATACGTTTACAGAGCCTTCTCGGAAGCCTGTAGCGGGTGCAACAGTCCGCTTACGCTCCAAAGCAGAGCAAGAATTGTTTGACGCACTCAAAGCATCCAGACAATAACGCACATGCCCCGCTTCATTCTTCCATTAATTCGATTTAGATTGCTTACAATCACCATGATTGTGGCGTTTCTACTATTGGGGGTAAAAGTAGGCGATGTTGTTCGTGGAGGAAAACAGATAACACTTGCGCTCTCGACTCAGGCTACGGCGCAACAAACTGTGCCTTCTCCTGCTTCGGCTCAACAAGCAATATCTTCACAAACAAACACTCAATCGGCGGCTTCTGCGCCTTCTCCAGCTCCCGTTGTTACACCACAACCCTCTGCTGCTTTGGATTCCGTATCTCCAGAGGCGGAAAATGCGTCTAAATCTTCCGCGGAAACTTCACAACCTTCCAAGACCGAGCCTACACAAGTAACGCTGCCAACGACGAATACTAATGAAGTGATCGATCCAATCGACGATGTGTGTACCACACGCAAAAAGCTCTCTCCTCAGCTTTCCAGTTTTATCAAGAAGCTCATAGATAACCCAACGGTTCAGGACATTGTATTGTCACTCGACAAACGTCGTGATGAAATTGAGCAATGGGCAAAGCAGCTCGAGATGAAAGAAAATATGATGCAGGCAACGGAGCAGCGCATTGGCGATAAAATTGCCCAGATTAAAAAACTGCAGAAAGATCTAGAAGTCGTGCTGGTGGAATATAACAAACATGAGGATGCAAAAATTCGCAGCCTTGTAAAAATATATGAAAACATGAAGCCGGCAGATGCTGCGCGTATATTCGATGAAATGGAAATGCCGATTCTTCTTGAAGTGGTTGATAAAATGTCGGAGCGTAAAGCTGCTCCCATACTTGCCAACATGACCCCCATTAAAGCAAAAGAGCTAACAGTAGAGCTCGCAGAGCAGCGTAAACTGCAACAACCAATGTTGGATGCAATTTCTGCTTCCCAACAGGATGATGCATCTGCTAATCAGGGCTCTCCCAACGCAGCATCCGCTGCGGCCAATTAATTCCCTATCTTATATTATGAAAGGTTTGCTATGACCAAAGTCGGCGGCATTGCCGGAGATCAGTTGAAATCCATTATCGAGCGAATTGAGCGCCTGGAAGAAGAAAAGGCGGGCCTTGCGTCCGATGTTCGGGATGTCTTTGCAGAAGCAAAAGGTAATGGTTTTGATATCAAAATACTGCGCCAGATTATTAAACTCCGCAAAATGGAAACCTCAGAGCGTGATGAGCAGGAACATTTGCTAGACTTATATAAACGTGCCCTCGGGATGAGCTGATTTGGTCATACATACCCAATGCCTCAGACAACAAAAAAACGCCCCGTGAAGGGGCGTTTTCTTTTGTAAATTTGGTTGCACCGCGCACGTGTACGGTGCTGTAATTTTTGTGCTACGACGCCTTTTTCTGTAGCGTATCCGCCTCCAGGCGCATGATTTCTTCTTTGATAGCAAGTTTCTGCTTTTTGAGCTTTGTAACAAGCGTCAGATTCGGAAGCGGGTGCGCATACTCATCCGCGATACGGTTTTCCAACTGGCTGTGCTTATCGTGCAGGCTCGAAAGATGCGAAACAACAGACATGGTCTATCCTTTACATGTGAGGTTAAATGCGACCGCAAAACAGAATTTGCTTCAATGTGCGATCGAAATTAGATTATAACAAAACTTGCTTTTTTATTTCAATAGAATTCAGTGTCAATGAAATTTATATTTTTATTTGATTTTTCTTGGCACATTTTTTACGAATGATGCTCCGTGGATGCGGTTCAGTAATGTTGATTTTTAAAACCTACCCAGAGCAAAAACATGGGTTGACACCATTGTTCAGTCTATACCCTTATTTTTGATCAAATTTTTACGCTATGCCGTTACTTGGTGGGTTTATGTAATAATCATTCTATTACAGAGTGTTATTGGTGGATTGTGTGGTCGTTTCATTCCTGCAACAAATCCGTTGTAAACCGCCTCCAACCATCTAATATGTAACCATATTTTTTTTGTACACAGGAGGAGGGCAAGCTGATATAATAAAAAGCTGAGTTAAAAATATTGCAGGGAAAAAACGACGATGGAAGAGCAATTGGTTTTAGAAAAAAAGCTAGACGTAATGAAGTTTCAACACCGCGAACTGGACGAGACGATCCGTAAAATGGATGCAGAGCGTATTCGCGATGAATTCCTGTACGCGCAGCTCAAACGCAAAAAGCTCAAGTTGAGAGACGAAATCTCAATGATTGAGCGCGAGATATACGACGATCTGATCGCGTAAAGGCCTAGTTTACAGCCACAGTAGTCCCAAAGATTGCATTTTTGCAACGCGGCCAATTATTATACTGTATTTTATAGACTAAAATAGGTGAGGCATTTGCTTTTCCACAGCTTATCCATAGAGTCATCCCATAATAATTTTACTTGGAGAACTTTATGGGTTTCAAAAATCTTGTACTTTCGACCTCTGCGCTGGTGATCATGCCTGTTGCCGCAATGGCAATGGACGACGGCAACTGGTATCTCGGTTTGGGTGCTGGTGCATCATTTGAGCATGATGCCGACTTTACCCGCGGCAGTGTTCGCAACGATGTGGATTTCGATTGGGGTTGGAGTGGGGAAGCTGCACTCGGTTACCGTTATGGTAACGGATTCCGTACCGAGTTGGAGTTCTCCTATAAAGGTAATAATGATGTGGATTCCATTTCCGGCACGCTGACACCAAATGGTGATTCGCGCTCCTGGTCCGGCATGATCAACGTGCTTTATGATATTGATATGTTCGATGACACGCGCTTCATGCCATATATTGGTGTGGGTGCCGGTATCATCCGTTCCGAATATGACCGCGTTGGGCCATGCTGTGGTCTTTCAACTTTTGTCGATGATACGGATACCAGCTTTGGCTATCAGGGTATCGCCGGCATGACGTACCGTGCAACCGATACGGTAGATCTGTATGCAAACTATAAATACACCAGTGCATTTGATCCTGAGTATAATGCGATTGCAGTAACCAACGTGGATGCGGATTATGATGTAAGCACTATTATGGCTGGTATTCGCATCAACTTCGGTGCACCTGCCCCGATGCCTGCTCCGGTTGCTGCTATGCCAGAACCCGCTCCTGCACCTGTGCCGGAATCTTCCCGTACCTATCTTGTGTTCTTCGACTTCGACCGTTCGGATTTGACACCGGAAGCACGCGAAGTACTGAGACAAGCTGCTGAAGATGCAAAAAATGGTGGCGCGATCAAAGTAGAAGTTCGTGGACATGCTGACCGCTCTGGCAGTGATACCTATAACGTACGCCTTTCTCAGAAGCGTGCGCAGTCTGTGCGCTCAGAACTGGGCCGCCTCGGCCTTCCTGTGAGCGAGATTGCAACCGATGCCGCTGGTGAGCGTGAACCTCTGGTTCCGACCGCAGATGGTGTTAAAGAACCACAGAACCGTCGCGCTGAGATTATGTACGTAAAATAGTCTCTGACCCGATCAGAAATAAAAAGGGAGCCTTCACGGCTCCCTTTTTTTATACTGGTATTAACTTCATGTTGAAGATTGTCCGAAATTCTCAGTAATCGGGCGTATTTACTCGGTCTAAAAAGAATGCAAAAACGCTCTAATTCTGTGCGACGGACTTGCAGGACTCTACGCCGTGGCGGCTGCTATAGAAATTATCCGAAATCAGCGTGTTCAGATTACGTGTATCCGAGGAAAGTATAGTGCTGAAAGCCTGCTTAATAGTGCTACAAAACTGGCTTTCGTTCATGTTCAGGCTGGTGGTTGAGGAATCGTTCGCGATGTTGGTAACGAATCGGTTCATCTGGTTGGTCGATGCTCCGCCATACACGCGTTTAAAATAACTCTGCATACCATTGCTGCGTCGAACCAGCTCAGGTTGAAACTTCTTTACGAAGGCATTGTAGGAAGCCTGTTGTTTGCAAGCAAGCGCACCTACCATCAGGTCGCTTTGCAGAACGCGGGCATTCAGTGCCTGAAACTCATCGGGAGCTGCGCAGTTAGATTTCGCAAACGCAACTGGACTCGCCGTTAGCATGAGGGCAGAAACCGTTGCAGCCAGTAATTTTTTCATGCGCTCCCCGCAGCTTTTTTTGAACAAACCTATCGTTTATAGGCATTAAATCTTAGCAGGTGGTCGGCCAGCACGCAAGCCATCATCGCTTCGCCCACTGGTACGGCACGGATTCCCACGCATGGGTCATGCCGCCCTTTAGTAATGATTTCTGTTTCTTTTCCATGGGCATCAATGGTTTCCACCGGTGTTAGTATCGAGCTGGTAGGCTTGACTGCAAAGCGGCACACGATGGGTTGTCCGGTGGAAATGCCGCCCAATATTCCTCCTGCGTGGTTAGACAGGAAAACCGGTTTTTCATTTTCCATCCGCATGCGATCGGCGTTTTGCGTTCCCTCCAGAGAGGCTGCGCACATGCCTGCACCTATTTCAACGCCCTTGACGGCATTGATGGTCATCATTGCCCGGGCAAGGTCGGAATCGAGCTTGTCGTATATGGGTTCACCCAGCCCCACGGGGACGCCCTCAGCAACGACTTCAATGATGGCACCGACAGAGGAGCCATTTTTGCGTATTTCGAGTAAGTGTTCTTCCCATGTCGCTGCGGCTTGTTTATCCGGACACCAGAAGGGATTATTCTCGATTTCCGACCAGTCCCAGTTGTCGCGGTTAATGCTGTGATTACCTATCTGTACAAGTGCACCACGAATGGTAATTTCCTTGCCCAGAATTTTGCGTGCAATGGCACCTGCAGCAACACGCATTGCCGTTTCGCGGGCGGAGGATCTCCCGCCACCGCGATAGTCTCGGATGCCATATTTCTGCTGATATGTATAGTCCGCATGACCCGGGCGAAATGTGTCTTTAATTTCGCTGTAGTCTTTTGATTTCTGGTCTTCGTTAAACACCACGAGGCTGATCGGTGCGCCGGTGGTTTTTCCATCAAATACGCCGGAATAGATTTTTA
>Ga0315900_10012215_pt1 | contig 10564 bp, 8 predicted proteins | sample LakEriMetagenome_FD_203521 | JGI IMG/M metagenome (GOLD analysis project Ga0315900, IMG submission 203521) | Freshwater fungal communities from buoy surface, Lake Erie, Ohio, United States - Buoy 12 MA114 | ecosystem: Environmental > Aquatic > Freshwater > Lake > Lake biofilm | place: USA: Lake...
AGCTCAAATCAGTAACTTTTGCAGCACCATATTGAGTGTTGTTTTCGTCTTCGAAATTAATGCCCGGAATTGGTTTCTCGCGCTTTAATTTTTTAAGAAAAGTATTCGGACCAGCTGCCACAATGTGCAAGTGTTTTGAACCTGGGATGTAAATTGAAAACCCAAGAACGATCAACATGTGTACCCATTTGAAAGTGGTGTAAAGCGCGTGATTGGTTTCTTCACTAAATTCTAAACCAGCAAGCACATTGGCTAGATGTTTAGAGATGAAGTATGAATCTTCATATGCAGGGTGTGCACCCAGAACATGGAATGCATTCATCAAGAAGATTGAAACCATCAATCCTCCGGTAAACATCAACACATAGTTTGCATCTGAAGATTGACCAAGATACTTAGGTGGTTTCAAGAATCTTCGATAGGCTGCCATTAATACTCCAAAGAGAACAAAGGCAGTAAAGAAATCTTGAGAGAAAATTAAAGCAGAGTAGGGCCCCTCTCCGATGAACTCGAAGGAAGCCCCACTGTATAAGGTCATTAAGAATTGTTCGACAGTTCCAATTGAAATAATAATAAAACCCCAAAAGATTGCTGTGTGGGCAATCCCTACAAAGGGTTTTTGGAGTACAGCTTTTTGACCAAGCACATACACGATTGCATTCTTAATTCGTTCGCCGAAATCACCAAACTTTGGTGCTTTTCCTTTTTGAGCTTTCAATAGCTGATATAGCTTAAAAAAGCGCATTCCAGAAATGTAAAAAGCTCCGCCACCAACGATCAAAAATGCAAGTGTTTGCCAAGTCATCGAGTTACTACTCCTTCAAATGTTTTACTTCATTAGTTAAAGCTGGAACTACTTGGAACAAATCTCCAACGATTGCGTAATCTGCAATTTGGAAAATTGGTGCTTGAGGATCACTGTTGATTGCCACAATCACCTTTGAGGAGCGCATGCCTGCCAAGTGTTGAATTGCACCTGAAATACCACAAGCAATGTATAAAGAAGGAGAAACAACTTTACCTGTTTGACCTACTTGATCACGATGTGGGCGATATCCAGCATCAACTGCAGCACGAGATGCACCAACGGCTGCACCCATCGAATCTGCAAGTTCTTCAAGAATTTTGAAGTTAGCAGCATCTTTAAGAGCGCGACCACCGGAAACCACAATTGCAGCTTCAGTGACGTCAGGTCTTGCAGAGTTGCCTTTTACCACTTCAAGGATTTTAGTTTTCAATCCTGAAAAATCAGCACTGATTGAAGTTGCATCTGCGGTTTTGGAAGAATCAGGTTTACCGACTCCCAATGCATTTGGACGCACAGTTGCCATCTTCATGCTTGAGCCTACAAATTCAACTTCTGCTACTGCTTTTCCAGAATAAACTGGGCGCTTCAATTGAAGGTTTGAGCCTGCAAATTGAAGAGAAGTGCAATCCGTAGCTAGAGCAGCATCCATTTGACCCGCAACAAGTGGAAATAAATCCTTACCCATTGGAGTATGTGAACCAAGAACGATTTCTGGAGAGATGTTCTTGATTGCAGCAACTAAAGCGCGTGCATAAGCTTCACCGGTATAACTTTTAAGTGATGCATCTTGGACCACATGAACTTTACTTGCTCCATATTGAGCACATTCGTTCGCAAGTCCAGATACAGAATCACCGATAATTACGGCATGTGTTTCATTTCCAGCAGCTGCAGAAGCCCCTAAAAGTTCGAAGCTTGCTTTTTTGTTTTTACCATCACGTTGTTCTACGAATACGAGTACTTTTGCCATGACTATATTACCTTTGCTTCATTGTGAAGTGCTGCTACCAATGCTTTTGCTTGAGTTGCCGCATCTCCATCGATTTTTTTACCAGCTTGTTTAGGTGGTGGAAGTTGAAAATTCTTCAATTTGATTTTCTGATCACTTGCAGAAACGCCGATGTCAGCAAGTTTCAGAGCTTTAACTTCTTTTTTCTTTGCTTTCATGATGTTTGGCAAAGTTGCATAACGGGGCTCATTTAAGCCTTTGTGTGCAGAAATTACAGCTGGAGCGGAAACTTCTACCATTTCAAAAGATCCACCTTCAATTTCTCGTTTACACTTCAATGTTGTTCCATTGTATTCAATTCCGCAAACTACGGTTACAGAAGGAATTCCCATGTAAGTTGAAACTAAACCTGGTACTTGTGCTGCGCCATCATCCAACGCTTCTTTACCGAAAAACACTAGATCAACTCCGGCTTCTTTTTTGAGTGCAGCAGTGATTGCTTTTGCAGCCATGTTGCTATCAGCATTTTCTGGCAATTCGACATGAATTGCATTGTCAGCTCCCATAGCGAGTGCAGTTCTTAGAGAATCGACAACGCGATCAGGACCTGCAGAAATTACAGTCACTGTGCTTCCGGCATTTTTTTCTTTTAAACGAAGTGCTTCTTCAACTGCGAACTCATCATAAGATGACATGATCCATTTGATACCAGCAGTGTCGATGCCGCTTGCATCGCCGTTTACTTTAATTTTTGTTTCCGTATCGGGAACCTGTTTAATACAAACATAGAGGTTCATTGAAATGATGTCCTTTCAAAGGCTTGTTTGGCCTGTGGTTGTTATATAGATTAATAATAGAGAAAAAAGCCTAAGAATCCAACTTTTTACTCGAAATAGTAGCGCACAAGTTTTTGGCAGTTTCGATCATTTCTTGTGCTTGCCTTCTCAGCTCGCTGTCATGAGGAGTGGATTGACTTGCAAAGCGGATCATTTCGGAGAATTCGAAAATTTTGGAAAGACTTTTCCATTGTTCGGAAGAAAATCCATGCTGTTCTGTCAAAATTTTGGCGAGATCCCTCAATTGAAGTGCGCGTGAGGTGATTTCTAGTTCATCATCTAAGGTTTTATATAATTGATCCGATACTTTTTCGAAAACATCAGGAAGCGGAGCATCTTGAGCCTCCTTGCTGAGGTCGTTCCAGATGGTTTGAATTTTTTCCTTTTTCTTTAAGATTTCCAATTGCATCAATGATTTCTTTTTCAAGTGATCAAATGCAACCATTCCGATGAAGGCAAGCAACACGAGAAGACCTGCCCAAGCAATCCATCGCCACCAAGGTTGCCCTAAGAATGAACCAGAACTATCAGATTTGATGTTTTCTCCAGTTCTTAGCCCTCCAAAAGTCTTTTGTTCAGGAGTGGTCGTTGGATTAGTTGAATTGGACTGATCTCCTCCGATGTCATCTGCTGGATGTTCAACAGGTGCTGACTCACCTTGAGATACATTGATTTTAATCGGCTCTGTTTTTTTAGTTGAATAAGAGCGTGTAGATGGATTGAAAAATTCAAATGGGATGGAGGGAATTGATAGTTCCCCAGTTTGAAGTGGAATGATTACAACTTCAAAAGTTTTTTCAGTTACACCTTGCCCCATATTTTTAGAGTGACCTTGAGTTTCGTAAAATTTGAATTCCTTGGGCCAGTTTACTTTCGGAAATTCAATTAAACTCGCATTTCCTCTGCCTTTAACTGAAACCTTCAAAGGCAGTGGTGCGTTTGATTTGATCTGATTTTGATCTACGGTTGAAGAAACTTCAAATTCACCAACACCTCCAGTAAAGTTTGCACTTTTGCCTTCTTCAGGAACGCTGGTTACATCAATGGTAATCGGATCACTCTTGGATGTTCCAGTTCGAGGGGTAACTTGAGAAAAGAACTGAAAAAATGGATCTTCCATCAAATCATCATTCGCAGCATTTTTTGGAATATAATCTGCTCGAATGGAAAAACCATCGATTTTCAATTTACCTTCTTTGATTGGATAAACAGCGTATCGAGCTAAAAGAGCCCTTTCAAAAGGAATTCCACCTAGATTTACAGCTTCATACTCCGGACGTCCAGAAAGGATGGGCATTTCTAAATCTTCGCGAATAAAACCCTCAAAAGAAGGGTATTGCATCACATCCCTGATATTGGCTTTAGTTCTACGATAGATGTAAAAGCTGATGATGACTTGCTCACCCTTATATGCTTTGTTTTTACTGGGTTCGGCACGAACAAAAAAGTTTCTCTGATCACCTTGAAGGGAAGGAGCGTTTTCACCAGCACTTTTTTGATAGGAGTTTTCTCGGATCACTTGAATGTTGATATCGGGAGCATGTTCTCCTTGATTTGAAATGTTGTGGATCTTCAAAGAACCAATTTTTAAAGGTCTTAAAATATAGGTAATGCTTTTTTCAGATTTACTTTCAAATTTTCCATTCACATAAACAGATGAAAACTGTGAACTCTCGAATTGATTCATGACTTCAAAATCGGGAGCTTCAAATCTTGGATTGAAGTTGCCCTCGGAGTTTCCAGTTTGAGCAATTTTAAGTGAAATGGATTCATCTTGTGGAATTTGATTTCTATCTACTGCAGCTTTAATGGCTGCAAATGCAATATTTTGAATGGAAAGTGATATAATAAAAAATAAACCTAAATTACCAATCTTTTTCATTTTGAGATTCCTTAGTTTTTTTATCTTTCATCTTACGTTGATATAATTGTTTTTCACGGTCAGAAAGATCATTCATGATTCCTTCAGCAACATCCTTAGAAAGAGTTCCGCTTTTAAATTCACGCTTTTTCCCATCTTCCATCGGTTGATCTTTTTGCGGCCCTTGATTCTGTTGGTCTTTTTGATCCTTCTCGTCTTTTCCGTCTTTTTGATCTTTCTGATTTTGTTTCTGATCTTTTTGGTCTTTAGAGTCGCCTTTGTCGTCTTGTTTTTTCTTTTGCTGTTGTTGCTGCTCTTGTGATGTTTGCAATAGGGCCTGTCTGGCCTTTTTTTCTAATTCAGGTTGATTAGAAATTTTTGCCATTTCAATTGCATTGGTCAGCTTTTGAAAAGCTTCTGGGAAGTTCTTATTTTCTTTTTGGATTAAGCCTTCATTGTAGAGAGATTTTGCAGCAGTCTCATAGTCGCCTTGATTTAATGCTTTTTTAGTTGAGTCTTCGTAATGAAAAATAGCATCTTCAGTTTTTTTTGCTTTTGCCAAAGCCGTGGCTTGATTGTATTCGATAATTGGATTTTCCGAATCCTTACTTCTTGCTTCCTCAAATATTTTAGAAGAGTCTTCAAAGTTTTTATCGTTGTATTGCTGAACCCCGCGTCTGTTTTTCCAAAACCCCCCAAAGGTTTGTGCAGAAACACTCGAGGAATAAAGACAAACTAAAAGTACAGTTAAGGCTTTTTTTGTGAATCTGGAATAACTAATGCAAAAACTAAAAAAAATCAGAAGAACACCTAGTGAAAGAAAGATCTGAAAACGGTCAATTTTGGTGATTTGTCTTTGCTCTTTTGTGGATTCTCGGTGAAAAGTAAGAAGTTGTTTAACGAGAATGTAGGAAGCGTCATCCACGTTGGTCAGTTCAAAAAATTTTCCGCCGGCAGAAGAAGCAATTTTAGATAATAGATCAGGATTTGGTTTAGATAGAATCGTTTTTGAGGTTCGATCTTTTTTGTAAGTCTGAAGTATTCCGCTTTCATTTCTGATGGGGATGGGAGCACCTTCCGGGGTTCCAACACTAAACGCAAAAAACCCGGCACCAAAATCCTTAACCTTATTGGCAACAGATGTGGCTTCTTTTCCAAAATCTTCACCATCAGAAATCAGGATGATTGCTCTTGAAGTTTTTCTGGTATCACTACCCCCTCTTTCGAATGCTTTGATTGCCACATCAATTGCTTCGCCGATTTCAGTGCCTTGATCCATGATTGCTGTTGGGTTTAAACTTTCAATCACTTCATTGACGTAGCCAAAATCAGAGGTTAGTGGAATTGCCAAGAATGCTTTTCCTGCAAAACCAACCGCACCAACCCGATCATCAGCAAGTTGAGAAAGGGTCTTTTTAATGAATGATTGGGCTCTGTTCAGCCTGCTTGGATTCACATCTTCGGCAAGCATGCTGTTTGAAAGATCTAGCACGAACATCAAGTCCATCCCTTTACTTTCGATAGACTCTTCGTGTTCGCCCCATTGAGGCCTTAATAGTGCAATTAGCGTAAAAAAAACACCTAACGACAAAAGAAGCCATTTTAGTTTAAATTTATTTTTTGAAAAATCTGGAATGATAAATGACCAAAAGTCTTTTTTAATCCACTTAGATAGTTCGTTTTGTTTTTTTTGCTGTAAGTAAAAACTGGCAACAAATAAGAGCACTGAAAGAATAAAAATCCAAATATAGTGAAGACCAGCAAAGCTCATGCCCATTGCCTCCACCAAAAAATCGAAATCATTTTTTCAAATAGAATGACCAAAAGACCTAAAACTAAAGGAAAAGCATATTCTTCCTGGTACCTAACTTTGTCTTTAGTGATAATTTCACTTTTTTCAAGTTTATCAATGTTTTTAAAGACTTGTTGAAGAGCTTTTTCATCAGTTACTCGAAAAAATTTTCCATTAGTTTTTTCTGAAATTTCTTTCAGCAGTGATGGGTTCAATCTGTTTTCAACCCATGCATATTGATAAACTGTACCCATTGGAGTTTGTTGAGGAAATGGTTGTCTGACTCGGCCTTCAGTTCCGATGGCAATGGAATAAACTTTTATTCCATATCCCAGTGCTAAGTCTCCAGAGGTTACTGGATCAATTCTTCCAACGTTATTGTCTCCGTCCGTAAGAAGAATAATTACTCTGCTTTTTGCAGTCGATTTTTTTAATCTGTTAATGGCAAGAGCTAATCCATCTCCGATTGCGGTTCCATCTCGTAATCCTTGAGTTCCAGGTTGTACGGTATTGAGTTGAGCAAGCAATAAACCATAATCTAGTGTGGGTGGAGCTAGAGTGAGTGGTTCACCGCTGAAAATAACAAATCCGATTCGATCGTTGTTTCTTCCCTCAATAAATGATCTGAAAGTATCTTTCGCAATTTCCATTCGATTACTCTCTCCCATGTCCTGAATTAACATACTGAGAGAAACGTCCAAGACCATGATGATGTCAATTCCACTTTCTTTTCTATCTTGAGTTTTGGAAATGCTTTGAGGTCTTGCTAGAGCTAGAACCAAAAGTATAAATGAAATTAATTTTAAAATGGTGCTGATGAGGGAGGTTGAAAAGGAATTTCCGGTTGATTCTGGAATTTGAAGTGGAATAATGATTGAAGGTTGTTTAGATGCTTTTTTCCAAAAAATGAAAACAACAGGAATTAAAACCAATAAAAATAAAACCCAGGGAGATGCGAATCTCATGTTCGTTCCCCTTTAATGGCCCAGGATTCAACCAATGTTCGAGCTTGATCTTTGAATTCTAGATAATCACCTTTTTGAAAGTGTTGGTGATGATTGAGTTCAGTAAACTTAATGATGTCGAGATTTAAAAAGAGTTCTTTGATTTTTTTCAGGTCACTTTCAGGCAAGGATTCTTTTTTCAGTAATGCAATCATTTCATCACTCGTTGATTCCTTGGCGTCTATCTTGAAACGAGCTGAAAAAAAGATCTTAAGAATTTCTGAAACTCCAAATGCAACCGGCTTAAGATTTTCCTTTGAGTATGAATACTTTTCAAATAGCAGATTAAGGTCTCTCAGCGCGATGACATGGTCAGGGGTTGGTGGTACTTTGATTTCTTCGATTCTTTTTATTTCAGTTTTAGTGCGATGAAATTTTTTATACAAATAAAATGCAGTGAATGCCAAAATCGTTATGATTAAAAGTCCAAGTATAACGAACTTCAAAGGTAAGCCTATTGAAATTGTATCGAGTAAAGTTGGAGTTTCACCCTGAGGCACCTTTAATTCAGCAACTTCAACAGTTAAAGAAGTTGTTTTTGCAATTGCATGTTGATCATCCCTTAAGATCACGAGTTCAGGTAAAATAAGTTTTCCCGTTTTGATGGGTGAAGCAACGAATCGTAAATTCCCATTGATGATTTGTGGAGAAGGATCTAGAAACCAGCCCGACTGATCAAGAGTTTCATGCTCATCAGATTTCTTTAATTGAACAGAGTTTAGTTGTTGGGCGAGATCCATCGGAATTCTAACCGTTAATTGGATCCTGTCTCCGACTTGGTATTGTGGTCCGGATTGATTTTTTTGAATAAACTCGGTCTGAAGTGCCGGCAATGAAACAACAGGCACGACATCTTCTGCCAGGCTGATTTGGCAAAATAGAAAGGCAACTATTAGTATGCCTTTAATGCTACTTCTTTTGTTTGCGGCGCTTGAAAAAATGCACCAAAGCTTCTGTGTAGTCATCGTTTGTGTTTATATTTAGTGTTTCCACTCCAGAATAAAGGAGTGCTTGTTTTGTTTTGCTCTCAAATTGAGAAATCCAGTCTCTTAAACTTTTGTTGAATTGAAATGTTGAAGTATTCACTTCCATTTTTTTTCCGGTTTCCGGATGTTCAATTTCTATACTTCCTAGATATGGAACGTTTATTTCATTTTGATCTTCAATCTTAATTGCAACGACATCATTTTTTTTGGAAAGCTGCCTTAAAGTACTATCATAATCTTTTGCTTGAAAATCACTTAATACGAATACAATTCCAGAATGTTTCAGTACTCTTCTTGCCTCTTCAAAAGCACCTTTCAGATCTGTACCGCCTGGTTCGGTTTTGAAATTGATAAAATCATGAATTATTCTCAAGACATGGTTTTTACCTTTTTTAGGAGGAATGGTTTTTTTCACTTTATTGGTTACGAATAGTACGCCCACCTTGTCGCCAGAAAGATTTGCAGCATAAGCAATCATGGATCCAAGTTGTGTAATCAATTCTTTTTTAGTGATGTTTTGAGATCCAAATTCTTGAGAAGCTGAAAAATCAGCGATAATAAACACGTTAAGTTCACGTTCTTCCTCATACTGTTTAAGTAGAGGTTCTCTGCTTCGTGCACTCACTTTCCAATCAATATGCCTGACATCGTCACCTGCGGTATAGGTGCGATGTTCAGAAAATTGAACACCTTGTCCTTTAAAGTGACTTTTGTATCCACCGCTCATGAACTCATCCATGAGTTTCTTAGTGCTTATTTCAATTCGTTTTACTTTTTTGAGGATGTCCTCGTTCATGGAACTTCAACTCGATCAAGAATTTTAGTAATGATTTGCTCTGAAGTGATGTTTTCAGCATCAGCTTCATAAGTGAGTAAAATTCTATGTCTCAAAATATCATAAGCAACAGATTTTACATCTTCAGGTGTCACATATCCGCGATGACGAATAAATGCATTGGCTCTAGATGCTTTAACCAAAGATAATGTAGCACGCGGAGAGCCTCCTACGCTGATGTAACGTTGAATGTCTTTAAGTCCTGATTTTTCTGGAAAACGGGAAGCAAAAATAATATTCAGAATATAATCTTTAACTTTCTCATCCATGTAAATTTCGTTACACAATTTTCTTGCGGCTAGAATGTCTTCTGGTCGGCAAACTTTTTGTGCTTTAGGAGCAATGTTTGAAGTCATTCGATCCATCATTACTTTTTCTTCAGCTTGAGTAGGATAAGTCACTCTCACTTTAAATAAAAAGCGATCCAATTGTGCTTCTGGAAGTGGATATGTACCTTCCTGTTCGATTGGATTTTGTGTTGCTAAAACAACAAAAGGATCTTCAAGCGGATAGGTGGTGTCGCCAATGGTCACTTGATGTTCACCCATGGCCTCTAATAGGGCACTCTGAACCTTTGCAGGTGCGCGGTTGATCTCATCCGCGAGTACGATGTTGGTAAAAATAGGACCTTTTTTTGGCAAAAACTCATGAGTGTTCTGATTGAAAATCATGGTTCCGATCAGATCAGATGGAAGTAAGTCAGGAGTAAATTGAATCCTGTTGAATTGAGAATCAATTGTTTGTGCAAGGGTTTTAACGGTTAGCGTTTTAGCCAATCCAGGTAAGCCTTCAAGAAGCACGTGTCCGTCACACAATAATGCGAGAACAAGTTTTTCAACGAGGGTGTTTTGTCCAACGACCACTTTCCCCACTTCCTGAAATAGGACATCTACGAACTGACTTTTATCACGAATTACTTCTGTAAGTTGCTGAATATTGACTTGAGACATAGCATTCATTTTCGCGCTGTTTTCATCAGCACGCAATGAGCTTAATGTAAAAAACGACGGCAATCTTGTAAGAGTTCAAGAACGTCAGAATTTTGATGCGAACTTTCTAAGAAGTTATAAGTTTTGTTCATTAAAGTTGCGTCAGAAAACACATCGCAAAATAAATCAAAGCGTTCACCTTGAATAAAGTTTGAAATTTGAGTTCGAAATTTTTGATGTTGAGGAGCGGAAAGATCTTTTAACCAATCTTTTGAAACAAGATTAGAAAAATCAAAATCTAAAACCGATATGAGTTCATTTTGTGATTTTGAAAGATCAAGTAGAAGTATTGATGTTTCATCAATGAGTTTTTGATGGTTTAAATCTTTTGAGATATCTGAAACAAGTTTAATCATTTCAGGTGATAAATCGTTCATTTGAGAACCATTAAGTAAAAAATGCAATGTAGGCGAATAGTCTAATATTAGATCTGGATATTTTTTAGTTACATTGATGATAAACATCAGCCATTCCATGTTTTCAACTTTTGCTACGTTGTTAATG
>Ga0315900_10012217_pt1 | contig 10562 bp, 4 predicted proteins | sample LakEriMetagenome_FD_203521 | JGI IMG/M metagenome (GOLD analysis project Ga0315900, IMG submission 203521) | Freshwater fungal communities from buoy surface, Lake Erie, Ohio, United States - Buoy 12 MA114 | ecosystem: Environmental > Aquatic > Freshwater > Lake > Lake biofilm | place: USA: Lake...
CAACGATCTGCTGTTCGTCGCCGATCGCCCACACCAGCGCAGCTGGGATGAACACCAGTGCGAGCTCGTCGTGCATCCAGGCGTGTTCACCCATACCGACGAACAGGTTGGCGAGCATCTCCATGCGGCCGGCGCAAATGGTGAGCAGCAGCTCGGCCAGGCTGAGTCGACCGGTGCGCAGAATGCGGGCCTGCAGAAGATCGGCTTCGCTGGTGACGACCATCCGGGTCTCTGTGGCGAGGTCCGCTGCGGACATCAGCATCAGGAATCGTGTCTCGTTGGGTTGAAGCTGCCAGAGCTGGCGCGCGGTCTGAAGCGCCTGAACGCCATCTCCCGATTCGAGCGCTCGACGACAGAGCGTCTCAATGCGGTCCACATCCTGGCTTCCCAGCGTAGGCACGTCGTCGATTCCGGCCGTTTCCGACGCGGCTTTGCGGCCGCGACGCCGGATCATGGAGTCATCCCCGGCGTCGTATGACGGCAGCGCGGGCGTTGGCGGCGAGGGTGGTTCGGACGCCTGCGGCATGGTGGGGTCAACCACCCGTCGCCCGCGGATACGAACCTCGGTACCTGACGAGGCGGTGGACGCCGCAGCCTGAGCGGGAGCCGGCACCGACGCAGTCTGCGGCATGGGCGCGGGCGCGGGGGGCGCCAGCTGCAGCGGACTCAGCGCGTCGTCTTCGCCGGCTACTCTGCGCTTGCGCACCATCGGTCCCGGAGGGGGTGCGTCGCGTTTGACCGCAACCACCGACCCCGGCAACCCGGGGTGGATCGCCGGCGCGGGCGCTGGCGTGGGAGGGGGCAGCTCGGGGGTTGATGGCATGAGGACCGGAACCGACTCCACGGAACTGGCGAGGGTGCCGGTTTCGCCCTTGCGGGTGCGTCGCTTCTGAATGGTGGCCACCCCCTTTCGAATGAGCACCGACGAACGGTCATCCTCCTTCTCCGGCGGCTTGTAGCCGGGTACTTCCGTGACCGCGGCCAGTGACTTTGGCAGGAAGAGGTCGGCGCTGGGGCTGAACACTGCAGCGGGCACCGAGCGGGTCGCGGGCGCGCCGAACGGAAATGCACGTCCATCGATGACGCGGTCGGACGAGCTCAGCGATTTGTAGTCCTGGGTCGGCTCGACACGCAGGGTCGGCGCGGGCTCGTCCTGTTCGTCGTCCAGGCCATCACCGTCGCCATCGGCGTCATCAAACTCGTCGTAGTCCTCGTCGTCGTCGTCATCCTCGAGCTCGAACTCGGATTCGAGGTCCTCGTCCAGACCATCGACCACCAGCTCTTCGCGCACGGGTTCGGCGAGCGCGATGTTGACGGCGAGTTGGGTCGCGGCCGCGTAGATATCGCCGACCAGCTCGGAGATCGGCAGGGGGAACGTCCACGACGGAGGTGCGCCCAGGCGGCCCAGGATCAGCAGGGGGGAACCGCCAGCACCCACCATGTTGAACGACATCTGTTCGACGGCATCGGGAGACCGGTTGAATCGGTCGGCGGTCAGGCTCATGACCAGCATGCCCTTTTCCGCATTGCCGATGACATCGTCTGCCGACGAGGTGTCGGCTTCCTGGCCGAACCATGCCTTGCGGAAGAGCCTGAACATGGTGGCCTGGTCCAGGCCGCGGAGCTGAAAGAGCAGGAACGGGTCTCGGTCCAGCGCGCTGCCGAACGCGTAGTGCACGGCGGCGATGTGTTTGCACGGTTTGTTCTTGTCCGGGCAGGAACAGTTGCCCAGCATCTCGCTGTTGCGTGACGGGAACAGGTTCAGGTTTTCCAGGCTGAACAGGTTCTCGGCGTCCGGGGTGATGTGGCCGGCCAGCAGCTCCGCCGACCATCGAGCCTGCGATGCCAGTCGCCGAGCGATTCGTTCCCAGTCGGCTTCGCGGAACGTCCCCACATCAATCGTCGTAGAGTATGGTTTGGAGCGGGATCCCTGGACCCGGGCGGCGATTCGGCCTGCGCTGACGGACAGCGAAATGACGTGCCCCTTGTCGGCATAGTCCCGGCCCCGCGGCAGACGGCTCTGCCAGGCGGTGGCGAGACGCTCCAGCGACTCAATCCAGCGTGCGCCCCACCCGGTTCGTTGAAGGTCTGACATCATGCCGGCACCTCTGCATCTTCGTCATCCAGTGCGACCGCGTTGCCCAGCGAGAACAGCTCGCGCAGGTCGGTGTCGCTCAGCTCGGTGATCCACGACTCACCGTCGCCGACGACCGAGTCGGCGAGGGTCCGTTTGGACTCGAGAATCTCATCGATCTTCTCTTCGACGGTGCCACTGACGACCAGCTTGTGCACCTGAACGTTGCGGGTCTGACCGACGCGGAACGCACGGTCGGTGGCCTGGTCTTCCACGGCCGGGTTCCACCAGCGGTCGAAGTGGAACACGTGGGTTGCCCGGGTCAGGTTGAGTCCGGTGCCGCCCGCCTTGAGGGACAGCAGCAGGACTGGCAGGGCGTCCGGGTCCGTCTGGAATTCGTGCACGATGCGGTCGCGCTGCTCGGCCGGGACGCCGCCGTGGATGAACGGCGGGACAAATCCGAACTCGCTCTGCATCTGCGCCGACAGCAGGTCGCCCATCTCCTTGTACTGAGTGAACACCAGCGCGCGGTCGCCTTCGGCAAAGACTTCCTCGAGCATTTCCACCATGCGGCTCAGCTTGCCGGACCGTCCGGGCAGTCGTGGTTCTTCTTCATGAAGGTACTGCGCGGGGTGGTTGCAGATCTGCTTGAGCCGGGTGAGCAGCGCCAGGATGTTTCCGCGCCGCGCAACGCCGGTTGCGCCTTCGATCTTGGTGAGGGCCGCATCGACGGCCGCCTGGTAGAGCGACGCCTGCTCGCGGGTGAGGGTGCAGTACACTTTGTACTCCTGCTTCTCGGGCAGGTCCTGGATCACCGCGGGGTCCGACTTCAGGCGGCGCAGAATGAACGGGCTGACCAGGCGGCGCAGGGTCTCCTGCGACGTGCGGTCGCCGAACCGTTCGATCGGCACCGAGAATCGGCGGCGGAAGTCGGGCAGTTTGCCCAGCAGGCCGGGATTGCAGAACTCGAGGATCGACCACAGTTCGGACAGGCGGTTCTCGACCGGGGTACCGGTCAGGGCGATGCGCCGATCAGCGTGAATGCTGCGGATGGCGCGTGCCTGCTGCGAGATCGGGTTCTTGATGTTCTGCGCTTCGTCGATGATCATGTGTGACCATCCGTTGGAGGCCAGCACTTCGGCGTCCATACGGGCGATGACGTACGTGGTGAGCACAACGTGGTGCCCTTTGCCCATGCGGGAGGCGCTCTTGAGCACGCTCTCGCGGTTACGGCCGTGGTAACGGTGCACGGTGAGCGAGGGCGCGAACTTGCGCAGCTCGCGTTCCCAGTTGCCGAGTACGGAGGTGGGGCAGATGAGCAGAGCGGGTTTGCCTTCCCAGACGTCGCGCTGGGCGTTGGACAACATGAGCGCGATGAGCTGGATGGTCTTGCCCAGACCCATGTCGTCGGCCAGACACACGCCGAAGTGCATGTCCGTCATCTGCGACAGCCAGGTGAGGCCGTTCTCCTGGTAGGGGCGCAGCGTACCCTTGAAGGTATCCGGGACGGGCACGCCGTCCACGACGTTGCGGTTGCGGATGGCATCGACCAGTCGTCGGATTTCGCCTTCGGCCACGACCTCGATGTCGCCGCCTTCGGCAGACATGGAGCCGGAGAGAGCGGCGGCGAGGGCGGCCGCCCTGTCCATGGAGCCCTGGGAGTCAGCGCCTTCGAAGAGGGTCCGCATCTGGGCCATGGCGGACGGATCGACGGCCATCCACTGGCCACGCCACTGCACCAGTGGCTGCTGCAGCGCGGCGATCTCGCGGAATTCGTCGGCGGTCAGGTCGTGGTCGCCGAGGGCGACCTGCCAGTGGAACGCGGCCAGCGACTGCATTCCGACCTTGGAGGGCGGGCCGGACATATCCCAGGCGTTTTCGCCAACGTGCAGACGCAGGCGAAGGCGCTGGTGACTGTCGGAGCGGAGCTCGGCGGGTACGCGGATGCCTACGCCGAACTGATGCAGGATGGGCCCGATGTGCGAGATGAACTCCCACGCTTCGGACGTGGACAGCAGCACCCCGACCGGTTTGGGCTCGGTCATGGCCCGCTGCACGGGGCTGAAGAGTCGCGCGGTCTCGGCCAGCGATTCGAGCAGCGCTTCGTGGGGCTGCACGTACGTGCGTTCGCCGATGGTGACCTTGACGGAAGGGTTGCTCCAGATCTGGCGTGCATCGATGACCACGCCGGGGTCGTCGTTGGGGTGCACGAGGAAGCGCAGGTACCATGTGTTGGGGGTGATGGACGCTTCTGCGGAGCTGCCAGGCTTTTCGAGCTGGTAGCCGATGCTGAACGGAGTGCCGGACATGACGCGCGGCCGGACGGGCGACGCCCAGCGTCCGATCTCGTCGATGAGGGGCTGCTCGATCAGGCCGGCGGACTCGAAAGTGGGGTCGGCGGCGGAGAGTGAGTAGCGCCAGCGCACCTCCCAGGGTGCGAGCTCGCGGTTGTCTTTTCGGGGTCGGTCTTTGGTGGTGGATGGGAGTGCGTCGCGGCACAGGGCGTCGGCGACGGAGTCGAGGAACGCCCGGAGCAGTGACGATGGTTTCCAGATCGTCGTCTCGGGCGTGACCGGTTTGCGCTTGCGGCGGCGTCGGTTCTTGCGCCGTTTGCGGGCGGCATCGTGGCTTTGACCGTCCTCGAGCACCAGCGAATACGCGGCGACCGGCAGTGCCTGCTCCAGCGCGGCGATACGTTCGCGGGTCTCGCTGGTCATGTTGGTGATCGCCCAGCGGGCGTGACAGGTCTCTTTCTCGCCCCGGTCGAGCATGGGCACCATATGACCACGCGCCACCAGCTCGACCGCCAGCTTTGCAGCCAGCGACCAGACCCGCACCGAGTCCGACACCTTGCGGCGACGGGCATCTTCCAGATCCAGGCGAACCAGCCCCCGGATGGTCTCGACCAACGGCAGGCGAATCCCCTGCAGCTCGGCGATCTCCCAATCCTCGGTCTTGTTGCGGGTCGGTGTCGGGATCACCAGCTCGAGCTTGCCGACCGGCGGGGTCTTGCCTCGACGCAGGACCCCCAGCATCGTCAACGCTTTGCGGGCGTAGTCGATTCTGCGCGGTGGCATGCACCAGAAATACAGCCGGCCGTGGCCGGGTGTGTCGCCTTTGGGAACAAACGTCGCCTGAAGCGAACGAAAGTCAGCCGACGACATGCATCGTCCGTCTTGGAGTCATGTGCTGATTCACTTCACGCTCGGTGGATACCTGGGAGCACCTGGCCAGTGCCTGTGAGCGGTGTACCGCGGGGCCGTTCCGACCTCCGAGGTGACCAGTGCCTGTTCGAATGGGGCGCGTTCGCCGGATGACCAGCGGCCTGAGCCGCGAGACCTGTGCTAGACTCACGCGGCGCCATCTCGTGCACCTGTCGTCAGCCTCTCAACGCAAGCCGGCCGCCCACTGACGTGGAACAGCCGACTACCATGGGGCCCGCATTGCTGAATCCCATCCGCGCTGTCAAGCGCCTTTTCGTTCCACCCCGACCACCTGCTGCATCAGCTCCGTCACCGACTGTGCGAAACGCGCCGGGTTCTCGATCGGGCTGCCCTCCGTCAGCAGTGCCTGATCGTACAAGAGCTGAACCCAGCGCTCCACGCTCTCGGCTCCGCCTTCGTCCGAGGCGATCGCCTCCAGCCGTTGAATCAACGGGTGCGACGTGTTCACCTCCAGAATCCGCTTCGGCATCGGCATGTCGTAGTTCTGAGCCTTCAGCAGCCGCTCAATGTGTGCAGCCATCCCGCCCGGCGGGATCACCAGACACGCTGGCGTGTCCGTCAGTCGCTTCGACGGTCGAACTTCGCTCACCCGGTCATTCAGCAGCTCCTTCATCCGCCCCAGAAGCCCGTCTGCCGCCTTGTCCGCCTCGGCGTCGCCTTCATCGCCCAGATCCAGGTCCGCGGCCATCGCCGACTTCAGCTTGCGACCCTCGAACTCCGGCATCGAGTCCGTCAGCCACTGGTCCACTCCATCCGTCAGCAGCAGCACCTCCCATCCACGGCGCTTCAGGCTCTCCAGGTGCGGCGAGTCCGCCACTGACCGGTTCGCGCCCAGCACGAAGTAGATGTCCTGCTGTCCTTCTGGCATCCGCGCCACGTACTCCTGCAGCGAGGTGAGCTCGGAACCCGCCGTCGTCTCGAATCGCAGCAGGTTCGCGATCCGCTCCCGCTGCTCGGCTTCCAGCGCAGCGCCCTCCTTCAGAACACGCCCGAACTGGCCCCAGAACTCCAGGTACTTCTCGGAGTCGTCCTTCGCCAGCGACTCCAGGAGGTCCAGCACCTTCTTCACCACCTGCTTGCGGATCGTGCGCGTCGCCCGCGAGTCCTGCAGCAGCTCCCGGCTGACGTTCAGCGGGAGGTCGTCCGAGTCCACCACGCCCTTGATGAACCGCAGCCACGGTGGCAGCAGGTCGTCGCAGGTCTCCATCACCAGAACCCGCCGGACGTAAAGCCGCAGCCCGGACTTGCGGTCGCGGTCGAACAGGTCGAACGGTGCACTCTTCGGCACAAAGAGCAGGCTGTGGAATTCGTTGCTCCCTTCCATCTTGAAGTGAGTGTGCGCCAGTGGCTCCTGCCAGTCACCGCTGAGGTGCCGGTAGAATTCGGCGTACTGTTCTTCTGTCACCGTGCTCACCGGCCGACGCCACAGCGCGCTCGCCTGGTTCAGATTGCGCAGTTCTTCCGTCCCCGGCTCGTCTTCGTCGTTGCCAGGTCGTGTCTCCCACAGTCCGATCGGGTAGTCGATGTAGTCCGAGTACCGTTCGACCAGACTTCGAACCTTCCACGTCTGGGCGTACTCGCGGTGTTCCTCCTTCAAGTGCAGACGCAGCGTCGTGCCCGCCTGAGCGCGCTCTGCCGGCTCGACCGTGAACGTCTCGCGCCCGTCGCTGACCCATTTCCAGGCCTCATCGGTGCCCGCGGCCCGGCTGATCACTTCTACACGATCGGCGACCAGGTAGGCGCTGTAGAAGCCGACACCGAACTGCCCGATCAGGTTGAGCGACGAATCACGCTCCTTCTGGGCCTGCGCCAGCGCCTGCGCAAACTGGCGGGTCCCCGACCGTGCCACGGTGCCCAGGTTGTCCACAAGCTCCTGGCGCGTCATTCCGATGCCGGTGTCCGACAGCTCCAGCACGCCCGCCTCGCGCTCGACACGGAGCTCGATTCCAAGCGTTGCGCCGCCAAGCTCGGGCTTCTCGATGCTCGAGAACCGGCGCTTGTCCAGCGCGTCCGACGCGTTCGACAACAGCTCCCGCAGAAAGATCTCCCGGTTGCTGTAAAGTGAATTGATCACCAGGCTCAGGACCTGGTGGACCTCTGCCTGAAACGAAAGGGTCTGCGACTGTTCCGCGATTGTCATGGCCTTCAACCTCTACCGTGGGTGAACCGATGATGGATGCCGGCCGGCAAGCTGTGCACCCGCCCGCTTTGTGCAAGTCCGGCCCTGCCCCGCGCCCACCTCACCCGGGTTCAGAAGTCTTCCAGCCCGCCCATGCGCAGAATCTCCAGGTAGTGCACCTCGCTGATCGGAAACACACTCAGCCGGTTGCCGCGCCGTACCAGCGGCATGTCCTCCAGCAGGGGGTTGCCCTTCATCGTCGCCAGCGACACCGGCATCGGCAGCGCGCGGAGCGCGCGCACGTCCACCATCAGCCACGACGGCTTCTCGGGCGTGGATCGCGGGTCATGGTACTCTGACTCCGGGTCCCACGCCGTATGATCGGGGTACGCCTCGCGCACGATCTCGGCCACGCCGGCGGCGTGAGGCGGCTCGGTATTCGAGTGGTAGAAGATCACCCGGTCACCGCATTTCATCCCATCCCGCATGTAGTTCCGGGCCTGGTAGTTGCGCACGCCGTTCCAACTGTCCGTGGCATCCGGCAACGACAGATGGTGCTCGAAACTGTGCACATCCGGTTCCGACTTCATCAACCAGTATCCTCGTGACATCTCTTCCTCGGGGACGCGAACCGTCGAACGGCTGCACGAAGCGCAGGTGTTCTAACACGGGGACCGCCAGCCAACAACGCCAGCGTCCCCCTTTTCGCCGCACTGCATTGACGCTACACGAGGTGTTCCCCGACCCGCAGACCGGTGCCGTCATGTCATCCGAATGGAGCTCCATTCAGGCCATTCTCGCCAGCACGATGTTCGCCGTCGCAGGCGGCAAGCTCCTGCATACATGGTTCATCCGCCGACGTGCCCGTGCACGTGATCGACAGGCCCTCCAGCATCGACTCGAAGTCGCCATCGGCGCCGGCGACCTCGACCGTGCTGCCCGTCTCTGGCGGGACGTCCACGGCGGGACGCTCACCGCTGCAAAGAGGCAGGTGGAGTCACTCGCCCCCGCAGCCCGGGCGCCTGATCACTGAACGGTGCGGGCCAGGCGGAAGCCCATGGTCCGATTGCCGACCAGCGGCAGGCCCTGCCGCCACGCCAGTCGGCATCTCGCAGCGGTGTCACGGTAGCTGCACCCACGGGCGACCCGCTCGTTGCCGGTATCCGGTCCGGTGGGATCGACCTGCGGCCCGGCAGGCAGCGGGGCGTAAAAATCCCAGACCCACTCCGACGCGTTCCCCAGCATGTCGAACATCCCCCATGGGTTCGCCAGACGACCCGACACCGGCGACGGACCGCAGTGCGTCGCCACCGGCGACCACGCCCCGCAGGACTCGGCGTTCGGGTACTCAACTCCGCTGTTGCCACCATAGATCGCCACCCGCTCCAGCATCGGATCCAGCGGGTCCCTTCCCGCCTGCGACACATCGCCGCCCCACGACGATGTCGCTGTACCCCCGCGTGCTGCGTACTCCCACTCTGCCTCGGTGGGGAGACGGTAACCTTCGCACTTGTACCCCTCCGGCCACGCCACATTCAGAGTAGGTCCTTCGCCGGTGATCACGTAACAGGGCGCAAGCTCGTCCTGATTGGACCGTGCGTTGGCGTACTGGATTGCCTGCAGCCACGTCAGGTTGATGGCCGGGCACTGGTGGCCGCAATCCTCGAAGTCCGGCGGGGGACGAAGGTTGTAGATCTCGAAGTCCGCGCGTGTCACCTCGTGACTCTGGATCGCGAACCGGTGAGTCAGCTGAACCTCATGCTGCACCTCGTTATCGCCGCGGAAGGTCTCACCTGCCGGGCTCCCCATCTGGTATCGCCCCGGCTCCAGAATCACGAAATCGTCCGGCAGCGGCACAACGCGAAGCAGCATATCCCACAGCACGAAGAGCAGGCCCGCCACCACCAGACTGATCGCCATGAACAGGCCGTACTGCCGCAAGAACTCCACCAGCCGGTCCAACCATGTGTCCTCCTCCACCATCGGCTGCAGGCCAACCTGGGTATTGACGGTCTTTCGCTCCTCCTGTTGCACCAACTGAACCGCTTGCGGCGAGAACCGGACCTGTTCGACCGGCTCCGGCCCATCATCCAGCTCCATCCCCGACTCAGGCAGCATCGTGGCAGGGCGTTCGACGCGCGAGCGTGGTTGGGACTGCTGTGACTCGGCCACAGGTGCCAGCGCCGCCAACCCAGCCGGTTCCCAAGCACCCGGCGGCGGCGGCGACGGCGCCGGTTCAGGCGTCTCTTCAGACAGCGGGATCGTGTGCCCGGAGCTGTAGCGCTCCACGCGGGCCTCCTTCTTGCTGGCATCCGCACGCTTGTCCGTCTGCGATGCCGCCAGACGTGTCCGGACCAGACGCGCCTGCTCGGCCAGCTCCTGGCTCGACGGCGCTCGGCTGCTCTGATTGAGATCATCGCCTGCCTCAGCACGGAGCTCCGGCAGACGTCCCGGCACCGCCCCCTTCCCGGGGCCGACCACGGACTGCGCCAGCACATCATTCTCCTGAATGCTCGCCTGCAGCCCATCACGGAAGTCCGCCGCGCTCTGCCAGCGCAACGACAGATCCTTTTCCAGCCCTCGTTCCACCACCCGAACCAGCGCCGCGGGAATCCCCGATGGCAACGGCGGAAGCGTCTCACGCACAACGGCCAGCAGGACCCGGTACGGGTCTTCCATGTACTGGGCCCATGGTTGTTTGCCGCCCAGAAGCTCCCAGAGAAGCACGCCCATCGAGAAGAGGTCCGAGCGCGCATCCACGTCGCGGGTGCTTTCGACCTGCTCCGGGCTGGCATACGCCGGGGTACCGGTGAAGGACTGTTCGCGGGTAAGCGCTGCCGCCTCCAGCACCTTGGCAATGCCAAAGTCCATCAGGCGCGGTTCATACCCCTGGTCCTGCGTCTCCAGGAACACGTTGGATGGTTTGAGATCGCGGTGAATGAACCCGTGTCTGTGCGCCACGTCCAGCGCATCCAGCAGCTTGACCCCGATGCTGACAGACTCTGCCACCGTGAATCGTTTGCGACGGGTAAGCGCCACTTCGAGGTCTTCGCCGTGGAGGTAGTCGATCACCAGTGCTGGAACTCCCTTCTCCTCCACGATGTCGGTCACCCGCACAATGTTCGGGTGACGGAGAGTATACTGG
>Ga0315900_10012225_pt1 | contig 10559 bp, 9 predicted proteins | sample LakEriMetagenome_FD_203521 | JGI IMG/M metagenome (GOLD analysis project Ga0315900, IMG submission 203521) | Freshwater fungal communities from buoy surface, Lake Erie, Ohio, United States - Buoy 12 MA114 | ecosystem: Environmental > Aquatic > Freshwater > Lake > Lake biofilm | place: USA: Lake...
GCTGAGCTGGTCGGCGATCTGCTGCCGGATCGCCGGCAGCTGGCCCATGCGCTGCAGCAGCTGCAGGCCCTGGCGCAGCACCCGCGCCGCCTGCTCGTAGCGACGCTGCTGGCGCAGTTCCGCCGCTCCGGCCAGGCTGGCCAGGCCGGCCAGCAGGGCCAGATCCGCCTCACGGCCGCTGCCCAGGGCGGGCGCCTGGGGAGGCTGCAGTGCCCTGGCGGCGAGGTCGAGGCAGTCGAGGGGCTGGCCGGCCTCCAGCAGCAGCAGCAGCCCGCCCACCTCCTTGCTGGAGGGCACCTCCAGGGCGGGCAGCACGCTGTCGCCACTGGTGGCCAGGGTGGTGAGGTCGGCCTCGTAGGCCAGCCGCCGCTGGCTGTCGCTCAGCAGATCGGCTGAGTTGCGCAGGAGGTCCTCGCGGGCCTGGAGAGTGTCGGAGGTGAATCCCTGGTCGGGGGGGCGGTCGATGCGCAGCTGCAGCGTGTGCAGCACGCTCTGGGCATCGGAGGTGGAGCCTGCGCCGAGCAACCGGAAATGATCGATCGGCAGTTCCAAGCGGTGGCAGGTGCTGGAGCGCGAGTGTAGACAGCGTCTGGGGTTTTGGCTGTCTTCGTCACCCTTTGCGGAAACGGACCCCGTACAGTTCCCGCCAGGTACAGGTGCGCGGATCCGTCCCATGACCCAGGCAGACATGAGTCGCGATCTCGCCGCGGCCTCCAGGGCTCCCGTCTGCGCGGCCGATGGCGCCCATGCGGCCGGTCCCCATGCCGAGCGGCTGGAGAATCTGTACCCCTCCACGCCGGCCACCGTGACGCGGCTGGAGGGCCTGATGCTCTACCGCGACATGGTGCTGGGCCGCCGCTTCGAGGACAAGTGCGCGGAGATGTACTACCGAGGCAAGATGTTCGGCTTCGTGCATCTCTACAACGGCCAGGAGGCCGTCAGCACCGGCGTGATCAAGGCGATGCGTGCCCAGCACGACTGGTTCTGCAGCACCTACCGCGACCACGTGCATGCGCTCAGCTGCGGCGTGCCGGCCCGGGAGGTGATGAGCGAGCTGTTCGGCAAGGAAACCGGCTGCAGCAGGGGTCGCGGCGGCTCCATGCACCTCTTCTCGCGCGAGCACCATCTGCTCGGCGGCTACGCCTTCATCGGCGAGGGCATCCCGGTGGCCCTCGGCGCGGCCTTCACCAGCCGCTACAAGCGGGATGCCCTCGGTGATGCCTCCAGCGATGCGGTCACCGCCGCCTTCTTCGGAGACGGCACCTGCAACATCGGCCAGTTTTATGAATGCCTGAACATGGCGGCCCTCTGGAAGCTGCCGATCCTGTTCGTGGTCGAGAACAACAAGTGGGCCATCGGCATGGACCACAATCGCGCCACCAGTGATCCGGAGATCTGGCGCAAAGCCGCCGCCTTCGGCATGGCCGGCGAGGAGGTGGATGGCATGGACGTGCTGGCGGTGCGGGCCGCCGCCCAGCGGGCGATCGAGCGGGCCAGGGCCGGCGAGGGGCCCACCCTGCTCGAATGCCTCACCTACCGCTACCGCGGCCACTCCCTGGCCGACCCCGACGAGCTGCGCGCCGAGGCCGAGAAGGAGTTCTGGGCCAAGCGCGATCCGATCAAGCGCCTGGCGGCCCACCTGGTGGAACAGAACCTGGCCGAGGCCGCTGAACTCAAGGCGATCGACCAGGAGATCGATGCGGTGGTGGCTGACTGCGTTGCGTTCGCCCTGGCGGCCCCCGAACCGAATCCCGAGGAACTCACCCGCTACATCTGGGCTGAAGACTGAACGGGGCTCAGCCGTGAGCCGGCGCCCCCCGCTCAGAGCGGCTCAGAGCCCATGCAGGCGGGCCTGCTCCACCGCCGCCCGGAACACCAGGCTGTGGCGCTCCACCAGAGGCTCCAGGGCGTCATAGCCGCCGCCGATCACAGTGGCCACCGGCACACCTCGGCGCAGACAGGCGTCGAGCACCAGCCGGTCACGCTGAAGCAGTCCCTCGCTGCTCAGGCACAGGCGGCCGAGCCGATCGTTGCGGTGGGGGTCCACACCGGCGTTGTACAGCACCAGATCGGGCCGCAGCTGATCGAGCAGATCCGGCAGCAGATCGGCGATCGCCAGGATGTACTCGCTGTCGCCGAGACCATCGGCCAGGGGCAGATCCAGGTCGCCGCGCTGCTTGCGCAGCGGGAAGTTGCTGGCGCAGTGGGCCGAGAAGCAGAACACCCGGGGCTCCTGGGCGAACAGGGCGGCGGTGCCGTCACCCTGGTGCACATCCAGATCCACCACCAGCAGCTGCCGCACCCGGCCCTCCCCCAGCAGCACCCGAGCGGCCACGGCGCAGTCGTTGAAGATGCAGAAGCCGCTGCCATGGTCCGCGAATGCATGGTGGGTGCCGCCGGCCAGATGGCAGGCCAGCCCGTGGTGCAAGGCGAGCCGGGCCGTGAGCACGGTTCCCCCCACCGCCAGCCAGGAACGCTGCACCAGAGGCCTGGTGGCCGGCAGACCGATGCGGCGCTGCTCCCTGGCCGTGAGCGCTCCGCGGCTGAAGGCCTGGTGGTAGCGCCGGCTGTGCACCAGCTCGATCCAGCGCCGCGGCGCCGGCAGGGGCTGGTGGAACGAGCGGGCAACGGCCAGACCCCGGCGCAGCAGCAGCTGATGCAGCAGCCTGAACTTGGCCATCGGGAAACGATGGCTGCTCGGCAGCGGAGCGGAATAGGCGGGGTGGTAGATGAACGGCGGCCCCAAATCCCCGGATGCCGCCCCCGCGGACTCAGACGCCGATCAGAGGGTGGGCGGCAGACGACGTGTGAGGTTTCTGAGCTTACGCAGGGCCCTGAGCTCCACCTGTCGCACCCGTTCGCGGGACACATCGAGCAGGCGACCGATCTCGGCGAGGGTGTGGCACTCCTCGCCCTCCAGGCCGAAGCGCAGATGGATCACCTGGCGCTCCTGGTCGCTGAGGTGGGTCATCCAGCGGGCCAGTTGCTCCTGGTGGATGCCACGCTCCACGGTGTCGAGCGGCTCCTCCTCGCGGGAGTCGGCGATCAGATCCCCCAGAAAGCTGCGGCCTTCCTCCCCATTCACCGGCGCATCCAGGCTTGAGGTGGTGAGCGACTGGCGCAGCAGCCCATCGAGCTCATCGACGGAGATGTGGAGCGCTTCGGCGATCTCGCTCCGGCTCGGCAGCGCGCCCAGCTTGTGGGCCAGGTCGAGGCTCACCTTGCGCACGGCGGAGAGCCGCTCACTGAGATGCACCGGCAGGCGGATCGTGCGCGACTGGCAGGCGATCGCCCGCGTCATGCTCTGGCGGATCCACCAGAAGGCATAGGTGGAGAACTTGTAGCCGCGGGTGGGATCGAATTTCTCCACAGCCCGTTCGAGGCCGAGGGAGCCCTCCTGAATCAGATCGAGCAGCTCCAGACCCTTGCCCTGGTATTTCTTGGCCACACTCACCACCAGGCGGAGGTTGGCCTTCATCATCCGCTGCTTCGAACGCTTGCCGATGCGAATCAGCTTGCGTTCCTTTTCCGTGTAGCTCTCCCTGGCCTCTTCCTGGAGCTGCATCATCAGCTGCACCTGGTTGCCGAGCTCGATTTCCTCGGCGGCCGTCAACAGTGGTTCCCGCCCGATCGTGGCGAGATACCAACTGATCGGATCGGAGCTGCGACGACGACTGCTGGCGCTATCGCGTACCGGTGTAGCTGTCATTCCCCAGATGCCCGTGCGTGGAGTCGACTATCGGCGTTGCGCCTGAATAAAGCAGCTTTGCTTCAGCAACGCTTCAGATTTGACTTGCAAACGGTGACTTGTGTCTGGCTTTGCTGATCACGCCCGGACGTCGCGAGCGCTCGCCTCGACGCCTCAATCCAGGCCCGCCAGCCGGCGGGCCACCCGCTCCGGGTTGGGCACCACGGCCCGGGCCTCCAGATCCAGCCCGGCGGCGGCGTGGGCCAGGGCCGACGCCGCCAGCCAGACGGGGTCGGCGGGCAGGCCAGCGGCCAGGGCCATCGCCCCACGGCCGGCGGCATGGCCCGCCAGCACGTCGCCCAGCCCCGTGCGCGCCGCCGTCGCGGCCGCCCGCAGCAGCTGCCAGCGGCGGCCATCCGGTGCGGCGATCGCCGAGCGGGCGCCCTTGAGCAGCACGCCGGCACCCGTGCGCCGGGCCGCCGCGGCGGCGGCCTCCAGAGGGGGGAGGACGGCCAGATCGGGGAAGAGGCGTTGGAACTCCGCGCGGTGCGGCGTGATCCAGGTGGAACCGGCGCGGCCGGTCAGCCAGTCGGCGTTCAGCCGGTTGAGGCCATCGGCATCGAGCACGAGCAAACCGGCAAACCGCTGCAGCCGCTGCCAGGCCAGCCGTTCGGCGTCGGGGGGGCTTCCGGAGGGAGCGCCGATGCCCGGTCCCACCAGCACGGCGTCGAGCCGCTCCAGGTCGATGCCGGCCAGGCCGCCCAGATCGAGGCTGCCGTCGGGATGGCAGCCCAGCCCGGTGCGCACCACCAGATGGGGAAGCCAGCGCCAGAGGGAGGCCGCCAGTGCCGTCGGCACGGCGGCCGCGAGGCTGCCGCAGCCGCTGGCATCGGCGCCGAGCAGGGCCAGGGCGCAGGCCCCGCGGTAGCGATCACTGCCGGCCACCACGAGCAGACGGCCCCGGGCGTACTTGTCCGCGGCCGGGTCGAGCGGCGGCGGGGGCAGATCGGGGAGGTCGGCGGGATCGAGCCCCAGGGGCTGAGCCCGGGGCAGTGACCCCAGCAGGGTGGCGGGCAGACCCAGCGCCACCGGCTCCACGGCGCCCGTCCAGGCCAGGGCTCCGTCCTGGATCAGCCCCGTCTTCAGCAGGCCGATGCAGTAGGTGGTGACGGCGCGGGCGGCCACGGCCCCGAGCAGCCTGCCGCTGTCGCAGCAGAGGCCGGTGGGGGCATCCACCGCCACCAGGGCGCCGGGACAGCGGCGCTGCCGTTCCGCCAGCAGCGCTTCGAGGGCCGGCCCGGGGGAGCGGGACTGGCCGATGCCGAAGAGGGCATCGATCCAGAGAGCCGCGTCGGCCGGATCCGGCGACGCCTCCAGCCGCCGGATTCCCAGCCACAGGGCATGGCGCAGATGGCTGGCGGTGAGGGGTCTGGAGCGCTCGAACGGGCACCAGAGGCGCACCGCCACGCCGGCCAGGTGGAGTTCACGGGCGATCACCAGCCCATCGCCGCCGTTGTGGCCGGGGCCCACCAGCACCAGGGCGCCATGGGCCGCCAGCCGGGCGGCCCACTGCCGCTGGATGCGGCCGGCCACGGCCAGGGCCGCCTTCTCCATCAGGGCTTCCACCGGCAGACCGCTGGCGAACAGCTGCTCTTCCAGGGAGGCCATCTCGGCGGCCGTCACCAGCAGGTGGCGGGCATCGCGGGCGGGCCAGGCGGGGGTGGCGGGATCCACGGCGGAAGCTGGCGGCACGGCCTCATGATGGGGAGATCCGCAGTCCCCACCAGCCCCGGGGGCTCGTGTTCAGGTCTGTCCGTGTCCACCCTCACTCCCGGCCACTGCGCCACGCCCGTCGGCCAGGCGGTGCTCGAACGGCTTCGCCACTGGCCCGGGGAGCACCGGGTGGCGGTGGGACTCTCGGGCGGCGTGGACAGCTCCCTCACCGCAGCCCTGCTGGTGGAGGCCGGCTGGCGGGTGGAGGGGCTCACCCTCTGGCTGCTGAGCGGCAAGGGGGCCTGCTGCGCCGAGGGCCTGGTGGATGCGGCCGGGATCTGCGAGCAGCTGGGGGTGCCCCATCACGTGCTGGATTTCCGCCAGCACTTTCAGGAGCAGATCGTGGACTTCCTGGTGCAGGGCTACGGCGATGGGGTGACGCCCCTGCCCTGCTCCCGCTGCAACCGCACGGTGAAGTTCGGGCCGATGCTGCGCTGGGCCCGCGACCAGGGCGGGATCCCACGGCTGGCCACCGGGCACTACGCCCGGGTGCGCCCGGTGGACGCAGGCGATCGCCTGCCGGTGCCCGGCGATGGCCGCGGGCGTCATCAGCTGTTGCGCGGCCGCGATGCCGCCAAGGACCAGAGCTACTTCCTCTACGACCTCAGCCAGGAGGTGCTGGGGCAGCTGGTGTTTCCCCTCGGGGAGTTCAGCAAGCCCGACACCCGCGCCGAGGCCGCCCTGCGGGGGCTGCGCACCGCCACCAAGCCCGAGAGTCAGGATCTCTGCCTGGCCGATCACCACGGTTCGATGCGCGCCTTCCTCGAGGCTCATCTGCCGCCGCGGCAGGGGGAGATCGTGCTCAGCGATGGAACGGTGGTGGGCCGGCACGATGGCATCCACCACTTCACGATCGGCCAGCGGCGGGGCCTGGGGGTGGCCTGGAGCGAACCGCTGCACGTGGTGCGGCTCGACGCCGCCCGGCAACGGGTGGTGGTGGCGCCCCGGTCGGAGGCCGCGCGCGACACCTGCACGGTGGGCGCGGTGAACTGGGTGTCGATGGCGCCCCCGGAGCAGCCGCTCGACCTGCAGGTTCAGGTGCGCTATCGCAGTGGGCCAGAACAGGCCCGGCTCACCCCCCTGCCCCCCGGCCCTTCCGACCGGCAGGCGGGCGGGCCCCAGCGGCTGCGCCTGGAGTTCGCCGAGCCCCAGTTCTCGATCACCCCCGGACAGGCGGCGGTGTTCTACGCCGGCGAGGTGCTGCTGGGGGGCGGACTGATCGAGCGTGAGTGATTGCGGTGCGCCTGATTGCGCTCGTGTGAGCCAGCGCGACGGATTCGGACGTGTCTGAGCCAGCACCACAGATTCGGCCCGACCTGCCTGCGGCCGGCCGCCCCCTGATCTCACCAGCTGGGATCCCACGCCCACTCCACCCGCAGGCCGTCGACACCGCAGGAGGGCACGGTGGCGATGCAGGCGCGCACGATCTCGCCGTTCACCTCGATCTCACAGGCGCCGCAGCTGCCGCCCAGGCAGCCGGTGGGGATGCTCACGCCGGCCGCCCGCGCCGCCAGGAGCCAGTCGCTTCCCACCGCAGCCCGGCTGCACCGGCCATCCGGCCAGGTGATCGCCATCAGTCGGGTCATGGGCCGAGCAGGGGGGCAAGGTTCACATGCTGCTCGAAGGCATCGGCGAGGCGATCGAGCAGCTGATCGCGCTGGCGGCGGTGGTGGGGCTGGCGCTCGCTCAGGGGCGCCAGGCCCTGGCGGCGGCGCAGCTGATTCAACCAGCGCCGGCGCCACGGGCCGCTCTCGAAGGCCCCGTGCAGGTAGGTGCCTGCCACCAGCCCGCCCCGGGGGCCCAGGGGCCGCCACCAGCCCAGGCCCTCGTCCGCGGCCAGGGATGAGCAGTCTGCCGCGGCTCCCGGCAGGAGCTCGCTCACCCCGCGGTGCAGCTCGAAGCCCTCCAGCTCCAGAGCCCCGCCGCCAGCACCGGGGGGCGGCCAGAGGGCCTGGCTGCGGCGCTGGCGCAGGGCCTTGGCCGCGGCGAAGGTGGTGCGCAGGGGCAGCAGGCCGAGGCCCCGCACATCCCCCGCTGCCCCCTCCTGCCCCTCAGGATCGTGCAGCTCGCGGCCCAGCAGCTGCAGGCCGCCGCAGATCCCGAGCAGCTGGCCGCCGCCGAGGGCGTAGCGGCAGAGGGCCTCGGCCAGCCCTGTGGCCCGCAGCGCCGCCAGATCCCGCAGGGTCTGCTTGCTGCCGGGCAGGATCACAGCCGCCGGTTCGCCCAGGGGCTCACCCGGCTGCAGCCAGCGCAGCTGCACGCTGGCCTCCGCCTCCAGGGGATCCAGATCGGAGAAGTTGCTCAGGGAGGGCAGCCGCAGCACGGCGATCTCCAGCTCGGCGCCCTGCTTGCGGCCGCGGCGCTCCAGCAGGTCGAGGGAATCCTCCGGAGGGAAGAGCTCCTCCAGCCAGGGCATCACCCCCAGCACGGGCACACCGGTGTGGCTCTCGAGCCAGCGGCGGCCCTCGTGGAACAGCTCACGCCGGCCGCGGAAGCGGTTCACCAGCAGGCCCCGGATCAGGGGTCGCTCCACGGGCCGCAGCAGGGCCAGCGTGCCCACGAACTGGGCGAAGACGCCGCCGCGCTCGATGTCGGCCACCAGGAGGCAGCGGGCCCGCAGGAACTGGGCCAGGCGCAGGTTGGTGAGATCCCGGGGCTGCAGATTCACCTCCACCGGACTGCCGGCCCCTTCCAGCACCAGGCGCCCACCGGGGTGATCGGCGCGGAGGTCGGCGAGCCCGCGGCGGATGGCGCTCCAGCCCGGCCGGAACCAGTCGCGGTAGTAGTGCTCGGCGCGCGCACTGCCCACCGAACGGCCCAGGTGGATCACCTCGCTGGTGCTGTCCCCCCTGGGCTTGAGCAGCACGGGGTTCATGGCGCTGCGGGGCTCGAGCCCCGCGGCCCAGGCCTGGAGGGCCTGGGAGTAGGCCATCTCGCCGCCGGCCTGATCCACCCAGGCGTTGTTGCTCATGTTCTGCCCCTTGAAGGGCAGGGGCAGCTCGCCGCGGCGTCGCAGCACCCGGCAGAGGGCGGCCGTCATCAGCGACTTGCCGGCGCCGCTGCTGGTGCCCAGCACCATCAGGGGCTCGGGTGTCGCCTTCACAGGCGCGGACGGTGGCGCCGCAGCCAGTGGCGCAGACGCGACAGGGGCCCCGCCGCCGGAATCTCGCCCGGGATCGTGTCGAGCAGGGCGCGGCCCATCGGTGTGAGCCGCACCCGTTCGGTGAGTCCCTGCCCATCCACCTCGCGGCGCAGCACCCCGAGGCGGATCAGCCAGATCAGATGGGCCTCCACCGCGTGCTCCTGCACGGGAACGGCGCAGTAGCCCTCAGCGGCGGACGCGATGGCGCCGCTGCTGAGGGCCGTGCCGGCCAGGGTGTCGAAGAGAGCACGGCGGAAGGGCAGACAGCGCAGCGCCTGACGGGCCCGGCCCAGCGCCCGGGGATCCAGGGTGAGCAGGGCGGAATCCTCCATGGTCAGCATCCAAGCACTCACCCGGCCGGGTGCGGGAGATGAGGATGGACAGGCTCCAGGTTTGCGTCGCCCCAGGGCGCCTCTGCCGTGATCCGCTCCGATCGACCCTTGCTGCTGGCCTCGGCATCGCCGGCCCGTCGGCGTCTGCTCGAGCAGGCCCGGGTGGCCCATCGCGTCGCGGTGAGCGGTGTGGACGAGGACAGCATTCAGCACGCTGATGCGCGGCGGCTGGTGGAGGCGCTGGCGGCGGCGAAGGCGGGGGCGGTGCGCAACCGGCTGGCCGCCGCGGGGGAGCTCGGCAGCGTCAGCGGGGTGCTGGGCTGCGACTCGGTGCTGGAGTTTGCGGGGGAGGTGTTCGGCAAGCCGGCGGATGACGAGCAGGCGATCCGGCGCTGGCGGCGCATGGCGGGCGCCTGGGGCGAGCTGCACACGGGCCATTGCCTGCTGGGGCCAGCTGACCGCTGCAGAGCTGATCGCTGCGCAACGGTGACCACCCGGGTGCTGTTCGCGCCGCTGCGGGAGCAGGAGATCGAGGCCTATGTGGCCAGCGGCGAGCCGCTGCAGTGCGCCGGAGGCTTTGCCCTCGAGGGGGTGGGGGGCCTGGTGGTGGAGCGGATCGAGGGCTGCGTCTCGAATGTGATCGGGCTCAGCCTGCCCCTGCTGCGCCGCTGGCTCGAAGGATCCACGGACTGAACCCGACCCCTGGCTTCCCCGATCGGCGTCGAAGCCGATCAGGAGCTGGACAGGCCCAGTTCGCTGCGGCTGACCCCTTCCGCAGCAGCGGCCTGATCAATCCGCTGGCGCCGCCCGGCCGGGGCCGGCGGTTGCGGCACCTGGTCGCGCACCAGGGCCCACCGGTCTGGCGATCGCTCCAGATCAGAAGCGGGCATAGATGTACGCGTTGCACACAGCCTGAGCTCCCGTCTTCTGCATCTGGTTGTTATGCGGTCCAAGGGGGCTCATGGCAATCGCGGCAGCCCCAGTTCTGCGAGGAAGGAATTATGGCGATCCCGTGCATCAGCAATAGCCTGCTCCAGTGAACCCAGCTCAGAGTGAACCGCTTGCAAGTCGATCTCCTCGTCTGCGATTGCTGCGCTGATGTAGCGGGAGATATTCAGGTTGAAATCATTCCTCTCGATCTCTGCCATCTCGACGCGGCGAGCATAGCGTGGCTCCTCTCTGCGGAACTTGTAGGTGTCGACGATCTTGGCGATGTGCTGCCGGCTGAGCTGATTTTGACGCTTGCCCTTCTCGAAGTGCTCGGCGGCATTGATGAACAGCACATCATCAGACTTCTTGCATTTCTTGAGCACAAGAACGCACACCGGAATGCCTGTGGAATAGAACAGATTAGCCGGCAGCCCGATCACAGTGTCAATGTGGTCGCCGTTGAGCAGCTTGGTGCGGATGCGCTGTTCGGCTCCGCCACGGAAGAGCACGCCGTGGGGAAGGATGATCGCCATCACCCCCTCTTCCTTCAGGTAGTGGAAGCCGTGCAGGAGAAAGGCGAAGTCGGCAGCCGACTTGGGGGCCAGGCCATGGGCTTTGAAGCGCACGTCATCAGCCAGGGCCTCGCTGGGCTCCCAGCGGAAACTGAAGGGAGGATTGGCCACGATGGCATCAA
>Ga0315900_10012226_pt1 | contig 10558 bp, 10 predicted proteins | sample LakEriMetagenome_FD_203521 | JGI IMG/M metagenome (GOLD analysis project Ga0315900, IMG submission 203521) | Freshwater fungal communities from buoy surface, Lake Erie, Ohio, United States - Buoy 12 MA114 | ecosystem: Environmental > Aquatic > Freshwater > Lake > Lake biofilm | place: USA: Lake...
GGGCCGGAGCGGGGGCCGGAGCGGGGGCCGGGGCGGGGGCCGGGGCTGCGGGCGTCACCTCGCCGGCGGCCGGGGTGGCGGGCGCAGCGGCCGGAGCGGGGGCAGGTGCGGGCGTGGAGGGCGCGGGGGGCGTTGCGGGCCGCGGGGGCGGGCCGGTTTCGGTGTCGAGGATGCGCTGGTAGATGTTCAGCTCGGGGACATCGAGCATGCCGACGGGGAAGCTGGCGTGGCTGACATAGGCCCAGTTCTGGCCGAAGCCGGACTGCAGCTTGACCGAGATGCCCCGGTAGAGCGTCTGGCCGGGCTGGGGCGAGGTCATGCCGACAACCGGGACCAGGACGTGGACGAGGGCGTCGGTGCCGCGGATCTCGACGCGGCTGACGTGGTAGATGGGGAGGTTCTTGCTCTCTTCGGTGAGCAGGACAGCGCCGGCGCCGACGCGCTTCTCGACCAGGGCGGCGGAGGAGTACCTCAGGGGCTTGGGGAGGTTGAGGGCGGCGGGGCCTTCGCCGGTCTGGCCGGTCTGGAGGGCGACGGGGGGGAAGCGGCGCACGGCCCAGTTCAGGGCGGTGGCGATGACCTGGGGCATGGGCGGCACGTTGACGTCGTTGCCGGCGGTCTCACCGCCGAAAGTCTTGGTGTCGTCCACCGGGGGCCAGCTGCTGTAGCCGGCGCCGGGGCACCCGGCCAGAAGGCCGCCCGCCACCAGCATCCCTGCGATCGCCAAAGTCGCCCGAATCCGTCCGCTGCGCAAGCCGTTGTTCATAGCACAGCAGGGTATGCCCACGGGCCGGGCGCCCCCCACCTTGCCCGCCTTGCCCAGAGCGCCCGCGGGCGGGGGCCGCGGCCGTGCGGCGGCGGCGGCCCTTGCACTACCATGGGTTCCCCCACCTCTGTTCAGCGTTGCCCGACAGCCCCAGCACCACCCCATGAAATCCGCTTCCGGCACAGGTCGCCCCGCTCGCACCGGCGAGGGCCGTCGCTCCAGCCGCGCCGTCGGTCCGTCGGCCGGGCCGCAACCGGCCAAGGCGGGGCCGTTCGGCCCGGGGGGCAAGCGGGTGGTGGTGGGCATTTCGGGGGCGTCGGGGGCGCAGTATGCGACGCGGCTGCTGGAGCAGTTGCTGGTGCTGGGGCACGAGGTGCACCTGGTGGTGACCGAGTATGGCCGGCAGTTGCTGCACGATGAGCTGAACATCACGCGGCTGAACGTGGCGGAACTGACGCCGAGCCTGGCGGCGCACGCAGCGGAGATTGAGAACAAGCGGCTGTTTGTGCACCCGCACAAGGACGTGGGGGCGGTGATCGCGTCGGGCTCGTTCCTGCATGACGGGATGGTGGTGGTGCCGTGCTCGTCAACAGCGCTGGGGTACATCGCGACGGGTTCGGGCTCGAACCTGTTGGGTCGGGCGGCGATGGTGACGCTGAAGGAGCGGCGGAAGCTGATTCTGGTGCACCGGGAGAGCCCGCTGTCGTACATCGACATCAAGAACATGGAGGCGGTGACGCTGGCGGGCGGGATCATCGCGCCGGCGAACCCGGGGTTCTATCTGCTGCCCAAGAGCCTGGATGAGATCATCGACTTTGTGGTGGCCAAGTGCCTGGATCTGCTGGAGATCAAGCACGATTTGAAGAACCGGTGGGCGCACCGCAAGGCGGAGATGAAGCGTTCGGGGCACCCCGAGCCGAGGGCCTGACCGGCTCAGCGACGTGCGATCGCGGCCTTCATTTCGGCGACGGCGGCGCGCAGGCCGGTGTAGACGGCGCGGCTGACGATGCTGTGGCCGATGTGCAGTTCGGCCATGCCCGGCAGGGCGGCGACGAAGCCGACGTTGACGTAGTTGAGGCCGTGCCCGGCGTTGAGGCGCATGCCTACAGCGCGGACGCGGTGGGCGGATTCTTCGAGCCGTTTTTGCTGGACGGCCAGGGCTCCGCCGTGCAGGCCGACCTCGCCGCCGGCGTGGGCGAAGGCGTGGGCGTAGGGGCCGGTGTGCAGTTCGCAGGCGTCGAAGCCGGCGGCGCGGGCGGCCTCGATCTGGCGGGCGTCGGCGTCGATGAAGGCGGAGACGGCCATGCCGCCGGCGTTCTGCTTGAGCCGGCTGACGACGTCCTTCATGCGTGCGGCCTGGCCGGCGACGTCAAGCCCGCCCTCGGTGGTGACCTCGTTGCGGCCCTCGGGGACCAGCGTGCACATGGCGACGCGGTGGCGGAGGGCGATGGCGACCATTTCGTCGGTGGCGCCCATCTCCAGGTTCACCTTGATGCGGGCGAGGACCATGAGCCGGGCGAGGTCGTCATCGTGGATGTGGCGGCGGTCCTCACGGAGGTGGACGGTGAGGATGTCGGCCCCGCCGAGCTCGGCCTCGTGGGCGGCGCGGACGGGATCGGGCTCGGCGAAGGCTCCGGGGCCGCCTCCTGCGCCGGGCCGGTAGCGGGCCTGGCGGAGGGAGGCGACGTGATCAATATTGACGCCGAGCTGGACCATGCCGGGAGCGTATTCATCGCGACGGCGGACTTACACCCCGACGGCCGGCGTGCCGGCCGGATCCTGGCCGCCCGCGTCGGCCTGCTTGCGGCGGATGTCCCACAAATCCCGTCGGATTCGGTTGAGCATCAGTCCGTAGAGCACCAGGGCGATCAGCGGGCCGATGAGGATGGCCCAGCCGATGGTCTGTAGGACCGGGAGCAGCCAGATGTAGCGGCGGGTGGTGCGATCAAGCCAGGCGCTGGGGATGCGGCGGGCGAGGACCCGCAGATACTTCATGGAGGCGAAGAACTGCACCAGCCAGGCGGTGAAGGAGATCAACTGGATGGCGATGCCGGGGATGGCCGATTCAACCCAGAGGGGCACGGGGCCGAGCATCCACATCTGCAGCACGAAATTGAGCACGGTGGCGACCGCCTGGACGATGACCGCCGCCCGCAGCACGCTTCGGGAGCGGTTGCCCTCATCGCGACCGGCCAGACGCGGGTCGGGCGTGGAGAGCCAGTACCAGCCGAGCAGGCCGATGCCGGCGGCGGCTGTCATCACGCTCTGCAGGGCCAGGTTGGCGACGGACCTGGGCTGAAGTAGGGCCGCGACGGCGGGCATGGCCGGACCGGCGGGGGCGGCGTTGGCGGCGGGCTGGCCGGGAGCTGCAGGCTGGCCGGGGTCGGCTGCCGGGTCGGGGCCGGTGGCGGGGCCGGTGGCGGGGCCGGTGGCGGGGGATGAGCGGTCCGCGGGGACCGGCGGCTGAGCCTCGGCCGGGCCGGTGGCGCGGGGTTCAGATGCGGGCGGCGCAGGCGGCGCGGGTGGCGGCAGTGCGGGCCCGGCATTGGGCTGGTCGGCCGGTTCCACAACGGCCGTCGGGACCACTGGCACCTCGGGTGAGACTTCAGCGGTCAGCGTGAGCCCGGGCACACGGATGGCCGCACCGCCGCCGCCCCCGGCGGGAGCGGTGGCCAGGATGAGCATCACCACCATCCCCACGATGCCGCCGCCGACGGTCGCAAGGATGGTCAGCAGCAGCCCGGCGAGCGCGAACTTGACCCCGCGGTGCAGTTGCCGCACATAGGCCGGATCGCTGTCGGCCAGCGCGTCGCCCCGCAGGCTGCGATGCACCGGCGTGCCGCACTCGGGGCACTGGGCCTCGGGCCGCAGGCCCCGCAGCGAGTAGCCGCAGGTCACGCAGGGAACATCGGTGCGAACGGCTCCGCTAGCGGCGCCGGAACCCGGCGTTGGGTCGGCGGGGCGGCCGGACCTGACGGGAGGCGTCGCTCCAGTCGCATGCTTCCAGTTGCCGGACGGGTCACCCAAGGCTCTGCTCCGTTGCTGAACCGCTCACGCGGGCTGGTTTGGAAGGCCGACGGGATGGTTTCACCCGATCAAGGCGGGTTGCCCTCGGTGGAGCGGATAACCACCAGCCCCAGCAGCGACGCCGGTGCGGCGGGTGCGTCGCCCGATGCCGCGGCGGCGGCGATGGGCTCCAACTGCACCTGCACGAGACGGTCGGGGATGTCGACCCCGAAGAAGCCGCCGGCGCGGAAGGCCTTGCCGTAGCGGTCGGTGAACTGGAGCAGGTCAAACTCGGCGCTCTGGCCGACGCCCAGACCGTCGAACGGGCGGGCCCACCACTGGTTCACCCACAGCCGCCCGGCGGGCAACGCCCGGGCCGTGGTGTTGACCACGAAGATGCGGGTGCCCTCGCGGCGGACCTGCACATCGAGCGTCTGCTGCTGGGGCACGCCGGGGTAGACCGGGCCGTCGCCGATCTCCTTGCGTTGCTGGGTGCAGCCGGCCAGCCCGGCCCCGGCCCATGCCAGGCCCGCCAGCACCGCGGCTGTGGCGAGCCGGTTGGCCGTTGCACGCCGCCGGGCCTGATTCACGCTGCCGCCGCTCGCTTGCTTCATGGGCAAGATTACCCTGCTGCGACGGTCCGCCCCGTCGCCCCCCCCACCTCGCCCACTCACGTCCCACCACCCCCACTCCACCCCCCTCCCACCACCCCCCCCCAGCCTCCCGCACACACCCGGCTCTGCCGCCCCCCAACCCCCCACCCCCCCCACCATGTCTTGCAACGGGAACAACGCCACCCCACCCTCTCCCGCCATCGCCCCCGGGGCCGAAGCCATCGACCCTGCCAGGGCGGCGCTGGAGCTGGCGGCGCGATTCCCCGACGGGGTGGATCCGCGGATCCGGGCGCACCTGCCGAGCATGGATGCACCGTTCTTTCAGGCCGGGCTGGCGGGGTATTCCGACGCGGCGATGCGGATCATCGCGCGGCGGAACGGGGCGCCGCTGTGCGTGACTGAGGCGTTGCTGGACCGCATGCTGCTGGGCGGCGGCCGGGGCTTTGACAAGGCCGACCTGGCGCTGCAGGACGAGCACCTGCTGCACGCCAACCTGCCCACCGGGCATGAGGACCATCCGCTGGTGGGGCAGATCATCGGCTCGGACCCGGATGAGATGGCGGCGGCGGCGCTGAAGATGATCGAGCAGGGCACGCGGCATGCGCGGCACTACCGGGACATGGCCTATGGCTCGGGGAAGGTGCCGGCGTATGTGGACACGCGGTGGCGGATCGACCCGGACGCGGCGGTGACGGCACCACCAGCGGGCGGGGGGGCGGCGGGCGGGGGGGGGGTTTGGGGTCCGGGGGGGGGGGTCCCGCCCGCGCGGGGGGGGGGGCCCCCCCCCCGGGGGGGGGGGGGGGGGGGGGGGGGGGGGGGGGGGGGCCTGGGGCCGGCTGCGATGAGGACGACGCGGAGAACCCGTGCGGGGTGGACCTCTCTGCTGCGGCGTCGCCGGTCGCCCAGCCGGCAGCCAGCGGGCAGGCGGGCGGCAAGCGGCGTGAGCCGACGCGGGTGTTCGCGGCGATGGACGTGAACCTGGCGTGCCCGGTGAAGAAGATTGACCGCAAGTCGCGGGGCGGGCACTGGCTGCGGGACCCGGAGGGGGCGACGGCGATTCTCAAGGCGGTGCGTGCGGCGGTGCCGGCGCACATTCCGTGCACGGTGAAGCTGCGGCGGGCGTACGACGACACGCCGGAGATGGCGCGGAACTTTGAGGTGATCTTCGCGCGGGCGTATGAGCTGGGGTACGCGTGGACGACGGTGCACGCGCGGACGGTGGAGCAGAAGTACATCGGCCCTTCGCGGTGGACGTTCCTGAAGGACCTGGTGGCGCGTCACCCGGACAAGCCGGTGTTCGGCTCGGGGGACGTGTGGGAGGTGGGGGACATCTTCCGGATGATCGCGTATGCCGGGGTGTCGGGGGTGTCGGTGGCGCGGGGGTGCATCGGCAACCCGTGGATCTTCCGGCAGGCGCGGGATCTGCTGGCGGGCCGCCCGCTGACGCAGCCCACGCTGGCGCAGCAGCGTGAGGTGCTGTGGCAGCACTTCGGGTTGTCGGTGGCGATCAACGGGGAGAAGGCGGCGGGGAAACTGATGCGCAAGTTCGGCATCAAGTTCGCCCAGCACCACCCGACGCCGGAGGCGGTGAAAGCCCGCATGGTGCTGGTGAACTCGACCGCCGACTGGCTGGCGGCGCTGAACGACCTGTACCCCGCGCCGGCTCTGACGACTGCCTGACGGCAGGTCGCGTGCCATCCGGCCCGGGCGTCGGCGGCGGCCCTTGCAGCGGTCCGGCTGGGTCGGACACCCCAACTGCCTCCATGACGGTGCAGAAGTTGCGCCGGCCGGTCAGTCCGGGAAAAGCCAAGGCCGTCGCGGACCGATCCTTCGCAGTGCCGCGCCTGCGCCCTGAATGACAAACAGAGGCGGACCGGTCACGGAGTTGCTGCGCATGAAGGGTGTCGTCTTCACCGAGTTCATGGACATGGTGGCGGAGCGTTACGGCTATGAGACGCTCGACGAGGTTCTCGCGGGGGCGAAGCTGCCGCACAACGGAGCGTACACGGCCGTGGGGACGTACCCGCACACCGAGATCGTGGCGCTGGTGGTATCGCTGTCGAGCAAGGTGGGCTCGCCGCCGGACGCGCTGGTGCGTGCGTTCGGGCGGCACCTGTTCGGGCGTTTCGCGGAGCTGTACCCGGTGTTCTTCCAGGACGTGCCGGACGCACTGACGTTTCTGGAGCGGGTGGACTCGGTGATCCACGTGGAGGTCCGCAAGCTGTATCCCGACGCGGAGCTGCCCCGGTTCCAGGCTTCGCGGCGGGCCGACGGCGGGCTGAATCTGCTGTATCTGTCCTCAAGGCACTTTGCCGACCTTGCCGAGGGCCTGATCGAAGGGTGCGCCGAGCACTTCAAGCAGCCGCTGATGGTGCAGCGCCGCAACCAGCCGGTCGCCGACGGCTCGGCCGGGTCGGCGGTGATGTTCCACGTTTCCCCCGCGAGCGGCGTCGCCGCTTCGCCGGATCGCGTTGCCGCCTGACGCACGGAGACCGCGATGGACGCACCCTCCAGCCCGACCCGGAACGGGGGCGTGGACGCGCCGGACGCACCTGCGTGCGGTCCGGCGCACACCTGCCAGCCGGACGCGCTGCGCAACGCGCTGGAGCGCGAACGCGCGGCCCGCAAGGAGGCCGAACGACTGCTGGAGGACAAGAGCCGCGAGCTGTTCGTCAAAGGCGAGGAACTTCGCGAACTGAACGCGGGTCTTGAATCCAAGGTCGCGCAGCGCACGGCGGAACTGGCCCGGGCGCTGGCGGCCGCCCGGGCGGGCGTTCGCGCCAAGGACGAGTTCCTCACCAACATGTCCCACGAGGTCCGCACGCCGCTGACATCGATGCTGGGCTATGCCGAGATGCTGCTGGAGCCGGATCTCACGCCGTCGCAGACGGCGGAGTATGTCGGCGTGATCCGCCGTCACGGCGAGCAGCTGCTGGACGCCATCGATGACATTCTCGAGCTTTCGCGCCTGGCCGCCGGGGATGCGCGGCCTGAGGTTTCGCCTTTGGATCCGACCGAACTGATTGCCTCGGCGGTTCGGGGCTGGATTCCCGCGGCGCACGCGAAGGGGCTGAGCCTCGTGTTTGAGGCGCGGACTGAACTGCCGCGTTCGCTTTGGGCCGACGCCGGCCGGATCCGCTCCATCCTGAGCAACCTGCTGTCCAACGCGGTCCGGTTCACGCTCAGCGGAGGCATCTGCGTGAGCGCCGACCTGGTTGCCGGCTCGCCGTCGCGCCTGCGCATCAGCGTGACCGACACCGGTCCGGGGATCGAACCGGCCAGGCAGGCGACCATCTTCCAGCCGTTCGTGCAGAGCGACAACTCCCTGACCAGGCAGCACGGCGGCATGGGTCTGGGCCTGACGGTGGCGCTTCGGACCGCCGAGTTCCTCGGCGGATCGATCACGCTTGAGAGCGAGCCGGGCAAGGGGTCGTCCTTCAGGATCGAGATTCCGGTGGGCTGCGGCGGACCGATCGCCTTGGTGGAGGCGGCGGCGCCGCCCGACCTGTGCGGGCTGCGCATCCTGATGACCGCGGCCACCGAGAACTGCCGCGACCGGCTGCAGACGCTGCTGGAAACTGCGGGGGCCGAGGTCGTCTTCGCCGCCGGCGGGGAGCAGGCCGTTGAGGCGGCGCTGACCGCCCGGGAACAGGGCGGCGGCTTCTCGCTGATCGTGCTGGACATGCAGATGCCGGGGCTCAGCGGGGACCAGACCACGATCCTGCTCCGCCGCAACGGCTATGGCGGGCCTGTCATTGTGGTCACGCCCTGCACGCCGGGCGATGAGCCGGCCCGCTGCGTCGCCGCCGGCTGCAGCGAGCACCTGCCCAAGCCCATTGATGATGATCGACTGTTGCGCCTGTGCGAGCGTCTGACCGGACGCGCCGCCGGGCCGAACGCACCCGTCTGCCAGGCCGCCTGATCCGCCGGAGTTGACCATGCACCCGACCGCCCGACGACCGCAGCTCGCTCTGTCCCTTGCCGCCGCCGCCTGCGTTGTGCTGACGGTTCTGCCCGTGCCGCTTCACGCTCGCTTGGGCGACGAGCACGCAGCGGCCCGGCCGGCCCGGCCCGTGGGCTCGACCATCAGCACGCCGGCGGACACCAAGGCCGACGCGGCGCCGGCCGCGCGGGCGCCGGTCGGCGGCCGGTCCGCCCCGGGCGGCAAGTCCGGCGGCAACCTCAAGCCGGCGGAGATCCGGCCCGTGAACACCGCCCGCGCGGCCGACAACGCCGCGGCGGGGCCGGCGGTGACGGCCGACGAGGCCCTGACGATGCTCAGCGAGGGCAACGCCCGGTGGGCGGCGGAGAAGGCCGAGGCCCCGAACACGGGCACGCAGCGGCGGCAGTCGGTGGCGCAGGGCGGACAGACGCCGTTTGTCACCGTGCTGACCTGCGCCGACTCGCGCATTCCGGTTGAACGCGTCTTCGACCGCGGCGTGGGCGACCTGTTCGTCGTTCGCGTCGCCGGCAATGTGGCCGGGGATTCTGAACTGGGAACCATCGAGTATGGCGTGGGGCACCTGCGCACGCCGCTGCTGGTGGTGATGGGGCACACGCGGTGCGGGGCGGTGGCGATGGCCGCCACCGGTGCGGCGGTGCCGGGCAAGGTGGCGGGGCTGGTGGAGCGGATTCGTCCGGCGGTGGAGCGGGCGCGGCGGGCGAACCCCGAGGCCTCGCCGCAGCAGATCGCCGATCTGACGGTGCAGGAGAACGTGTGGCAGACGGTCTATGACCTGCTCAAGCACTCACCGGAGTTGCGGCGGCAGGTGGCCGAAGGCAAGCTCAAGATCGTGGGCGCGGTCTACGACCTTGCCGGCGGCAAGGTGCAGTTCACCGGCGAGCACCCGTGGCAGGCGGAACTGCTGACGGCGCTGGGCGCCGAGGCCCCCTCGCCGGGACAGACTGCGGCGAACTCGGGCGCGGCGACAGCGACGGCCACGGCTGAGAAGCAGGCGGAACCGGCGACCGGCGACGGGCACTGACACGGAACGGAGCGGGGGCGATGCGCGAGGCGGGGGACGTTCAGCCGCCGCCGGCGGGAAGGGTGTCGACGATGTTGCGGACGATGGCGTCCGGACCAACGCCCTCGGCCTGGGCCTCGAAGTTGAGGATCATGCGGTGCCGCAGGGCGGGCAGGGCGACGGCGCGGACGTCGTCGATCGAGGCGGCGGCGCGGCCGTCGAGCAGGGCGTGGCACTTGGCGCCGAGCACCAGGGCCTGGGCGGCGCGGGGCGAGCAGCCCATGCGGACGTATTTGCTGACCATCGGCGTGGCGAACTTGCCCACGTCGGGCCCGCCGAACTCGGCGGCGGCTGAGGCCGGCTGCGTGGCCAGCACCATGCGGACGGCATAATCGCGGACGTGCTCGGCGATGTACGCGGCGCGGACCAGTTCCTGGTGTTCCAGCAGACGCGGGGCGTCGAGGGCCGGCTCCACCTCGGCGTCGGCGGTGGTGGTGGTGCGCTGGAGGATCTCGGCGAGTTCATCGCGGCCGGAGTAGCCGACGAGCAGTTTGAAGAAGAAGCGGTCGAGCTGGGCTTCGGGCAGCGGGTAGGTGCCCTCCTGCTCGACGGGGTTCTGGGTGGCCATGACGAAGAACGGCCGCTCGAGGCGGTGGCTGACGCCGGCGACGGTGACGCTGCGCTCGGCCATGGCCTCGAGCAGGGCGGACTGGGTCTTGGGGGTGGCGCGGTTGATCTCATCAGCGAGGACCATCTGGCTGAAGATGGGGCCTCGCTGGAAGGTGAACTGCCGGCCCCGGGTGCCGTCGGGCCGCTCGACCTCGCTGACCACGGTGGTGCCGGTGATGTCGGCCGGCATGAGGTCGGGCGTGAACTGGATGCGGGAGAAGGAGAGTTGGACGGCTCGGCTGAGGGTGCGGATGAGGAGGGTTTTGCCGATGCCGGGCACGCCTTCAAGCAGGGCGTGGCCCCCGCAGAACAGGCTGATGAGCACGCCCTGGACCACCTCGCGGTGGCCGACGACGACACGCTCGATCTGCTGGCGGACGGCGGAAAAATCGCGCCCGAAGCCGGCCGCCCGGTCGCGAACCTCTGCCTCAGACAACCCGGCGAGAAATGACGTGGCCATGGGTGCTTGGCCCCCCCGGTTCCGCCCCCCCACCCCACCGCTTTACCCCCCACCCCCGCTCGCCCCTCTCACCCCCACC
>Ga0315900_10012227_pt1 | contig 10557 bp, 9 predicted proteins | sample LakEriMetagenome_FD_203521 | JGI IMG/M metagenome (GOLD analysis project Ga0315900, IMG submission 203521) | Freshwater fungal communities from buoy surface, Lake Erie, Ohio, United States - Buoy 12 MA114 | ecosystem: Environmental > Aquatic > Freshwater > Lake > Lake biofilm | place: USA: Lake...
CCCCGCCGGCCCTCGCCGAATTGCGCGCTCGTGAGGGCAACGGGACGGCGACCGCCACGTCTGCAGCTGCTTCGTCCGATGCCGCCGAGCGTCTCATCGCACGGATGCGCACGCGGCGCACCGCCTGTGGCGGGTGCGGGCCGCGGCCGGAGCCGGACGCGCTCTTCTGCTCGTCGTGCGGAGGCTACCTCGAGGCGACCTGCCTCCGGTGTCAGGCCCCCGTCCCCTCGGGGGATGCGCGCTTCTGTGTGAGCTGCGGCGAGTCGCTCGCCGCCTGATCAGCGCGGCGCGGCCCCGAGATAGTCGAGCGCGAGCGCGCTGAGCGCCCGTACCCCGGCCGGCAGCGCCGACTCATCCGCGAAGAAGTACGGCGAGTGGTTCGACGGCGCCTTCGTGTGATCCTGGTCGCGCGGCGTGACCCCGAGGAAGAAGAACACCCCGGGGGCCTTCCGCTGGAAGAGGGAGAAGTCCTCGGCCCCCGTGATCATCGGGGCGAGGTGCACACGTTCCGTCCCGACCGCCCGACGCAGCGTCGGCATCATCCGCTCGGTGAGCGCCGGATCGTTGTCCGTCACGGGATAGCCGGAGTCGATGGTCATGAGCGCCGTCGCCCCCGCGCTCGCGGCGATCTGCGTCGCGATCCGCTCCACCGACGAGAAGACCAGGCGCTTCTGCGGCTCGCTGAAGGTGCGGATCGTCCCGCCGAGCACCACGGTGTCAGGGATGATGTTCTCGCGCACCCCACCATGGAACATCGCCACCGTCACGATCGCCGGGAGCTCGGTGATGTTCACCTGACGGCTCACCACGGTCTGCAAGGCATTCACGATCTGCGCGCTCACGACGATCGGGTCCACACCGGCCCATGGCGCCGCGCCGTGCGACTGCCGGCCACGGACCGTCACGTGAAAGGAGTTCGAGGCCGCCATCGTCGGGCCACCGCGCACCGTGATGTCACCGGCGGGGCCAGGCCAGACATGGAGCCCGAAGACCGCGTCGACCTTCGGGTTGTCCATCGCCCCGTCGCGGATCATCGGCTCGGCGCCACCCGGGCCCTCTTCCGCCGGCTGGAAGAGGAAGACCACCGTACCCGAGATCTGCGCGCGCATCCCAGCGAGCACCTCGGCCGCCCCCATGAGGATCGCGACATGGTTGTCATGCCCGCAGGCGTGCATCACCCCCGTCTCCTGACCGTTCCAGACGGTGCGGACCTTGGACCGGAAGGGCAGGTCGACGAGCTCGGTGACCGGGAGCGCATCCATGTCGGCGCGGAGCGCCACGACCTTCCCGGGCTTCCCGCCCTTGAGGACGCCGACCACCCCCGTCCCACCGACCCCCGTGCGCACCTCGATCCCAAGCTTCCGGAGATGGTCGGCGACGAGCGCCGCGGTACGCGTCTCCTGCATCCCGAGCTCTGGATGGGCATGGATGTCACGCCGCCAGGCGACCACCTGCGGGTTCACTGCCGTGACGCGACGGTCGAGCTCGTCATAGAGGCGTGCTCCCTGAGCCGCGCCTGGCGTGGTGATGGTCGCGAGGAGGGCGAGTAGCAGGACGAGACGAGACATCGGAGCTCCGCAGAAGGAAGGGACGAGCATTCAATCCTGCGCCCCTCGGGGCGTCAGGGGAAGGGTGCGGGGTCAGGGGGTGCCGTCGATGTGCGCGACGACCTTCGCCGCGGTCGCCGTCGCGCTCTCGAGCAGCGGGATCCCCGGCCCGAGATACGATCCGCTGCACCAGAGGCGGCGCCCTGGTTCGGCGTGGAGCTCGTCGACGATGCGCGCCCCCTCGAGGGCGCGCGCATTCACGACCGGCCGCTGGAAGCTGGCGCGCGTGTAGACGCGCGAGGCCTCCGGCTCCACGATCGGGTTCCAGGTCTGGAAGACGGGGGAGCCCCCTGCGAGCGAGGGCTGCACGCGGTTCATCCAGATGGTCGCCATCGGGCGATCCCCCTCCGGATCGATCACCATGTTCACCGGGGCCCACCGCCACCGATCCCGCGGCGCGAGTCGCGCATCGGTGTGCACCACGACCTCACTCGACTCGTAGCCGAAGTGCTCGAGCGCCTCGCGTTCACGCGCGTATCCCGTATCGAGCAGGCGCGCCGCCTGGTTCGCCTGCGTCGCGAGCACCACATGGTCGAACCGGCCTTCGCCCCCGTCCCACTCGATGCGCACCCCGTCATCCACCGGCGCGATGCGCCGCACTGCGACCCCGCACCGGACCTCGGCCACGGGCTCGGTCAGACGGCGCACGACCTCGCGCGTGCCCAGCACCACCCGACGCACCCCGCCGAAGGTGAGTCCGCGCGTGAGGTAGTCGAGGATGATCCGGGCCGGGTACGCCCGGACCGCCGTCGTCGAGCAGGTGCAGACCGCCGCGAAGGTCGGGATCAGGAACCCATCGGTGAAATCACTGCCAAGACCGGCGCGATCGAGCCAGCTCCCGAGCGGCTCCTCGCTGGCACCGAGGTCGGCGAGGGCCGTTGGGGCCATCCGATAGAAGCGCAGGAGGTCGCGAGTGATCCGCAGCGCGCGCGCGCCCAGCGGCAGGGCGGGCACCGGGACCGAGCGTCCCCCGACGATCCAGTTCGCGTACCGGAAGTAGGTCGCGCCATGCAACGTGCTGAACGAGCCCGCGTAGTTGGTCCGCTCCAGTTGGACGCCGAGGGCGTGATAGAGCCCGATGAGGGTCGGGTAGTACCCCTCGTAGATCACACGCAGGGGGACATCGATGCGCGCGGTGCGGCCGTCGTGCGGGAGATCGAGCGAGTGCGCATCCATCCCGACCACCGGGTGCTTCTCGAGCAACGTCACCCGATGGCGCGCGCTGAGGCGCCACGCCGCCGAGAGGCCGGCGATCCCCCCGCCGATGACCGCGATATCGAGTCCGGTACGCATCAACTCGAATAGTAGCTCGCGTTCTCCTCGATGTATCCCTTCGTCAGGTCGCAGCCGTAGGCGGTGGCATCCGCCGGCCCCACCCCGAGGGCGATCTCGAGGTCGACCACCTCGGCGGTGAGCGCCTGCCGGACCGTCGCATCATCGAAGGGGAGGCGTTCGCCACCCCGCACCACCTGATACCCATTGATCCAGGCATCGGTGCTCGCCGGATGGATCGCACAATCGAAGCACTTCCCGACCGCCATCAGCAGGCGCCCGACGTTCGGATCGGCCCCATGGACCATCGTCTTGACGAGCGGGGAGTTGAGGACCGCCTTCGCGATGACGCGCGCCTCGCGATCGTCGCGTGCCCCACGCACCTGGACGCGGAGGAGGTGTTCCGCCCCCTCCCCGTCGCGCCCGAGGATCTCCGTCATGCGGACGCATCCGGCGGTGAGGGCCTGGAGGAACGCTCCCTCATCGACCGGACCGGCGAGCCCATTGGCGAGGATCGCGCAGGTGTCCGAGGTGCTGGTGTCGGTGTCGACGCTCAGCATGTTGAACGAGCGCCCGATCGCTGTGCGGAGCATCTCGTCGAGGGTCTGGGCGGGGATCGCCGCATCGGTGAAGATGTAGGCGAGCATCGTCGCCATGTTCGGCTCGATCATCCCCGAGCCCTTCGCGACCCAGGTGATCGTCGCCTCACCCACCGTGCAGGAGATCGCCTTCGGGTGCGTGTCGGTCGTCATGATCCCTTCCGCGCCGATTAAGGGATCGTCTTGCAGGTCGCCCGACATCCCCCGCACTCCCGCTTCGATCTTCTCCACCGGGAGCTGCACCCCGATCACCCCGGTGGAGCTCACGAGCACCTGCTCGGGAGTCGTGCCGAGCTCGGCCGCCGCCGCGGCGGCCATCCGCCGCGCGTTGGCGACGCCCGCCGCGCCCGTGGCGACGTTGCTCACCTTGCTGTTCGCGATGATCGCGCGGAGCACCCCCCCACGAATCGTCTCGCGGCCCACGATGATCGGGGCGCCCGGGAAGTGATTGCGCGTGAAGACCGCCGCCGCGGCGGCATCGACCTCGCTCACGAAGAGCGTCAGGTCCTTCGCTTCCGGCTTGAGGCCGACGTTGCGGCTGGCGCAGCGGAAGCCGCGTGGGAAGCGAGCGGTGGGGTGGAACGCGGTCATCTCGGCCTGGGGTGAGCGGGACAGGAAGATAGGGGGCGCTGGACCTCGGCCGCCATCGGCTTAACATCCTATGGGTCGGGAGCGTCTTCTCTGGCAGAGCGGCGCCTCCGCCGCCGTCCTTCCTCTGGAGCCAGACATGATCACCGCACGTCGCCTCGTCTTCACCGTGGCCCTCACGACCGCCCCGGTTCTCGTCGCCGCGCAGCGTCCGCAGCCGCCCGTGCCGCCCGGCGCCGTGATGTCGATGGAGATGCCGATGGCCCCCGGGATGCAGGGGCGCATGCCCGGGCGCATGCCCGGGCGTCTGGTGATGATCCGAGAGCGCCAGATGGGGCGCGGCCCCGGCGCGGGGCTGCAGCTCGGCGTCACCCGCCTCCTCAATCTCCGCCGTCAGCTCGAGCTCACGCCTCGGCAGGTCGCACAGCTCGATTCCATGGAGCGCGGACTCTTCACCGAGCGCAAGGCGCTGATGGAGCGGATGCAGGGGCAGCGGCGTGCGCTCCAGCAGCCGGGGCCGCAGGGGCGCCCGATCGCCCCGGACTCGATGCGCGCCCGGATGCAGCAGCTCCAGCCGCAGATGGCACAATGGCGGCAGCGCGACTCTTCCGCCCTCGCCTCGGCGGAGCGGCTCCTCACCGAGCCGCAGCGGCAGAAACTCCGTGAGATCCGTGCCTATGCGCGCGGGCGTGCCGATGCCATGCGGCAGTCGCGTGGGCCGCGCGACGGTCAGCGGATGCCCCGGATCGAGATGCGGCCCATGCAGGGGATGCCGCGCGGTAACCAGGAGGTCGACGTCGAGATCCGTCGCGACCGTCCCGGGCAGGAGGTCATCATCGAGCGTCGGATGACCCGTCCGCCGGTCTGATCGCACGACGCAGGGGGTTCGACCGAACGGCCCCGGGGTTCGCCTCCGGGCCGTTCGCTATGCGGTCAAGCGAACCGCGAAGCAGTGCTTCTCGCCGACCTCGATCTCCGTCCGGTCCACCTGCTGATAGCGGGTGATCTTCTCCGGATAGGTCGGGAGGGGCACCCGCTCGAACCCGGCGGCCAAGAAGAGCTCATCGGAGAACGAGACCGCGAAGAGCTCGCGATAGCCGCGGCTCTTCGCCAGCTCCACCGCGGCGGCGATCAACGTCCGCCCATGGCCCACCCCTTGCGCGTCGGGGTCCACGGCGAGCGAGATCAGCTCGGCGATGCTCGGGCTGTACTCGTCGAGCGCCACGCAGCCGATCACCCCGCCGTTCGCGTCGCGGAGCACGCGATAGTCGGCGAGATGGTTCGCGGCGAACTCCGGCGAACGCACCAGGGTGAGCCCCGCCGCTGCATAGCGGTTGTTGAGCGAGAGCAGCGCGGGGATGTCCGTCTCGTTGGCGCGCGTGATGCGCAGGGTCATCGTTCGACGGCCTCCAGCCGGGTGAGAGCGATACGGATCGGGACGAAGGTGACGACGAGGCATAGCACCGCTGCTGCCCCGAACCCTAGGACCATCTCGGTGGGATCGGCCGTCGTCCCGAACGCCTGCGCCGAGAGATAGCTGTAGACGGGGCGCGCCTCCAGGATGATCACGCCGGCGATCACCCCGATCGAGGCCATCATGTAGAGCAGGCCACCGAAGCTCGTCGGGATCTGCGCCGCATTCTCCGTCTCGAACTGCGGGAAGAGTGTCCCGAACCCGATCGCCATCGCCGCGAGGGCCACCGTGAGCAGGGTGATCGTCCCCAGCGAGACGATCACCATGAACGAGCTCACCTGCAGCAGGTGATTGGTCACCCCCACGATGCCGAGGGCGAGGACGAGCAAGGGCACCGTCCCCACCCAGTACTTCGCCCAGAGCAGATCGCGTACGCGCATCGGGCTCGAGCGGAGCAACCAGAGGGTACGTCCCTCCAGTGAGACCGCCGGGAAGATGAAGCGCGCCGCGATCGAGGCGAGCACGAACCCGGCGAGCGCGAGGTTCAGGAAGGGAACGATGTTCACCAGGAAGAAGGTGATCCCCGGTCCCGTGAGCGGGAGGAACTTGATGTTGTAGACGTAGACCACCACGAGCACGCCGAGCAGGATCAGCTGCGACCACTGCGTGGTATCGCGGAAGAAGACGCGGATCTCCTTGAGTAGCAGCTCGCGACGGAGCACCCCCAGCGGGGCGAGCACGCGATGCAGGAGGCGGGTGAGCGAGCCCCGCTCCGCGACCTGCCGATGCGCACTCTCCTGCGCCCGACTGAACCCCGCGAGATAACCTCGCCGGTGCAGCAGCGCGCCGAGCACGAGGACGCCCCCCATCGTGCTCCAGAGCAGATAGAGGGAGAGCCAGGGGACCTCGTCGGTCAGCGCCCCCATCACCATCTGCTGGGCCCACTCGCTCGGCAGGAAGGGGGAGGTGGGGGTCCGTAGGAGGGAGATGAACTCCACGAGGTCACGGAACCCTTCGGGGCGCGCGAGCTGTTCGGGACGCAGCAGGCGGAACAGCAGGACGAGTCCCCCCGCGGCGAGCACCGCGATCACCGAGAGGATGTCTCGGGTGCGACGGGCGGGGAAGACGTTCACGAGGATCAACGTCACCGCGGTCCCCACCGTGACGGGGATCGTGATGAGGGGGAGCATCGTCGCCACCACGATCAACGGGAAGCGGAATCCGCCATCGTAGACGAGCCCGTAGGCCATGAAGAGTGGGACCGAGACGAGGAGCACCATCCAACTCGACGCGACGAAGGTCTCAAGGAGCTTCGCCCCATAGAGGCGAAGCCAGTCGACGGGCGCCGCGACCAAGGTGTCGAGATCGCGCGCGAGGAAGAAACTGGACAGCGCCGTGATCACGCTCGAGAGGAGGAGGAGCGAGGTGAAGCCGAGGAGCACGAGCCCCAGCAGCTTCCCCGCCATGAGCTCCCCGATCTCCTGCACCCCACGGAAGTAGGTCAGCAACCGCGCGAGGACCCCGAAGATGAAGGCCCAGAAGAGGAGGCCGGTCACGGCCAAGATGGCGACTCGCGCTCCCTTCCCCCGGGACTGCGCCGTCGCGCGCGCGCGCGCCGTGAGCCACTTGGGGAGGAGGAGATGCAGAAGCGGGGGATCGGGCAACCGCTCCTGCATCGGCTCTGGCGCGCGCGCCATCAGGTCAGGCATCGAGCACGTCGACGAGGTTCCGCGCGGCATTCTCCCCGGTCAGGCGCAGGAAGATCCGTTCCAGTCCCTCCTCCCCTTCGGCCAAGTCCCGGCGGAGCTCCGCCATCGTCCCCGCCGCGCGGATCGTCCCCTGCGCGATGATCGCCACGCGATCGCAGAGCGACTCCGCCACCTCGAGCGTATGGGTCGAGAAGATGATCGTGTGCCCGCGCCGCGTGTATTCGCGAAAGAGGTCCTTGAGGATGCGCGCCGCCTTCGGGTCGAGTCCCACCATCGGCTCATCCACGACGATCACCGCCGGCCGATGCACGAAGGCGCTCGAGATGATGAGCTTCTGGCGCATCCCGTGCGAATAGCTCTCCACGAGTTCGTCGCGCCACTCCTCGAGATCGAAGAGACTCAGCAGTTCGCGGGTGCGGTGCTCGACCTCGGGCCCCGCCTGGTCGTACAACCCGGCTACGAATCGGAGGAACTCCGCTCCGGTCAGCTTCTCGTAGATGAAGGGGCGATCGGGGATGAAGCCGAGCTTCGCCTTCGCGGCCACGGGGTCTTGGAGGAGATCGACCCCGGCGATGCGGATCGAACCGCTCGTGGGTCGGAGGATCCCCGCGATCATCCGCAGCGTCGTCGTCTTGCCCGCCCCATTGGGCCCAAGGAAGCCGAAGAGCTCCCCCGAGCCGACCGTGAGATCGATGCGATCCACGGCGGTGAAGGTGCCGTAGCGTTTGGTGAGTTGACGGAGTTCGATCATCAGCGGGTCAGGACCTCGAGTCGCAGGGTACCCATGAGGCGGAGGAGCTCGGTCTGGCGGGTCAGCCCCCCGGTGATCACACGCAGATGCGCGGCATCGGCGGGGAACTGCCCGAAGGTGGGATCGACCGCGACCCAGTCGCGCAGCCAGATCTCCGGCCAGGCGTGGTAGTAGAAGCGGCCGTTCACGAACGCGAGTCCGGTGGCGATGCGCGTCGGGATCCCCGCCGCGCGGGCGAGGGCGGTGAAGAGCTGCGTGTGCTCGTTGCAGTCGCCGCGACGGGTGCGCAGGACCTGCGTGGCGCTCGGGATCGAGATCGTCACCACCTTCTCGAGCGAGTCGTGTACCCAGCCGGTGATGCGCGCCGCGACGGTCGCGGGGTCCCGTGAGCTCCCTGCCAGACGCAGGGCGAGCGCGACGATCGCCGGGTCACCCGTCTGCAACAACGGCTCGGCGGCGAGTTCGCGCGCAAAGGTGCGCCGGAAGTCCGCGGGAGGGGCGGCGAGGGTCCACGGGGCCGTCAGCGCCTCGCCCCGCTCACGTCGGATCTCGACGGTGTCACCGCGCAGCGACTGACGTCCCCCAGCGAGGTCCAGCCCGGTCGGATCGGCGCCGAGGAAGCGCAGGCGTAGCGTCGGGGGTCCCTCGGGATCCAGCGCCACCCCCGACGCGATCGCCGTGAGTTCGATCAGGTCGGTGGGGGGCACCGTCACCCGCGTGCGCGCCATGCGGGATCGCGCGGTCCAGTTCATGAACGAGAGCTCGAACGCGGTGCGCTTGAGCGTGATCCCCCCAGGCTGGGTCGCCTCGATCACGCGACCCTTCGCATCGACCCACCCGCTGAAACCCGCCCCGCTCGTCGGGACGAGACGCCATCCGCGCACCGTATCGGTGCGGGCCGCCACGAAGGCCTGCGCCGTGGAATCGAACGCCGCGCTGTCCACCACGGTGAAGAGTGATTCGGCGGCGATCCGGAGCTCGATCGTGCTCGGCGTCATCGTCGTCGGATCGAGGCTGGCGAGGGCGATGCGGCGCCCCACCTTCGGGGCGCGCACCAACATCGCGGCCGCGGGGATGACCGCGGGCAGGAGGATCGGCCCCGCGACCGCGATCCGCTGGCTGTCCGCGGGTTGCTCGGGGACCTCGAGGACGAGACGCACCGCGCTGTCGCCCTCCGTCATCCCACGCGCGCGGAGCGGGGCGGCAGGCGATTCCATCGCCACATCGAAGGTCCGGAGCGCGAACCCTCGCGACAGGGTGAGCACGGCGCGCGCGCTCGCCGGGACCGTCTGGCCCGCGACGGTGAGCTCCGCGGTGAGTTGATCGGTCACCTGGAACCCGGTCGCCGTGGTATCGATCTGCGTGGAGGCGTACCCGATCTGGCGTCCCCCCTGTTCGACCAGGAAGTAGGTCGTGCTCGGTCCCAGCCGGAGCGCGGCCTCGGCGAGCACCGCGCTCCGCTCGCGGAAGTAGCTCCGCTGCACCACCAGTGCGATCCCGAGTCCCCAGGCGCCAAGCAGGAGCCACGCGACGAGGGTGCGTCGGCGTCCGCGGGCCGTCATGCGCGCTGCGCGTCCCGAGCGCGCCGATAGTACGGCGCGGCCTGCTCGGGTTTGCCGAGGCGATCGTAGGCGATCCCCACCCCCTTGAGCGCGCGCCACATGGTCGGGTCGAGCTCGACGGCGCGGAGGTAGGCGGTCAGGGCGCCCGCGAGGTCATCGCACTTGTTCAGTGCCTCCCCGAGGTGGTAGTGCGCACCGGGATGCTCCGGGAGGCTCGCGACCGCGCTGCGCAGCGGGGCGACCGCGTCCTTCCACCGAGCGCGGCGGCAGGCCAGGATCCCGGTGTGCAGGGCGATCTCCGGGGCGAAGGGACGGAGCTGGGCCGCCTCCCGGAGCGCCGTCGCCGCCTCCTCGTACCGCAGCGCGATCGCGAGGGTCTCGATGCGCGCGCAGGCGAGGCTGAAGGGATCCGATTCCGGAGCAACGGGTGCCGGGGCGGGTGCCGGGGCGGGTGCCGCGGCCGGTGCTCGCGCGACCGACTTGGATGGTGTCTCGGTGGGCCGCATCACCGCCGTCAGGACCGTGCCTCCGGGCTCCTCGAGCTCGCGATCGTCATAGGACCACTCCCCGCAGACGGGAGGCTCGCGTATGGCGGTCATCATCGGGGTCGCGTCCGGACCGTACGCCTCGACCGGGACGAGGGGGACCCCCTCCGCCGCCCCGAGGAGGAGCTGCGCCGGGTCCGAGGATCGCAGGGAGGAGGGAGAGGGATGGTCGGTCATGTCCGAGGCCTGCGCTGGAGGCGGCCACGAGCCACCCCCTCCGGGCAATCTAGCCGACCGGCCTCCCTTCCATTCACCCGCCGCCCCCTCGAACTTGCACGACTATGTCCGGTGACGCGCTGATTGTTCGAGGGGCCCGCGAGCACAACCTGAAGGGGATCGACGTCACGATCCCGCGGGACCAGCTCACGGTCATCACCGGCCTCTCGGGGAGCGGCAAATCCTCCCTCGCCTTCGATACGATCTTCGCCGAGGGCCAGCGGCGCTACGTCGAGTCGCTCTCCGCCTACGCCCGCCAGTTCCTCGGGCTCATGGAGAAGCCCGATGTCGATG
>Ga0315900_10012228_pt1 | contig 10557 bp, 20 predicted proteins | sample LakEriMetagenome_FD_203521 | JGI IMG/M metagenome (GOLD analysis project Ga0315900, IMG submission 203521) | Freshwater fungal communities from buoy surface, Lake Erie, Ohio, United States - Buoy 12 MA114 | ecosystem: Environmental > Aquatic > Freshwater > Lake > Lake biofilm | place: USA: Lake...
TCGATTCGATGACAAGATATATCTGTTCAAAGGTGAACAGTTCGTCGATGTGACCTCATGCACAACGAACCCCGGTACTACCGTACTGCGTAACTATTCTAAGTTCAACGCTAAAGGAGCAGCTGTAGTGGTCGCTGATCAGTGGTATTATGGCGTATGGAGGAAAGGAAAGCATCAGGGCAAGATCACAGCCCTGATTCAGATAGGAGCACAGATAAAGGTGTGGAGGGATGGTGATAAGGATGATCAATCTGAGGAATCACTGATCCAGCAAATGGGCTTCTTTGGTATTAACTTCCATCCGAATACCTATGATATCAATGCAAAGAGCACAGGATCACTTGTGAATGGATGGAGTGCGGGATGTCAGGTGGTCAATAATATGGATAAATATCGGAAATTTATTAACTTGGTTCCTGCAAATACATCCATTACTTACTGTTTACTCAATGAGTTCTAACCCAAAAGGCGATCTTGTTAAAAAGGTCATACTGGAAAATCCCGAACTTGGGACCAATACTATCGCAAAGCTATTGCATTCTACTCATCCGCTATGGTTTCCTAATTATGAACAGGCAAGATCAGCTGTGAGATATCATCGAGGGGAACATGATAAGAATCAAAATATTTCTCATTCTGTCGGGATCCGAAGCGAAGAGCAAAAGAAAGAATCAAACGGATGGAGGGGAGCTCCTAAATCAGATTATGAGGAGGTCCCAGAGTTCGTGATGCCTACCGGGAATAATCGCATCCTTGTGCTGAGTGACATCCATCTACCTTATCATGATGAGAGAGCTCTCGATATAGCTATTGATTACGGCATCAGGAACAAGCCGAATGCGATCATCCTAAATGGTGACACAATGGATATGTATCAGGCTTCCCGGTTCATCAAGGACCCTACACTGCGGAACCTTGCAGGTGAGCTTGAGATGACCCGTGATTTTCTCGAAGCATTACAACATGAGTTCTCATGTCCTATCTACTTTAAGATGGGCAATCATGAGGATCGATGGCAGAACTATCTCAAGGTGTCAGCTCCTGAGCTGCTCGGAATCCCTGAGTTCCATCTGAGTAGTCTGCTTCGATTCGGTGAGTTCGGAGTAACTGAGGTCAAATCAAAGCAGATCATCAAGGCAGGAAAGCTCACCATCTGTCATGGTCATGAGATGGGCCATGCGATATTCTCACCAGTTAACCCTGCAAGGGGGTTGTATATGAAGGCAAAGGTATCCGCTATATGTGGACATCATCACCAAACATCTGAGCATTCAGAGAAAGATATGGCAGGGAATGTAGTTACTACCTGGTCCATGGGTGCCCTGTGTGGCCTATCTCCGGAATATTTTCCCTTCAACAAGTGGAATCATGGCTTCTGTTGGGTGGATACTGACAGCTCAGGAGAGTTCGAGGTAAAAAATATGCGTATCGTTGACGGTAAGATCAGATAATTAATTACATTTATATAGTCTTTTCTGTAGTAATTAGGTTCAATGGTTAGGAAACCTCTCGATTTCGAGGGGTTTTTTTCATTGTATAGCCTTAATTCTTTACCTATTCTTTCAGGTTTTATCCTTAGAATGTACACTATACTGCACTTTATATATAAAATATTAGTCTTTTTATACGTGATCACATATAAAAGTATAATATAATGCACTTTTATATGCATATCGATATAATATTGCATATCGAGATACTCGATAAACCCCAGTAAAATCAGGGCATTTAAAATTATTTTCAATTTTTAGGAAAAAAAATTTACTAATATTAGGAAAATATAAAAATATACTTTTATATTTGTAAGGTCAATAAGGCACAAAACTAAAACAGAAAAGACATGAAAAGAGAAACATTATCGCAATTCACACAAAAAGAAAAAGCAGCTAATCGTTTAGCAATGTTTGAATCAAAAGTTATCGAGTTCGGTAAATTGATAAACCAAGCAAGAAAAAACAATGATTCAACTTTAGAAAAAATTTATATTGATTCTTTAATCCAATGTGAGAAAATGATAGCAATTTGTAAAAAGGATTTTAATAACCTATAAAAAACAAATAACCATGACAGAAAAGCAACAATTCAATCAAGCACTGGCAATGATGGCCTTTGTAATCGGTTCAATATTAATCTTTGCAGCGATATGAGAACCGAAGAAGAGATCAGATTCGAGATCACAGTACTCGAAGCTACAATACTCAAGGTATTGAAGAACTTAGAAGATGGTGAGATAGATGCCTATGCAGCTGATTACTGTATCAGCTCTTACAAGGCAGACATCAAAGTATTAAAGTGGGTGCTAAACGAGAAGCCATGAACCGGATAATGGAATTACACACAGCAGCAACGAACCTGATAGTACTTGCACAGGCTGAAGAGAGAAGCATCGCACAGATATCACAGGGCGAAGGTGATCAATACGACAAAGATATGCTCATCAAAGAGCATAAGATCAAGATGCAAAAGCTGATCAGGTCCTATCTCAGGACCATCAGAACAATAGAGCAAATAATTCAAGGCGAAATAATATGAAGAAGAATACATTCATACCGTTAAGGCTGCCACTGGTAAAGCAGATCCGCTGGTGGAGAAAGCAGTCAATAGAGAATGACAAAGGAGGATCCTTCAATGTGGAACTATACCTCGCATACTGTGAGGCTAAATTCAAATAATATGCGAATAGTTTTAAAGCAAGAGAATGGAGATGTATACCAATGGGTAAGAACTGCTCTCAGATCGCAGGAAAAGACCCTTACAAGGGTGTGCAAGGAGATGAACATCGGGTATATCTCCACATATAAGAAGCTGAACGCATCGTTTGTCGATTATGAATGGCTATGTGAGTTCTGTTCTGAGGCACTACCGGGAGAGGAAGTAATTTTAAATATTGAGAAATGAGATACATCAGAAAGTACATTGATTCCCTGATCAAGATACAGCAGGAATCTATCATCCGATATGAGAATATGACAGCTCACAGCCCTGCAATGGAGGCCTATATCGAGAACCAGGTCCGCAACAAGGAGGAACAGGTTGCAATGCTTGAGAGTATTGTCAAGCTAATGGATGACATCGAGCCATGAAAAAAGAATATAGGAAGCTATCACCGGAAGAAATCGAGGAGATCTATCTCACCTTCAGGAAGCACAGCATCTCAACCCTTGCAGCTCAGTACGGGTGCAGCATCACTCAGATGAATAACATCTACTCGCAGTGCATCCATAGGATGAAGCAGGAAATAGCCCTCAGAGAGCGAATGCCTGAGCATAAGTACTGGAATACTGAAGAGGAGATATTCGAGGCATTAGAGCCAACATATGACCCCTCAGAGCTCAAAGGTTGGGAGCTGAAAGAATATAGGAAGCTATGCGAGAGATCATTCTAATCATTATTCTTGCACATCTTCCGGTGCAGGATCTCAGGAAGCAGAGAAAGGAAGAAGTACGAATCATTAACCCTTACAGCTATGAACTGGACAATAACATTCAGAAGTAAGTACGGAAGTAGATGGACAGTGGAAACAATCACTGTCACAGCCGATACACGGACAGAGGCCATCCGTAAAGCAGACAAGTGGCCCGGAGTAATTATTAAAGTGGAACGTCATGCAACAGTATGAATATAAAGAGCTCTTGGATATGGGATTCAAGAGATGGGATGGAGAGGATGAGATCTTCTTCCAGTGCTACGGGTTCCGATATTTCGGACTGAGTATGGATCTGAGCAATGATGTCTCACTTTCATGGGATATCATCGACAGGACCGTGAGCGTTTTCAAGGATGGTAATGCTGTTGAACATATGCTATCCAAGAAAGAATTGAACATGATTATTAAATTGTGGAGCAATGCCAAGGATTAAGAAAGCAATACAGAGGATGTTCATCATCACTCAGTGCATAGAAGAAAGGCCACGAAGCAAGAATGCTATCCGTGATGTTGTTGAAAGAAGGCTCGGTGATAGAGTATGCAACAGTACAATTGAGAAAGATTTATTCATCCTTAAAGAGGAGTTCGATGCACCGATCAAATACGAGCGAGGAAATGATATCTATTACATGGCTGAAAAATACTCATTCGCTGATGCAATGATCAACTGGATGGATGTATAGATACTATGAATCTTATCTTATTTAACCCTCTTCGGAGGGTTTTTTTGTGCTATTATTTTTTGCACATTTTATTAAATGTTTATTTATCAGCATTTTAACTCTCAGCACAAAAGCACAAAAAAAGTGCTCCTATATTCCCCTTTATATTACTCTATTATTTTTTTTTCTTTCAGCGTGATTTTTTTTTTCATCGTAATTTCTGACACCCCCCTGGAGATCAATGTACTTTTGTGCTATTTTGAGTTAAAGTATTAATAATCAATAAAATATACAGCACAAAACACAGCACAAAAACAGCACAAAAAGAATAAATATTGTTATTTTGAATATTGAATATTGTTTTTTATATTTGCTGAACAGTTCGACCTGACATAGAACTAAAGGAATTTAGATTGCCCCTGTTATGAAGTAGGAAGTCAGGTCCCTGCGGATTAATGGGGGTTTTCTTTTTATCTAATTAACAAAATGAAGTGTAGTTTTTTTACTAACCACTACCAGAATGCTCCGAAACTAAACAAGGATGTTAGCTTCTTTCTGGATAGGATCAAAGAAGGGGCATCAAAGGACCTGGTATTCAGGATCAGGGAAACATCAGATGAATCAGAACAGAAACAATTAAAGGCCCAGCTCCCCGGAGTATGCTTTAACGGTGTTTTCAGTAACAGGTCCAAGTCAGGATTAAAGAAAGCAAGCGGTCTGATGATACTTGATTTCGATGATTTTAATGATACTGATCATGCCAAGCAATTCAAAAAGAAAATAAAGGAAGATCCTCACGTTTATGCTGCATGGTTATCCCCTCGCAATGGAGTAAAGGTCCTGTACAGGATTCCTATTGTTCATGATGATAGGCAGTTTAAGAATGTTTACAATTCAGTGGCACAGATATATCCTCTGATAGATAAATCAGGAAGTGATATATCAAGGTTCTGTTATGAGAGCTATGATCCTGCCATCTATATTAACCTATCAGCTGAAATGTTCATCCCTTCAGTGATTATAGATGAGCCAGTTCATGATGATCTCGGTCAAGTTACTAATGTACCGGTGACTGATCAGAATGTGATAGCTAACAGATTACTGATATGGTTTCAGAAGCATTATGATAGGAGCATGAGAAATGCCAGTATATTTAAGCTGGCTGCTTCATTCAATGATTTCGGAGTGGATAAGATCACTGCAACGAATTACTGCAATAGATACGCTGAGAAGGATTTCACTGTGCAGGAGATATCCAAGATAATTGAATCAGCTTACAAGAATACAGCTCAGCACGGTACCAAGTTTTTTGAGGATTCAGTAAGGAAAAAAAAACTTACAACGATGGTCCTTTCCGGGAGGAGAGAGAAGGAGATCCATCAAGAGTTCTCGGACCTCGACATAGAGAATTTGGAGCAGGAGGTAAAGATCATCAAGGAGACTGTTAAAATTGACAGATTCTGGGATCACAACAACTCAGGTGCTATCGTAATAAATGCTTTTAAATTCAAGCTATATCTTCAAAGCTTAAATTATTACAAGCATTATCCAGTAGGGAATGACAAGACGTTTATTTTCATATCTAAGGTGGATAATTTTCTCGAGATAGTGAATGAATACAAGATAAAGGATTCAGTGATGCGACAGCTTGAGAATAAGAATGAGATCGATGTATTCAATTCATGTGCTAATAACACGAAGCTATTTACTAATAGCTATCTTTCAATGATAGATACAGCAGATGTTGACTTCCTAAAGGATGAGAAAGAATTTGCCATGATCTATTACAGGAATAATGCTGTTAAGGTATTCTATGATCGCATCGAAGTATACGATTATGATGAGCTCGACTTCCATATCTGGAAGGATCAGGTCATAAAGAGGGATTACTTCATAGCTGATCATCATGATTCAATGTTTAGGACCTTTCTATGGTTAATATCAGGGCAGGAGGTACAGCGTTACAATTCACTCAAGAGCGTATTAGGGTATATGCTTCACAGCTACAAGACCAGTGCTAATAATGTGGCTATAATTCTCAATGATGAGGTGATATCCGATAATCCTAATGGAGGATCCGGTAAAGGTATTCTTACAAATGCCATAGGCCACATGAAGAAAATCAGTACAATTGATGGAAAGACCTTTGATTTTAACAGATCCTTTCCTTATCAGACTGTATCAACTGATTGCCAGGTTCTGGCATTTGATGATGTGAGGAAGAATTTTGATTTCGAGAAGCTGTTCAGTATTATCACTCAAGGGATAACCATTGAATACAAAGGAAAGGATGCAATCACTCTTCCTGTAGCTGATTCTCCGAAGGTCCTTATCAGTACGAATTATACCATCAAAGCGGAGGGAGGGTCATTCCAGCGAAGAATGTTTGAGGTTGAATTATCTTCTTACTTTGGAGCACATCATACTCCGCTCGATGAGTTCAATTGCTTATTGTTTGATGACTGGGATCACGAAGAATGGGCAAGGTTTGACCAGTTCATGATCAATTGCCTACAGTATTATCTTGAGAATGGACTTGTATCTTATGAGCATAAGAATCTGAAGATAAGAAAACTCATTAATCAGACCTCTCAGGAGTTCTATGAATGGATGAATGCTAAGACTTTCAGCAATGGAGATCGTATATTCTATAAGGAATACTATGAAGAGTTCCTAAATGAATACGAAGATTTCAAGAAATGGTTACAGCAGAGGACATTTAATCAATGGCTGAAATTCTATCTTGAATATCGAGGTATTGAGTATACCAATGAGAGCAGCAACGGAATGAGATTCTATGAATTAAAAATGAAAACCGAAGAAAATGCCACGAATTTACCATTCTAAAAATATTGATTCATCATTCACCCATACTCATGCTTATGATGAGTTCAGTAACTACATGAGCCTTGAATCAGCTATTAATTTAAGTACCAGGAAATGGTATCTTGATGCTGATAAAAAAGTGGAATTGATACCAAGATTCAAAGGAACAGAAAGAGGGCCACACTGGGCTGTTAAATCTGATCAGAAAATCACTATCGATGGGCAGGAATATATCTACTCATCGAATAAGGATTCAGAATCAAGGGAGCATAAGTTATTCAAGGGAAGCATCATTGAGAATTGTTTCTTTATGATGGGGCCATACAAGATAAGGATACAAGATCCTGTAGAAGAATGGAGGATATTCTCCGGGAGATTCAGGGCTGATGTGAAATGCTCATTGCTTTGCGGTACTCCAGCTATCATTGAAGTCATAAAGACAAGTGATCTGAGTGAATCAAAGCAGCATTTTCTTGAGGAAAATGAAATATTAACTTTTAAAATTTACATTGATGAATACGGAAATCAGGACTTATCAAGAATTGATTATATCGGAATTGGGAAGGCTAAAGGACTTTCAGATGCAATCAGAAAAGAAGAAGGAGCTCTTGCAGAAATTACAGAAAGAGCAGAGCGAGAGCTTCGGATCTCAAAATCAAAACTTCATGAAGAAGGAAGAAGAATTGAAGCTATATTTAAAGAAAGAAAAGAGGCAGCTAATAGAGAGATATCTCAATTCGGTAGCTCAATGGAAGAAAGATTCAGGAGATATTACGGAGAATCGGTCTACATTAATCGAGAGATTGAACAAACAGAAGAATCTATTGCATCAGTTGGAAGACAAATTGAAGAATGCGAAAAGAAGATTGAAGAATCCAATGAGCTATTCAGAGCAACTGAACAAAGAATTGAACACATGCATTCAGAGATTAGCAGATACAAAGATAAATCTGGAGCTATGGAGCAGAAGGTTCGAGAGGCTGCAACGAGGTGCAATATTGAATGGTACAGACCTAAATGGATGACATCAAAGGATAACGATATAATTTATTGGATATCATGACCCCAAAAGCAAAAATACTCGCATCTACTTCTATGCTTCCGGTCCTTGCGGACTTCCTTGAGGACTGCATCGAGGATGGCCTGATCCGATTCAAGGTAAAGCAGGAAGCAACGAAGGTAATCTCTCACATCAGAGAGATGGACAAGCTCTTCATGGATACAGCATCAGCTGAGTCCGTACAGCAACAGAATGACATCCAGCTGGCATTCAGGCAGTGGATGGAGGAATCATTTAAAGATCAAAGTGATGAAGCACCGAATACCTAGAAAGCTAAAAAAGTTCCTTAAAAGGAAACATTTCAGATTTGAGTTTAAAGGAATGAATCCGAAAACAAAATTGATAATTTACGCAATTACAAAAGAAGGATATTGGTGCAAACCTAAAAAATAATAGTTATGAAAAAGACATCGGTAGAGTGGCTTGAGAATGAATTTAAAAAGGAACTTGTTTTAATAAATAGCGCGGATGGATATCATATATTTATTAGAGTTGAAAAGTTTGATGAACTTATTAAACAAGCCAAAGAGATGGAGAAAGATGAAGTTTGTTATTTTGGAGCAAGGTGTTGTATTATGACTACTCAAAAGAAAGAATGGTCACTTGATGAATTATACAACGAAATCTATAAAAACACGGAGGAATGAACAAAGAACAAGCATTAGAGCTATTGAATAGCTGGGCATCTAAAGGGATGCCATTCCCGGAACAGGATCTTGTTATCAAAGTACCTAATCTAAAAATGGACGAATTACCAACGCAAGACGATTTCGATAATTGGTATTGGAAAGAACGTTCCGTGATTGAGGAATATACTTTCAAGTATTTACTCTGTGTTGTCTATGATTTAACTGAAAACCCAAAAGAATGAACCGAGAAAACAAAGCAATGCTTCAACGTATGCAGCGAGAACAGCAGCGAGCGAAGTATCCCAATATGCCGGAGCACGCTCTTGCAGGAACTAACTGGCAGGATAACTCAGCGAATGCACTGACCAAGAGCATAATCGGGTTCCTCAATATGTCAGGACACTTCGCTGAACGTATCAACACTCAGGGAACCTACCGACAGGGAAGGAAGCTGAAGGTGGGTGAAGGTATTAGGCAGATGCCGGGTAAGTATGTCCCAACTACAGGAGTGAAAGGTTCTGCAGACATTTCTGCCACAATTAGAGGCTTGAGTATTAAAGTGGAGGTGAAGTATTCTAAGGATCGAATGTCAGATGAACAGAAAGAATATGCAGAGCGTACTGTTGCAGCTGGAGGCATCTATTATGTAGCTCGTGACTTCGATAGTTTCAAAGAGTGGTATGATCAATTAATTGAGAATTTATGACACCGAAAGAGAAAGCAGAAAAGTTGGTATTTAAGTTTAGAGATATCAAAGATGCCTACCATATTGATGATATGGCAAAAGAACGTGCATTGATTGCAGTTGATTTGCATTTAGAAGAATTGAGTAAAATGAAACTTATTTTTTCAGATAGAGAACTGCACTATAAGTTTTGGCAAGAAGTACGCAAAGAGATCGAAGCATTATGATCTCACCACTACCTGACATCTACCTGACCATCAAGGGGCACCAATGGAAATGCATCGGAACAGCTGACACTGATGAGGGGGTGATCGATACTCTGAAGAATGAAGCCACCGGAGAGATCAGGACCATTGAAAGGATGAAACTTGTCACATATTTAGAAAAAAATATGACAAAAGAACAACAAGTAAAGAAAATAAATGTATCTTTGTATTCAAGTAATAACCAAAATAAATTACAATTATGAGCAGAAAAGAGCAGTTCGTAACGGTTTCAGAGAGACCAGCAGAGAAGTACCTTGAGTGGGCTTCAGAACAGGGAAAGTTCAAGTATTATGACAAGGCCAAAGGTGAGAATGTATTCATCGATCTTCCGAGCTTCCTTGTCCTTGCTCAGTATCACACTGTCAAGGGATGGCATGATGCATCACAGTCGGCTATATGGTCCAACGAAGTAAAGATCATCAGCACTGAAGAGATGGAGGTCAAAGCATTCAAGGGTGGAGTGATCGCAAAAGGTGTTTACAAGGATATCAAAGAAAGAGTACAGCAGGCCGGAGGTCACTATGTTAAGTCCATATACATCATGGTAAATGTAGATAATGGTGAGGTGTGGAACCTTCAGATCAAGGGAGCTGTAGTTCAGGAATGGGGTGAGGTGTTTAACAAATGTCAGCAGAGGTTCGCTGATGAGTGGGTAACACTTGACAAAGTGGATACTCGCAAGAAGGGCCGTGTCACTTATACCGTGCCAGTATTCAAGTTCAATGGCGTTACTTCTGATGAAGAAGCAGCACAAGCTGATGCAGCATATGACAAGCTACACGCAGCCCTGAAGATCAGAGCTGATGAGCGTAACTCTGTCAATGATGCTGTGAAGAATCTTGATGCAAAGCTCCCGGCTGATCCGTTAGATATCAAAGGGAAGGTAGGAAATATTGAGGGTAACTTCATTGAGGATGCCATCAGTGATATGGACGAAGACGATCTACCGTTCTGATATGGGGTATAACTCAGAACTGTTCCTCCATCTGCGAGATGCTGAGG
>Ga0315900_10012230_pt1 | contig 10556 bp, 9 predicted proteins | sample LakEriMetagenome_FD_203521 | JGI IMG/M metagenome (GOLD analysis project Ga0315900, IMG submission 203521) | Freshwater fungal communities from buoy surface, Lake Erie, Ohio, United States - Buoy 12 MA114 | ecosystem: Environmental > Aquatic > Freshwater > Lake > Lake biofilm | place: USA: Lake...
TGTCACGAAGCAGTATAAAGACAACCTCCTTGTTGCTTAGAACTTCATAGTCTAACAGATTAATTAATATTGACTTGCCTATTATGTCTTTTAAAGGGATTTCTAAACGGTCATAACCTAAAGAAGATATTGTCAGTATTGAATTTTCAAAATTGTCTATTTTTACTACTCCATTGGAGTCCGTAAAGCCACTAAACTTAATTCTGTTAGAGTATTTGTCTTTGATGGATATATTACAAAACTGAATTGGCCTTCTGTTGCATTCAACTTTAAGGTTCGCTTGAAAAGGATTCGGTAAGTCGTTAAGAATTTTAAAAGTTGAAAGATGTTCGTTAAGTGGTTTTTCAGTCGTTAAGAAAATAGTGTCGCCCCGCAATCTATATTTGCCATATCCATAAAAGTCAACAAGAAGACAGCAACCATAACTTGATTTAAATTCCAAGGTGCTGTCTGAAACCAGAACATAATTGTCACCTGAAACATATTTCCCAGTCAGCAATGAACTCTGTCCGTGCGCGATATTAAAAGTCAACAATAATATGGTCAGTATGCGTTTCATCAAAATTGGGCATAACGTTCCGCAACCTTGCGTTAGTTGCCGATTGCGTAGTATTAAACTGTCAGCCAAGATAAATAAAATGCGGAAACTAAAGCTTGAACATAGCGTCTTAACTGCAATTACGCAAGATTGCTGTTATAGGCTGTGGTTCTTCTTTTGTGACTGTAAACCGTTTCATATCTTCATTCTACTTATGTTTGAAATAGCAGATATCTCATTTGTCGCAAGAATATGAAAACCGAATCATCAATCTCTATTATAGATAACCTATACGACAAATTATTGCTATTGAATTTTTGTCCCTCTAAAAACGTACAAAGTACTATCTGGGCTCCAATTTTTATATTGCACGTATATCGAGTCTGTATTGTCAGGTAAACGAACTATCACATCAAATAAATTACATCTTGGTGTCATACCACCTCCATTAGGTAGAAAAGTCCTATGATTTACCTGCCATGGGGGAAAAAATCTGTAACCTAATAGACCACTACTTACATAAGCGGTACATTCATTAAATCCTGTAAAAGTTACATTATTGGCTCCTGTGTTAGTAGTGTAGTAATATCCAATAGTTACTACTCTAGTTTCTTGCGAGTTTTCACTAGAAACACCTTGAAATCGACCAAAAATAGGCATGTTTAATGTGTCATAACGGTCTATAAAATATAACATACGATCAACGGTATCTACTCCATCATCATTAGGCAAACAAGTACTATTAGGTTCTTTCTCAACAATAAGCCGTATAAGTTTAGGTGTTTTATTACTTGAAAAGTCTATGGTTAGTGATTTACCAAATCTTGGTTGCAATTCTGTCCCTATATACCAAGTATATTTTTTAGCATTTTCTTCCAGAGCGGTAAACCGCACATTGTTCCAAACACTTGTGTCGGTGTCATAATACTCCCAAAATGGATTTAATCGAAGGGCATCTCCTTCTTCGAACATAGTAAATGCCGCACTTACAATTTTAGCATCAATACACGGATCATAATTAACACATTCAGGGTTTCGTGGGTCATTACATTCTACTTTGTCTTTCTGGCAATTCTGTAAAGAAGTTACTATTAAAACGTATAACAATAGTTTTAGTGTCTGAATTAATCTTTTCATGTTATACCTCTTTCTATTTATAATGTCATTATTAGTCAATGGCTTGCTTTACCATAGCCTATAACGTTTTGCGGCTTTGCGTTCGGGCGGGTTTCGGAGCACAAAACTGTCAACCCAGCACTAAAGTTAAATTGAAAAACTGCACTTGAATTTAAGCACTTCACCCCGCATGACGCAAAACCGCTGTTGGCAGCTGGCGTTCTTGTCCACCGTGTCTGAAAGTCGCTGTATGATTTGGTTTTAGCTGTCATTGTCCGAGTGTTTTCTTGTCTGTTTGTGTCGGGTTGTGCGTGGCGTTTTTTATTTTTTTGAAGCGTTGGAAATTTTTTAAAAACAATTTTGTCCTGCGTTGGCTTTGCAAGCTCTTTGACAAAGCTTTGGTCTGTGCTTGGGTTTGTGCGGCTTTGGCAATGTGCTTGCAAATAGGGTTGGCTCATCATAGTCTGTTTACTTTGAAGATTAACATACATATTGCCTTATCAATCTTGTTATACATAATTTCTTCGTCCTTCTTTGTTAATGCTGTGTATTTAAAATTGCGTTGTTGAAATTTACCACCTGTCACTAGGTTTTTATAATCTCTCCTAAATGTTTTCAGTTCAGTTAATTCGGTGTCGAGTTTTTTAGCGTGGCAATGTTCAACCAAAGTAATTACCGATTCAAGTTCATTTGAGATTGATGTAAAGGAATTTATAATTAAATGGCAGTTTGTCTGTGAAACGGCACTTTTCTGAACACATTCAGTTACGAGTTTATTTACTTCTTTAAATGAAGATTGCAGGGCTTCTATTTTTCGAATGATTACATCTTTTTCATACCTAGAATTCTGCATTTGCTTGTCTAGAAATGCGGGAATGTATATTGCTAAAAAGACTGTTACTAAAAGTGTTGCTAAGTCAACTATGTTGATTTTATCCTCTAATGGAATAAAATTGTAGTGTCTGATGGCAATACCAACCGCAACGCCAACTGCAACTAAAACTAGAGCTATAAGGTATCTTATCATTTGTTGTTAGCGTCTTTTATATATTCCTTAATGTCATCAATCAAAAATGGGTCATCATCACTTTTGAGTTCAAGATTGTCTAGAACAATTTTGTGGTCTTTGTATTCTCTTGCTAAGCCGCCAAAAGCAGATTCAAGAAATGATGTTGCATACCCAGCCGTGTCGTCAAGGTCAACGAACAACTTTTTCTTTTCTGCAAGTGCTTGTTTGAAACGTGGTAAAAGAATTTTTTCCAAAAACTCTTCACCTGGGAAATCGCCCTCGATTTCCTCTCTCACACCTGGTATTTTGGTGTAATCGTCTGCTATTTTGATGATTATTTTGTCCATCTGTTCGTATTGTTTATTTCAAAATATATGAATGTTCCGCTAAATTCCTTTTTCAGCTTCGCAAAGTTATCATTACCCAAGTCTGCTTTCACGTCATTTGAAATGATTTTCAAGTTACTGTAATAATTGCGTTCAAGCCCTTTATAAATCGTTGGCAGCCCTTTACCTCTGTAAGGGATTTTAGTGCTTGATAGTTTATTTCCCGTAATGATTTCCTTTAAAACATCTCGGTTATCCTTTATCCCAAACAGCATTGATAATTGTTCTCTAAAGCCTGAAACGTTTGATGATTTAAAGATGCCAACGCCCAAATCAATAAAGGCAAATGAAACGTGATTATCTTCTTTGTCGTGATAAACAGTAAGCCACCAAGTTTCTTCACCGATTTGTTGTGGTTTAGCGTGATAACACGTATTTGCCATACTTTCCATTAACGCCCGATATACACCGGGACACCGACCTTCTTCACCAAACACAACTTTTGATACTTGTTTTATCAGTTCTGCTGCAATACCGCCTTCGGCTTTTTTGTTTCTTCTTGTGAGAATGTAGTTTTTGTGTTCATCCTCATTCCCATTATTGTTGTTAAACACTCCGCTTTCAACGAAAATTTTTCTTAGTTTTTCATTCTTTGGATAGTTGCCTCTTATGGTAACACCATTTACAATTTTCGGATTTTTTACAAAAGAAAGTAAAAGAACTATAGCATCATTTGTAAGGTTTGTAATGTCTTTCAGGTTTATCAAAACATTCTTTCGTTGACGGAATAGTGCTTTTAGCTCGTCAAGATATTGTAACACTGCCTCCGTATTTTCAATGAACGAGAAGTTTGCAGGAGCTTTTTTATTCGTAAATGAGTCAACTATTCGTTTCTGCTTCTGAACTTCTTTTTTTAAACCCTCAAACTTCTTATTCTTCGCTTTCTTCTTTGCTTTACTTAATAGACGTGACTTTAAACGACTGGCGGCTCGTTTAGTATTTCTGATTTTATATTCACTTGTCGTATAAAGTTTCTTCATTTATGCTGTTTCCATTTCTTTAACCTCAAACGCCTGATGCAACAATGCTTTTAGCAGTTGCTCGGTGGCTTGTTGGTTGGCAATGATGTGTTCTTTTAATTGTTTGGTTTTAGCAAATTGCTTTTCTATTTCTGCCACTATGCGTTTTTGTTCGGATAGTGGGGGAAGGGGGATTGGAAAATTAGCAATGTTACCCATACTCAAATTAGCTCTGCCCGGGGCAAAAGAACTATCAGTCATTAATTTTAATGCCAAATTGGAGTTCATTAAGTTGAGCATATAGTCTTTGTTTATTAGGCTGTGCTCAATTCTAATAATACAAACGGCTTGATTAATGTTTGCTACAACATCTAAATCAAATAATGCTGTTCTTCCTATTGAAGCACCAACGATGTTTGTAAGTATGTCACCTTTTTTTAAAATAGATCGTGGCTCAATTTCATTGAACTTCTCCTCAACATATGTAGCCTTAGTTAAATCAAGTTTGAAGCTATCAACATTTTTACTCGTAATAAAAAGTATTCCATCTTTTTCTGAAACATATTGTACTCCTTGCCAATTTGGTGATGAACCCTTTGTAATGTTATCAGAAATCTCACCTAACCTACACCAAACCCAATTTTCAGGAATTTCAAAAGGTATTTCTTCGGGTTTGATGGGCGGTAAGGGTTTTTCTTTCTTACCCGATTTTGCCTTTTCTGCTTTGATGCGTTTGAGCAATACGCTGGCAGGTTCGTCATTTGAGTCTTGCGACACTAACTTGCCCTGCACGGCTTCTTGTAAAATGGCTTGGTTTAGATTTTCGAGTTGGGAGTGTTGGTAGGAAATATGCTCATCCAATTGATTAAATTTTGCTTCCTTTTCAAAAAAGTGTTCTGCAATAACTTTTTGTTCCTTTGTTGTTTCTGGAAAATAAACCTCTAATGGTAATATATGCTTTGGTTTAATTTCGGTTTTTATACCACCTGGAACTTGCTCTTTTAAAAGTTGCACAAAATCTGGGCTTCTAAGAAAAACTTTTAGGAAGTCTATGTCAATTTTTGAGGTATCGAAGATGTATGAAGAATAGTGTATTGTTGCCAAAATATCTTCCTCACCTTCATAAACTGTCAATGCCCCTTTTTCAACATTAATCCCTGAAATTACCAAATCACCTTTTTTGATTATTATCATATCGGTGTTAGAGTTTTTATCAGAAAGGAAAATCTGTCCTGAAAAATTAATTTTATCAATTCTTTTTAAGTTCGCGATCGTTGGGTCGTTTGGCTTAAATCGCCCTTCACGATTTTTTAAAACATCACCAAGTTTCATTTTTACCCATCCCATTTTAGTCAGCTTTTAGTTCGTTTAACAACAAAAGGGATTCATTGAATGATTTCTCAATGTTCTTTATTATTTCTTTTCTATCATAGGTTACTTTCTCTACTTTCTTATTTGGATTCTTTATATCCAAGTCATAGTTTCTGTCTATGATTGTTTGCATTGGTACTTTCCAAGCAACTTCGCTTGTTTCTCTTTTTTTCCACCAAGCTTTTAGCGGCTCAAATTCTTCAATGCGGATAGGTTTGGTCTTGTTGTATGCTTTTTGTCCATCAGGCAAAGTGTGTTCGTAATACCAAACTTCTTTTGTTGGTTTACCTTTTTCAAAGAAAATAAGGTTGGTGTTTACGGTTGCATAAGGTGCAAATACGCTTTGGGGCAATCGCACAATGGTATGCACATTGCAATCTTCCAATAGTTTTTGCCTTACCCGTTGTTTTACTCCATCTCCTGTTAAACTGCCATCGGGCAATACAATGCCAGCCCGTCCGCCATCTTTCAGCAATTGGATAAAGAGTATCAAAAACAAATCAGCACTTTCCTTGGTGCGGTAATTCAACGGGAAATTGGTTTCCATACCATCGCCCACCACACCACCAAAAGGCGGGTTTGCAACAATGATGTCCACACGGTCTTTTTGCTTAATGGAATTGTATTCACGGCTTAGTGAATCTCCGTTTTCAATTTGCGGCACTTCAATGTCGTGGGTTATCAGATTTACCACACTCAGCATAAAAGGCAGGGGTTTCAATTCGCTGCCCGTTACGGTTTCCTGTAAGGTTTTGCGGTCGTCAATGTTTTTTACCTGCTTTTTCAGGTGTTCAATAGCACACACCAAAAAGCCCGCAGTGCCACAAGCTGGGTCGGTAATTTTTTCGCCCAATTTGGGGTTTACCATATCCACAATAAACTGGGTTACGGCTCTTGGCGTATAAAATTCGCCTGTGTCTTTCTTGGCAGCCAATCCCTGCAAAATCTCCTCATAAATCACATTGAAAACGTGATGCTCTTTGCTGCTGTTAAAGTCAATTTCGTTGAGTTTATTAATGGCTTGGCGGAAAGTAGTTCCGCTTTTCATATAGTTGTTGGTTCCGTCAAAAATTTGTCGGATGGTAATTCCTAATCTATCGTCAGCCGAAACCGTCAGGTTTTTAAGCGTTGGGAAAAGTTTGTTGTTCACAAAATTGATAAGTTCATCGCCTGTGATGCCTTCATCGTCTTCTGCCCAATTTCGCCACTGCAATTCCGCAGGAATGTCTGATTTGTATTTTGGGTTCAGTATTTCTTTTTCCTTGTCTTTATCGTCAAAGAGTTTCAGAAATATCATCCAGCCCAATTGCTCAATGCGTTGTGCGTCACCGCTCAATCCCGGGTCTTTGCGGAAAATATCTCTGATTGATTTTATAGTTCCTGCTATGTTGCTCATTAAAAATACTTTTTAAAGGTTTTTTGAAATTTCTCTGCGTGCTCGTTTAACCATTGGAAATAATTGTCCCACTGATTTTCATCAGTTGGTGAACAGGAGTGATACTTTATTATTCTAAATGCAGCACTCTCTGGTAAATCCATGAATTGAATATCACCTCCAAGTGACTTCTCAATTGAATCTTTATCTTTCTCTATTGCTTTATATATCGCTTCATCATTCTTTATATAAAGTTCGCAACCAATTTGATTTTGTTTTGAGTTAAATGTGAGTGAAATGTTCGCTTTGGATGTTCCAAAACTTATATCATACCAATGCTGTGGTCGTGGAGTTCTTCCGTAATTTATTGAGGATTTAGTATCTAATTTATTTACATATTCCTTTAAAGACTGCCAAAATCTTTGCTGTAATAACTTCAATTCAGAAGGATTTCCCTTTTCAGATGAAGCGGCATTTTTCAAAGTTTTCGCCCAACTATTTGGCTGTGATATGATATTGAATTTCGGTGCTGGCTCTGAACTCCCAATTTGCCACAATTCAATTTGGACAAGGAAAAAAGCAATTTGTTCAGGCATATGCCTATTAAACCAATCAATTGCCTGTTTATGTTCTTCCGTATAATCTTTTACAATCCAAATAATAATACTTGCATCGTGTGCAGAAGCATATGTTAGAATTTGACCAAGATGTTTATGGTCCGTAGCTTCAAGTTGATTCTCAATAATTACTTTTCTTTTTGAAGAAACTTCATCGGCAAGTATGTCAACTGAATAGCGACCTGCCGACTCTTCTGGCTTAATATTTTCAATATCAATGTCTAATTCTTCAGCTAACAACGCAATGTTCTCCTCTTTTGCTAACCATCTTGTAAAGTCTAAGGCTTCGTGTCCCCAAACACTTCTTAAATCAACTGTTTTTAATGTTCCAAGTTTTGTTTTCATTATGCGACTTTATACAATTCGTTTTCTAATTCTTTGATGGCTTTTTCGTATTCTTCTCGACTACCAAATGCTTTGATGATTTCCGTTACCGAACCAAACTCATTGATTGGTGGAACAGTCAGAATTTGAATGTTCTCAATGTTTTCAATGCCTTGGTCAGCGTATTTCTCCAATAATGCTTCCAATACTTTTCGGGCTTGGTCGCCATACTTGGTAAAGTAGTTGCGTTTCTTCACATTGTTGGCTCGTTCCTTTCTTGTCATTGGAGGTTGGTCATAAGCAACGTGGCAGATTAAATCAAACAAATCCACTTGCTTGTCAACTGCTTCATATAACGCTTCTACCATTACACCTTGCTCAATCAATTCTGAAATAATGGCTTCTTTGCGGTCAGAACCTTTCCACTTGTTTAGAAAGTCATCTAAGGAAGCAAATTGCTCTTTGATGATTTCTTTGGTGTGGTCTTTCAAACTCGTTGTGATGGGTCTGCCGTGTTGGTCAAAGTGCAATTCACGGCTTATTAAAACCGAAACATCAACTCCATTTACATAAACCTTTTCCCTTGGTTGTGGCGGGTCGGTTGTAAATGGTGGTTGTGGTTGCGGGGTGGTAGGAGTTATTTCAATTTCTTCTCCTGTTTCAATGTCGATAATTGGTTCGGTATTTTCTTCTTCTTCGTCCACAATGCCGCCTAAGTCGGTTTCTTCGGCTACTGGTTTTATTCTGATTGGGTCTCCGTCAAATTGTGGGTCTGCAAAAAGGTCTGTTGCATTTCTGAAATCCAAGATAGTGAAATACAGTTTGCCGTATTCCTCATTGATTCGAGTTCCTCTACCAATAATCTGTTTGAATTTGGTCATTGAATTAATGTTGCTGTCCAACACAATTACTTTACAAGTTTGTGCATCAACACCTGTGGTCATTAATTCGGAAGTGGTGGCAATAACAGGATATTTTTCTTCGGGATTGATAAAGTTGTCTAACTCTCGTTTTCCTTCGTCATTGTCGCCTGTAATCTGCATTATGTATTTGTAGTTCTCGGCAACCAAGTCAGGATTGTGTTTGGCTAATGCGGTTCGCATTCTTTCAGCGTGGTCTATGTCCACACAAAACACAATGGTTTTGGCAAAGCGGTCATAACCTTTCAGAAACTCAGTTACTTTTTTGGCAACTAAATCGGTTCGTTCATCAATCACTAAGTTTTTGTCAAAATCTCTGCGGTTGTAGATGCGGTCTTCAACTTCGTTTCCGTCTTTGTCGGTTTTGCCTTGTTCGGGTCGCCAACCTTCAGCATCCACATTTAGGGCAACTCTAATTACACGATAAGGAGCAAGGAAACCATCATCAATTCCTTGTCGCAAAGAATACGTATAAACAGGGTCGCCAAAATATTCGGTGTTGCTCGCTTCGTTGGTTTCTTTTGGTGTTGCTGTCAAACCGATATGCGTAGCGTTTTGGAAATAGGTTAAAATCTCTCTCCAACTGCTGTCATCTTTTGCACTTCCTCTGTGGCACTCGTCAATCACAATCAGGTCGAAGAAATCTCTTGAAAACTGTTTGTAAACATTCGCTGCTTCGTCTGTTCCTGAAAGTCCTTGATACAATGCCAAGTAAATTTCAAAACTTTTGTCAATTTGCCTGTGTTTTACCACAGTCATTTTATCCTTAAAGTGTTTGAAGTCGCCTCTGCGTGTTTGGTCAATTAAAGCGTTTCGGTCGGCTAAAAACAGAATGCGTTTTTTTGCTCCGCTTTTCCAAAGTCGGTGAATGATTTGAAAAGCCGTATAGGTTTTTCCTGTTCCTGTTGCCATTACAAGCAGAATTCTATTCTGTCCGTTGGCAATCGCTTCAACTGTTCTGTTTACCGCTATTTGTTGGTAGTATCGGGGTTTGCGATTTGTTCCGTCAAAGAAATAGTCTTGTGATACAATTTTCTCTGCTTCGGGGGTTTCAATTCCTTTATATTTTTTGTATTTCTCCCAAAGTTGTTCAGGAGTGGGGAAGTCTTCTAAACTGATTTCAGTTTCAATATTACCGTCTGTTGCTGTTCGGTCGTGAAATAAAAAACCTTCACCATTGCTGCTGAACACACAAGGAATGTCAAGTATTTGAGCATAGTCCAAGCCTTGTTGTATTCCAGCTCTTACAGAATGGTTGTTGTCCTTTGCTTCTATGATTGCAATGGGAATATTCGGTTTGTAATACAGAATATAGTCGGCTCGTTTTCTTGTTCCTCTTGCTGTGATTTTTCCTCTTACGTAAATCTTACCATCAGTAAAAGAAACTTCCTCCAATATCTGCAATTGCTTGTCCCAACCTGCCTTTTCCAAAGCAGGAGTGATAAACTTGGTGCAAATATCTCTTTCTGAAAGTGTCTTTTTATTCATCAGTTAATTGTCAAAATATAGTTTACCAAAATACATATTTCTGTCGGTGCGTAGGCAAAAAAGTGGCTCTTTTGGTTTTGCTGAAGGGTCGGCTTTGTGTGTCGGGGCAAAACCAAATGTGCCACTTGCGGGCTGGCAGAAAATTGTTTTTAAAAAATGCGGGTGGGAAAAAAATAAAAAACAATGGGTCGGCAATGAGTGTCGGCATACTCGCTGTCCGTTTTCAATATGGTCTGTATGTCTGTGTTCACCTGTCAAAATGGTTTACTTTTTCTTGTTTGTCGCACGGTCAATGCTTGCTGTGTTGTGTCGTTTTACGCTTGCTGCCAACTAGCCTATAGAAGCACATTTTGCATCCTTTTTGTCCATATTATGGAGCAAAAGGATGCAAAGAGGCATCCTTATTTTTATTCCTTTTCTATTATATAATTCCCAAATCATCAAACGGACTTT
>Ga0315900_10012231_pt1 | contig 10556 bp, 7 predicted proteins | sample LakEriMetagenome_FD_203521 | JGI IMG/M metagenome (GOLD analysis project Ga0315900, IMG submission 203521) | Freshwater fungal communities from buoy surface, Lake Erie, Ohio, United States - Buoy 12 MA114 | ecosystem: Environmental > Aquatic > Freshwater > Lake > Lake biofilm | place: USA: Lake...
TGTCCAGCTGCTGTTGTTGGCGGTCTCCCCGCGCCAGCCGCGCCACAGGCTGGTGACGGCAAACACCGCCACAAAGATCAACCCGCTGCGCGGCAGGCCGGTGCGGTCATCAATCAGCCACGAGCCTTCCCCCAGGCCGGCAATGATGCCGCCCGCCCCCGTCGTGCCGGGATCGATCCAGCTGAGCAGTTCCAGGCACAGCAGCACCAGCCCGGCCAGCGCCGCCAGCGGCCCCAGCTGCTGCCAGCCGCTCACCATCCTGAAGGCCACCAACCCCGCCAGCATCGGCAGCGCCAGCAGGCCGAGCGCCCGGCCAACCAGCCCCGTATCGATCAGCGCCAGCCCAAGGATCAACAGCGCCGCAACGCCGCCAGCGGCCAGCACCAGCCACGGCGCCAGCGCACCGCCCAGCCGTTCGCCCCAGCGGGACAGCAGCCGCCGCGCTGCCCAGCTGATCTGATCGCCCGCCTGCCACCAGGCCAGCGCGCAGCCGAAAAACGCCAGCGCCCGCACCGGCCCCAGCCCACCACCGATCGGCGCGCCGCCCACCAGCAGGGCCAGCAACAGCCAGGCCGGCTGGCTTCGCACCAGGCTGGGCACAAGATCGCGCCAGCCATCAGGCTGCAGGCGATCATTGGCCAGGATCACCCAGCCGCACGTCAACAGCATTGGCAGCAGGAACAGCGGCATCAGCACCGGCACCGCCGGCCAGACCGCCGCCAGCAGCGGCAACGCCAGCACCGCCAGCGGCCAGGCGGCATGGTGCCACTCCGGCCGGTCCCAATCCGATTGCCAGGCCAGCCGCCGCCGCAGCAGCCACAACAGGCCCCAGGGCGAGGCCCAGACCAGCAGGCTGAAGCCCGCCTGCGCCGCCTGCGGCCAGTCCGCCGCGGCCACCACGCCCACCAGCAACATCGATGCCAGCGGGATCATGGTGAGGATCATCCACAGCCGCAGCCGCGGGATGCTGTGATACTTGCGCCACCACGCCGTCGCATCGGCGTTCAGCCAATCGGCCATGCCGGGCAGCGGGCCATCCAACAGACCCAATATCTGCCGCGTTTGCGCCGGCTCGGCCGAGAACACCGCCTTGAGATGCCGCCACCAGCCGGGCCCCGGCGGATCGCGCAAGGCCAGATACCCCACGTGCAGCGGCGTGTGGCGACGGGCGATTTCCGCGACGAACTCGCCTTCCTCGCGGCGGCGCAGCAGGCGGGCCACATCGAACGGGCGCTGGCCCAGCGGCAGTTCGGCCCAGCCAAAGCGTTGGATGGCGTGCACGATCACCGGATCGCTGGCCGGCAGCCGATCGGCCAGGACGGCGGCCACCCAGGCTTCGATGCGATCGCGCGCCATGATGTCGATCAGGGCCGGCGCTGCCAGCAACAGGTCCAGCGCGCCATGCTGGGCGGCCTGATCGGCGCGGCCATCGATCATATCGATCAGGGCCTGCTGGCGGGTGCGCAGATCGGCCTGATCGGCGGCAAATTCGGCCTCCAGCGCCGCCTGCGCCGGATCGGCCACGTCGGGCGGCGGCAGATCCCAGGCAAAGGCGGGCGCCGTGGCTGCGGGCTGGGCTGGCGCGTCCTCCGCATCCTCGTCCTCATCCGGCCATGTCTGCCGCCATTTCAGCTGCTCCAGCGCCGCATCATGGGCGGCGCGCAGGGCCATGAAGCCCTCCGGATCATCCTCCGGGTTCACCCCCTTCAGCTTTTTTGCATAGGCGCGGCGGATGGCATCGCGGTCCGCGCCCGGCGGCAGGCCCAGAACGACCCACGGATTCACAGCCAGCGCGGCCCGTCAATCTGGTCAAGCGCGGCCATCATCTCGTCGCGCGCCGTATCGGCGGTGCGCACATCCTGCGTGGCCAGCGCGCCCTGAAACTGCTGGATCAGCCGGCCGATATAATCACGCTCATCGCCCAGCGCGTCTTCCCACAGCCGTTCGGCGCGGGCCATGGCGGCGCGATTGGCTTCGCTGTCACGCGGATGCTGTTTCAGCAGCGCCAACGCCGCCCGCCGCCGCTCGATCTCGGCCGGGCTCACCTGGTCTTCGGGATCGGCAATCATCAGGCTGTGCCGGTCGCCGCTGGCGATCACATGCACATCCACTTCCAGCAGGCCGTTGATGTCGTAACTGAAGCGCACCTCCACCGGCTGGCCTTCCGGCCCGCGCGGCATCGGCACCTTCAACTCGCCGATGCGCACATTGTCGGCCACCCGGCGCGCTTCGCCCTGATAAATGCCCAGCACGATCTGCTTCTGGTTGGCGTGCATGGTTTCATACACATTCACCCGGCTGACCGGCACGGTGGTGTTGCGTTCGATGACGGGGGAAAAAATCCCCTCCTCGATCGCCCCGCCCGGCAGGCGCTCGGCGATGTTCACCCCCAGCGAATAGGGGCAGACATCGGTGACCACCACCTCTTTCAGGGCGGCATCGCGCGCCTTCAGCCCGGCCTGCACCGCCGCGCCCAGCGCCACCGCTTCATCCGGGTTGATGCTGGCGTTGGGAAAGCGGCCAAACATCTTGGCCACGGTGCGGCGCACGATGGGCATGCGGGTGGCGCCGCCGATCAGGATGATTTCGGCAAGGCTAGCCGGCGCGATATCGGCATCGCGCAGCGCCCGCAGCACGGGATTGCGCATCCGGTCGAGCAGCGGCTGGGCAGCGGCTTCAAAGGCTTCGGCCGTCACGTCGTGGCTGAACTGTTCGCCCTGCCAGTTCAGCGCCATGGTGGCGCTGCTGCCGCTGGTGAGGCTGCGGCGGGCGCGTTCGGCCGCTTCCATCAGCTTGGCTGCCAGCTGGCGATCACCCCGCATGGCGGTGGCCAGCCGCTTGTCGGTCGCGGCCATCAGGCCGGCCAACACCTCGTTGAAATCCTCACCGCCCAGCCGGTTGTCCCCGGTGGAGGCGCGCACTTCGATCACGCCTTCGAAGATTTCCAGCACCGACACGTCAAAGGTGCCGCCGCCCAGATCGAACACCAGAAAGCGGGTTTCGCCATCCAGCTGGTGGATGCCATAGGCCAGCGCGGCAGCGGTCGGCTCATTGATCAGCCGTTCCACCTTCAGCCCGGCCAACTCGCCGGCGCGGCGCGTGGCCTTGCGCTGCTTGTCGTTGAAATAGGCCGGCACGGTGATCACCGCTTCGGAGACGGCCACGCCCAGATGCGCCTCGGCATCTTCCTTCAGGCTGCGCAGCACCATGGCGGACAGCTCTTCGGCGCCATAATCCTTGGCACCGAGCTTCACCCGGTGCTGGGTGCCCATATAGCGTTTGAAGGCGGTGGCGGTGAGTGCGGAATGCGTGGCCATGCGTTCGCGCGCCGGCCGGCCCACCAGCAGGCCGCCATCATCGGCCAGGCCCACCGCCGATGGCGTGAGCATTTCGCCCAACCGGTTGGGAATCAACACAGGCGCCCCATCGGCCCAATAGGCCGCGGCGCTGTTGGTGGTGCCAAGATCGATGCCGATGATCATGGCGGTGCCATAGCCGAGGTGGTGGCCCCTGCCAAACGCCGGTTATTGCGCCAGCGTCTTTACCGCCGCCGCCGCTGCCGAGGCGCGGTTTTCGATGCCCATCTTTTCGAAAATCTGTTCCAGATGCTTGTTCACGGTGCGCGGGGAGATGCCCAAGATTTCGGAGATCTCGCGGTTGGCCTTGCCGCGGCTGATCCACAGCAGCACTTCGGCTTCCCGCTCCGTCAGGCCGTGGCGCTGCGACAACAGCTTTTCCTCCGCCCCTTCCAGCGTTTCGGTCATGCGGTAATGGCGTTCATCGCCCTGGGTGGCGACGGCGGCAAATTCCACTCGCCCGCCAGCAAAATCATGCTTCACCCGGCCTTCACCATCGCCCAGCCGCTGCAACTGGCCCACCAACGGGCCGGGCAGCTGATCGCCCACGCTGGCACCAAAGCGCGCCGCCAATATCTCGGCGCTGCGCGGGGTGGTCCAGGCGATGCGGCCACTGCCATCCAGCGCCATCAGCGGCCGGTTGCTGGCATCCAGCGCACCCTGTGCCCCGGCGGTGATGCGGGCATTGCCCAGATGCACCTTCAGCCGGGCCAGAAGTTCGGGCAGCACGATGGGCTTTTTCACATAATCCACCCCGCCGGCGGCGAGCCCGTCCACCACATTCTGGGTGTCGGTAAGACCGGTCATGAAGATCACCGGCACCAGCGACAAGGCCGGATCGGCCTTGATGCGGCGGGTGGTTTCAAACCCGTCCATGCCCGGCATCATCGCATCCATCAGCACCAGATCGGGCAATTCGACCGCCAGGCTGGCCAGCGCAGTTTCGCCGTTCAGGGCGATGCGCACGGCATAACCTTCGCTTTCCAGCGTGTCGGTCAGGAACCGCAAACTGTCTGGCGCATCATCAACCACCAATATGCTGGCGCGAGCGGTTTCGCTCATCAGCCCGTCTCCCCGTTTTTATCGGCCTGTTCGTCCAACAGCTTCTGAAATTGTGCAAGATCAAAAGCATCAAGCGCCGCTGCCAGCCGCTGCACCAGCGGCTGCGCCTCCGGCACCGCCGCCGCCAGCGCCGCCAGCGCGGCAGACAGGCTGCGCACATGGCCGGTGCGGGCCAGCCGTGCCAGTTCGGCCAGATGCGTGCGGGCGGCAGGCGGCAGCGCGCTCGCGGCAACCGGCGCAGTGCCCGCTCCCTCGAACAGCCAGGCCAGGCCCAGATGCCGGCCCAATTGGTCGAAGAACAGGCTTTGATCCACGGGCTTGAGCACAAAGCCATCGTGCAGCCCGGTTTCAGGCAGGCCGCGCGCCTTGGCCCCCACCAGTTCGGCGGCATTGCCCGATGCCATCAGGATGATGATGCTGCGGCCGAACCGATCGCGCAGCCGCTGCGCCACCTCCCAGCCGTTCAGGCCGGGCATGGAGACATCGAGCAGCACCAGATCGGGCCGGCTGAGCTCCGCCAGCGACAGGGCCGCCCCGCCCGATCCCGCCACAAACAGGTTGAAACCCAGCGGCCGCAGCAATTCCTGCCACAGCGCCAGCTGGCCGGGATCATCATCCACCGCCAATATGGTGCGGCGCTGGCCATCGTAGCCGATGGGCAGGCCGCGCATCTGGTCGTCGGGCGGGGTGTTGGGCTGCGGCAGCAGCAGTTTCAGGATGAAACGGCTGCCCTGGCCAGGCGCGCTTTTCACCGAGATATCGCCGCCCATCACCTGGGAGAGCATGCGCGACAGCGCCAGGCCCAGGCCGATGCCGGGTGCCACACCCGCCGCCCGCCCGCCGCCGCGATCAAAGGGCAGGAAAATCCGCTCTACATCCTCAGGCGCGATGCCGATGCCACTGTCGGCCACCTCGATTTCCGCCACCATGGACCGATAGCGCACATTCAGCACCACGCTGCCGGTTTCGGTATATTTGATCGCATTGGACAGTAGGTTGATCAGCACCTGGCGCAACCGGCGTTCATCGGCCAGCACCCACACCGGCAGGTTGGGCACAACATTATAGGCAAAATCCAGCCCCTTGTTGCCGGCTTCGATGCGGAACATCGCCGCCACCTGTTCCAGCAGCGCCCGCAGCGCCACGGTTTCGCGGTTGAGCTTCAGCACGCCGGATTCGATGCGGCTGATATCCAACAGGCCTTCGACCAGATCGGCCAGATGTTCGGATGACCGGCGGATGATGCGGCCAGCCTCGCTGGGCGAAATCGCCGCGCCGCGTTCCAGCAGCTGGGCATAACCGTGAATGGCGTTGAGCGGCGTGCGGATTTCGTGCGACAGACCCATCAGAAAGCGCGTCTTGGCCTGGTTGGCCGCCACCGCCACATCGCGCGCCTGGGTGAGCGCCGCCAGTTGCGCTGCTGTGTCATCCCGTGCTGGCGGTTGGTTCGGCACAATGGCCCTCTTGTGTTGCACTGCGGCAAACAGCGTAGCGAAGCTGCGGGCTGTTGCAAATGCCAACAGGGCTGGCAAGAGCAGCTGATCAGTCTGCACGGGGGAAAAGATCATGCGCGCCATCCTGCTTGCCACTTTGCTGGCCAGTGCCAGCCCGGCCTTCGCCGCCCCGGTGGTGGGTGTGGCGCAGGCCAACACGGCCGCCGCGATCACCCGCATCAAGGCGATGAACCCCCGGCTGAACGCGGTGATCGCCATTGATCCCACCGCCATGGATCAGGCAAAGGCGCTGGACGCCGGCAAGACGCGGGGCGCGCTGCATGGTCTGCCGATCCTGGTGAAGGACAATGTCGATGTGGCCGGCCCCCTGCCCACCACCGCTGGCAGCCTGGCCCTGAAGGACAATGTAACCGGCCGCGACGCGCCGTTCGTCGCCCGGCTGCGCGCGGCGGGCGCCGTGTTGATCGGCAAGACCAATTTGTCGGAATGGGCGAACATCCGCTCCGATGCCTCCATCTCCGGCTGGAGCGCGGTGGGTGGGCAGACGCGCAACCCGCACGCCCTGTCGCGCAACACCTGCGGATCATCGTCGGGCAGCGGCGCGGCGGTGGCGGCACAGATGGTGGATGCCGCGATCGGCACCGAAACCGATGGCAGCATCACCTGCCCGGCCGCCATCAACGGCATCGTGGGCCTGAAACCCACGGTGGGCCTGGTCAGCCGCACCCACGTGGTGCCGATCAGCCACAGCCAGGACACGGCGGGCCCGATGACCCGCGACGTGCGCACCGCCGCCCGCCTGCTGAACGCCATGGCCGGCAGCGACCCGGCCGATGCGGCCACCAAAGAGGCTGACGCGCGCAAGACGGATTATGTTGCCGCGCTAAAGCCCGATGCGCTGAAGGGCGCGCGCATCGGCGTGCTTCGCTGGGCCACCGGCTGGCATGCCGGGGTGGATGCCCGCTTCGAAGCGGCGCTGGCGGTGCTGAAGGCGCAGGGCGCAACCTTGGTGGACATCACCACCGCGCCCAACCGCCGCGACATCGGTGCCAATGAATTCATCGTGCTGCTGACCGAGCTAAAGGCCGATCTGGGCGCCTATCTTGCCAGCACGCCGGCCATTGTGAAAAGCCGCACGCTGGCCGATGTGATCGCCTTCAACACGGCCAATGCCGCCGCCGAAATGGGCCTGTTCGGGCAGGACACGTTTGAAAAGGCGCAGGCCACCAACGGCCTGAGGGATCCGATTTATCTCAAGGCCCGCGAAACCTCATTGAAAGCCGCCGGCAAGGACGGGATCGACAAGATGCTGGCCGATGCAAAGGTGGAGGTGCTGATCGCCCCCACTGCCGCGCCGGCCTGGTTCATCGATCCGGTCAACGCTGATCAGTCCCCGGGTGGCGGGCCCGGCGGGCTGGCGGCCGTGGCGGGTTATCCGCATCTCACCGTGCCGATGGGCGGGGTGCGCGGGCTGCCGGTTGGCCTGTCCATCATCGGCCCGGCGTGGAGCGAGGCGCGCATTTTGGCGCTGGGTCACGCCTTTGAACAGGCCGCCCCGGCGATGAAGCTGATTCCCACCATGGCCCAGACCGTGGAGGAAAGCCCCGAGGTGCAGGCGCTGTTTGCGCCGGCCAAACGCTGATTCACCCCAGCTGAGTGCGCAGCCGCGCCAGGCCTTCGCGGATCTGCGCGCCCACCTCGCGCCGTTCGGGTGCCGAAAGGAAATGGCCGACCCGAAAACGCTGGCCGTGGCTGGCAAGGAACAGATGCGCATCGCCCAGCGGCGTTTCGTCGATCTGGACCTGGGTGAACAGCGGTTGCAGCACCGCCACCTGCTGATCCCCCCAAGGCGATATGCGGGTGAAGGTGAGCGCATTGTTTTCCAGCACCAATCGTTCATGCGCCCCGCCGGAACGATAATTGGCGCGAAACGCCCAGGCCAGCAGCGCCACATCGGCAATCATGAAGGGAATCACCGGCCACAGGCCCAGAAACAGGAAGCGCACGCTGCCGATCAGGAAAAACCCGCCCACACCCGCGATCAGCCAACGCGCCTGATCCCGGCGCAGCGACCGGTTGGGCGTGAGAGACAGATCCAGAATCATTGGCATGGCGTGACGCAAGGCTTTACGCCGCAGCCACTTTACCTGCCATGGCTTTTGGCGGAAGCATCGTCGCACCATGACCAAGCTTGCCCGCCGGCAGATGACGCCGCCCGAAATCCATGATTTTTTTGCCCGGCTGGCCGCCGCCAATCCGCAGCCGGTGACCGAACTGGCCTATGGCAACGGCTATCAACTGCTGGTGGCGGTGGTGCTTTCGGCCCAGGCCACCGATGTGGGAGTGAACAAGGCAACGCGCCGCCTGTTCGAAACCGTGCACACCCCAGCCCAGATGCTGGAACTGGGTGAAGACGGGCTGAAGGCCCATATCCGCACCATCGGCCTGTTCAACAGCAAGGCCAGGAACGTGATCGCCCTGTCGCAGCGGTTGGTGGCGGAATTTGGCGGGGAGGTGCCAGGCAGCCGCGACGTGCTGGAAACCCTGCCCGGCGTGGGCCGCAAGACCGCCAATGTCGTGGTCAACGTGCTGTTTGGCCAGGAAACCTGCGCGGTGGATACACATGTGTTCCGCCTGGCCAACCGCACCGGCCTGGCGCCCGGAAAGACCCCGCTGGCGGTGGAAACTGGCATCATGAAGCGGGTGAAGGCCCCGTGGCGGCGTGATGCCCACCACTGGCTGATCCTGCACGGCCGCTATGTCTGCACCGCGCGCAGCCCGAAGTGCGGAGACTGCACGGTTGCCGATCTGTGCCAGTTCCGCGGCAAGGCCATTGCCGGCGGATGAGTTCAGGCCGGGTTCAGCGGCCGCCGGCCATGGTGCCCCATCGACAAAGGATCACCCGCCATGCGCCCCTTGCTGTTGCCTTTGCTGCTGATCACGGCACTGCCCGCCGCACCGCCCGCCACCGCACGCGAAACGCCCGGCACGGTGAAGGCCTGCCTGCCCATCGCCCAGATCAGGGGCAGCAAGGTGGTGAACGGCCAGACCATCGACTTCAGCCTGCGCGACGGCAGCGTGTGGCGCAGCACCCTGCCCGGCGGCCAATGCGGGCAGCTGGGCTTTGAACGGGCCTTTTCCTATGAAACCTCGATCAGCCAGCTGTGCAAACAGGATGTGATCACCGTTTTGCAGAACATGGGCGGCCTGATGCCCGGCGCCCGTTGCGGCCTGGGCGAATTCGTGGCCCAGCCCCGCCCGGTGCCGGCAGGGAAAGCCCGCTGAATCACACTGGCGCCGCAGCTTAACCGCTGCTAACAGCCCATCAGTCCGCACCCGTAGCTCAGCTGGATAGAGCGCTGCCCTCCGAAGGCAGAGGTCACAGGTTCGAATCCTGTCGGGTGCGCCATTGCCAGCGGCGTCCATTCGAACCTGTGAATTGCTGTTCCTGTTTGCTGCGCCAACGGGGGCCTTCTTGTTTGCTGCGCAAACGGGGGCTCGAATCCTGTCGGGTGGGCCCCGTTTTTCCCGATCTATTGACGATTCAGGGCTGCTTGTCCTTCGCAGGCTCTGGCGGGGTGATGCCGGGGGTGGTTGGGTCCAGATCGGTGGGCAGCGGGTCGCCGAAGATATGGTGGCCAAACCACGCCATGTTTTCCGCCAGCACAGCCACCATCTGGCGCGGCTTGTTGATCGCATGGCCGAAGCCGTCATAAACGACCATCTTCACCGGCACGCCGCGGTCTTCCAGCGCCAGGCGCAGTTCATAGGCGTTGGCGATCGGCACTCGCGCATCGTTGGAGCCATGCTGGATCAGCGTGGGGGTCTGCGCCTTGTTCACATAGGTGATGGGTGACGTGCGGCGATAGATTTCAGGATCGCGCCATGGCGTCGCGCCCAGATATTGGCGGGTGAACGGCGTGATATCGGTGTTGGCATAATAGGTCAGCCAATCGGAAATACCGGCGCCCACGCTCACCGCCTTGAAGCGGGTGGAATAGGTGGTGTTGAACGCCGAGATATAGCCGCCCTGGCTCCATCCCATCGAAGCCACGCGCGCCGGATCGGCCAGGCCCTGCTTCACCAGCATGTCCACCCCAGCGATCACATCCTGATGATCGCCGATGCCCAGATTGCGATAGTTGAGCGCACGAAACTTGCCGCCATAACCGGCCGAACCGCGATAGTTGGGCCGCAGCACCAGCCCGCCGCGGGCCACGAACCATTCGGCCGGATAATAACGATCAGGCCGCACATCGGGCAGATCGATGCCGGTAGGGCCACCGTGGATGATCACCAGCAGCGGATAGCGTTTGGACGGATCGAAATCGGCGGGCTTCTGCAATATGCCTTCAATGCGGGTGCCATCGGCGCTGGTCCAGCTGATCACCTCCCGCTGCGCGACGGACTTGCCCTGCAACTGGGCCGCCATGGCCGTGATGGTGCGGGTCTCGCCGCCGGCCATCACCATCACTTCGGGCACCCGGTTGGCGGCAGAGCCGACAAAGGCCAGCGCCGTGCCATCGGCGCTGCGGTGCAGGCCGGTGGCGATGCTGGCCTGGCCCAGCGGCACGCGGGATATGGCGCCGCCTGCCGGCGCGATGCGCCACAGGCCGGATTCGGTGCGGGCGCGGGCCGTGAAGAACAGGCCATCGGCGTGCCAGGCCAGGGGGCGCACATCCTC
>Ga0315900_10012233_pt1 | contig 10554 bp, 13 predicted proteins | sample LakEriMetagenome_FD_203521 | JGI IMG/M metagenome (GOLD analysis project Ga0315900, IMG submission 203521) | Freshwater fungal communities from buoy surface, Lake Erie, Ohio, United States - Buoy 12 MA114 | ecosystem: Environmental > Aquatic > Freshwater > Lake > Lake biofilm | place: USA: Lake...
AAGCGCAAGCAATTACAATGCCTTGCCGTGATTGTGTCAGAATTGGAAAATTCCTACCAATCCCACTTTTGAGGGTGGTTTTGACCAAAAACAGGGTCATTTAAGGGTAAAATCATGTCCCAGTGATGTACCAACAGGTACCGAAATTCGGAAATAAGGCAAAAAAAGGTGGGCGGAAAGCAATCACGCTTCCCGCCCGAGCTGCACAGGGAGGATAACCGGCCAATAAAAAACCCAGCGTGGGGATGCCAGCTGGGTGGGGTACGTAATTTTCCGATTATGCTAAGATCATAGCTAACGGCGTGACGCTATGCAAGTGTTTTTATTGTAGTTCAATATGTTAGCAAGTTTGCAAACGGTGACAATCCTGCAATTCACGTCATCAACGGGCATAACTATCTGGGTTTCAAAGCATATTATCCTTGCATTTTGAACATTTAATCATCAGAATACTAGAATGACATTGCCCCGCCACACACTCACTCAGCAGATTGAACATGCGCTTTCGCGCAATCCCGTGGTGTCGCTTATTGGCCCTCGTCAGTGTGGCAAGACAACACTCGCACGCGCCATTGGAAAATCTCAGGACGCAACCTTCTTTGATCTTGAACACCCTGTTGATGCCGAGCGGCTAAAAAATCCGCTCACCGCGCTCGAACATTTGCGAGGATTAGTGGTTATCGACGAAGCGCAGTTGGAGCCAGCCTTATTTCCCGTGCTGCGCGTGCTGGCTGACCGCACACCACTTCCTGCACGGTTCTTACTTCTGGGCAGTGCCTCTCCTGATTTAGCGAGCAACATTTCAGAATCACTGGCTGGCAGGATTCACTTCGTGAATATGTCTGGGTTCAACCTGCATGAAGTGGGTGCTCCGCATTGGCGAGAGCTTTGGCATCGCGGCGGTTTTCCAAGGTCATATCTGGCAGAATCAGATGCAGATAGCTTCAAATGGCGTGAGGATTTTATCGCGACATTTTTGGAGCGTGACCTGCGCCGCCTTGGAGTCATGGTGGCACCAGAATCGCTACGTCGGCTATGGATGATGATCGCGCATTATCATGGGCAAGTGGCAAAGCTCTCTGATATTGGGCGGTCGCTGGGAGAAAACCACACCACGATCCGCCGTCATCTGGATATTCTGGAAGGTGCATTGGTGCTCCGCCAGCTTCAGCCTTGGCATGAGAATGTTGGCAAACGGCAAGTCAAATCGCCGAAAGTATATGTGCGCGATACGGGTATTCTGCACACGCTACTTGGTTTGGGAAATGCCGCCACGATTGAATCACACCCAAAACTTGGTGCAAGCTGGGAAGGGTTCATCACCGAGCGAATCATAGAGATGTTCGGTGATCGTAATTGTATGTTCTGGGCAACCCAAGCGGGAGCGGAGCTTGACCTGCTGGTATTGCATCAGGGCAAACGCTACGGCTTTGAAATTAAATACGCCGATGCGCCAAAAACCACCAAGTCCATGCGCGAGGCAATTAAAACGCTTGAACTCACCAAGCTGTTTATTGCGTATCCAGGCAGCAAAAGTTATGTGGTGGATGAACATATTGAAGCAGTTGGCATTGTGGATTTAGAAGCAAAGCTGAAAAACCTCATTGCATCATCATAAATCTGTCTTCAGCGTTGGCGCTGAGACCTGTTACGCTTACGTTGCTGCTCTTTGTACATGGCTTCGTAGATGCTGGATAGATCGTCCAGTACGAGGCTGATGAGCTTCTTGCCTGAGCGCCTTGGCCACTGCGTCCATTTTTCCAGCGCGTCCACCGCGATGCCCTCTATGCACACCTGATAGGCAACCTTCCAGTAGGTGATGCCCATCTGCCGATCAATATATCGGCGGTTCAGTTCGTCACGCACCCGTGCATACCGCCGCTGGGAATCCACGCGCCCCTCGGCGAAATCTGGGAACTTATTGGTCTTGCTGCGGGGCATCCCTGTGGGGAGTAAGGCCACCGCGCGCGGCACCAGCCCGCCATAGTAGCAATCCCAGTAAAGCCGCTCACCCGCCGCATGCTGTTCTTCGGAGATGAGCGCATAGGCTTTGCAATAATCGAGCGTGGTCTGGGTGATATTGCGCGCGCGCTTTCTGCCTTTTTGCGGATCGGTATAGTTGCCCTCGGCATCCACATAATCAATTTTCATAGCGTGGTGGTTTTCCAGCTCGGGGGTTCCCAGATCCGAGCAGAAGCCGTCGCCCTTGAGCTTGCGGTTGATTTTGCCGTGGCGGATGGTGAAGTCGATTTTCTTCTTTTTGGATTTAGCCTTGCCCATGCGAGGCCTCCATCTGGTTGCGGTAGGATGTGGCAATTTCTGGTGTGAGGTGTTTGTCACGCTCATAGGCTTCAATTTTGGCAAGCGTGCGCGCCTTTATCTCGATGACCAATGCTTCAGGCGAGAATTCTGGAACTGGCTTGTGAGTCAGTTGCGCCAGCATTTTATCCACGTCAATCTGGTGCTTGGCTTCGGCTTCGATCTCGGTAAGCGGTATCGGCGCGGGTAATTTCGGAGGCTCATTGGCAATGGCAAGTAACCGCTCCAGCCGGTAAAACCGTTGCTTGCGTTCGCGCAGCTCACCCTCGATGGAGGCTTTGAGCCTTCCAGGTCGCGGGAAAAAGTCGCAGCGCGGATCAGGATCATTGCGATAGCGCGCACAGGCTTTCTGAATCAAGTCATGCGGGAATCCCCCCAGATCAGTGAGCGCATCATGCAGCATGAGCTTGTAATCCCGCACATCACGGCTCGGCATGGGGCACCAGACAGAGAGCCGCTTCAGCTCAAACCCGATATGCTCGTCGGAAGCAGGTTCCACCATGCGCCGCGCCAGCTCAGTTGCGGCTACCAGTTCGCGGTATTCGTCGCTGCCAAGGCGGATGGTTGGAATAGGACGGATGGAAGTGGTTGTGTTCAGCCCTTGGGATTCTGCCTTGCGCCGATCAATCGCACCCGTGGCCGTCAGCGGATAGCGGCATGACCAGTCGATGTCATTTGCGTTCAGATACGACTTCAACCAGTGCTTCAGTAAACGCGTCATGGCCGCTTCGAGGTCTTGGCTCTCGCGGTGGATGGTGGTGACTTGCTGGATCATGGGTTATCTCCTGTGTTTGGTGGTTGTGGTAGTACGCCCGATCTTTGACAGCATCCGGGATGGCTGTTCGGAAGTACGCAAGGCTGCTGATCGGGTGTTTGTCCTTGCGTTTGAACACATGCAGATGCTTGAGAAACACCTGCCGGCACAATTCGATATCGGCTCCAGCTTTCAGGAAATCGCGTGCATGGGCGGAGTCATCGCCATGCGGCCACGGTCTTCGCATATTCTCGCCGTACACCTCGGCAATACAGTCATCGAAGAGCTTGATGATTTCAACGATTGGCATTGCGCGCGCAGCTTCAGGAGAGATGATTTCATCTTCCTCTGATTCTGGAATATGGCTTATGGCTTCTGGACTCTGGCCTCTGGCATCTGACGCATGCGCGTGAGGGTTAACCATGCCCTTATCTGGGGGGATATCCTCGCTTGGTAATGTCGGGTTATCCTCTGGCTTAACCCCTTGTCCATCCTTAGGGATAACGGGGGGGTTAACCCCCCTCTTAACCGTAGGGTTATGGGGTGGGTTAACCTTACGGTTATCCTTTACCTTCGATGATTTTCCGAGGTTGGGGTTGCCACCCATTGAGCCATATTTGCGGCCTTCCTCGCTCACCAGATAATCGCGCACCATGCGCCGAGAGAAAATCACCCCGTCCTGATTGCGACTGAAGACACCGGCTTCTTCGAGTTCATTCATGCAGGTGCGAATGCTTGCAGGGGTGGATGCGGTCAGGCGTGCCAGCTGGTCATCATTGGGAGGATTGCCACGAATGAGCAAATGCCCATAGGGTTCCGACTGGTGCATGAGTGCCAGCAACTCAATCCACAGACCGCGCGCGGCAAGGCTGCATATCCGCAGCGACGAGTCGGCTTGCCAATCCGTTGGAAAGAATTTGAACCAAGGTCGTTTGCTTTCTGGCTGTGAGGGCATGTTATCCCTCCAGGTCAAGATCAAGCGTCGGCGGTTCTATGCGTCCAAGCGTTGATATGTGGTTGAATGAATGGTCGAGCCAATCCTTAAATCTCTGGCGGTTGCTAAACCCGAACATCTCAAGGACAATCTCGATACCAGCGCGATTGATGAGTGGCAGGTGATACATACCTGAAAGCGATTCCAGCACCGCCTGTGACAGATACGGACGCAACGTGATGCGCCTGAGTATCGCGGATGGTTCCGTCAATTCGAGAATCGCGCATAAATCGCCAATCACTGCCCAGGGCTTGCCAAAGCGGTCGATAACCACGCGCAGTTTTTGCCCTTCAAACTCCAGATATAGCAATGGATTTTTGGAAGGCGATAGTTCAAGTCGTGCTAAATCGTGCATGGCGTTTCCTCATCGTTGGGTTGAACCGCCACTAAAGGGGTGGACATTGCCTTGGTCGGTGGTGGAGCAGCGCAACCACTTCCGTTCCACGTCGAGCACGCCGTCAGTGCCGTGCAGCGGATAGCGGATAATGGCTTTTTTGCTGGCCTGTACTTTCATGAACACGGGGGGCTTGCCTTCAAGCCGCCATTTCTCGAGGGCTTTCATGGTGATCTGCCAGCGTTCGCAAAGTTGCTCAGGTGTCAGATAGGATTCGCCAAAACCCTCGCGCTTGAGGCATTGCTTCACCCCTTCGTTAATGAGCGCCTGTAGTTCTTCCTTGTTTCTCATGGTTTCCTCCTGCGGCGGGAGGCTTTTTTGTGCTCGGCTTCGATGCGCTCAAGAAAGGATTCAAATAGCGCCAGCTTTTCGTAGTCAGGATCGAGTTCACGTTTTACCCAGCGCACGTAATCCAGCGCGGAGATGTCTAGTTCCAGGCAAACATCGGCAAGGTTTTTGCCAATCGCTGACAGGCGCTGCTGGAGCGATTGAAATTTTTGTGCTTCCATTTCGGTCAGGATTTCATCCATGCGCCCGATGGTGGCGATGAGACCGCTATTATGGCCGTTCACCCACCGCGAGAAGGTGGAAGGAGCAACGCCTGTGCGCGCACACAGCTCATTGATGCTGACACCGACGAACTTGGCGCGCAGGCGGATGATTTCGTACACCCTGCGCTCCAAGGCACTGATATTCTTAGGAATGCGTAGATCGTTCATAATTGCCGCCCTGTTACTTCGTTGCATTTATCCGCAAGGATGCAAACAAAGTAACAAGTGGTCAAGAGGAAACTTGCAAAGGAATAACAGGTATAGTAATCTGTAGGGATATAAAGGAAGCCAAAGGGTAAAAAAAGTTTGCGAACATGCAAACACCCCGCGCTTCATACAAGGAAGTAACATGAGCATGAAGACTGCAAAGCAACTAAGGGACGCGCAAAAAAACTGGCTGGAGGAAATTCAGCGGCGGTCAGGTGACAACTTCACCCAGATGACGGAGTCGTGCAATCTTTACGCAGAAAAGACAAAGCAGCGCCCTGTTGGGAAGGACACGCTGCGCCATTTCTTCTATAACTACAAGGATGCCAGCAAAGCAGAAAGCCGCGTATTGTCCGACCGCATGGTGTTCATGCTCTATAAGGCCTATGGGTTGGAGCCGAGCTTTGCTCCCGATATGCTTTACCGGATGGAAGACGATAAGGCCGACATCTCTGAATATGCCAAGCTGTGCAAGCAATACATCACCGATGTTTCAATGGCTCAGGGCATCTACCGCACCGATGTTGCCAAAAGCGCGGGAATTTCTGACGGGGATTTGAGCCGACTGTTTAACGATAAGCTGCCGAAGGGCTTGCCGCTCAAGAAGCTGGAAGCCATCAAGGAAAAGCATAAGGTTAACTTTCCGCCCAGATTGCGTAGTCATTTGGAAGCGAAGTCTGAGGCTGGGACAGAGATTCCGTTGGTGGGTTACGTATCCCTTAAGTCGAGCGATCAGATCTGGTTGCTGAATGAACGGGAACAGCGAGGGATTCCGTTGCCTGATGGCATGGATGCCAAGCGCGGCAGAGCCATTGAGCTACGCGGCCCAACGATCAGCGCATTCGTGAAGGATGGAATGGTACTGTTCTACCACGAGCCCGCCAAAGGCATGACGGAAAACTGCCTCGACCAGACCTGCTTTGTGGAGCTGGAGGATGGAACGACCTGCATTAAGCTCATTGAGCGTAGCAACCGCGATGGATTCTACCGGCTGCACTCACTGATTGACGGTGCAATCGAGGAATCAAAAATCAAGCGCGCGGCAAAAATTGAATTGATCCGCCAGTAACCCTTCCAGAAGCTGCTTCACTCTGCATCACGGCGCTTTATGCGGCGCGTGAGCGATTTCCTGTTGACGGTATTCCTTTATTTTGCAAGTATGCCTATATGCAAAAGAGTAACATCTTGCGCTAACAAAACTACCACAACCACCAAAAACCAAAACGGACACCATCATGAGCGTGCATACCAAAGCACCCCTCCTACCATTGCCAGACGAGCCACTGCCCGAAGCCGACCCTGAAATAAGGATTGAACGGCAAGGACATAAGCTCATCGCAGAGGGCGAATTCGTCCACGAGCTATCCTATTTTGCTCGCGGCGATTCCGATGATGGCAATGGAGGACTCCATGCCAGAGCTATGGTTTAACGCTTGGGAAAAAACAACTCCCCACCCGATAACAGGTAAGCCCGCGCGCGAGGTTCGCATTGAGAGCGAAGCACTGGCTTCCTACGACGATGCCATGCAGGAGCTGGAGGATTACGCCGACAGTTGGCGGCGGCACGGCTTTAACTATTACGGCACGTATCAGCACACGCTGGATGCCAAAGGCAAAAATGCTGGCATCACGTTTCATGATGACTTGATGGACGATCTCGATGCGTGGATCCGAGAAAAAGAAGCGGATGCAAAGGCATATCGTGAAGCTGCCACTTTATCGGCGCATCAGCTCTGTGATGTAGGGAGGCGCGCATGGTAGTCAGCACGCTGTCGCTCAAGCCCACGCTGCAATCCCAGTATCCAGCATCCACGGTGCTGGTCTGCCCTGAATGCGGCGGGAATATGATCCTGCGCAAAAGCCCGAAGTTCCCGAAGCCATTTTACGGCTGCACGCATTATCCTATGTGCCGCGCCACACACGGCGCGCACCCCGATGGTTCGCCGCTTGGCATTCCTGCCAATGCCGAAACCAAACGCTGGCGCATTGCCGCGCATGCAGCACTCGATCCGCTCTGGGGGCGTGATGATGACGCTCTGCACCAGGTCATTAAGAAGCGTTACCGCCACGCGGTCTATGACTGGCTGGCGTATGTCCTGCAAATAAAGGATGCCAAGCGCGATTGCCATATCGCCCGATTCGACATTCACCGCTGCCAGCAGGTGATTGAAGTCTGCAAGGGTGTGACCCGTGAGCAGATTCTGAATTGGCATCAGGCAAGATTCCAAAAGCAAAAGCCAAAACGGAAACGGAGGCCGCCGCGTTATGCTCACTATTGAGAAAACCGTCATCCGTTCGTCTGGCTTGCCGTCTTATGCGGATTGCCCTCGGCGTGCGGCGACGAAATTCCTGTGGGATGAGCTGATAAGGGCTGGATACGAACTACGCGAAACCCCGCAAGGCATTGGTGCGGCACTTGGCAGCAGCACCCATGCTTCCGCAGCCTATTCACTCAACAGCAAAATCTATGACGGCAATCTGGGCAGTGAAGACAGTGCGCTGGATCTGGCCTTTGAAACCTTCAATGAAATCAGCCGCACCGAAGGCATTGTCTATGATGGCACCACGCCCACCTATGACCGCGCGGAGCTTCAGTTGAAAACGCTGGTGCGCTCTTACCGTGTGCAGGTTGCGCCAGTAATCGAACCTGTCGAAGTGGAAATCCGCTTGGAAGCCGATATTGGAGGTGGATTCATCCTATCAGGTCAGTTTGATGTGCGCGAAGCAATCACTATCCGTGACCTGAAAACGGGTGCGGCCAGCCGCGCCAACATCTCGCAGTATGGCGCGTATGCGCTGCTATGCTCGGTGCATCAGCGTACCGTTGACCGCATCATCGAGGACTACCTGCCGCGCAAGCGTGAGCCACAGGTGGAATTTTTTGAATATGACGTGGGCGCTGCGACAAAAGCCGCGCGCGCCATTTTGAAACGCATCAAGGACGATACGGCAGCGTTCCGCGCAAGCGGTGAACCCACGTCCTTTATCGCCAACCCGCAATCCATGCTGTGCTCCGATCGGTACTGCCCTGCTTGGGGCACAGCATTTTGCCGTGAACACAAAGTGAAAGGAGAATGACAATGAATCAGAAAACCGAAACCGAACCACACGTACAGGGGCTGTTATCGCTTTTGAACGAGGTATGGGTCAAAGACCGCTTCAAGGCACTGGCCAAGGAGCATTTAACCGCCGAGCGCATGCTATTTTTGGCGATTGAGTGCGTTCGCAATAATCCCGCGCTTGGTGAATGCGACCATTTAAGCGTGCTTGGTGCGTTCATTACGGCGCAATCTTTAGGATTGGAGCCAAACACACCGCTCGGCCATGCCTATCTGATACCCTATAAAGGCTGGACAAAAGACGATCAGGGCAACTGGAAACAGAAGCAAGCTGAGTGCAGCTTCCAGATTGGCTATCGCGGCTTCGCCCAGCTCTTTCACCGCACCGGCAAGGTCGTGACATTCTGTGCGCGTGCTATTCGTGAGAACGATACGTTCCACCATGAAGAAGGCACGAACATGGTGGTGCGATACAGTAAAGCCCTGCAATCACGCGGCAAGGTCATCGGTTCATTCTGCCATATCAATAAGCTCAATGGTGGTCAGGATTTTGAGCTGCTCACACTCGAAGACATCGAGCAGGTTCGCAGCACATCCGAAACCTACAAGTCATTGGTGAAGAGCGTCGAACAGGCGGAGAAGAAAAACAACAAGACGGAACTCGATAAAGCCAAGGCAAAGCTCGCTGATACGCCGTGGGTGAAGTGGGAAGACATCATGTGTGCCAAGCCCGCCATCAAGCGTCTGGCGAAGGTAAGTGATCTCGATACACAGGTCAGCATCGCCGCTGAAATCGATAGCCTGTCGGATGTTGGGCAAGCGGATTTCAAAGCCGTTGTGGACGCAAAAGACGAGCATGAAGTCTTCGATGCGTTCTCCGCCCAGCAGCAGCGCGCAGCTCTCCCGCAGCCAAGCGATAAGCCCATTCCGACACTGGATTTAGGCGGCAAGCCTGAAGCGCAGCCCGTCCCCAGCAAATCCAATGGCAATAGCCAAAAGCAGCCCTTGGCACAACCTGACGGCCCACCGGCAGGACATCCCGCATCATTCAACTATGGAGGTTTCTAATGATTAACGTCACGATTCACAATTTCCGCAAGGTTCAGGAAGCGAGCTTTGACATTGCGCCCATCGCGTTGCTGGTTGGCGAAAATGAAAATGGTAAATCTAGCATCGCGCAAGCGGTGGCACTCGCAGCAGCGCAGCAGCCATTACCAAAAAATATCGCCAAGAAGGACGCGAAGCAGCTGGTCAATGATCTGGCCAAAAGCGGAAAGGTTATGCTGTCAAACAACGGCGTAACTTCTGAAATCTCTTGGCCACTGGCGGAATTCAAAACCACTGGACAGGGCAAGCCAATCACCGCATCCGAGTTTGCAGTGGGGCTTCGCACGATATTCCAGCTATCATCTGCCGAGCGTGTGGCATATTTCATCCGCTTGCTGAAGGCGGAACCCACGCTCAAGGATTTGCAGCTGGTATTGCCGAAAAGCCTTGATCCGAAGTTGGAAGAAATCTGGAAGCAGATTCAGGAATCAGGATGGGAAGAAGCGCATTCGACGGCAAAGAGCGAAGAAGCCGAGCTGACTGGCAAGTGGAAGCACATCACAGGTGAATCCCGCTGGAACGTATCAACCGCTGGCGACTGGCGACCCGCCGCATGGGAGCCTGAACTGGAGCGTGCTGATCGTTCACAGCTGGAGATAGCCTTTGCGGAGTGCAACAAGGCGTTTGAAGATGCGCTCAAGTCTGAAGGTGCGATTGCATTCGACCGCTCACAGCTTGAAGCACAGGCAGCAAAATTCGAGGAAAATGCTCAGGCGGTCACCTCTGCAACAACCGCACTTGCGGATGCTGAAGCCTCACTGCGTCAGCTTTCACAGCAGCTTGCCGCGATACCCACCGCTGACGGCCATACGCTAAACTGCCCTGAGTGCGGCACCGAGCTGATGCTTCAAGCCTCTGAAGATTTACTGGGTGAAAAGGAGCTGGTGCGCGCCGCGCAGCAAACGCCGGAGCAACAGGAAGAATATCATCGATTAGGCAAGGCACTGAAAGATGCCGCCAGTGCGGTGAATCAGGCGAAAGAAAAACTGGCCGTCGCACAGCATCAGCTCAAAGCCTCTCAGGATGCGAAGGCGAAACTGGAATCCATCACCGATGTACCTATGACCGAGCAGGATTCAGCCTCTGCGAAAAAGTCATTGGAACGAGCGGAGCGTAGGCTGGATATGTTCAACGCCGTGCAACGCGCACGCGCCACCTATGAATCCATC
>Ga0315900_10012237_pt1 | contig 10552 bp, 22 predicted proteins | sample LakEriMetagenome_FD_203521 | JGI IMG/M metagenome (GOLD analysis project Ga0315900, IMG submission 203521) | Freshwater fungal communities from buoy surface, Lake Erie, Ohio, United States - Buoy 12 MA114 | ecosystem: Environmental > Aquatic > Freshwater > Lake > Lake biofilm | place: USA: Lake...
GCGCGTCGTGCCGCCGATAGTGTGGCCAAGCCGTGGACCCCTCCGGTCAAGCACATGAAGCTGGTCAGGAGCCTCTACCCCTACGTATCGGTGGAGGATTGGACGCTCACGCGCACCCAGTTCCTCGCCACCGTGATTAGCCGCATCCAGGATGACCTGGAGCACGGCACCTACTGACCTTGTGAGCCAAGCCTCACAACACTTCAACAGAAGGACCAGACCAATGACCGAAGACAACCTGACCCTGCCCCATGACAGCTATGCCCAGCTGCATGTGGAGCTGACCGAGCTGTTCAAGCACAGCCGAGCGATCGCCGGCACCGTCAAGGCGACACGTCGCAGCGCGATCGCTCGCGAGGTGAACCTGCTGGGCAACGCGATACTGGCGCTCCGCGACAAGCTGAGCACGCACGGCGGCACCGACAGCCAGGGCAACGTCTACGACAACGTCGCCACCTTCAGCGTGGACGAGTACGCCGACGAGACATGTGGGGCTGAGCCCGAGGCGCCCAAGACCAAGGCCGTGCGCGAGATCGCCATCCAGGCCGGTGCGCCGGCGACCGACAGCGTGTGGCTGTCCGAGCAGGAGGGCGAAGCCATGCACGACGAGGAGCTGGAGGCGCGGGCCAAGGCTGCGGCCGACTACTCCCCCGGTAGCTTCGGCTGCCACGAGGCGCTGCACATGGCGCACGTGATCCAGGACATGACGGAGGATCACCTCGTGCAGCACCCTGCCATCGCCGGCAACCCGGAGTGGAAGGGACTGGCCGACGCGGCCGCCGAGGCGCTGCTCGACCTGTATCAGGCGATCGGGGCGAAGCACCTGTAGCTTGTGAGCCAGACCTCACAACCCACCAACGAACGAAAGGACCACAGACCATGAGCACCCATCGAGTGATCGTCCGCGTCGGACCTACCTACGTGGACATGCGCGCCCTGCGCACGAAGGCCGAAGCTGAGGGCTACGCCGACGCGATGCGCCTGCAGGGCTACACCGCCACCGTCATCCCCGTGGAGCCCGTCCAGCCCAACAGGATCACGGCCAAGCTGGTCGAGAACGCCCGGATACTGGGCTACACCATGCGCAGCGTCGGGCCGCGGGAGCGGCGCAAGGCGTGCACCGTGTTCGTGCACCCGGCGACGACGATCCCCAAGGTGTTCCAGTCGGGGCGGCTGTTCCTGACGCACGCCGAGGCGCAGACGCTCCAGGAGATCGTGTGATGCAGGAGTTCGCCGACTGGTTCATGCGGCACATCCACGACGAGAAGTTCGCAATGGCGGAGTGGTACGTCCGCACCTCCACAGGCAAGGTCGAGCACAACTACCACGGGTCCGAGCGCGAGGGGTGGCGGGCCTTCGTGCGGGACTGCTTCGTGAACAAATACCCGCCTGCCGTGGAAGCCATGGCCCTGATCCGCGACCACAACTGGCCGCACTACCTGGAGCTGGTCGCCATGCAGAAGGAGATCGTGTGATGGTCGAGTACGCTTCCAACCTCGACTTCACCCCCGCCACGGCAGTAGCGGTGCGCGACCTGCGCGACAAGCACGCCAAGCGCGTGTCCGGCTACGAAGGCAGCTGGTTCGTCTACACCTGGGCGGCGATCGAGCTTGATGGCGCGGATTGGCGCAACTTCGTCGCTGCGTACCTTGCGGGCGACGAGGCAGCCCTCGACACGCTGGCCGTGATCCGTGACCACAACTGGCCGCACTACCTCACCGTCGTGGTCAAGCTGAGTGAGCTTATGGGGAGGGACTCACGATGAACACAGGCTTATGGGCTCAGAACACAGGCTTATGGGCTCAGTGGTCTCTGGACCTCCCAGAGGATGATTGGTCCGGCGTGTGGACACTTGGCATAACCCTCCGCCCACTCATGGTGCAGATGCGTTGCGGGCAGGCAAACCCGAGACATGCGCTTGCGTCGTTCCTCGCTGACCTGAAGGCCGGAAACAAGGCGGCGCGGTACACGCTCGACTTCCTGCGCGAGCACAACTGGCCACACTATCTGGAGATCATCGCAGCAATGGAGGACGTGTCGTGACGTGGGAAGAATACCGGGCCAAATGGATGAACGCGCCTGCCGTCGAGCGCGGCCGCTACTTCCAAGGCGACTGGTGGCTGTTTTGTGACGAGAGGATCATCTCTACTACCGTGGCCAGCAAGCGAGGTGTGACCGACAAGCAAGCACACCTGAGCTTCGCGCGCGACTACAATACCGGCAACGCGATGGCCCGCGACGCCATGAGCGTGCTGCGCGAGCACAACTTCGGCGAGTACCTCGCCATGGTGGCGCTCTGTGAGGAGGTCTCACAATGACCGAGGGATACCCGCACACCGAGGGATACCCGCACATCGAGATCAACCAGAGTGTGGTCGTTGAGCTGTACGTACGGCTGACCCAGACTGACCGAGAGTGGGTGTACACTCAAACATGGCGCCTGGGAAGCCGTACGGTAGCGATCCATCACCGCGACGGGCTCGACAGCACGGCCACGAAGCCCACCCGCAAGACACGTGCGGCCCAGCGCCAGTTCGTGGCGCGCTATTACGAGGGCCACCCGGCCGCACAGATTTACATGGAGGCTGTCCGCCGACTGAACTTCCCGCACTACCTCGAACTGATGGGGCGCTACGGGAAGCCGGCTGACTCTGTGAGTAAGACCTCACAACCGTAACGCCTTGACCGCAAGGTCACGACTGCCATACCGTAACCGAAGAAAGGACAGATCATGCCTCGACCTGACCGCGACTACCTGCGCATCACCTCCATTGTGGTGATGCCTTACGTCCCCAACGGCAAGCCTCGGCTCGACGTGTACTACACCGCCCTGCGCGGGCTCTCGATCGGGGAGAACCTCAACGTGGTGTCGGCCTGTGACGACGAGCCTTACAACAAGTTCATGATGCGTGTGGTCCGGGCGGCGCAGACGGTGAAGCCTGCGCGCTTCCACATCGAGCGGAACAAGGCCGGCAAGGGCTGCCTTGTGTGGAGGTTCGCATGAGCACCACCATCACCTACCTGCGCTACCTCGCCATGCTCTCGGCGGACTACGTGCGGGACCTGGACGCCCACATCATGGGCGCTGTCACCCTGCCCGAGCTCGAACAGACGCGCGCTGCGCTCGACGAGTGGAGCGAGCATGTCACCCGCCTGGGCTGGGAGCACCACGACGCCGCCTCGGCGGTGGCGCATGTGCTGTGCGAGGAGGACGCTCCGTGACCCGCACCGACAGCGAAATCTGGTTCCAGGAGTGGGGCTTCGGACGCCACTCGCGCCGGATACGCCAGCAGGACGAGTGGAACCTTTACTACGCGGGGGCGCGCGAAACGCTGCGTGTGTCTACGGTGATGACGGTAATGCGCCCGGAGGGTAGGCCCGCGCTCTACCGCAAGGTCATGGCGCTGGCCCACGCCGGCGACGAGGACGCCCGGGTCGCGGTGAGGATCATCCGCGAGCACAACTGGCCCGAGTATCTTGCGATGGTCGCAGCTCAAGAGGAGGACCAGTGATGGACCCGAAGAAAATCAGCAACATGGTTGTGGCCAGCTTCACGGCTCAGGCCGCGGATGGTTGGGTGCTGGCCACATGGGGCCCCGACATCCGGCACGAGCCGTTCGACCGCAACACGCGAGGCAGTCCGCACATCGAGCGGTACGACCGCGACCGGAAGTTCCCAAGCGACATGGCCGCGAGCGTGCACGTGCTGAAGCGGGCTCGTGCCGGTTCACTGGTGCACAAGGAAGCGATCGACCTGATCCGCGAGCACAACTGGCCCGAGTTTCTACGGATCGTGGTCCATTCGGAGGACACGCCGTGACGACGAGACCAGAGCACTACGAGACTATGGCGCTGGGCTGGGGCATCTACGACGACTTTACCTTGCACAACTACCGGCTGGAGCCGACGTACGACCGCGAGTTCCGGGAGGGCGTCAAGCACGAGCAGGTCTGGTGCGAGGTCTGGGCTGCCCGGAAGAAGGGCTGCCCCGTCGCTACCCAGGCTCTGGTGTTCATCCGTGAGCACAACTTCGGCCACTACATGGAGATCGCGATGCATGGGGCGGCTTGTGAGCCGGCCTCACGAGAGGAGGACGTGTGATGGTGTGGCGAGCATCCGACAGCAGAAAGACCCACTGGGGAGAGGGCACCATATGGTTTGAGGATAAGGCCCACGCCATTGCCGCGCACGCAACCGCAGCGTTCAACGACGGCGGCTGGGCACTGGTGCACGAGCACAAAACAAGCAGCCCACCACGGCTGGAGGCGATCGCCAACATAGGGCGCGACTCGCGCTTCAGGACCGATGAGGAGGTCTGGCGGCACGTCTGGGCCAGGGCGCGGGAGGGTAGCGAAACCCACAAGCTGGCCCTCGACCTGATCCGCGAACACAACTGGCCACACTACCTGGAGATCGTGGTCCATGTAGCAGGAGAAGATCAATGGCCCCGTACGAGTGGCGCCAGCGATGGCAAGATGCGGCGTGGCATCAGCCGGGCACACGCAATCCCCGTGTCTGGTGGATGCGCTCGCCGCACAACCACCTGCACGTCCAGCCCCCGCTAATCGTGCGCAACGTGGAGTGCGGTGAGGATTACATGCAGGCGTTCTACAGGGACTGGAGCGAGGGGTTCGCAGGCGCGGTGGAGGCAGTCGCCGTCATCCGCGAACACAACTGGCCACACTACCTGGAGATCGTGGCCGGGCTCGACGACTACAATACCGAGGCTTGTGAGACCACCTCACAAGGGGGGGACGTGCCATGACAGCCCACCAAGCGATCGGCGCCTACCGCGACAAGTGGGTCAACAAAAACCGCCCCGGCTGGCGCGCAAACAAGAAAGGCTGGTGGCTCCAGATCGAGTGCAAGATCACCGCGGTGGTCGTGGATGACAGGCGCGCCGAGCGCAACTTCATGCAGGCGTACACTTCCGGCGACGAGCAGGCGCGCGACGCCATGGCAGTCCTGCGCGAGCACAACTGGCCGCACTACCTGGAGCTGATCGCGATGCAGGAGACGACCGATGCTTGATTACATCCGCATACGCGGCCACGGTTGGGTGTTCGGCGGTGTCTGGATCGAGGACGGCGGTAGGCCCCTGTACGTCTCCGACTGCGTGATCAGCCATCACAACACCAAGAGCCGCACGCGGCATCAGGCGTGGTTCCGGTTCCTCCAGGAATACGCAGGCGGCAAGCCCTCGGCGAAGAGGGCGATGGCCCTGATCCGCGAGCACAACTGGCCGCACTACCTGGAGCTGATGGCGCGGTATCGGCCCAAGAAGTCGTTACGCTCTTGACATAACGTTCAGTCTCTGCTAATATACACACACTAGCAGAGACCTACCACTTGACCCCGAGCTGCTGACCTCTCGTGAGGTCGGGCTCACAACCAACGAGAGGATCACCCAATGTTCGAACAACTGAGCACCGAGGGCCTGCCCCGGCTTGAGACTTACGCCGAGGCGCTGGCCCGCTACGAGAACACGAAGCCCATCCGCGGGCGGGACACCCGCCCCCTGGGCAAGCGAAGCCACCACCACACCAAGCAAATCATCAAGCTGCATGACGGCTCGATCGTGTGCCGCCTGCACTACACCGACGTGCTGACCTACCACCCCGACGACTCGATCACGGTGGTGCCCTACGAGTCGGTGACGACGGACGTGTTCTTCAACCGCGTGGCGCCGTTCAGCCTGCACTCGAACTTCAGCATGGGTGGGATCGGCGGCAGCCTGCTGTGGCTGCGTCGGCCCGGCTACGGCGGCCCGGGAGGTTACGGCGTCCTCATCGGTATGAGCCTGCGCGTGAAGCGCAGCGGCGATGCCTGGGCGGTGCACCCCGAGAGCGAGGAGCCGGTGCCGTTCATCCGGTACAGCCTCGACCAGTCCGTGACGCGGAAGCTGTACGCCGACTACCGCTACAACGAGTTCCGGACGTGGTTCAAGGCGCTGCTCGCCCTGGGCGCGCTCAAGGAGCACGAGCCGCCGGCGAACACTACCCACTGGGCGCTCGCAAACTGGCAGCGCGCCAACGCGATCAGCCGCTACGACATTCGCCGCTACGCCGGTGACACGCTGGCTGCGCTCAAGGCCGGGCCGGAGGAGTGGCGCTCGATCGTCGAGCGGTGGGGTGCGCGTGACGCCATGCTCAACGCTGTCCGCATGTGCGTCCTCCACGACGCCGCCACGATCTCGCCCGTCGTGATCGAGGAGAAGCTGCCCCACATCGAGACCTGGGGTGACGTGCACAACATCCGCGCCTCGCACCGGCGCTGGCAGTATCTGTGAGAAGGAGATCACAACGTGAGCAGGTTTGGCGGTTACCCGAAACTACTCTCTCCAGGTCAATCGCCCCGGCTTGGCTGGGAAAGAGAGGACCAGAACAGCGTGCGGTCGGAGGGGTGGATGCTCGGCGTTCAGACCGTGCGTATTCGTTCCCGGTGGGTAGGGGGCTATCGCCCCTTCGGAGACCCCAGGGTCAACACCGACAGCAAGGCGTGGGTGCACGTGTGGGTGTGCGCGCAGGCAGGGCGCGAGCAGCACCGCAAGGCCCTGGATTTTGTGAAGCGGCATAATTTCCCGCACTTCCTCCAGATCGCCGCGTGGTGCACGCCGAAGCGCATCGCGCGGTACCACGCTGAGCGAGTGTCAGACGAGACTACAATACCGGCTCGTGAGGCCGGCTCACAGCCGACCGAAGGACAGACCCATGAAGCTCCCTGAGTTCGCCCACACCAAGAAGCACTGGGACACCTGGAAGGCGTTCCACGTTGACCATCGCGCCTGCCATGCCGTGCAGTTCGACACGGGCGAGCTGGTGATCGCGCAGGGCGATTTCACCCCGGATCAGCGCCGGCTGCACAAGGACCTCAACATCGCCTTCGTGCTGACGACCGACAAGGAGTGCAAAACCACGTTCATCGACCCGGTGACCAAGGAGGCCATCCCCAAGGGGTGGCTCGACGTGGCAGGCGGTCAAACGCTGATGCTCGACATGGACACCTGCCGCGCCGTGCGGCTCGACGTTCCGTGGGGAGAGGCGGACACATGGAAAGCGCCCCATGGAGTGCCCGCGCGGTTCTACCAAAGCGGACACGGCCCCACGGTGTACGGCTACTTTGCAGGTCCAGGGCGGCCGCCCTGTGGCGGCCCAGTCTCGATCGACCGCACGCTCCCACTGACCAAAGAGGAGCGCGAGGAGATCACCGGCCTGCGCGCGGCGTGCAGGGCGTGGGTGGAGCTGAAGGAGATCACTCCGGGCAAAATCCTGCCGCAACGCTACGGCGTGCCGGGCCGCACGTGGCAGGAAGGTCGGAACGTGGAGGTCATGTGGGAGATGCTCCTTCGGTCTCTGCGGGCGGACGAGGTCCTCGGCGCCGATATGGCCGGGCTGGACGACCTGAAGCGCCTGCGGCTTGCCAACAACGGCGTCGAAACACGAAAGGAGGTAGTGCAACGTGACTACTTGACGTTCTAGGACTTGACATAAGCCCTAGGATGTGTATAATATAATGTATCAGCAGGTCATGGGGATTTGCTGAGATCAGGGGATGAGGTGATGCGGCCTTGTGAGCCGCCCCTCACAACCGACAAGAGGAACACACACTATGCAGACCATCACCGTTTCCCAGTTCAAGGACGTCATTCGCCACATCGTTATGCGGCAGAACCGCCCCGTCATGGGCTGGGGTCGCCCCGGCGAGGGCAAGACCGAGGGTGCCGAGCAGGCGGCGCAGGAAGAAAACGCCCACCTCGTGGACATTCGCCTCGGCCAGTACGATAGCGTGGACCTCAAGGGTATGCCTGACGGCGACCGGGCCACGAACACCACGGTCTGGTACATGCCGAGCACGCTGCCCTTCAAGGGCAACCCGAAGTTCAACAAGATCACCGACCGCCCCATCCTGCTGGTGTTCGACGAGATCAATGGCGGTGTCCCGTCCACGCTGGGCGTGACCTACCAGATCATCCAGGAGCGGCGCTGCGGCGAGCACGAGCTGATGGACAACGTGCGCATCGTGGCCATGGGCAACCGCGAGACCGACCGCGGCGTGACCAACCGTATGCCCACTCCGCTGGCCAACCGCCTCACTCACTTCGAGGTGCAGAACACGGTGGAGGATTGGACCTACGGCTACGCCATCCCGCGGAAGCTTCAGCCGGAAGCGATCGCTTTCCTGCACTTCCGCAAGAACCTGTTCAACACCTTCGACGACGCGCTGCCCAAGGGGTTGAAGGCGTTCGGCACGGCGCGCTCGTGGACCACGGCGTTCGGCTACGACGCCGACCCGGAGATGCCGCTGTGGATGAAGCACGCCGCCATGGCGGGTGTAGTGGGTGACGGCAGCGCTGCCGAGTACCTCGCGTTCAAGGATGTCTGGTCCAAGGTCATCCCGATCAAGGAGATCATCAAGGACCCGATGAAGGCGCGCGTGCCCGGCCCCGAGGAAGCGTCCATGTCCTACGCCATGGCCGTGTCGGTCAGCGGCTCGCTCGACGTGCAGAACGTCAAGCCGCTGCACGCCTACATCTCGCGCTTCGATCCCGAGTACACGGTGCTCTGCTGGCAGCTGGCCGTGAAGCGCGACCAGCAGCTGGAAACCACGCGCGAGTTCATCGACTTCGCCAAGAAGCACATGGCAATCTGGAAGTGATGCAGCCGAGGGCGGCTCGTGAGGCCGCCCTCACAACCTGACGAGAGGAACCACACAGTGAACAATCTCCAGAAGGCCAAGGCGCGGATGCTCATCGGGCATCCCTTCTTCGCCACGCTCCTGCTCTCCACCCCCGTGATCGAGGATCGCACGATCCCGACCGCGGCCACCGACATGAAGGTGATCCGGTACAACCCGGACTTCTTCGCACCGCTGACGATCGGCCAGATCGCCTTCGTGCTGGCCCACGAGGTGCTCCACATCGCCTTCGCCCACGGGTTCCGGCGGATGGAGCGCCACCCGCTCGGCTGGAACATCGCCGCCGACTACGCCATTAACCTGCTCCTCAAGGAGGCGGGCTTCGAGTTCGTCGAGGGCGGGCTGCTCGACGAGCAGTACAAGGGCATGTCTGCCGAGCAGATTTACGAGAAGCTCAAGCAGGACCAGCAGAAGGGCAAGGGTCCTGACGGCAGCGGGCGTCAGCCGGGCAAGAGCGGGGGCAAGCAGCCCTCCAACGGCTTCGGCTCTGGCGACAAGGTCCCCGGCGTGGGCCAGGACATTCTGGACCCTGACGTGTCCTCCCCCGAGGATGCGGTCGAGGCCCAGCGCCAGATACAGCAGAAGGTCGCCCAGGCGGCCAACATGGCGCGCATGGCGGGCAAGCTGTCCGGCTCGCTGGAGCGTTTCGTCGACGAGGTGCTCAACCCCAAGGTGCCCTGGCCTGCGCTGCTGCGCGACTACATGACCCGCGTCACTCACGACACGGAGAGCTGGTCTCGCCGCAACCGCCGGTTCACGGACATCTACCTCCCGGCCCGGCACAACTACCGCATGGGCGAGATCATCGTCATCGGCGACACGTCCGGCTCGATCAGCGCGGAGGAGCTGAACAAGGTGGGCGCCGAGGTCTCCAGCATCAGCGACCTGATGCAGCCCGAGCGCATCCGCGTCCTGTGGGCCGACACCAGTGTGGCCAAGGAGCAGGTGTTCGAGCCCGGCGAGGTGCTGACCTTCGAGCCCGCCGGCGGCGGTGGCACGGACATGCGCGTGCCGCTGGACCACGCCGAGCAGTACGACCCGCAGGTCGTGGTGCTGATCACGGACGGCTACACCCCGTGGCCCGACGTGCCGCCCTCCTACCCGCTGATCGTCTGCTGCACGACCGACGCGGCCGTGCCGGTGGGTGAGGTGGTGCGGATATGACCACCGGCTTCACCGAAGTGATCACGCGGCATGGCGCTCGCGCTTTTCGCAGACTGTGCGACCTAGGTTGGGTGGAGGACACGACGATGCCAGCGCCGCGGATGACCCTCAAGGCGTATGTCTGCGAGGGGGGCTGCGTGCGCTGGCGCCATGACCTGGGCACCACCACGGCGTACGACGTGTTCATCCAGCGCCCCGACCCCTGCCGCATCGCCGTGGTGCAGGTGGGGGAGGATTTCTGGGTCATCGACCTGCTGGACCTGGAGTACGTCAAGTCGACGGGGGACGTCAGCGTCCCCCGCAAGAAGGTGTACTCCAACCTGGACGCAGCCGTTGCGGCGGCTGCGCTGACGTACTGACAAGCAACCGACAGAAGGAACAACGACATGGGCTACTACCTGTACACACGCAAAGTTCGGGAGGAGATCGGCGAGATCACCGACGAGCTGAAGGCGCGTGCCGAGGAAATGTTCGAGGACGAGGAGCACAAGGACTTCGACCTGGACGACAAGATGGCGGCGCTGGAGGCCGCCGACCGGCTGAAGGGTGACAACGAGCAGTGGGACCGGCTCAAGGAGTGTCAGGACCTGCTCGACGAGGTCGGTGGCGACGTCGGCTTCCTGATCCCGGACGACGACTTCGAGGAATACGCGGAGGACCACGCCCGAAACATCGGGTTGGGGCACGTCGACCA